>ORJL010377249.1_pt1 | contig 11706 bp, 7 predicted proteins | sample 1779941 | NCBI WGS metagenome assembly ORJL01 (sample SAMEA104232317, study PRJEB22302) | groundwater metagenome | biome: forest; feature: aquifer; material: groundwater | place: USA | collected 2011-08-07 | depth 5.8 m | reverse complement strand
CGGTTGCGCCGGACGCCGCCCGGGCCCCCCCCCCCCCCCCCGCCGATCCTGGACAGACCCACCTGCGCGCAGGCTACAATCACGGCCATGTGGCAGCGCATCCGCCTCATCCTGGAGATGATCAAGTTCCGGCACACGGTGTTCGCCCTGCCGTTCGCGGTGCTGGCGGCGTGCTTCGCGGCGTTCCTGGAAAACGGGGCGGCGCCCGACGACTTCGGCCGCCGACTGGCCTGGATCCTCGTCGCCATGGTCGGCGCGCGCAGCTCGGCCATGGCCTTCAACCGTCTGGTCGACGAGGGATTCGACGCCCGCAATCCGCGCACCGCGGAGCGCGCCCTGCCGCGCGGAAGGATTTCGCGCGCCGCCGTGTGGTCGTTCACCGCGGCCTCCGCCGCCCTCTTCGTCCTCGCGGCGGCGATGCTCAATCCGCTCGCCTTCGCGCTCTCGCCCGTCGCCCTCGCGGTGATCCTCGGCTACTCCTTCACCAAGCGCTTTACCGCCCTCTCCCACTTCGTGCTCGGATTCGCGCTCGCCCTCGCGCCCATCGGAGCGTGGATCGCCGTGCGCGGCGACCTCGGGCTTTTCCCCGCCGTGGTCGGCCTCGGCGTCCTCCTCTGGACCGCAGGCTTCGACGTGATCTACGCCTGCCAGGACGAAGGGTTCGACCGCGCGGCAGGGCTCCGCTCCCTCCCCGCGCGGCTCGGCATCGCCGGCGCCCTGCGCCTCTCCGCCCTGCTCCACGCCCTCTCCCTCGCCGCCTTCCTCGCGCTCTGGCCGATCGGCGGCCTGGGTGGTTGGTACCTCGCCGGCTGGGTCGCGGTCGCCGCGCTCCTCGTGTACCAACACCGCCTGGTCCGGCCCGACGACCTCGCCCGTGTCAACCAGGCCTTCTTCCACGTCAACGCGGCGGTCAGCCTCATCCTCGTGGCGGCCGCCCTCGCCGACCTTTTCGCAGGGAGATGACTCGTGCGCAATGTCCTGATCATGGGGGCCGCAGGCAAGGACTTCCATGTCTTCAACACCTGCTATCGCGACGACCCCGACGCGCGGGTGATCGCCTTCACCGCCACCCAGATCCCCAATATCGACGGCCGCCGCTACCCGCCGCAGCTCGCCGGACCGCGCTACCCGGAGGGGATCGGGATCCACCCGGAGTCCCAGCTTGCCGAACTCGTGCGCGCCCGCAAGATCGACGACGTGGTCTTCGCCTACAGCGACGTGTCCTACGATTACGTCGCCGGGCGGCGCGCGCTCGCCGAGGGCGCCGGCGCGCGCTTCCATCTCGCCGACCCCGACCGCACCATGATCCCCTCCGCGCGGCCCGTGGTCGCGGTCTGCGCCGTGCGCACGGGATGCGGCAAGAGCCAGACCACGCGCAAGGTCGCCCAGATCCTGCGCGCGCGCGGCAAGCGCGTCGTGGTCGTCCGTCACCCGATGCCCTACGGCGACCTGGTCGCCCAGGAGGTGCAGCGCTTCGCGACCCTCGACGACCTGGAGCGGCACCGCTGCACGATCGAGGAGATGGAGGAATACGAACCGCATCTGCGCTCGGGCTCCGTGGTCTACGCCGGCATCGACTACGCCAAGATCCTCGCGCGCGCCGAAGCCGAGGCGGACGTGATTCTCTGGGACGGCGGCAACAACGACACGCCGTTCTACCGACCGACCCTGCACCTCGTGGTCGCCGATCCCCACCGGGCGGGACACGAGGTCACGTACCACCCGGGGCGGGTGAACTTCGAGCGCGCCCACGTGATCGTCATCAACAAGATCGGCACCGCGACGCCCGAGGGAATCGCGACCGTGTGCGCCAACGCGGCGCGGATGAACCCGCGCGCGGTCGTGATCCGGGCCGATTCGCCGGTCACCGCCGACCGACCCGAGCTCATCGCCGGCCGGCGCGTGCTCGTGATCGAGGATGGCCCGACCACCACCCACGGGGACATGACGTTCGGGGCGGGCACGCTCGCGGCCCGGCGTCATGGCGCGAAGGAGATCGTCGATCCGCGGCCCTTCGCGGTCGGATCGATCGCGGACACCTTCCGCAAATACCCGAAAACCGGCCCGCTCCTCCCGGCCATGGGCTACGACGACCACCAGGTCCGCGACCTGGAGGCCACGATCAACGCCTGCGACTGCGACGCCGTCGTCGTCGGCACGCCGGTCAACCTGAGCCGCTTCCTCCGCATCGAGAAGCCCGTCGTGCGCGTGACCTACGAGCTGGCCGAGATCGGCAAGCCCGACCTCGTCGACGTCCTCGCCCGGATCTAGGGGCCCCTTGCCAAGGCTCACCGCACCATGAAGTCCCGCACCGTCTTCGTCTGCTCCGCGTGCGGCGCCCAATCCCCGAAGTGGGTGGGCCGCTGCACCGAGTGCGGCGCCTGGAGTTCGCTGTCCGAAGAGGCCGCCGAACCGCCCAGCCGGGCCGCGTGGGCCGACCCAGGCCGGCCCGGCCCGGTGCCCCTCTCCGAGGTGCGCACCGACGACCAGCCGCGCCTCCCCTCCGGCATCGGCGAGCTCGACCGCATCCTCGGCGGCGGCATCGTCCCCGGCTCCGTCACCCTGATCGGCGGCGACCCCGGCATCGGCAAGTCGACGCTGCTCCTCCAGGTCAGCGATTCCTACGCCCGCGCGGCCCGCAAGGTCCTCTATGTCACCGCGGAGGAGTCGGCGATCCAGACCCGGATGCGCGCCGACCGGCTGGGAGCCTCCGCGACCGGCGTCTTCCTCGCCTGCGAGACCGAGCTCGAACGCATCCTCGGCTTCGTCAAGGACCTCGCGCCCGACCTCGTGGTCATCGACTCGATCCAGATGGTCTATCGCAGCGACCTACCCGGCGCCCCCGGGACGGTCACCCAGGTGCGCGAGTGCACCACCGAGCTGGTGTCGCTGGCCAAACGGAAGGGGATCTCCCTCTTCGTCATCGGCCACGTGACCAAGGAAGGCTCGATCGCCGGCCCGCGCACGCTCGAGCACCTGGTCGACACGGTGCTGTATTTCGAAGGGGACCGCTTCCAGAACCTGCGCGTCCTGCGCGCGGTGAAGAACCGATACGGGCCGACCGACGAGATCGGGCTGCTCGAGATGGGCGAGCGCGGGCTGGTCCCGGTGGCGGACCCCGCGCGCCTGTTCATCACCGCCGGCCGGCCCCTGCTGACGGGGACCACGGTGCTGCCGAGCCACGTCGGCAGCCGGATCCTGCTGGTCGAGGTGCAGGCCCTGACCACTCGGGCGGTGTACGGCATCCCCGCGCGCAAGGTGTCGGGCGTCGACCCCAACCGGGTGGCGCTCATCCTCGCCGTGCTCGAGAAGCGCGCGGGGATGACGATCGGGATGCAGGACGTGTTCGTCAACGCGGCCGGCGGGATCCGGGTGGACGAACCGGCGGCCGACCTGGCGATCGCAGTGACCGTGGCGTCGAGCTTTCTCGACCGGCCGGTGGCCGCGGCCACCGCGGTGGCGGGCGAGGTCGGACTGGGCGGCGAGATCCGTCCCGTCCCCCGCGCGACCGCCCGCATCGAGGAGTGCGCCCGGCTCGGCATCGCGCGCATCCTGCTCCCCGCCGAGACCGCCCCGGGACCGACCGACCCCCGCATCGAGGTGCGCCGGGTCGCCACCGTGCGCGAGGCGATCGACGCGGCGCTGGGATCGTAGCCGTGCCGGAAGTCGAGGGGTGGCGCCGGCGTAGTGCGGCACCCTCGCGAGGCCTTCGCGGTGGCCTTTCACCACCCCACCCCATACCGCCCCCAGCGCGCGGTCGCGGGCGCGAAGAATCGCTCGCGCGCCTGGCCCGCGGCCTCAGGCAGGAGTCCCTCCAAGGCGCGTCGGAGCGTGACCCGGTCGATCCCGAGCTGCGCGCGGCGCGCAAGCCGGATCGCGGTCTCCCCCGGGGCGCCGTCCGCCACGTCCGCCATCAGCTCGGGGAAGGCCCGGACGACCGCGTCCACCGACGCCGGCTGGGCGTTTTCGGCGAGAAAGCGCTCCAGATACGCGGGCCCGTCTTCCTGTCCCGCCAGGCCATGACGGAGCGTGAGCGCGAGCAGCACCGGATCCTCGAGCAGATCGAAGTCCATCCGCGGCTGCGCCGTGCCGGGCGGGGACTGCACGGGAGGAGGATTGCAGGCGGCCTTCAGGGTCGCGGCGATCGCGAGAAATGCGGGGAAGAGCTGGTCGCGCGAGGTCGGACCGGGCGAGACGCGACAGAGAATCGGGGGGCCGCCAGCCCACGCGTCGGGCATCGGCATGGCCACGATCTCCGCCGCAGCCACCGCGGTCGCTCCGCCCGCGCGTGGCGCCGGCAGCGGGTCGCCCGCCGGCATCGCGCCGAGCAACGCCTCGCACCGCTCGCGCGCGGTCGCCGGATCGAAGGCTCCGACCAGCGCGAGCGTCGCATTAGCGGCGGCAAATTGCTGCCTCAGGCGCTCCTCGAGCTCGGCCGACAGCGGGGGCGGTGCGTCCATCGATCCCGCGGGGGCGGCGGGACCGAGCCGGGCGCGCAGATCGGCGCGGAACGACTCTGCGGGCTTCTGCTCCTCGCGGGCGCGCAAGGCTTGCCAGACCTTCACGGCGGCGATGTCCCCGGGCGACCGGCGCCCGGTGAGCCTTCGTGCGACGGCCGCGAGGCCGCCTTCCAGTTCGGCCTTTTCCACCACCCGGGTGAACGCCGAATAGGTGCCCGCCACTCGCACCTGCCAGCCGTCCGGCACCGCGATCGCACCGATAAACTGCGCCCATCCGGCGCGATTCACAGCGTCGTGGTCCTCCCCCACGGCAAGCACGAGCGCAATCGCGATCCCCGAATCCTGGGCGCGCGGCTGCAGCACCACCGTGAGCCCGTTCGCCAGCCGGAACGTCGTCTCCTCCTCGGCGATCGCAAGCGGGAGCATCCCGACCGCCACCGCCACGCAAACCGCCAGCCGCAGGACGCGCCCCGCGGGTGCGACTTGCGACGCGGGATCTCCCTGCGCCACGGGCACGCGGAGCGCCGGGGGCCCTCCCAGCATGCGCCGCGCAAGCGGCGGACGGGGAGGCGGCATCACGAGTTCCCGCCGCAGAAGCGGATCGCGTTCGACACCGCGCCGTTGCCGCCCGCGGCGGCGCCCAGGTCGTCGTACCCCGACGCGTAGTAGCTCCCGTTGGTGCCCGTGTTGTTCAGGTAGAAGTTGAACTGGTCCGGGTTCGTGTCCGAATAGACGATCTGGCTCTGCCCGGGAGCCTTGGGGGCCGGGTCGAAGGCGTACAGCCGTCCGTCCCGGTCGCGCCCGATCAGGGTCGTGTGGTTGGTCGGGATCGCCCCCGCGCCCGGCCCGGGCCACTCGATCACGTGGCGGATCGCCTCCCCCGGCTGCAGCCCGTTCACCACCGCCTGCCACTGCGCCTGCGTCATCGGCCCCTGGGTGATCGGCCGCGACTGGGGATTCCCCAGCGGCTGCCCCAGCTCGTTGTTCATCCCCGAGGGCCACAAGCCGACCACGGTGTTCGATGCGCCCTGCGCCTGGTGGTAGTGCGACATGACCTCCAGCAGCCGCCCCGAGTCGTTCTGGTCGAACGACTGGCTGTCGAGTCGCGACCGGATGCGGCTCAGGTCGCGCAGCGCCTGGGCGGGCGAGATCGGCACTGGGCCGCCGGGGACCTGGGGGAAAGGCTGCCGCCCGGCCTGGATCTCCCGCGCCAGGTCGTCGATGATCCGCTGGACCGCGCCGGGACCGCACATGACCGCCGCCGCGAGGTGCGACGTGCGCGTGCACCGCTGCGGGTCGAAGACGGTGTCCGCCCGCCGGTCGACCTGCATCAGGTCGCGCAGGATCTCCTCGGGGTCCCACCCGGTCGGATTGCCGATCGTGCCGCCGCCGTAATGCGGGGCATTGCCGAGCGGGGCGGGCGCGCCCGCACCGGGAGCCACCAGGGCGTTGGCGGACGGCGTGATGTTGGCCAGGTTGCCGACCGCGTTGATCGGCGGGATCGCATTGAGCGCGGCCACGTTCCCCAGATCGTAGAGGCCGCCGCTGTTGGGCCTGCCTTCGTCCAGGGCCTTGGAAGCGCCCATGAACCGACGCACGATGTTGCGGCCGAAGGCGGTCACCACCCCCAGGCAGAGGATTGCCACACCGATGACGATGACGATGTACTCGGTCTTGGCCGCGCCACGCCAGCCGGCCGCCCCGGGCTTCGCTCGCGCACGGGTGAAATGGAGCACTGAGCCCCGCTCTCGCATCGGCACCCCTCCGCGTCAGTTCCCTTGCAGGCTCCGCACCGTGCGGAAGCCGATCCACGGCGCGCGCAGGAGCGGATCCACCGCCCAGCGCGCGTACGTCCGCGCGGCATCCGGCCCCTGCGACCAGGAGCCGCCGCGGACCACCTTGGCTTCGCCCCCGGCCGGACCGGTCGGGTCGACCGTGGGCGACGTCGCATAGTAGCTCGAATCGTACCAATCGGCGCAGAACTCCGCGACGTTGCCCGCGAGGTCCCACAGCCCCGTCGCCGCGCGCCCGCCCGGGAACGAGCCCACCGGGCGGGGTCCCAGGCCATGCTGCTTGAACATCGACGCGCGATTCCAATGATCGGGCGCGTCCCCCCAGGGCCAGAGCGAGTCCCCCGTGCGCGCCAACCGCTCCCACTCCGCCTCCGTGGGCAGGCGTCGACCGCACCAGGCGGCGTACGCGAAGGCGTCCAGCCAGTCCACTCCCACCACCGGCAGAAGCGGATTCTTCGTCACCGAGACCGGGTCCCAGGGCTCGGGGACGTGGATCTTGCCTTTCGGCTCGAGCGGATGGCAGCGCGAGTGGTCGTCCGCAGCCCGGGCGAGGAAATCCGCGTACTGACCCTGGGTCACCTCGAACAGGTCCGCCTCGAATTCGCCGATCTCGCGCTCGCCCGGCGGACTCATGCCCTTCTCGTCGCGCACGCCCATGGTGAACTTCGCACGCGGAATCGTCGCGACGCGCCCGCCGGCCGGCGCCCACTCGACGCGCATCCGGTCCCCTTTCACTTCGACCCGGATTCCGCCCTCGGCGGGCGGCTTGCACCCGGGACCGGGCGACAGATCGACGTGGCACGCGTCCCCCGCGGCGAGGCGGAACGGCACCCCTGCGCTCCACTCCTGCCCGTCGGCCACGAACCGGAGCGGACAGCCCTGCGCCACCGAGACCTGATAGTCCGCCGCCGGCAGGTCGGTGGTCTGTTGCCACAATCCGCCCTCGGCGGCGGTCCCGGGCGCCAGCCCGAGCGGTTGGTCCTCGACCACCAGGAGCAAGGGCGCAGGCGCGCGCCAGTCGACGCGCGCCTGGGGCCTGGAAGCCACGGCCACCCGCGCCGAGAAGCGACGGCGATAGAGGTGGCCGGCCGCGCGCGCCGCGACTTCGAGATCGAGGTCCACGCCGGCCCGGGCCCCGGGATGGGCCGAGACGAGAAAGCCGCGCTCCGAGAACGCCTTCGCCCCGGGCTCGATCCGGCCGAGCAGCAGGTCCGGCTCGTGCAGCACGAGCAGGAACACCGACTCGGTCCAGGAAACGCGCACCTCGTCGAGCGCGACCGCCGAGCGGTTCTCGACCTCGAACGGAAGCGGCTGAACGTTGCCCGGAGCCAGCTCTTTCTCGAGCGGGTGCACGGAGAGCACGAAATCCGGCGCCGGCTCCACGGGCACCTCGGCCCGGAGCACGCACAGGGGAAGGCCCGCGGAGGTGAGGGCGATAGAGACCACAAGCCGCGCGGGCCCGGGCAGCGTTGCGGGAAGCACCACCCGCACGTGGCCGGCCTTGGCTGCGGCGCGCTCGGTGCGCGCGCTGGACGCGCCCGGTTCCAGCGCACCGAAGCGCAGGCCCCTGCAGTCGTACTCGAACTCGCCGGCGGCGGGCTCGAGCGCGGCGCTCTCGACGTGGCCCGCGATCTCTTCGATGCGGCCCGGGCCGCGGTTTTCCAGGGCGAACGAGAGGTCGATCGTCTCGCCGGGATTGGCCACGCGGTTGCGGGTCTCCCAGGGCCCGGCCGCGGCTTCGGTGAGGGCAAAGGGCACGGCCTTGCCGTCCGCGTCGTGGAAGCGCACCCAGTCGACTTGCGGCTCGGCCGACGCCGGCCGTGAAAGGGCGAGGAGCGGGAGCAAGAAGCAGACAGCGAGGCGGAGTCGCATGCGGTCACCCATGGGCGTTGCGGAAGCAGAGGCGACGAGCGTCGGGTTGCCCCGCGGGCTACTTCGCCATGCGGATCGCGGCGAGGATTCTCTCGCTCGTGTACATTTTCTCCCACTCGGCGGGGATGTCGAGCTTGAGCGCGAGCTTGACCGCCGCGACTTCTTCGGTCGAGACGGGGAGTGCCTTGAAGCGGGTCCCGGTCGGCTTCGCCGGCGGCTGGAATTCGGGCCACTGGAAAAACGGCAGCGGGGCTTCCGGGGCCGCCGGCTCGGCGGGGATCTCTTCGAGGACGGTCATCTCCTCGAGCGGTTCTGCATCCTCGAGCGGTTCTGCATCCTCGAGCGGTTCTGCATCCTCGAGCGGTTCTGCATCCTCGAGCGGTTCTGCATCCGCGAACGGCTCAGCCTCCTCGGGCGGAAGCTCCAGCAGCGGAGCCTCTTCCCCGGCGGGGTCGGCCGCGAGCTCATCCCCCTCGGGAAGGAGGACGGGCTCGGATTCGGGCGCCTCCTTCACTTCCTCCAGCTCTTCGACATCGTCGTCGGCCGGAACTTCTGCTTCCACCGCCTCGGTCTCGGTCTCGACCTGGGGGATCTCGGCGGCGGGCGCCTCGGCGATCTCTTCGAGCTCGGGGACCTCGTCATCGACCGGAGGCGGCGGCGGGGCCTTGGCTTCCTCGGGGATCTCGGAGATGATGGTGGCGGCCAGCGCGTCGTCGGAGGGGGGGGCGCCCATGAAACTCGCAATCGGCGCAGGTGGGGGTGCGGCGACCGGCGCGGCCAATGCGGGCACGGCGTCCTCGCCGTAGATCTTCACCATCGCCGGATGGAGCTGGGCTTCGTCGCACTGCAGGACCTTCACGCGCATCCCGGTGGCGCGCCGAAGATCGGCCACCGCCGCGCGGTTGAAATAGTTGGCCTTGGCGACGCAGAGGATGTCGCCCAGCTTCGCGACGGGCACCAACTCGTGCTTGGTGGCCATGTCGATGGGAACCAGGTCGGCAAGCTCGGGGCTCAAATCGACCTCGGTGAGGTCGACGTGCGGGACTTTGAAGTGTTCGGCGAGGACCGGGATCAGCGCCTCGCGCGAGGCGTGCCCGCAAGAGGTGAGGATTTCGGCCAGGGCGCCGGTGACCCCGGCGTCCGCGATCGCCTTTTCGAGATCCTCTTGGACGATGATCCCTTCCTGGATCAGCAGATCGCCGACGCGCTTGACATCCGGGTTCAGGGCCATGGGGTTCCTCCACGCCTCGTCTCGAACTCCGTTGGTGGAGCGGGATTATACGGTGTGCGGTGAATCCGATTCAAGGAATTTCTCTTGACGGGTCCCCAGACCCGTGCTAGATTTCCGGCCGGTTCATCCTCACGTCTCCGCGGCGCGGTCGCTCGTGCACTCGTCGACCGATTCGACCGTTCAGGGAGGAATGCCTGTGCCTGACCTCAACGTCGAAGTCGAGTATTTGAAAGAAGTCCCGAAGTGCGCGATGGTCGTCATCGCCGGCGCCATCGACGCGAAAACGGTTCCGGGCTTCCAGGAGCACCTGAACAAGCTCAAGGACTCGGGCATCATCCGGTTCGTCCTGGACATGGAGAACGTCAAGTACATCAACAGCACCGGCCTGGGCTTCCTGGTGAACCTTGCGGACAACATCGACCCGGTGCAGGGCGGAGTGTCGCTGGTGCGGGTGCCGCCGAAGGTCAAGGTCGTGTTCGACATGCTTGGCCTCAATACTTTCTTCAAGATTTTCAACAGCCGTCGGGAAGCGATGGAAGCCTCGGTGAAGGCCTACGGCGGGACCGCCGCAGCTCCTGCCCCCGCGCCCGCGCCGGTCCACGCGCCTGCTCCGGTGCCGATCTCGCGCCCGGCTACGGCGACGGCGCCCAGGCCCGTCACGGGAGCCGCGGTCGCGACCAAGGGCGCCACTCCCCCGCCGCCGGCCCGGCCGGTATCCAGCGTGGCCCAGCGCGCGCCCGCGGCCCAGGTCGCGCCCGTCTACGCGCCACCCCCGGTCGCCGCCCAAGTGGTCGAGGTGGAATGCCAGAGTTGTCACGCCACCCTCACCGTGCCCGAAGCCGGCACCTTCAAGTGCCCGCGTTGCTCGGCAATTTTCAGCTTCAGCGCGGGCAAGACCAATTTTCTCCCGCGCCGCAAGATGGCTCCGCTCCAGCTTACCTTGAGCAGCACGCCAGAGTGCACCGAGGCCCTCTGCTTCCTGGTTGGGCTGATGTGCAACAAGATCGGGATGAACCCCGACGCCGCCCAGCAGGTCCCCGGCGCGGTCCGCGAAGCGGTGACCACCGTCATCGACCGCGCCTACGGCAACAATGACCAGTGCACCTACCAGGTGCTGGTCGTCACCGGCGAGAACGAGATCAGCATCAAGATCGCCGACTATGGCAGGAAGATCGATCCCAACGGCGTCGACACCGGCGGTGCGTCCATCTTCGGCTACACCCGCCAAGTGATGGACGTGTTCGACCTGCGCTCGCACCCGAAGGGGGGGAACATCCTCACCATCGGCAAGCGCCTGTAGCCCGGGTACGCCCCGCCCAGCGCGGCCTCCGCCGCAACCGACGGAACTACGGATTATACGGATTGTCCGGATTGCACGGATTGTCCAACGGCAGGAGGTGTGATTCCTCGCAAGATCGTCGAAGATGCGACGATGGGGCCGGTGTGTATTATGGGGCGCAGAGGCGGCCGAGAAGGCCACCTGCCGACGCGTCCCAACCCACTGTTTCGAGCCGGCGCAAGAGCAAACACGGACACCAGGGCCGGGCGAACGCCCGGCCCGCGGCATTTTCGGCAACATGCTTATCCGGTTGCCGCAGGCGCACGCCGGTCTCCGTCCGCGCGCGGAACCTTGGTGCTCGTGTCGAAACAACTGCTGGGGTTGGAGGAGCCGAGGCCGCAGCGACCGGCAGCCAACTGCAAGCGACGGGGGCCAATCGGGGTTCCAGATCACCGGTTGCGTCCCGCCTGCCGACATCGGCCGCGCCTCCGATTTCCGTCAGTTACTTCGACACGAGTCCTTACTTGGGGGAGTTCGCCGGTGGGTTCGCTGAGGTGTTAGCCGGCGACTGGACCATTTGCGCGCGGTAGTAGTCTCTCGCCTGCCAGGTGTTGTAGAGCAGGGCGAAGCCGATGCCGGTCACGATCAGCGCACTGACGGCGGGCATGACCCGAACCAGGCGACCGCCGCCGGAGAATCGGGTCAGCACCGACGACCCGGTGACCATCAGAATCCCGATCGCGGTGAGCACCGCAGCCAGACCCACGCTGAAAGACAGGATGAGGGCCAACCCCAGCGCGACCCGCTCGTGGTGGATCGCCATCATCAACACCACCACCGCGGTCGGGCACGGTAAGGCGCCGCCGGAGATTCCGAGCGGGATCAGCTTGCGCCAGCCGACCTTGACACGGGCCTCCGGCGCGCCACGACCGGTGCCCGCCTCCGCGTCCTGACGCGGCTCGGAGACCCCGAACGCACCCGGCGCGGCTCCCAGGGAGACGTCCGGAGCCAATCCGGATGCAGGACCGTGGTCGTGCCCTTGCCCTTGCCCTTGCCCTTGCCCTTGCCCTT
>ORJL010420819.1_pt1 | contig 11707 bp, 6 predicted proteins | sample 1779941 | NCBI WGS metagenome assembly ORJL01 (sample SAMEA104232317, study PRJEB22302) | groundwater metagenome | biome: forest; feature: aquifer; material: groundwater | place: USA | collected 2011-08-07 | depth 5.8 m | reverse complement strand
CTTGTTGTTCGACGCCGGCAACTGCGCCATCCCCGAGGCGTTCAAGAGCCTGGATCTCAACCGCTACGACCTCAAGGAATTCGATTCCATGCCGGTGACCATTTTGGTCAACTTCGTGTCCGTCTACGTGCCGTATACGGGCGCCGGCAAGTTGGCGATTTCGGCGGAGGAGGAAATCGTGGCTGAAATCCGGTTCGCCTTGATGGAAGCCGCGCGCGACATCTCCACGTACCTGCACGGGTTGGCCAAAGCCGAAGAACAGGAACGCCGCCGACTCATCTTCTTCAAATACATCAAGGAAATCGCCCAGGCCCTCGAAGACGTCACCGGACGCAAAGCATCGGCACTAGAGCCCAAACTCCGCAAGATCGCGGAAGAACGCACGGCATTCCTCGAAGCGCAGGAGGAAGGCGACCCCGAAGCGGAGAAAGAATTGGAAGACATCGAAGACCAATTCGAGGAAGAAGTCAAGAACGAAGGCTGAAACGGAAACAACCAAAGCCGCAAAAACGAAACGCAAAAAAACCAAATGAAAAAACGAATGCGGAAGAAAAAAAAATTACTCGAAAAAGACAAGCAAAACAATTTTGAAAGGAAAAACAAAAATACGCTCAACAGAAAACGCTCACGCAATTCCGGAGACGATTCCCATGGCCGCCAAGAAAAACGAAAAGGATTTGACGCAGAAGGAAAAAGCCGCTCTCATCGACATCAAGATCGACGAACTGGGCCAGGAACTGGTCAAGGAAATCGAGGCCGGCCAGAACCCCCACTTGGACATTCCCATCCGCGGGTCCGGCAACGTGTTCTACGACGAAAAGCTGAAACAGATTATGCTGGGCGACAAGATCGCCAAACGCTATCTGTTCAACGTGGCGCCCCCCCGCCGCTTCATGCAGACGCTCCTGGTCGCATCCTACGTCAAGAAAGACTTGTTGGCCAACAACCTGACGGCGACGCTTCGTGACTTGTACTACGCCAAGAAGCACACCATCGCCGGCACGAAGGAAGATACCATCGACGAACAAAAGGAGTCCGACGGCGCCATCGTGGATCTGGAAGTGTCATTGGACACGTTCCGCGAACGCCTGCACCTGCGGGCCGAACCCAAGGGCCGCATGGCCGGCACCTTGAAAGTCAAGGACCGCGTTCGGGACAAGGTGGACACCATCGACTTGGAACGCATGGGTTCCGGCGGCTGGGCCGTTCCTTCGATCGTTGAACAAATCGAATTCGTGGACTCGGAAATCGAGTACGTCCTGGTGGCTGAGAAGAACGCCATCTTCGACCGCTTGAACGAAGACGACTACTGGAAGAAGAACAAGTGCCTCTTGATGACGACCGCCGGCCAGGCCGCTCGCGGCGCGCGCCGGTTGCTGCAACGCATCAGCGCCGAATTGAAGGTCCCCATCTACTGTCTGACGGACTCGGATCCGTACGGGTGGTACATTTACAGCACGATGAAGTACGGTTCCATGGCCTTGGCGCATGAATCGGAGCGCTTGGGCTGTCCCGAAATGAAGTTCTTGGGCATGTCGACGTCGGACATCGAACACTACGACTTGTCGGCGGTGACGATCAAGGCCAAAGAAGTGGACATCAAGCGCGCGCAGGAAATGAAGGCGTACGACTGGTTCAAGACCAAGGAATGGCAGCGCGAAATCAACCTGTTCTTGGAAAAGAAGCTCAAGGCCGAAATCCAGGCCCTCAGCTCCAAGAACCTCCAATACATCTCGAAGGAATACCTGCCCGACAAAATCAAGGCCCAGGATTTCCTGCCGTAGACTTTGAATCTACATAAAGGAATTATTAGGCAGGTTGGTGAATACACTCCCCGTGGGCCTGATTTCACGTGAAACCCGCCGGGTATTGCAAGAACACCTAGCCCGCGCTCCAGACATCACACCCGGCGAGATAGAATTATGGCGCCGACACCAGCAAGGACCGGCGCATTACAACCCCCTCAGCCAGAAATTCGATGAACTCACCACCAAAAAGCTGAAATTGTTTCAAACAAAACACGGCGATTTGGTTGCCGACTTGGGTTGCGGACGGGGCGTGTTGCTTCGCGAGATGCATCTTCAAGGCCATCGCGTGCAGGGCATTGATGTCGTCCGACACCCGGACCTTCCGGCGGAATTGTTCCGTCAAGGACGGCTCACAGCCGTACCGCTGGAAACGGAATCCGTACGAAAATTGTGGTCGCATTCGGCCTTGCCGTACACGCATATGGACAAAGCAACGGCGGAAATCCACCGCGTACTGGTTCACGGTGGTCGAGCATTCATCGCCGTCCACCACCCCGACATGCTGCAAGAACGTTTGCAGATAATGGCCGCCGAATTTGGTATTCCGCCCCAAGCGTTTGATGGCGTGTTAAGATCGATAGCTCCGGCGTTCAGCAAAAACCCCAACGATTTGGTTCGATTAGCGGCCAATGTTTTTGACGACCTGGAAGAAGGCAACGAATTCTTCAAAAAACAAGGATTCAGGGTGGTCGAAAGCGATGAAATGCGCGACAAAACCCGGAAGAAAGACGCGGGATTGGCATATTGGTTCCTGATCGAAAAACCGAAGGAATGAATCCAAGGACTATCGCCAATCCATACGCCAAGGAAAAATTCAACCAGCGCGCATCGCCATTGACGCAATCCGTTCCGCCATCTCTTTGGTACCGATTTTCTTTGAACGCTGCCACCCGAAAGAAAGCCGTTCCAAAGCCGCCCCCTAGCCGGCAAACCACGGCAAAAGACGAAGTTGGAAAAATAAATGGCTATGCTGAAGATATTCAATCTCAGGAAGTCCTTCCGCAAGAGCTTTATTCGGATTGATTCCATAGCAGCAGATGGCACGGTTCGTAATTCATGTTAAGGAGTTAACTCGCAAAAAGCCACAGGAACCGAAAACGTTTGAAGGAGACCCAGGTTCGGAAGGACTACCGCATGCAACCCCTATTCCGATTTCTCCCGATTATGAAGTCCTGGTCGTAGGACATCCAAAAGAGCCGCTCAATCACCAACGCGCCTCGGATCTCTTGCAAATCGTAAACTCGGCATTGGGCCGCCAAGAACCCTTTTCCGTTGAGTCCATTCATGCTCCTATCCCCATGTACCCCGCTGAAGAGGACTTGGAACATCGCGTGGCCGCATATCAATTGACTCAAACGCCGGCCCCTGAGCAGCGCGTTTTCGTGGAATCCGGCTCCGATTGGCAATTGAAGCAAATCATCCGACGGACCAAACGTCGAGAATTGAAAGGGGATAGTCATGTGCCCATGGAAGATGAACATGGTTTGACTCGTACCTTTGCTCGCGATGTAGGACTTGCAAGACAGATTGCACAACGCGTCGGAAGCGTTTTGACGGCAAGTGGTCACAAAGTCTACTTCCGAGGTATGCGCAGAGGCGAATAAACCGGTTTATTGAACAGAAAAAAATCTGGATCCTTCGGTTACCAATGTTTTAATTTCCATACGGCCAATGAGCTACCATCTGTTTTTGAACAAAGGCGCAACACCTATGGTTCACCGCATTGAAGTCGGCCTCCGGGAAGAACCCGCCTTGGCCCAAAAAATCCAGAATCTCCTGGACCTTCCCGTCACGGACAGCTTTTCTCTGACGGTCTATTCCCTTGACTTTGCGGTCTCACGTGAGGAACTCAAACACTTGGCCGAAGAGGCGTTCTGCGACAAAATCGTTGAAAAAGCCGCGTATGGCAAGGCATGGGTGTCGGAAAACCCGTTCCACTTCGACCTTTTGATCGAGAAACGCTTCAAACCGGGAGTGACGGACGCCGTCGGCAAAACGGCCAAAACCGTCGCCACCGCCGTCCTCCAGCGCCCACTACCGGATGAAGAAAACGTCTATTCGGCTACACAGTACCTCTTCCGCGCCGCACGCAAACTCACGCCGGAAGAAGGCCAACGCATTGCCACGCAACTGCTGGGCAACCCGCTTATCGAGCAATTCATCATCCTTACGTCCGACCAATTCCGAGCGGGCGACCGCGTGCCGGCGAGTGTGCCGAAAGTCGTCGATCCCCACAAACCCATTGTGGAAGAAATCGCGATTGCCGGTTATTCCGAACAACAACTGGAGATCCTCAACCAGTACCGCCAGATGGCCCTGGACCTGGATGAACTTAAAGCCATCCAGAAACACTACAAGGACAAGGCCTTCCTGGAAGCCCGAAAGCAGGTGAGCCTGTCGGAGAAAGCCACGGATGCCGAGTTGGAAGTCTTCGCCCAGACGTGGTCGGAACACTGCAAGCACAAAGAATTCAACGCCGTCATCGAGTACAAAGACCTCCAGAGCGGCAAAAACCAAATCATCGAGGGCTTGTTTCCCACCTATATCGCGGGCGCGACCACCGCCGTGTCGACCCGGTGCCCGTGGCTTGTGTCCGTGTTCAAGGATAACGCCGGCGTCGTCAAGTTCAACGACGACTACCATTTCGCCTTCAAAGTCGAGACGCACAACTCGCCCTCCGCTCTCGATCCGTATGGTGGCGCGTTGACGGGCATCGTGGGCAACAACCGCGACGTCGCCGGCGTAGGCTGCGGCGGCGCGGACTTGTGGTTCAACCAATTCTACTATTGCATCGGCGATCCCCACCACGACGGACCTCTACCGCCGCGCACGCTGCACCCCCGCCAAGTCTTCGAAGGTATCGTCGCCGGCGTGAAAGACGGCGGCAACAAATGCGGCATTCCCACCGTCAACGGCGGCTTATCGTTCGACCCCCGGTTCATGGCCAAACCCTTGGTCTACTGCGGCACCGGCGGCCTCATGAAGGCTATAATCAACGGCCAGGATTCCGCGGAAAAACGCGCCGTGCCCGGTGACTTGGCCGTCCAAGTGGGCGGCCGCATCGGAAAAGACGGGATTCACGGCGCCACCATGTCCTCCGTTGCCCGCAGTGAACACACGCCGGTGACGGCGGTGCAGATTGGCGACCCCATCGTGCAGAAAGTCATGCTCGACTTTCTGGCGGTTTGCCGCGACAACGGGTGGTTGCGCGGCATCACGGACAACGGCGCCGGCGGCCTCAGTTCCAGTTTTGGGGAAATGGCCCGGATGTCCGACGGCGTCCGCCTGGATATCGGCAAAGCCCCGCTGAAGTACCACGGATTGCAGCCGTGGGAAATCCTGGTGTCGGAAGCCCAGGAACGCATGAGCGCCGTGGTACCGCCGGCCCACATTGAAGCCTTCCTGCAATTGGCGAAAAGTCGCGGTGTGGAAGCCACGGTGTTGGGCGAATTCACCGACTCCGGTTACTTTGAAGTCTACTATCACGAAAAGCCCATCGTGTATCTGGACTTGGAGTTCCTCCACCGAGGGGCGCCGCGCAAACGCTTGCAGGCCGAGTGGCGGGGTCCAGCGCAATTCCCCCAAAAATCACTGCCCCAGCACACGGTGGCCGAAGCGACCCAACTCGTCCTATCGGCATTGGACGTGTGCAGCAAGGAGTGGGTCTTCCGCCAGAAAGACCACAACGTTAAAGGCGGCACGCTGCTGCCGCCCATCGGCGGCCTGTCCGGCCAAGTCAACCAACCGGCATCGCTCATCCGGCCCGTGTTCCTGCAAAGCAAGGAAGCCGTCGCCTGTTCGCAAAGCGCCTATCCCAAGTACAGCGATTTTGACGCACGCCAAGCGGCGCTGTGCGCATTCAACGAAGCCGTCGGAAAGCTCGTGGCGCTCGGCGCGCACTTGCCGGACGAACAGACGTTTTGGTCGGCATGCGACAACTTCTGCGTTCCCGACTCGGTCTATACCGAGCAGAATCCCGACGGAAAACACAAGTTGGCCCAACTCATCCGCCTATGCCAAGGCATCTATGACTACGCCGTGGCATTGGGCATCCCGTTCACCTCTGGCAAGGACAGCATGAAGAACGACTTGAAGTACGAAAAAGACGGCAAGATCCATCGCATCTCGGTTCCGCCCACGCTGCTCATCTCGCTTGTGGCGAAAATCAACGACTACACGCAAACCAAAAGTATCGACTTCAAAGCTGCCGGTGACTTCATCTATGTCATCGGCACCACGAAGAATGAATTGGCCGGCTCGCAATACGCCGAACAACTCCACGCGCAAAACGGCAGCCTGCCCCAGGTCGACCCCGCCCAAAGCAAGAAAACGTTCCAAGCCATCCAAGCCGCTTTGCCCTACGCCGCTTCCGCGTACTACGTCCATAAAGGCGGCTTGGCGCTGGCCGTCAGCGAATGCGCCCTAGCCGCAGGCCTGGGTGCCGAGGTCGACCTGCAAACCGTGCCTCATGAAGGCATGAGCCGCAGTGACTTGCTGTGGTCCTCCGAAACCCAGAATCGCTTTCTGATCACCGTCGCGCCGGAAAACAAAGCGGCATTCGAAGCGACACTCCAAGGCAAAGTGCCATTTGCCCAAATTGGGACCGTCAATGCGAACAAGATCATCACCGTCAAGACGCTGGAAGGCCGCGCCGAATCCATGACGCTGCAACAACTCAACGACGCCTACACCAAACCCTTGCGGGAAGACCTTCCGGAGATCAAGGTGTAGCGGGAAAAAGGAAACACAAAACCCGGAAAGGAAGAACAAAACACTAAGGGGAAAAAAACCACCCTAAAAAAAACACAAAAAAAAAAGGGAAAAGAAAAAAAGCGTGGAAAAAATGCCAAACCGACCCAAAGCAATCGTATTGACCGGCGAAGGCCTGAATTGCGAAGTGGAGGCCAACGTGGGCTTCCTGCGGGCCGGATTTGACTCGAAAATCGTCCACGTCCGTGACCTTTTGTCCGGAAAACAAGCCCTCGATGCCGACGTCATCCATTTTCCAGGCGGCTTCCTGCACGGCGACGACTTGGGCTCGGCCAAAGCGCTTGCAAGCCTGATTCAATCCACGCGCATCGCCGGAAAGCCATTTGTGAACCAGTTGACCCAATTCGTCCAAGACGGCGGACTGGTGTACGGCGCGTGCAACGGATTCCAGTGCCTTATCAAGCTGGGCATGCTGCCGGCTACGAGCGGAAAATACGGCGAACAGACGGCCACGCTGACGTTCAACCACTCGCGCAAGTTCGAGATGCGGTGGGTCAAACTCAAGATCCTGCCTTCGGTTTGTCCCGCGTTTTCAGGAGTGACGGAAATTGAACTGCCGGTACGCCACGGCGAAGGCCGCTTTACCGTCTACGACCGCTTCGGCACCGCTTCTCCTTCAAAAGGCGAGGAGACGCTCACGCGCTTGTTCAAGGACCAACAAGTGCTCGGCCAATACGTCAAGGCATCCTCACCGGTGTTGTCTCCAACCCAATTCTATCCGGACAACCCCAACGGCTCGATGCAGGCCATTGCCGGCATCTGCGACCCGACCGGACGCGTATTCGGCCTCATGCCCCATCCGGAAGGCTATTTGGACTTCCAGAACCACCCGCTCTGGCACCGCCGTGCCGATGCGTTGCGCCGCAAAGGCGAACCCGTGCCCGGCAAAGGCCCCGGCATGCAGGTCTTTCACAACTTGGCGACTTTCGTGGAAGAAAGAATCAAGTAGCGCAAAAACGTGCCACGCGTCGTAACGGTTCTTTTATCGAAACGGGACATCTTTTTATATCGTGCTTGCGTTCCGGAACACATGGATAAACGGTTCATTACATTCCTCATCGTTATCACCTTGCTCTTGGCCGGATGCACTCAGCAAGGAACCGGCGTTGGTTCCGTCGCCCCAGCGCCATCCGGTTCGGCGCAAAACGCCGCGCCCGCGTCGGCCCAAAGCAGCACGTCGGCATCGGTTGGGGCGTCCGGAGCCTCAAACGCTAATTTCCTGACGTATGACGGCGGAGCATACCAAATCCGATACCCCGGCGATTGGTCCGTCCGCGAAGAGGGAAGCGTCGTGTTATTCCAATCCCCGGCATCGTCGGAAACGGACGTCCAGGAAAACGTCAACGTCATCGTCGTGCCGACCGACCAGGAATTGGAGGCCTTCGTGGAAGCGGCATTGGGCGCAACGGTCGAATCATCCGGCTTCGAATTGATCGACTCCACTGAAACCACGTTGTCCGGCAAGCCGGCACGAAAAATCATCTACAGCGAGCAATCCGCCGAGACCAAAACCCAGACCTTGCAAGTCATCTCCGTCAGCGATGGAACGGCGGCCATCGTGACGTATACGGCAACTCCGGAGACATTCGCCGATTTTAAGACTGAAGCCGAAACCATGATTTCCTCGTTCCAACTCAAAACGGAGGCCGTGACATCGGCTCAGACCAATCCCGTCGAGTCCTCCATGGCTCCAGAAATCGTCCGCAAATGGCGCGTGTACTCGGAGGCCATCTTCTATGACGCCGGCGGCAGCAACTTCCTCGAAACGCCGGTCACCACCCTCCTGGACATTCGCGCCGACCAGACGTGGAGCTTCGGTTCCTCCACCGGCACATGGAGCGTGCAGGCCATCCAAGATTCGGATTGGGCACGGTGGGGTGTACCGTCCTACGGCCCTACGCGCAAGCTCGTGCTCAACGGCTGGAACAGCGACACGAACAACGGCCCAATTGAGGAAAGCGGCGACCGCGTGGACTTCATGTGGGTCATCTATCGGGTGGGGCCGCCTGCCGTCCAGTCCGCCGGACAAATCCAGATGAAGTTCGGCTGGACCAACCAGCAAGGTTGAAAGGATGCGTCCGATTTTTTCTGCTTTTGTTTTCCTGGCCCTGTCGTTCTCAATCCAAGCCGGTTATTCGCTGACCGTTATCACGCAAGGGTCAGGCTACGTATCATCCAGCCCATCCGGTATTCTCTGCGGCGCCGCCTGTATCGAAACGTATGACTCAGGCACTTCCATCACGCTGACGGCCACGGCCCAAGGCGGCGGCTTCCAGTCATGGTCCGGTGCCTGCAGCGGAAGCCAAACGACCTGCACCATCAATCTGGACGGGCCGAAAGTCATCACTGCCACGTTTGCCGGACAGACGAATTCGGAATATGAGCTTACCGTTTACAAATCCGGCGGTGGTCAAGGCACCGTCTCATCCAACCCATACGGAATCAGCTTGGGCCAGATTGCACCGTACGATTCCGCCAAATTTTCTGCCGGGTCCAGCGTGACGTTGACCGCCTCGGTCCAAAACGGCTCTCGTTTTGACGGCTGGTCCGGCGCCTGCAACGCCACGCAAACGACCTGCACGGTCAAAATGGATGCCGCCCAAAGCGCCACGGCCACGTTTTCCAAGACCGGGAGCCCCACGCCATCCGCAACCCCCAGTCCGACACCTTCCAAGCCTACGGCAACTCCCATTCCCACTCCAACCGGAACAATGACGCCGACAACAAATCCCACGGCCGCGCCTACGCCGAAGCCTACGGCGGCTCCGGACGTCACGTTGAGCATCACCAAGAGCGGGCAAGGCCGAGGGGCACTTTACATCTGGCCTTCGGGCCGGTCGCAGCAACTGTGCGGATCCACCGAAAAGGAATGCGCATTGACGTATGCGTTTAACACGTCATTCACATTTCAAGCGGTTCCCGTGCCGGATTCCCAGTTCAAAGGATGGACCGGCGCCTGCAATGGGATGGATTGCCAGCTCGTACTGGATGAAAACAAGAAGCTGGTGGCCGAATTCGAGCCTACACCTACCCAAAAGGAGTCGCAAGAATCCGAAATCAATACGCCCTCCGTTAACTCTCCCTTCGTTGAACCCACTCCCCTGCCGACGCCGCCGTACATACCGCGCGCAACGCCGACGCCCCGCCCCCCGGCACAGGGTAATTTCCCGTTAGTCGTTCAGATTTCCGGCAAAGGAGGCGTGCGTTCGCCGGATTACCGCATCAACTGCGGCCAAAGTTGCGAAGCCAAATTCGCGCGCTACAGCCAAGTGCCATTGACGGCCATTGTGGCAGAGGGCTGGAAATTTGTCGGTTGGGGCGGCGAGTGCCGCAACGCGGAAGGACCCGATTGCATGGCATCCATCGAAGGCTCGTCGTTTTCCGTCCCGACGGCGTATGTCAGGGCCGTTTTCGAACCCGGCTTGCAGACCTTGAGCGTGTCGGTATCCGGACCTGGCTCCGTTACCTCATCGGATTATGGCATCGGGCCATACAACAACGCCGGACAATACAAGACCGATTCGAGAGTCAACCTGAAAGCCGTTCCGGAAAAAGACGCCACGTTCGAACGCTGGGAAGGCGAATGCAACCACGAATATCCGGGTTGCAGCGTGACCATGACCGGACCCAAAGCGGTCAAAGCGATCTTCAAAGGACCTCCGGCTCCGAAGAAATTGAACATGGTCTATCCCAAGGAATCCGGTGCGTCGTTCAAGATCAGCGCGTTTGGCACGGGCACGCAATTGACGTTGATCAAGGAGTGTTCGTCCAACTGCTCGGTCGAATTCAAACACGGGACCAAAATAGAGATTATTACGAGCTTCACGGCCGGATACGTCTTCGAGGGATTTGGCGGCAGTTGCCTGGGTGATTTTGCCAACTGCTATCTGGACATGTATTCCGATAAAACAGTTACCGTTTCGTTGTCCAAGTCAACGTTCAAGAAACTGACGGTGGTCAAACCGCAGCAAGGCACCGTGGTTTCCCTTTACGATAACAAAATACGCTGCGGATCGGGCGATGACACGTGCGTCGCCGATTTTGACAACCGGTCCCGAGTGGTTTTGAAGTTTGACGGCGATTACGGCGTGTTCCAATCCGGATGCGAAGCGATCTGGAAACGCATCGACCAATACTCAAGACCATATGAAGAATGTGTGATGGACATGAAGCAGGACCGCACTGTCACCACTCGACTCTCGCCGGAGCAAGAAAAATGGATCGTGGGCTTCGCCATGGCTGAAGCGTTCGACATTCCGGACTATCCGGGACTCAAGGCATTCGCCACGCGGGAAAACGACCCGCCGTTCCAATTCGCCCTCGGCTCGTTCCGTCTAGGGAAAGCCGGAAAAACGTCACAAGACGTCAAGACTTGGATTAAGAACAATTGGGACGTCTTCCTTCAGGACAGCGGCATCGGCAAATACATGCAAGATTACGACATGCGCATCGTACGAAGCGCGCTTTACCAGACGTTTTCCGCTGACATCACGGCCTATAAGAACAAACCGTGGTTCAATGCCGAAGCCACGTACAACTACATCTACGATCCGGGCCAGCGGCCGTTTTCGAGGGCACTGCGAGAATGGTTTTCCATGCATAAAGGCGGAGAACAAGCATTCGAAAAACACGTGAAGGACACCAAGGGTTCCTATTACCTCTACGAAGGAATCGAAACCTATTTCCGCGAACCACCCAAAGCCACGCCAACGCCCAAACCGGTTGCATCTAGCATTCCCGTCCTGTTCACCGTACGAGCGGACGACGATCAAATCGGAAAACCGGTTACCCTAGAGGGCGGATCGCTGCTTGATGTGCGCAAGGTGCTTATTGACGGCGTTCCCGTTGAATCCAACGTCATCGACGATACTCACATCTATTTGCCAAAGGTCCGTTGGGGAATAATTCCTGATTTTGGTTCGGGATCAACCATCACGTTTCAGACCGATCAAGGCATTTTTCCTCACGTCACCGACGGCAGCTACATTTTCCGCACGCCTCTCAATGCGGCAGGCAAAAAAGAGCAATGCTTCGGTGCCATTGGCAAAGGCTGCGGGGGACTCTTCGGTAAAGGCCAAGACGGCGAGGCGACCAACGCAGGCAAACGCACCGGTTGCGAAGCGCTCCGG
>ORJL011775985.1_pt1 | contig 11709 bp, 10 predicted proteins | sample 1779941 | NCBI WGS metagenome assembly ORJL01 (sample SAMEA104232317, study PRJEB22302) | groundwater metagenome | biome: forest; feature: aquifer; material: groundwater | place: USA | collected 2011-08-07 | depth 5.8 m | reverse complement strand
GGTCGACCTGTTGGAACGCTATCACCAAATACGGAACACCTGGCGAACCGCCGGATGCGGACCCGCACGTCCGGTGGTGTGAGAGGAGGGTAGGGCAACCCTACCCTCCTACTCGATCCGCAGCCGAATGTGAAGGGGGGAAGATGTCAGAGATTGCCCAAGATAAACTCGCCAAGCTGGAACAAATAGGGACCCAGGGGTCATCGCTAGAGATCGGCGCTATGCGCCTTCGCTTGATCAAGGAGACCATGGGCGCAAAGGTGGACCAGCGAGCAGACTATGCTATCCTGGCAGGATGCAACGCTCCGTTTCGCTTCTATCACCTGAAGAGCTTTATCGATCTGCTGGAACGGCTGGGTGTAAGCTACTCGTTCCTGTCCAACGAGTTTTGCTGTGGGAGCTCTTACCTGCCCAAGAACGACAGCAGCCCCGAGCTCGCCGCTCTCGACCCATACGCCTGCGGCTACCAGGGACGAAACCTGGCCGCGGCGGAGGCTCTGGGGGCCAAGTCCGTGGTTACCTTCTGTCCCAACTGCAACGCGCGATATAGGAAGCATTCTGGGAACTCGGCTTTGCCAGTCCTTTACTGGACAGACCTGGTCGCCCCGCTGATACAAGGGCTCCGGCTCGAATCGAAGGTGGACTTCTACGAGGGCTGCCACCGCGACCAGAATGTGGTGCTGCCGAACGCCATAGACCCCGTAGTCAGCAAGAGCCTGATCGACGGCGTAGAGGGCCTGGTCTACAACGAAGTCAACAGCGACATATGCTGTAAACAGAAACCTCAGGACATCTTCGGAGCCATGGAAACCAAGACCCTGGTCACTCCGACCGCTTGTTGCTACGGCCTTCTGTGGAAGGCACGGCCCCAGGGAGTGCAGGTAGCTTTCCTGAGCGATCTGCTGCTGCAAGCCATCACCGAACCTCAAACCGCTTCCTGAAGCTGCCCTGGCGGGCCAGGTTCTCCAGCCTCTTGCACAGGGTCAGGGTCAGTTCGAAGTCATGGTCGGACGTGGCAAGCGCCAGCCATTCTCCCTAACCCAGAGCGGTCTCGGTGCGCCTCCTATGCCAAGAGGGACTCCAGGGACACGCTTTGACAATAGCATTCCCCGGATGTTACAGTTCTTGCCGGTGAAGCTTCGAATGCGTCGAAGCCTACTCCCAAAGAATAGCTCAAGTCCTGGGACCGACGTCAACTCATTCTTGCGCTGGAATAACTCGAAAGCTGTGCACCTGTAAGGTAATGGACACCTGGCTCGCCCCTCACGTTAGGACGCGGCACATATGAACTGGGGTAGGCGGCTGCGCTCCGGAACGACAGCCCTATCTGGGCTAAATCGAGTGTTGCGACATCCTTACACGAGTATGCTTGCCATTGGCCTTTCTTGCGCGTTGTCGGTGCCCGCTCTATCCTTGCTCAACCAGGCTCTGGTCTTGGGTATTGGCCTTTCTTTGCGGGCGGTGTCTGCTTCCCTGTTTGTCAAGAACCTCTTGGTATCCCTCGGACTCGATCCCGTGTATGCTTCCGTGTTCAACAGGACCTTGGGGAACATCGAAACAAGAGGCATAGCAGTCGCTGGCCCGGTTGGGGATTTCCTGCACCGGATGGCGCCCGGCCTTTTCGCTTCAGTTGACCAGGTGGCTCCGGGAGCGTGGTCGACGACTCTGGTTGGAAGCGGCGTCTCGGTATTGGCGTCGGCGTTGGCGACCATCGGAGCGCAGTCGATTTACATATTGGGGGGAATAGTGGTCGTTTGGCTCGCCTTGCGGCGGCGCGGCGACGTGCAACGATCATCCTACATCATGGTGGCGCTCTTAGGTTCGCTGCTCCAAGCCAGGGGCGTCGCAGGCCTCCTAGATCTCCGCTATTCAGCGCAGGACCTGGAGATCATGGGCCTTTCGCAGTTCTTCACCAAGTTATTCCCTTTGGATGGAGGCTCGTACCAGCAATTCATCACCGGGCCATTTGCGCTTGCTGCCCCGTACCTGGTGCCGGCGGCAATGCTGACGGCCATCTACTGCCCCGTCTTGGCGGTTTCTTGTTTGCGCCTTCGCCCGAGATTGGGGGAGAGGCTTCGCCAATCCACAAGGGGCCTGAATCCCTCCCAACTCAATCTAGCGCCTCTTCTGGGGATCATCAGGCCCATCACTCGGACGCTGGCAATCGTGTTTCTCACGGCAATGACCATTGCGTCCGTGGGATTCTTCCCAGCGTTGGCCGATTACGATTACCCCACCGATGAACAAGAGACGGCGGCCCAGATCGCCGAAGCGCTAACCCCCGGACCGCCCCTAGAACAGGGGACCGCTGCGACCGTCGGGGGCCTCGCTGGCGGACCTAGCAAGGTGACCGTGACCGGCTACGGCTACGTCTATTCATATTCCGTGAACTCGCGTGTCGAGAAGATGCGAGGAGTCGGATACAACGCTCTATACGACGGATTGCCTCCTGAAGCGAGAGCCGCTCGATACGATTGGGATTTCGCTGAAATGAAAGCTGCCGGCGTAAACACTATCTTGGGATGGGGGCTCCAGAGGTTTGATGAACTCACCTTGACAAAGGCCCAGGAATACGGTCTGGGAGTGATAATGCCATACCGTTTTTCCGGCAATGCCGACTATACAAGTGTTTCTCATCAACAGAAGGTGCGGGAGGACGTCCGGAATTGGATTGAAAGGTACAAAAGCTACCCGGCCTTGCGGATGTGGGGCATTGGAAATGAAGTGATTCATGCTATCAACCCCTACACGGCTCAGGCCAAAGCCTTTGGCGAGTTTTATGTTAGGCTGGCAGATGAAGTCCATGCCCTGGACCCAGACCATCCAGTGCTCTACCGCGGCGCAGAGGATATCAATATCGGCCCGATCAGAGAGGCCCTCTCGAAGGATGGGATTCACCGCCCCTGGTTTGTATACGGTGGGAATTACTTTACCTCCCGCGTTTGCGAAGCCGTCCCAGACTGGCCCAAGAAGGGGATGAATAACGCCATGCTGGTCTCGGAGTTCGCTCCTTCCGGCCTGGGCCCCGAAGGCCGGCCCCAGGGGTACCTGCGCATGCTCCGGTGTATCACCAAAGACGCTCCGTTTGTGCTGGGAGCGTTCGCATATGTATGGTCGACTGAAGGCCCCGAGGCCTTAGACCGCGTTTTCGGACTGGTAAACGCCCAGGGTGAACCGGTAGACCGCTCACTTTGGGCGCTGGGAAGGGCTTACCATCGTAACAGCACCCCTGGTTATGGGCCTTCCCATTCGCCCCGATAGGGAGCAGCCTCACGGCCAAAGTCGGCTGACGGATGGGGTCCGCTACTAGCGCGTAGACCGGTAGGTGCTCCTCAACGGAGAGGACGCACAGGCGGGCAACATATTTCTGAGCCAGGTCGATAGCTGCTGTCAAAGCACGCTTCGACCCGGCTGAGCCGTCCAAAGGAACCAATATCTTCTTGAACAATCACTCCTCCTTTCGCTTATCCGGCTGCATGATTCCCGAGGCAGAGACTGCCAGGCCCGCCCCGGTCTCCCTGGGAATGAGTGGCGTGAAGAATCGCTGAGCAATGAACGTAGGCACGACGGCGCTCATGATCACGACCGAAATCAAGATGGAGAACTGGGTCTCATCTATGATCCCAGCCCGCAGACCGTAAAACGACGAGATGGCCCCAAACGTGAGTCCGGTGCTCATCAGCAGAGTGGTAAACCAGGCGTCCGAAGCAACGTAGTGTCTGGCGAAGGGGAAAACGACTATTAGCTTGGTTGCTAGCTTGGTGGTCAAGAACAACGCCATCACTCCAAGGTTTGCCCAGAGCGCCCCCAAAGAGACATTCATCCCAGCTTTAAGAAAGAAGAAGGGGGTCAAGAAGGCAAAGGCGACAACCCGGAAGCGCTGCTGTTCGGTCCGGTGCTTGGCAAATACCTTCGACACCGCAAGGCCCAATAAGAAGGCGGGCAAGACCGCCTGACTCTGTGCCATGTCCCCCAGGAACATCATGACAAACAGTACGAAGAAAGCGCCCTTGATCTCGGGCTCGATCACGCGGTTCCCGTAGCGAGCAAAGAACCAACGGTGAAGCCTGGGCATGATGATAATAAGTCCCGCCGACACGCCGACAAAAGGGAACAGCCACCATGAGGGCTGCACAAAGAGGAGGCTCAATACGGTGACCGTACCAAGGCAAGTGAAAAAGCATGAGGCCATCAAGGACTTACCCACCCGTGTCCGACCGAGCCCGGTCTCCACGAGTATAGCGTAGATCACCGCGAGGGCAGTATCAGACAGGATCACACCAGTCATCTGGGAGGCCTCGAGGCTCCAACCCACTACGTAGTAAGCCACGGCCGTGCAGGCCAGGAAGGGTCCCAGGAACGATACGCCTCCGATCAGGAGATTGGCTCTCCAATCGCCTCTGAGTTGCTCCGTGTCAACCTCTGCACCCGCCAGAAAGGTCAGCACTATGCCTCCGAACCCCGCCAAGAAGTCAATCCAGGGTGTAGTGTGGATCCCCCAGGGCCCAAGCAAGCTCCCACCGAGAACTCCCATCAAGATCTCGATAATGGCCACAGAGATCCCCAATTCCACTGACAGCACGGCGGCAGCCAGAATCAAAAACCCTGTGACCGCCGCAATCTGCAGGTCTCCCATGTCGTCCTCTCGAGGTTAATACCAACAAAAATAGCTTCTACTGACCTGAGTCACTAGAAGCTATCAGTCATCGCTGCCGATGGCGGGTTGAAGGCACAGCCTTCGGGCGAGCCTCATCGCCCAGCTCTTATTCGATTGCAGGGACACTTTACCACACCACCTCTGAGGAAGCAAGGCTCTTGACACCGAATGAGGACGAACGCCTTTACAACACAAATCTATTGTGCAATAATAGCGCGTGAGTCAAGTCACGACTGAGGCACGCCTCAGTCTTTTTGGTATTACCCCCTTAGGGAGGCCTGCGATGCAACGAAAACCTATTTACCTGACCGCGGACGGTCTGGCTAAGCTGGAGGCGGAACTCAATCATCTGCGCACCGTTCGCAGGGCGGAGATCGCTAACCAGATCCATCTGGCCAAGGAATTGGCTGATGCTGTTGACAACGCCGAGTACGACGATGCGAAGAATCTGCAGGCTTTTGTTGAGGGACGCATTCTCACTCTCGAGCATATCACGAAGAATGCCGTCATAATTGCGGCGGAGCACGCCACCGACTCGGTGAGAGTAGGGACCACCGTCACGATGATCACCCCAGGGGGCGAAGAAGAGCACTACACTATCGTAGGTAGCTACGAGGCCGACCCGGTCCAGGGACGTATCTCGAACGAATCCCCCGTGGGGAGGGCTCTGCTCGGCAAGCGAGTGGGGGACGAAGTAAATGTTATGGCTCCGGGAGGCGTTCTTCGGCTTACCGTAGTGGAAATCAAGTAATGGACGCGCGTCTGGCCAAACTCCAGCGGATCCGGGCCAGAAGCCAAGACCCTTACCCACCCCGATATCGAAGGACGCACACGGCATCCCAAGCTCTGGCCCAATTCGGGGCGACCGAGGAGGCCGGAGTACAGGACCCGGATCTCGCACCGTCGACAGTTTCGGTGGCCGGGCGCCTGGTGGCCAACCGCGCTATGGGCAAGGCGACCTTTGCCCATATCCAGGACGGGTCCGGCAGATTGCAGCTCTACTTCAGGATCGACCGCCTCGGGGAAGAGAAATACCGGTCTTACGAAGATTTCGACCTGGGTGATTTCATAGGAGCAACAGGTAGGCTCTTTCGGACCCGAACCGGCGAGTTGACGGTTGAGGTCGAGGACTTCGTTATCCTCGCCAAGGCTCTACATCCCCTCCCTGAGAAGTGGCATGGCCTGGTTGACACTGAGAAGCGTTATCGCCAGCGATACCTGGACTTGATCGCCAACGAGGAAGCGCGACGCGTCTTTGCCATCCGCAGCCGCATCATATCTTGCGTGCGACGCTTCCTGGACCAACGCGGCTTCATGGAGGTCGAAACCCCCGTGCTTCAGCCCGTCTACGGAGGAGCGTTTGCCCGCCCCTTTGTTACACACCATCACTCCCTGGACCAGAGAATGTACCTTCGGATTGCCACCGAGCTTTACCTCAAGCGCCTGGTGATTGGGGGCTTCGAGAGGGTCTATGAGATCGGAAAGGACTTCCGAAACGAGTGACTCTCTACCAAGCACAACCCGGAGTTCACGGTGCTGGAGGCTTACCAGGCGTACGGCGACTATAATGACATGATGTCTCTCACCGAGGAGATGGTCTGCAGCACCGCCCAGGAGGTGCTTGGCGCCACTCGCATCACGTTCCAGGGTAGTCAGATAGACCTGACGCCGCCCTGGCGCCGGCTGCCTCTGGCGCAGTCTCTCCAGGAGTATGCCAGCCTCGACCTGGCATCCTACCCGGATGCCAGGACTCTCGCGGAAGTTCTGAGAGAGCGAGGCCTCTCCGCAGACCCCTCAATTGGCTGGGGCAAGTTGGTGGACCTCGCCATATCCGCGTGGGTTGAGCCCAGGCTCATACAGCCCACGTTTCTTATTGACTATCCCCTGGAGCTTTCCCCGCTGGCAAAGCGGAAACCGGAAGATCCGAGCCTTGTCGAGCGTTTCGAGCCCATCCTGGGCGGGATGGAGATGGGCAATGCCTTCACTGAGCTAAACGACCCTTTGGACCAGAGAGAACGTTTCGAAGAGCAGGTCCAAGCCAGGGCGGCAGGCGACGAAGAGGCTCAGCCGATGGATACGGACTTCCTCCTGGCATTGGAACACGGTATGCCCCCAACCGGTGGCCTGGGACTGGGCATAGACCGTCTGGTAATGCTCCTTACCGACCAGTCATCTATACGTGAGGTAATTCTGTTCCCTCAATTACGGAATGTAGAATAGTGCATTGCTGAGTCTTCAGTTCATAAGGGAAAACACCGATCTGGTTCGAGAGAGCCTCGCCAAGCGATTCGATGAGGATAAGCTTGAAGCCCTGCTCGCCCTCGATGACGAGAGGCGCCTGCTCCTGCAGGAGGTCGAGGGCTTGCGCGCACGACGCAACGCCGTCAGCAAGGATCTGTCGCGTATGAAGGAGCGCCCCCCCGAGCTTCTTCAGGAGATGCGAGAGGTGGGCGAAAGGGTCAAAGCCCTGGACGAACGGGTCCAGCAGGCCGACGCCCGCCTGCGCGATATTGTAATGACCATCCCCAACCTTGTGCACCCCAGCGTACCGGTGGCCAGAGACGACTCTGGCAACGTGGTGGTGTCGAGTTGGGGAGAAGCCAGAACGTTGCCACACACATTACCCCACTGGGACATCGGTGAGCGCCTGGGGCTGGTGGACTTCCAGCGCGGTGTGAAGATCTCAGGATCGCGCTTCTACGTCCTTACAGGCCTTGGCGCCAGACTGGAGCGCGCCCTCATCAATTGGATGATAGACCTTCACACGGAGAAGCATGCCTACCGAGAGGTCGCCGCGCCCTATTTGGTGAATCGCGAGTCGATGACCGCCACGGGGCAACTGCCCAAGTTCGAGGAAGACCTCTATCACTGCGAATTGGATGACCTCTTCTTGATCCCCACGGCGGAAGTCCCTGTTACCAACCTGCACCGGGACGAGATCCTCGCTCCTGGTGTGCTTCCCATTCGTTACGTCTGCTACACGGCCTGCTTTCGCCGGGAGGCAGGCGCCGCCGGGAGGGACAACCGGGGCGTCATCCGCGTCCATCAATTCAATAAGGTAGAACTGGTCAAGATTGTGGAGCCTCAGACCTCTTATGAGGAACTCGAACAGCTTACCGCTTCGGCAGAGGAGGTTCTCAGACTACTGGGCATTCCATACCGGAAGAGCCTTATGTCAAGCGGCGAGACTGGCTTCGCTGCCGCCAAGAAGTACGATCTTGAGGCGTGGTCGCCGGGGCAGGAGCGCTACGTCGAGGTATCCTCCTGCAGCAACTTCGAGGCCTTCCAGTCTCGACGAGCCAATATCCGGTACCGACCTGTGCCTGGATCCCCCGCCGAATTCCCGCATACCCTCAACGGCAGCGGCCTGGCTGTCGGCAGGACCTTTGCCCTGGTCCTGGAGAACTACTACCAACCAGACGGCACGGTACTCGTGCCGGAGGTGCTGCGGCCGTACCTGGGTGGGCTTTCGGCTCTCAGCTAGCATAGCCGGCCATATAAAGTGCGAATTCTAGCGATAGACGTAGGTACAGGCACCCAGGATATCCTCCTGTTTGACAGCGACCAGCGGCTGGAGAACTGCGTCAAGATGATAGTGCCATCCCCGACGGCCATCGCCGCCCGGCGCATTCGCAAGGCCACGGCAGAGGGCCGCCCCGTCCTCCTGACTGGCTACAACATGGGCGGAGGCCCGTGCCGCTGGGCGCTGGAGGACCACCTCAAAGCCGGACAGATAGCCTATGCCACGCCCCAAGCGGCTCGGACCTTCGATGACGATCTCTCGCAGGTCGAGGCTCTCGGCGTCAGGCTTGTATCGGAGGACGAGACGTCACAGCTCGAAAGAGCCGTGCACGTGATTCTGGCCGACCTGGACATGAGCGCAATTCGCTCGGCCCTGAGTCCCTTTGATGTCGACACCGAATTCGACGGAGTAGCCGTCGCGGCGTTGGATCATGGAGAGGCTCCTCCGGGAATCAGCGACCGCGTATTCCGCTTCGAGCACATCAGGCGCGTACTGGCAGGCAAACAAAGCCTTCTGGGTTTCGCCTATCTGGTTAGCGAACTGCCTCCCTACCTCACCAGGTTGAGGGATATTGGACATCAGGTCGGGGACCCAGCCGTGCCCCTGCTCTTGCTCGACACCGGACCGGCCGCCGCCCTGGGGGCCTTGGAGGACCCCCTCGTAGCCCAGTCGAACCGGAAGCTGGTCGTAAACACAGGCAACATGCACACCATGGCAGTGCACATAGAAGGCGACCGACTCCTGGGCCTTTTCGAGCATCACACCGGAGCCCTCAATCCGGAGCAGTTGGACGGCTTCCTCAGCAGGCTGGCGGACGGGTCGCTGACCCATGAGGAGATCTTTGAGAGCGAGGGGCACGGCTGCTGCTTGCTCCAGCCCGTCCGGGGCGCCGATAAGCCGCTCGTGGCCATCACCGGTCCTCAACGAGGGCGTTTCTCCGTAATGGCATCCGATCCCTATCAGGCAGTGCCCCACGGTGACATGATGTTAGCCGGCTGTTTTGGACTGCTACGAGGTTTCGCTGCCCGCATCGAGGGATGGCGTGACCAGATCGAGCAAGCCCTGCTCGTTGACCAATGAGCGGCTCTGCCGTACAATAAACCTATATGAATGATCTATAGGAAAGGACTGAGGCTGTATAAGCTCTGCTAACGCAGAGCTTATGTCTTAGAGAATTATGTATCATAGAGAAACGCTTCCCAGCGGACTGAGAATCCTCACCAGCGAAATGCCTTACACTCGCTCGATTAGCATGGCTATCTTTATTGGCACCGGCTCTCGCTATGAGCGGGATGAGGAAGCCGGCCTCTCCCATTTCCTCGAACACCTCCTCTTCAAGGGCACTGAGCGACGGCCCACCGCTCAGGAGATCAGCGAGGCAATCGAAGGCGTCGGAGGGATGCTCAACGCCGCCACCGACAAGGAACTGACGGTCTACTCCTGCAAGGTGGCCAAGCCTCACTTTCCTCTAGGGCTGGATGTATTGGTTGACATGCTCAGGCGCCCCATCCTGGACCCTGGGGAATTGGAGAAGGAACGCAGGGTGGTCATCGAAGAGCTTCATATGATCCAGGATGATCCTAGGGACTGGACCGACGTCCTCATCGATAGGGTGATGTGGCCAGCCAACCCGCTCGGCCGGGACGTAGCCGGAAGCGAGGAGACCGTCAACAGTTTCACCCGGGAGATGGCCCTCGACTACCTGAGCCGGCAGTACGCCCCGCAGAACACTGTGGTGAGCATCGCTGGAGACTTCACCCATAACGACATCGTGACCCAGGTATCTTCAGCGTTAGGCGACTGGAAAGGGGGGCCACCCACTCCCATAATACCAGCCGGCCCCACCCACAAGGGTCCCAGATTGGAGCTATCGGAGCGCCCCACGGAGCAGGCCCATTTCTGTCTGGCAGCGCCCGCATTGTCCAGCCGGCATCCAGACCGCTTTGTCCTGGATCTATTGAATGTGGTGCTGGGCGAAGGCATGAGCAGCCGGCTCTTCCTTGAGATTCGCGAAAAGCGAGGACTCGCCTATGACGTCCACAGCCAGGTCAACCACTACGTGGACGCAGGCGCTTCCATGGTCTACGCCGGAGTCGATCCCAAGCGGATTGAGGACGCCATCAAAGCCGTCCTGGAGCAGCTCGACCTTTTCAGAACGAACAGGGTGCCTCCGGAGGAGCTCACCAAGGCCAAGGAGTTCACCAAGGGAAGGCTCTTCCTGCGAATGGAGGATACTCGGAGTGTTGTGGGCTGGATGGGGGCCCAAGACCTCTTGCTGGACGAGATCTTAGAAGTGGACGAAGTGGTGGACATCATCGAGGCCGTCACCGCAGAGGACATCCAGCGGGTGGCCCAGGACATATTCCTGCCGGAGCGAATGGGCTTGGCGGTTGTAGGTCCTTTCAAGAACGAGGAACCGTTCGCGAGACTGCTCAATATGTGACAGGGCCGCCTTACCTGAACACCAGGCAACGTCGCATCCCACAGAACATCGCCCCGGACGACCGTGCCCCTCACCGCGGTTTGCAGAGTATCTCTCGCACCCGCAAGTCGAAGAAGCGCTGGGTATTCGCCACGGTGACCACCACCGCCGTATCTGCGCCGTGGTTTGTGCCGCCGATGGAGATCACATCTTCCCCGGACCGCACCAGCCCGGCGTCAGCCGCCATCATGGCGATTTCAATGACTACCTTCATCCCTTGCCCGAATATCCGGAGCACGTTGGGAATGACCTCTTCGGTCGTGACGGTGGCATACTTCATCCGCATGGCCCTCCCTAGCCCGCCGAAGGAGTGGAGGCAGGTGAGGACAGTAGCCCCGGCGTTCTGGATAGCTAGCCTGTTTTCCTCCGTCATGTCCTGAACGTTGGCCTTGTAGTAGCCCGCGGCATGGGAGACGACCACGACTCGAAACCCCTTGAAGAACTCCGCGGCTCTGACTCCGGCTTCCCCGGCGGTGCTGGCGACCACGATGTCCTGGATGCCCAACGCCAGGGCTCTCTCCTTTGCCAACCTGAAGGTCGTTTCGGTGTTGGAAGTCCCGGCTCCATCGAAGTAGACGATCTTGCACTCTTGCATTTGTTTCTCCTACATTCCATTCTGTCCAGACTAGTTCTTCCCGTCTTTCTCCCCTTCGGGGAGAAAGACGGGAATTGGGCAAATATGGGAGACCCCTATGACCCCCCAAGAAGGGGGCGCCCCCTTCTTGACTACCCCCTTCTACCAGAACGAGGAACCCGAATGCCGTATGCTTTGTGGGCCATCCAAGAAGGCCAATTCCCCTGAAACAGAGCTTCTGCCGTCTTCAACGCAATCTGAAGAACTGAAAATTTCGCCTGAGGCTACACCGTCCGGTAGCCGCAGGCTTTATGCCTGCGCTTCCAAGCCACAACAAAGACTTGCGGCTGAAGATTTCGCCTGAGGCTACAACCGTCCGGTAGCCGCAGGCTTATGCCTGCGCTTCCAAGCCACAACAAAGACTTGCGGCTGAAGATTTCCCCTGAGGCTACAACCCCCCCCGTAGCCCCAGG
>ORJL010360674.1_pt1 | contig 11709 bp, 10 predicted proteins | sample 1779941 | NCBI WGS metagenome assembly ORJL01 (sample SAMEA104232317, study PRJEB22302) | groundwater metagenome | biome: forest; feature: aquifer; material: groundwater | place: USA | collected 2011-08-07 | depth 5.8 m | reverse complement strand
TTCCCCGGCATGCAGGGCGGCCCACTTGAGCACATCATCGCAGCCAAGGCAGTCGCCTTCCACGAGGCGCTGCAGCCCGAGTTCAAGGACTACCAGCACCAGATAGTGAAGAACGCCAAGGCGCTCGCAGCCGGCCTCTCGGAAGGCGGCCTGCGCCTGGTCACCGGCGGGACCGACAACCACCTTCTCCTCGTTGACCTCACCCCGAAGGGCATTACCGGCAAGCAGGCGGAAACGGCCCTCGACAAGGCCCACATTACCGTAAACAAGAACACCATCCCCTTTGACGCGCGCAAGCCGTTCGACCCGAGCGGCATCCGCCTCGGCACGCCGACCATCACCAGCCGCGGCATGAGGGAGGGCGAAATGCAGCAGGTCGCCTCACTCATCCTAAAGGCGCTTGGCAACTGGCAGGACGAAACCGCGCTCGGCCGCGTGAAAAGCGAAGTCGGGGAATTGTGCGGCCAATTCCCAATCTACGGGGGTGCTGAAGGCAAATGAAACGAAAGCTCGATGTTGAGATAAACGACGACAACGGCGTGCTGACCTACTCGGGAGCGCGCGTCATCCTCGAGCACGATGGCTATCTCGTGATGATGCAAAAGCGCATCGAAGCCATCAGCGCGGCAATGGCCCACCGCATGATGTACGAAAGCGGCGAGCAGACTGCCATCCGCGCCATCAGCGACACCGAACGCATGCTATTGCCCATCGCGAAAGCCATCAACCGCAAGAAAGTCGTCGAGAAACTCCTGCTCTTGGCGCTCGACCGCGGCTACGGCCTCTTTAGGCTAGGCACTTTCGACTACGCCACCGGCAAGGGCATGCTGCTCGTCGGCAACTCGCCAGTAGCCCGCAATTACGGCGAGTCACAGGACGTGGTTTGCTACAGCATCGCCGGCATCATCGCAGGCGCCGCCCACCTAGTGTGGAACCAGCCGTTCAAGTGCATCGAGACAAAATGCACCGCGCAACAGGGCGGCGAGTTCTGCGAGTTCAAGCTCATCCCAAGCACGCCAAACGAGCGCGAGGCCTACCTGAAGAAAATAGTGTGAGCATCGCGCGCGTGGCATTTAAGGAAAGCGGGCGCAACAATTTCAATTCATTCCTCCGTTCATCAGCAAGTGATTGCGAGGTCAAAGCTTCAAATGAAGGTCCTTCTGGTCGGCAGTGGCGCCCGCGAGCACGCCCTTGCGCAGGCACTTTGCCAAAATCCCGAAGTCGAGCTTCACGCGGCAATGCCGCACGCCAACCCGGGCATCAAGGAACTGGCCGAAGGCTCGGCAATATGCCACATGGACGACGTGCAGGCGATTCTTTCTTTCGCAAAAACAGTCTCGCCCGAGCTGGCGGTCTTCGGTCCCGAAACGCCCCTTGTGGCAGGCGCCGCCGACGCGCTCTTGGAATCCGGCATCCCCTGCTTCGGCCCCACAAAAGCCCTCGCGCAAATCGAGGGCAGCAAGGGCTTTTGCAGGCAACTGCTCGCAAAGCACTCGATTGCCGGCAACCCGGCCTTCCGCTCTTTCTCCACTGCCGACGGGCTTGAGGACTACATCAACTCTCTAGGCCCGTGCGTGGTGAAGGCCGACGGCCTGGCCGGGGGCAAGGGAGTCAAGGTCTGGGGCGACCACCTCAAAAACAGTGCTGACGCACTAAAGTTTGCCCGCCTTGTCATCGCCTCCGGCAGTCCCGTAGTGGTTGAGGAAAAGCTCGAGGGCGAGGAGTTTTCGCTCATGTCAATCTCCGACGGCCGCACTCTAGTCGACTGCCCGGCGGTGCAGGACCACAAGCGCGCTTTTGAAAACGACACCGGTCCGAACACGGGCGGCATGGGAAGCTATTCCATGCCCGACCACTCGCTCCCGTTCCTAAACGCGGGCGACCTTGAACAGGCGCACGCGATTACCGAAAAAGTGATGAATGCCCTCGGCAAGGACGCCGGCGTGCCCTACCGCGGCGTGCTCTACGGCGGTTTCATGGCAACCGCAGGCGGCGTGAAGCTCCTTGAGTACAACTGCCGCTTTGGCGACCCGGAGGCAATGAACGTTCTCGGCGTGCTGCAAAGCGATTTTTCACAAGCGGCACTGGCCGCAGCGCAAGGCCGGCTGCACGAAGTTGAAGTCAGCTTCCTGCCCCAAGCAACAGTGTGCCGTTACCTCGTGCCGCAAGGCTATCCCGACTCGCCGGCCAAGGGAACGGAGATAGCAATCGACATTCAGCGGCTTAACGCCAGCGGCGGGAGGCTCTATTACGCAAGCGTCGAGGAACGGGCAGGCAAGCTAGTGGCCTTCGGCAGCCGCGCAATTGCCCTGCTCGGACGCGGCAAGACCCTCGAGGAAGCCCGCCAGAAGGCAGCTGCCGCCGCCTCGTGCGTTTCAGGCGACCTCTTCTCACGGCCAGACATCGCTTCCGATGCCGCCATCCAAAAACGCGTTGGCCACATGGCGGCCCTGCGCAAAAAATGAATTGCTTAGAGCGCACCAGCGCACTATACCGATTTACTGCTAGAACCGTTTGCGGGTGCAAAAAAGCGGTCGGCCCGCCCACGTCACAAAGCCTTAAATTGCGCCCGGCCCACTAACGCCATAAATGGACCGTACCGACCGCGTTCTCGGCAGCATCCTAATCACCATCATAGCCGCATTCGTGCTGCAGGCGGCAGTATTTGAAGGCGGGTCAATTGCAGGCGCAATCGTTTCGGGAGGCGACCAGCCGGCCGGGCAGCCGTCCGACGCGGCTCCCGACGCCCCGGACCTGACTGTCTTCTTCTTCGCAGCGCAAATTGACGGCATTTCAATGCCGGCAGTTGACGGGACGCTGAGCGTGCCTGCAGGCAAGCGCGCGAGGCTACTATGGCAGGCTTCAAACCGCGGCAACGCCGGCGCCTCAGCGGCAAACGGACGGTATTCGTTTGCCGGCAATTCCTATCCCCTTGCGCCCACTCCCTTCCTCTCCCCCGGCCAGCAGATTTTCATCCCCCTTGATTTTGACTGCAGCACGCCCGGCCTCTTCACCATCGAGACTGCAGTTGACTACGGCCAGACCATAAAAGAGTCTGACGAGGAAAACAACGCCGCCTCAATCATCGTCTTTTGTCAGTGATTTCCTGCAACCAAATCCCCAAGCATTATATTGCTCTCCCGCCTAAAGATGATTGGTCATCCAACTCTATGTCATTCCGTTCCATCCTCGCCGTACCTGGCATCAAGCCCGTGCTCTTCACGCTCTTCATGGCAGCCTTCGGCTTCGGCGTCATCCTGCCCATACTGCCCTTCTACGCAGTAACCCTGGGCGCAACGCCATTCGAACTAGGCCTGCTCACGGCCGTCTTCGCCCTGATGAGCCTGATATTCGGCCCAGTGTTCGGCAAGCTCGGCGACAAGCACGGCCGAAAACCCGTGCTCCTGGTAAGCACCGCGGGGTTCGCCGCCTCCTACGTCCTCTTCGCATTCGCCGACACCCTAACCCTCGCCTTTGTCGCCCGCGGCCTTGAAGGCATTTTCGCAGCCGGCGTATTCCCCGCCTGCGTCTCACTCCTCTCGGACCTGACTAGCGAGGAACACCGCGGAAAGGCAATGGGCCTAGTGGGCATGACCTTCTCGCTTGGCTTTATCGTGGGGCCCGCCTTCGGCGGCATCGCATCCGGCATTTCAGTCCACGCCGTATTCTGGCTGGCAGCCGCCTTCTCCGCCCTGAACTTTGTTTCAGTTTTCTTCCAGTTGCGCGAGCCGCACGAAAAGAAGGAGAGCCACGACATAGTCGGCAAGGAAGTCACGCTCTTGGAACACATCTCTTCGCCCCTCCTCTTTCTCCTCCTCGCTTCCATGATGACTACCTTCATGGTCGGCGGCATCCAGGCCGTCCTCGCAATCTACACTGGCGATAAGCTTGGATTCACCTCTTCCGAGGTAGGCCTGCTCTTCACCTACATCGGCTTTCTCATCATGATAGCCCAACTTCTTTCAGGCAACCTGGTGAACCGCTTCGGCGAAGTCAAGCTCATCAAAATCGGGCTCGTCATCTCGGGTCTAGGATTCTTTTTACTCTCCTTCGCCAATGACTGGCTCACCCTCCTCCTTCCACTCGCAGTCTTCGTCATCGGCAACTCCATGACCTTCCCGTCGGTAACTTCGCTGCTCACCAAGAAAGTTCGCGGCAAGCGCGGCGCCATCCTGGGCCTCAACGCGTCTTTCCAAAACCTGGGCCAAATAATCGGCCCACTGCTTGGCGGCCTGCTCTACTCAATCAACCACACCTACGCCTTTGTAGGGCTCGCACTATGCATCTGGGCCTACGCGCTCGTCTTCAGCACACTCGCTGCAAGAAGCCTGTCAAGCCAGCACGTGAAAAACTAGTTAATTTTAAACCAAGCGTGCCTCAAGTTAGACTCATGGAACGGCCAAAAACCCAACGCATACCAACTTATACCGTAAGCAAAGGGGGAGGAAAAGTATTCGCCGATTCAGTTCACGTCGTACCCTCAGGCCCTCACGAGTGGGTTGTCGTCGTCAGGAATGCAGGCAAAGACGAGCACTCCACAAAACCGATTGGCGCCCAAGTCCGCGGGAGGTTGTTTAACTTGACGGAAAAGCACGTTGACTTCATTTCGCGAAAGCACGACGCGACCGTGACTCCAGAGGACTTCACACTAGCGCTTAAGGAAATCCGGGCTGCACTAAAAGCAAAAGGTATTCTAAAAGTTACGACCTAGCCTTTCGCTATTGGCTTATTCGCTCAGCGGCTTCAACGGTATTCAACAACAGCATGGCGACAGTCATTGGCCCGACACCGCCAGGCACGGGGCTCACCCAACCGGCAACTTTCCTGACCGCCTCAAAGTCAACGTCGCCGGCGACCCTGCCGTCGGGCTTCTTGTCAATGCCAACGTCAACCACAATCGCACCGCGCTTGACCATGTCGGCAGTGACGAACTTCTCCTTCCCGACGCAGCTGACTAGGATGTCAGCACCTGCGGCAATTTCCTTGAGGTTTTTCGTCCGCGAGTGGCAAATAGTAACCGTGCACCGCTCGTTAAGCAGCAAAAGCGCAATCGGCCTGCCAGTCTGAACTCCCTGCCCAATCACGCAGGCATTCAATCCCTCCAGCTTAACGCCCGTGCCCTTGACAAGCTCGAGTGCCGCCCGAGCAGTTGCCGGAAGCAGGCCCTCCTCGCGCGCGACTAACGCCCCGAGGCTCGCTTTAGTCAATCCATCAGAGTCCTTTGGAACCGCAATTTCATTCAGCACGACATTCTGGTCAATTTGGTCGGGAAGGGGCAGCTGAACTAGAATGCCGTGCACCTTTCCATCGGCGTTAAGCTCCCGAATTTTGGCAGCCACTTGCGCAGTTGTGCTGCTTTTCGGCATCTGCACAGTCACACCGTAAAATCCAGCAGCCTTTGCCTTCTCCGTTTTCATCTTGACGTAAAGCGCACTTGCCGCATCGTCGCCGACCAGCACAGCAGCAATACCTGGCGTAATTCCCCTCTTCTTTAGCGCCGTAACCTTGCTTGCAACTGCTTCGAGGACCTTGGCGGAGGCCGCCCTTCCGTCAATTATTTTTGCAGTCATTCGTTTTCCGCTTCCTTTTTCGCAAAGTCATTAATCACTTTGACATACAACTTCTTTTCGGCTTCCTGCACGCGCGCTTTGAGCGTCTCGGGCGTGTCGGCCTCCCTCACAGAAACTTTTTCCTGCGCCACTATTGCGCCCGTGTCAACGCCCTCGTTAACAAAATGGATTGTGCACCCGGTCTCCCTTTCGCGCGACTCAATCACGGCCCGATGCACGTTCAAGTCCATCCCGCCCGCGTGCTTGGGCAACAGCGACGGGTGGATGTTAAGGAGCCTTCCGCGCCACTTGCGGACGAACGCGGGAGACAGTATTCTCATGAACCCGGCGAGGCAAACCAGCCCGACTCCCCGCTTTTTCAGCTCGCCGTCAACCGCCGCCTCAAACTCTTGCTGCGAAAGCGATTGGCGGTCCACAAGCACCGCGTCAACGCCCGCCGCCCTCGCCTTCTCCAATGCGGGGCACTCCCTGTCGGCCACGACGCAAGCAATTTCGGCCTTGAGCTCCCCGCGTTCTTGCGCCTCAAGCACTCCCCCAAGCGTGGTGCCCCACGAACTTGAGAGAAACGCGACTTTCATCTTCAGTCGCACCTGCCCTGGGAATTCAAGTCTGGCTGCTTCTTGAGCGGATAGTCCTCGTTGAGGCACGCAAGGCACAAGTCCTTCTTGTCCAGCCCGATGCACTCGACAAGCCCGCCGATGGTCATGTAGTTGAGCGAATCCACGCCCAGTTCCTTCCTGATTTGCTCGACGGTCTTCCCCGGCGCGGTCAACTCCTTGTAAGTGGGAAAGTCGACTCCCATGAAGCAAGGCGCGACAATCGGCGGGCAGCTGATGAGCAAATGCACTTCCCTCGCGCCCGCCTCCCGCAGGGCCGCGGCCAGCTTCTTCATCGTCGTGCCTCGCACAATGCTGTCGTCCACCAATGCCACCCGCTTTCCCGCCACCAGGTGCCGGATGACGTTGAGCTTGAGCTTGACCATGCTCTTTCGCTTCTCGTGGCCAGGCATGATGAACGTGCGGTGCACATAGCGGTTCTTCTGCAGCGCCTCGGCAAACCTCACGCCCGTTGCCCGCGCGTAGCCGTGCGCCGCGCTCCTGCCCGAATCAGGCACCGGCACGACGACGTCAATCCGGTCCTTGAGCTTGGGGTAAACCTGCGCGAGCTTCTCGCCGATTTTCTCGCGCACGTCAATCACGCTTTTGCCCTCGACAATGCTGTCCGGCCTTGCAATGTAGACCCACTCGAACATGCAGTGCGACCGCCTCTTTGCGCTGCCGACGACTTTCGCCTTCATGCCGTCTCTTGACATCACTATTACCTCGCCGGGCTCGGCGTAGCGCACGAACTTGGCGCCAAGCGTATCTAGCACCGCAGTCTCGCTTGCAATCACGTTTGAGCCGCCGCGCTTTCCAATGGCCAGGGGCCGGAAGCCCTGCGGGTCGCGCATGACGACAATCTCGCCCTTGCCCGTCATCACAATGAAGCAATAAGCGCCGTCAAGCTCCTCCATGATGCCGCCGGCCGCCTCAAAAAAGTCCTTGGCGCCGGCGGTGAATTTCTCCGCTAGCATGTAAGCGAGGCACTCGGTGTCCGTGCCCGTCCTGAAGGCATGCCCTTTTCTCTCCAAGCCCGCGCGCAGCTCGCAATAGTTGACCAGGTTGCCGTTGAGCCCGATAGCGAAAGTCCCCGCCTTCGTCTCGACGACAAGCGGCTGCGCGTTCTCAACCGCGCTCGTGCCAGTAGTGCTGTAGCGCACGTGCCCGATGCCCACTTCCCCCGGCAGTGCCGCCAAATCGCTTTCTTCAAACACTTCGCTTGCAAGCCCCATTCCCTTTCGCGTGTGGAGCTTGCGGCCGTCGTGGGTGGCAATCCCCGCGCTCTCCTGGCCCCGGTGCTGGAGCGTCATCAACGCACTGAGCAAGTCGTTCGCAATCGCCTCGCCCGAGGATGCCATTGCAACCACGCCGCACTCGTCAAGCTTCCTCTCGTTCTCGACTGCGACCTGAAGATGCTTGCCGCGTGCGCCGGTGCCAACGACTTTCAATTCAATCATTTTCCCGCCCAAATTATGCTCTCGCGCTCGGGGCCGATAGACACGCTCGCAATCGGCACTGCCAAAAGCTCCTGCACTTTCATCACGTAATCTAAAGCTTTTTGCGGCAGCGCGCCAAAGGCCTTTTCCTTTCCCAACATGGCTATTTCGCGCCACTTCTCCTCCCCGATTTCCTCAAAACCGCTTACTGCAACGTACTGCGGCCCGGCCAACTCCATTTCCCGCACCGTCGGCGGAAACAATCCGGCCACGGTGCCGTCCTCCAATTTATAGCCAACGGCAATCTTAATCTCGCTTAACCCCTCGAGCACGTCGAGCTTGGTCAAGTGAACGCAGCTAAAGCCATTCAATTCATGCGAACGCCTCAAGAGCGGAATGTCAAGCCATCCCACGCGCCTCTTTCGCCCCGTCGTCGTGCCGTACTCGTGGCCCTTCTCGCAAATTCGTTCGCCCACCGCGTCCTTAAGCTCGGTCGGGAACGGCCCGTTGCCAACCCGCGTGGGGTAGGCCTTGGCAATGCCGTGGACTTCCCCGATTGCGCTTGGGGGCACGCCGGCGCCAACGCACGCCCCGCCGGCAATCGTGCTCGATGAAGTGACGAAAGGATACGTGCCAAAACTCCTGTCAAGGTGCGTTCCCTGCGCGCCCTCGAACAACACGGTCTTGTCCGCCGCCATGGCGACCGCAAGCTCGTGCGAGACGTCGGCGGCAAAAACGGCAAACTTTCGCCCCAACTCAACATACTCGGCCTCAATCGCCTTTCCATCAAGCCCGCTGCTTCCAAGCAGCTGCAATTGCTTTTGCTTCCCCTCGGCAACGACCGCGAGCCTTTCTTTCAGCACTTGCGGCCTCACGAATTCGGCGAAAGTGATTCCAGTCCTTGCAACTGCGTCCTCGTAAGCCGGGCCAATGCCGCGGCCCGTAGTGCCAATGGCCTTGTTCGCGCTCCTTGCAGCATCGAGTGCCGAATGCCACGGGAGCACAACTTGCGTGCGAAAGTCAATGCCAAGCCCCTCGGGCGTGATGCGCTTGCCCGCTGCCTCCAAGTCAGCCAATTCCTTTTCAAGCACCCGCGGGTCAAGCACCACTCCCGCGCCAATGAGGCTCCTCTTGCCGCGCACAACGCCCGCCGGCAGCAAGTGAAGCTTGTAAGTCACGCCGCCGGCTACGATAGTATGGCCGGCATTGGCACCGCCCTGGTACCGCACGACGAGGTCGGCCTTCTCCGCCATCACGTCAACGAGCTTGCCTTTCCCCTCGTCGCCAAACTGCGCGCCGACGACTACCGAAGCTTTCCTCAAGTCACCACGTCCCCAAGCCTGTTTTCCGCAACGGCCGCCTTCAATTCCATCGCAATGCGCCTGCCCACGCTCACTCCCTCGCCCCACAGGCCGTGGGTGTAGGGCGTGAAACGCGTTCCCGGCGAGCCCGGCACGCGCAAGGACGCGTCGAACACCACGAGCTCTTCCTTTGTCTCAACTTGCGCGATTGCGCCCTGGAGCGCAAACGGCCCGATGATTCCCGGCGCGTACTCCATGGCGCACGCTGCGGCAAACTTTTCCCCGGCCTCAAAAGCCGGTTCAAGCAGGCTTTCCCGCACAGTCGAGGCCACGTGCCCCCTTTCGACGCTAGTCATCCGCCCGCCGGCGGCCAGCCACTGCGCCTGTTCCGCCGCCGGAAGCCGCAGCACGCCGTCAATGTTCGTCTGGCGCCGAAAGTCCGTTCCCAAGAGTTCAATGCCGCCGGTCAACGGCGATGCGAAGAAGTTGAAGTTCACTTGTGCCCCAACGATGAATTCTTCAATGACCGCCTTCCCGAGTCCCGCCTTGCTCACAGTCTTTTTCTCAAGCAATTCGCCGGCCCTCTTTTCGTACTCGCGGGAATTCGAGCACAAGAAGAACGCGCGCTCGTAGTAACCGCGCCTCTCGTCAACGGCCTTGACAATCGCCACGCTGTCGATTTCGGCCGGGCTTGAAAACTTGCGCGGCGTGCGCAAGCCCGCCTTTGCAAACAAGTAGTCCTGGTCCTTCGCCGCCCCCCGATCCTCGGCGCGCATCAGCATCCTGTTGCCGAAGAGCGGCACGTCGAACTCTTTTTCAACCGCGTCATAACCCGCGTAGGCGGTTAGGCTCTTGTGGGGCACGAACACCGCGTTGCGCCTGCGCAGCTCCTCGACTGTCTTTACCCCAACAACCTGCGCCATCTTCTCGACCATGATGACGCCATCAACGCACCCCACTTGCCTGCCGAGCAATTTCCTGCTCTTGTAATGAACCGCGTAAGTCCTCTCCCTGCCCCTTGCGCACACTACGATGGTGGGAAAACCCCCGGCCTTGGCGCCCTCGCAAATGTCGAGCGCGCTGTGGCTGCCCAAAGTGGCGACCGCCAGCCCATGCCCGTCATAGCCTTCGAGCCCCTTCATTCAGTCAAGCACCTCGGAAAGCCGGTTTTCGTCAATCGCCTGCTTGATTTCCATCGCAATGCGCCTGCCCGTGCTGACGGGCTTGCTGTAGCGCAAGGCAGTGTAGGGCGAGTCGGGAATGAACGCGTTCGTGCCTGCGACAATCCTTGCGCTGACCTCGATGACGAAAATCTCCTCTTCGGGCGTGATGATGGTCTCGAGGCAGAACGGGCCGTAAAGGCCCTTGGGCCCGGCGAGTTGCTTGCTTGCGTTTACCAGGCGCTCGGCCATCTCAAGGGCCTCTGCAAGCATCGACTCCCTCATCACAAGGGGCAGGTTGCCCACGACAACGAAAGACGGGTCAATATCGATGTCCTCCTGGTGCTTGAGCGGAATCCTTCCAAGCGAGTCGACGTTAGTCTCGTACCGCTTGTCCATGCTCATGATTTCAGTCTCCCCCGCCAGGGGCGAGTGGAAGTAGTGGATGTAGAACGGCACGCCGATGATGTACTCCTGGATGATTAGCGGGCTTCGGCCCGACTTTTTCACGCCAGCCTCGAATTCCACCTCGTTTTTCGCAAAAAAGTATCCCTTGCCCCCGCGCGCGCCATAATACTTTACTATAGTCGGCCTGTCAATGTCGCCCGCGGTGTGGAAGTCCTTCGGCACCCGCAACCCGGCCTTCATGAGCCACTCGCGCTGCTTGAGCCTGTCGGTCTCCCAGTCAAGTATTTTGCGGCTGCCGAAAATCGGCGTCTTAAGGGAATCGTAGTCCGCCTTGTTCACATACGCGTTGAACGAGCCGTGGGGCACGATGATGGCGTTCTCTTTCACCAGTTGGGCATCCGCGCTTGCAAACTGCGAGTGCGCCTCAATCTCGATAATCTTGTCCGCAACGCCAAACGCGCGGTACACTTTCGAATTGCGCGGCGTGCTGACCACTATTGTCTCGAATCCCTCGTCCTTCGCGCCCCTCAAAATCTGCAGCGCGCTGTGGCTGCCAATCGTCGCAATCTTGTGCTTCATTTTTTCACCCGCATTCATCGCGTCTTCACCCGCTTTCACACCAGCTTTTCCTTCGCGTTCCCGCGCCCCGCTTTCTCCCACGGTTCACACCAGCTTTTCCCTGGCAAACTTGACTGCGTTCTCGAACACCTGCAGCCCGAGGCCGTTCTCGCCGTGCGCTTCCCCCCGCGTCCAGCGCGGGTGGTTCGTCTCGTGGTTGAACGCTTCCGGGTGCGGCATGATGCCAAACACGCGGCCGCTCCCGTCGCACGCCGCCGCAATCGCACCCAGCGAGCCGTTGGGATTTTCTGGGTACTCCATCGTCGGCCGCCACTTGCCGTCAGCGTACTTGGCAACAGCCAAGTGCCTCTCTTCCATGCGCCTCAGCACTGCATCCGGCGCGACGAACTTTCCCTCCCCGTGCCTCACTGGCAAGTACATTTTCTCAATGCCTTTTGTCCAGACGCACGGGCTCTTCCTGTCAAAAGCGAGCCTGACCCACCTGTCCTCGAAGCGGCCCGAGTCGTTAAACGCCAGAGTCGCGGTTTGCGTGCGGTAGTCGCCGCCGAAGGCCGGCAGCAGGCCGAGCTTTACAATGGCCTGGAACCCGTTGCAAATGCCGGCAACGAGCATGCCGTCCTTGACGAACTGCGCCAAGTCCTCCTGCAAGTGGAACC
>ORJL011823558.1_pt1 | contig 11713 bp, 10 predicted proteins | sample 1779941 | NCBI WGS metagenome assembly ORJL01 (sample SAMEA104232317, study PRJEB22302) | groundwater metagenome | biome: forest; feature: aquifer; material: groundwater | place: USA | collected 2011-08-07 | depth 5.8 m | reverse complement strand
GCGTCGCCGGGGCGCGCGCCTCCGTCGGAGGCGACCTCCTCGGCGTCCGCTGCGGGCGAGGGGGAGGCATCGGCGCCGAGCGAGCCTCACTGTGAGCCGCTCTTCGACGACCTGCCCTTCGCCGACGATGCCGAAGCTAGAACTCGCTGAACTCGTTCATCGAGTCCGAGTTGAGCGCCACCTTCCGTTGGAGCAGGTTCACGTTCCACGAGGCGAGATCGGCCATCGTGCGGGGGATTCGCAGCCGACGGAGGATGGACCGGAAGGAGTAGAATTCGCGCTGGATCTTCCTGACCCGGGACACCAGCTCGGCCGGAGAGAGGCGCAGGGGCCGGAAGTGGCAGGACACTCCCGCCCATCGCTCCATGCTGGGCTCGTCGATGATGCGGTCCTCCGCCTTCATGCGATCGTACAGCGGCGTGCCGCGAAGCGGCGCCATGAGATTGAAGTAGGCGGCCGGGACCTTGTTCTCCTGCAGGAAGCGCAGGGTCGAGTCGAAGATGTCCTCGCCGTCGGTGTCCGCCCCGAACACGAAGTTGAAGGAGTAGCTGATGTTCCTCTCGTTGAGGTTCCGGATCATCTCTTCGTAGTTGTCCGCCTTGTTGAACCCCTTGCGCCAGTTCCTCAAGGTGTCTTGCGAGATGCTCTCGATGCCCATGTTGACGTGCAAGAGGCCGGACCGCTTGGCCAGATCGAGGAATGCCGCATCCATGCCGAAGCGCGGGGAGAAGAGCGCGGACCAGCGCACCTTCAGGGGGATGAGCGCCTCCAGGAGCTCCATGGTGCGCTCCTTGTTCCCCACGAATTGGCTCGCTGCGAAGAAGATGTGCCTCCCGCCGCACCTCTTGATCTCCTCGACCACCTCTCCCACGGGACGGTCCCGATAGCCGTAGTCGCCGTTCAGGCGGCGCTCGGCGCAGAAGTCGCACACGTAGGGACAGCCGCGGGAATGCTGGATGACGAACGGGCTGTAGAACACGTAGTGGTGGGGGCTCAGCAGGTCCCAGCGAGGCGTCGGAAGACCGGCGAGGTCGGCGGCGGACTCCCTGGCATAGAACTTCTGCAGGCGTCCCGCCGCGGCATCCTCCAGCATCCTTGGAAAGATGCCTTCCGCTTCGCCAATGCACACGGCGTCGGCGTGCTCGGCCATCTCCGAACTGTAGAAGGTCGCATGAGGACCGCCCATGAGGACGGGGACCTTCCGTTCGCGGAACTCCGCGGCCACCTCGTACGCCCTGAGCGACGTCACCGCCCGGGCCGTGATGGCGACCACATCGACGGGGGCCTCGTAGTCGGGCTCCTCGATCGCGTCGTCGCACAGCCTGACCTCCCAGTCCCTGGGCGCAAGCGCGGCCAGGTACGGCATGACCGCGCCGACCAGCTTCCGCTTCCGGACCCTGAGCGGGACCAGCTCATCGCGGGAGCGATATGCGGCCGCCTGGACGATCAACAGCTTCGGCATGGAAAGTCCTGACCTCTTGGGTCGAGCCACCTGCGGGTCGAGCGGGCGGGAGCGGCGGAGAGTCTACGGCGTGGGCCTTCGCGAGGTCCAGTCTCACAAGCCACTCACGGAGAGAGTCCGACGATCGTGTCACGCCCTGTGGTAGCCCGTAGGCGGGGAGCCACGCGGCGTGGGCCGATCGGCGGGCGATTCGGGCGCCCAGCATGCCGGATCCGTACGCCGCCGACCCGGAGGCGATCCGCCCCGATCGCGGCGTCCGTCCTTCGCAGATGACGTCGGACGAAGTCGCGGCAACGGTCCGAGTCGTTCCGCAGCCGAGGTACCTCTCCCGTGCCCACTCTTGTCCGCCGGCGAACTCCAGCGTCCAACTTCAGAGGCCCAGGCCTACCCTAAAGGACTTCGCCCTTCCTGGGGTCGCGACCCTTGGAATGGTCGCCAAGCTCCCCACCGTGTCCGCTTCCGGCGGATGGACCTGGCCGCGTGGGGGGCCGTGGTCCCCGCCGTGCTCGCCTTCCTGCTCTGGGCGAAGTTCCGGGTCGAGGAGATGGGATCCCCGTGGACGTCCGCGCTGCTCGGCCTCAACGCCGTGGCGCTCTCATGGTGGTTCTGGCGTGACATCTTCTGGATCGAGATCGCCGAGACGGGAGGCGGCGTTCGCTGGGGACACCGGGGTGACGAGTGGAGCGGGTTGCCGGTCGCGGTCGAGCGGTTCGCGGGGGGGAGGGACATCACCCCGTGGGACAAGCGCTACACCCGCTATTTCCCCGTGGCGATCCTCCCCGACGGGGCTCATGCGAAGCCGCTCCGCCACTACCGCACGTGGGTGAAGGGGTCGGTCGTCGATCGTGTGGAGGCGCTGAACGCGGCTCTTGCACGGTGCCGGCGCTGATCGTCGGTCGTCCCCGAAAGCCGGTCCACGGCGAGGCGACGAACGGCTCCGAGACCGCGATAAACCGCGGGCTCGAGCGCGGTCTGTCGGCCGCGCGCGAGGCCGTCCAAAGGACCTCGCCCCCCGGCTCACCGCCGCATCGACGCGGCGGCCTGGATGGCCGCGGGGTTCGGGAGCGCGAGCCAGGTCCCCTGCTCGTCGATCCGCTTGCACGAGACGCTCGTCCGCGTCATCCACAGGACCTGGATGAGCACGATGCCGATGAGCCAGGCGAAGAAGCCGGCGAAGCCGCCGAAGAGGCCCCCGTCCCGCCGCTCGATCATGGTCCCGATGTAGAAGCCGGCCCATGGGCAGCCGACGAGCCCGAAGAGGCCGAAGAGCCAGGACACGGCTGTCGCGCTCGTCCAGGAGGAGCGGCACCGGGGGCAGATCGGGAGGGCGACCGACGATTTCTTCTGCATGATAGTGCAGATGATCGCCCCGGGGAGCAGGCCCACGAGCAGGAAGATGTAGCACCACGAGGGGACGAAGGTGAAGTCCTTCTGCTTGAAGCCTACGTTCTGCGTGTCCCCGCAGATGACGCAGCGCGAGTGGGAGATCCCGCCGTTCGGCGGCACCACGAGGCGATCTCCGATCCAGAATGCGGCGCGATTGCCCTGTGCGCCGGCGTCGATGAACTCGCCGCAGTGGCGGCACTTCACGGCCGCCGCGGCGATCTCCTCCGCGCAGAACGGGCAGCGCTTCGTTTCCATGCGGGCCGCCACGGCGGGCCGCGCGCCGGGGGCCCTCGACGACGCGCCGCACTTCGGGCAGCGCACCTGGTTCTCGACCTGTGCCTCGGAGACGGAGAGGGGCTGGTTGCACGAGGTGCAGTTGAAGACGATCATGGATGCCTCGCAAGGATTTCGGGCGTGGTTCAGATCGGGGTCACAGATTCTCCCCGTTCGTAATCGTAATCGTAGTCGTAATCGTTTTGTCCTGAACGATAACGATAACGACTACGATTACGACTACGAGCGCCGTGAATCGGTGTCACCGAGAAACGCCATCGGTTGAACCACGCCGGATTTCGAGGACCATCCTACAATCGTCGGAGGGGAGATCGCAACGTCTGGAGTTGGCCGCCGGCCCGCGGTGCGTGCCCCTCCAAAGAGGCAGACCTCGCCGGTCCCAGCCGGATTCTGCCGATGATCAGGGTGGAGGTTCCCTCATGCACCCCATCCTCTTCCATCTGGGCCCCGTGCCCGTCAACGGGTACGGCTTCCTCATCGTCGTCGGCATGCTGGCCGCCGCGACGATCGCCTCCCTCCGGGCACGCGCGAAGGGGATCCGCCCCGAGTGGATCTGGGACGTCGCCATGCTCGCGCTCGTCTCGGGCGCCGTCGGAGGGCGCCTGGGGTTCGTCCTCCTCGAACGGCCCGACCTCCTCTCCCACCCGAAGGAGGCGATCGCCATCTGGCACGGGGGGATGGTGTTCTACGTCGGCTTCCTCGTCGCCACGGCCGCCTGTCTCGGGTACCTCCACTGGCGCGGAGTCTCGTTCGGCGCGGTAGGCGACCTCTGCGCCCCGGTGATCCCGCTCGGGCACGCCCTCGCGCGCGTCGGCTGCTTCCTCGCCGGGTGCTGCTACGGAAAGGCGGTCTCCTGGGGCGTCGTCTTCCCCGTGCTCGAGGACGGCGTGCCTCGCCACCCGACGCAGCTCTACGAGGCGGCGGGGTGCCTTGCGCTCTTCGCGGTCTTCTGGGCGCTCCGCGACCGCCCGCGCCGCTACGAGGGACAGCTCCTCGTCGGGTACGTGGCGGCCTACGCGGTGATGCGGTTCGGCCTCGAGTTCCTCCGCGGCGACGACCGCGGCGTCTCGCCGTTCCTCGGCCTCTCCCCCTCGCAGGGCGTCGCGCTCCTCGCGCTCGGCGCTTCAGGCCTCTTCCACGCCTTCGCCCCGGGGCGCCCGATCGATGGGCGAGGAGCGAAGGGCGAAGGGGGAGGAGCGAAGGGCGAATGCAATCGAGTCAGCATTCGCCTCTGACCCCTCGCCCCTCGCCCCTCGCCCCTCGCCCCTCGCCTCGCAACAGTTCCTCGACAGAGCACTAGATTCACTGGACGATGCCTCCGTGGTAGAATCCGCGCGACCCCAAGGCAAAGGGTGGAATGGGCAGCGCGATCCAGTATTGCATCTTCTGCCAGAACCAGATCCCCGCGAAGGAGATGATCGACGGGAAGGCGATCGAGCGGCCGGGCGGCTTCGTCTGCGTTGCCTGCGCGCAGAAAGCGGGGCTCGAGGCGGAGCACCTGTCGCGGTCGGCCTCCCCGACGCCGGGCGCGCGGAAGCCCACCGGCATCCCCACGCCGACGCCAAAGCCGAGGGCGACCACGACGCCGCCGCACGGAGAGCCGCTCTCGCACTTCTCCCACGTCGCCCACCCGCCGCAGGCCGTGCGGGGGCCTGCGAAGCGGTCGCCCGTCCCCATCGTCCTCGGCGGGATCGGCCTCGTCGTCCTGATCCTCGTCGTCGTCATGCTGAACCAGGACCACGGGACCCCCGCGCCTTCCCCGGGCGGGAAGAAGACCGAGGACCCCGCCTCCGACCCGCGCATCGCGCGCCAGAGGTTCGCCCTCGACGAGGCGAAGAAGATCCCCGCGGAGAACTTCGAGGCGGCCCTCGAGGCCTTCCGCGCCGCCGCGGCCATCCTCCGCGGCAGCGACCTGGCGAAGGAGGCGGAGGGGCTCGGGAAGAAGGCCGATGGCAGGCTCTCGGAGGCCGCGCAGAAGGCGTTCGACGAGGTGAAGGCGAAGGCGGACGACTGGGAGTCGACCTGGACGTTCCCCGGCGCGATCGAGGAGTGGGACCACTTCCCGAAGCGGTTCCTCGTCGGGGAGTTCACCGAGAAGGTGGAGGCGGAGAAGAAGGCGGTCGCGGATCGGAAGTCGGCGTTCGACGTGGAGGCCCAGGCGGTCGCGCAGAAGGTCCTGCGCGAGGCCGCGGCCCTGGCCGATCAGCAGCAGTACGAGAAGGCGATCGCCGCGCTGGAGGCCTACCCGGCGAAGTTCAAGTCGACGACGTGGGTCAGCGACGTGACGCGCGCGAAGGTCAAGTACCACGGCGTGATCGAGAAGGCGGGCAAGGCGGCGGGGGGGACCCTTCTCGACGCGGAGCAGCGCTGCGTCGACGCGCTCCTGGCGGGGGACCTCGCTGCGGCGCGGAAGGTCTGGGAGGCGATGTCGGGCGGACCGAACGACGCCGCGGCCAAGGGGGCGCTGTCGGACCTGTCGACCGTCGAAAAGGAACTTGCCGACGACGGCGTCTCGACGTGGGCTCACGGAACGCACATCGTCGTGATGCCGAGGGGGGCGAAGGCGTGGCACGGACAGACGAAGGGGAATATCCTGAGGTGCGGGACAGCGGACCTGGATGGGGATGGCGTCCATGAGATCCTGGTCGGGGTCGACGGGCACAAGGAGGACAAGGGCGCGGTCGTCTGCCTGGGGATCGACGGGAAGCCCCGTTGGCAGGTCAACACGGGGGCGGTGCACTGGAACCAGCAGGGCTGCACCGACGAGATGAACGTCGCAGCGCTGCGGGTCGTCGACCTCGACGGCGACGGGAAAATGGAGGTCGTCTCCGTCTCGAACCACATCCGGCTCTTCCCCTGCCGGGTCTGCGTGATCTCCTGGGACGGACGGATCCTGAACGAATTCTGGAACCCGGGGCATGGCGGCATGCCGTATCCGGCGGACCTCGACGCTGATGGGAAGCCGGAGCTCCTGGTGCCGTTCGTGAACAACGACCTCGGCATGACGCAGTACCTCGCCTGCTTCCACGGGACGGACGTGCGCGGCGAGGCGCCGGCGAGCGGGAGGAATGGGACGGGGAGCTACGCGTGGTACGCGCGGCTGGAGGGGGCGAAGGCGCCCCTCGGGAAGATGTCGCTCGTCCACGAAAGGCAGGGCGGCCCCGTGACGGCGCTGCAGTGCGAGTACGTGGACGGCACCTGGACGCTGTCGCCCAAGGACGGGAGTGTCATCAAAAAACCGTAAGGAGGTACGTTGTCAGAGCAGGAAGCAACGACCCTGGCCGTGTTCATCGACTTCGAGAATCTCGCGCTCGCGTTCTACGGGTCGCGTTCGCGGCGGTTCGAGATCGAGAAGGTCCTGACGCGGCTCGTCGAGAAGGGGAAGATCGTCGTCAAGAAGGCGTATGCCGACTGGACGCGGTACCAGGACTACCGGCAGGAGCTGCACGAGTGGGCGATCGAGCTGATCGAGATCCCCAAGCGCGGCCAGGTCGGGAAGAACTCGGCGGACATCCGCCTCGTCGTCGACGCGATGGACCTGTGCTACTCGAAGGTGCACATCAACACCTTCTGCATCGTGTCGGGCGACAGCGACTTCTCGCCGCTCGTCTCGAAGCTGAAGGAGAACGGGAAGCGGGTGGTCGGACTCGGGATGAAGAACTCGACGAGCGAATTGCTGATCGAGAACTGCGACGAGTTCATCTTCTACGAGGACCTGGAGCGGCCGACGCCGGACGCGCCGCCGGTCGACACGACGCTGCCGAAGGAGAAGGCGCAGGCGTTCACCCTCCTGACCGACGCGATCCAGGCGCTCCTGCGCGAGAACAAGGAGGTGCTCTGGAGCTCGCTGGTGAAGGAGACGATGAAGCGCAAGCGCCCGTCGTTCGACGAGTCGTACCACGGGTACCGCTCGTTCACGGCCCTCCTCGAGGACGCGCAGGAGAAGGGGATCGTGACGCTGAAGACGGACCCGCGGAGCGGGACCTACGTCATCACCGGGTACGGCAAGGGGCTCAGGAAGAAGTAGCTCATCCTACAGTGATACTCCAGCCCCGAAGGGGCGGCGTCAAGACAGCCAGGGGCGCAGCCCCTGGGGGATCCGCGGCCACCTTGGATGGAGCCCTGAAAGGGCGCCTCAATGTGATGAGTCGCCCTTTCAGGGCTCCCAGAACCCGTGATCGCCTGGTTCCAGGGGCTGCGCCCCTGGCTGTCATGGGGCGCCCCTTCGGGGCTGGTCGAGAGCAGTGTCGCAGGACTAGCCGCCGAAGCCCGAGTCGGGAGGCAAGTACTCGAAGAACTCGTTGAGCCTCCGGATCTCGGTGTCCTTGTCCTGGACCTGGATGAAGAGCAGGTCGCGGAGCGAGACCATGCCGACCGGCACCCCGTCGTCGACGATGGGGAGGTGGCGGCAGTGGTGCTTCTGCATCTTCTCGAGGGCGTCGAAGTACTCCTCGTCCGTCTTGGCCGTGACCGGGTTCTGCGTCATCACCTCGCGGACCAGGACCTGGCACGGGTCCTTCTCTGCCGAGACGATGCGGTTGAGGAGGTCGCGCTCCGTGAAGATGCCGACGAGGCGCCCGCCGTCGACGACCGCGACCGCGCCGATCCGCTCCTTCGTCAGGAGCTTCGCGACGTCGACGACGCGGTCGTTCGAGCCGCACATGGTGAGTTTCCGTCCATGGACGACTGAGCCGAGTTTGGAATCCATGATGTCCTCCCTTTCCGTCCCTGCGATGCCTTAACGATAGCCGCCCGGTTGCATGGAAGCCAACCCAAAAAACGAGGACCTGCCCCGGGCGCTGATGGCGTTCGTGCTCGCAGCCGCGTTCGTGGCCGCGGCCGCGGCGGCGTACCAGATGGTGGAGGGGTACTTCACCGGGCCGAGCCTGGCGACGGAGCCGATCCGTCCCTACATCGTAGCGAAGCCGCTGCACCCAGCGACCCGGTTGTTCCTATTCATTGTGGACGGCCTGCCAGAGTCCGTCGCGTTCACCCCGGGGCGCCTGCCGTTTGTCGACACACTTCGCGCGCGAGGTGCATGGGGCGTGTCGCTCGCAGCCCACGTCACGATGACTACGACATGCGTCCGCACGATCGGCACGGGATATGAGCCGCCGCTCATGGACGTGATGAAGACGTTCGACGCGCCGCCCGTGCGCGACGACAACCTGTTCCGACGGCTCGCGGCCGGGAGGCGGCATATCGTTTTCGCGGGGGACGCCTCGTGGAGCCAGCTCTTCGGAGAATGGGCGGGCGACAAGCTCGCGCTCCCCGACAGGGGGATTTCCGACAAGACGGAGTCGGACGAGCGCGCCGAGAAGTTCGCGCTTCAGCATTGCGCTGCGGCCGCCCCCGACGTGCTGATCGCCCACTTCGTCGGGTCCGACCACGAGGGGCATACCACGGGGACGCAGAGCGAGGCGTACGCGGCCAAGCTGAAGGAAATCGACGGGCGCATTGCGCATCTCCTTCGCGCCTCAGACGTAAACGACTGGGACTATGTCCTCGTGATGGCGGACCATGGCGCAACGGTCACGGGAAACCATGGGGGAGGCGAAGACGTCGCCCGCCGCGCGCCGTTCGTCCTCGTCGGGCCCCAGGTGAGAGCGGGCGGTCCCTACGAGACGGACCATCGCGCGTGGGCGGCGACCTTTGCCTACGTGTTGGAAGTCGGCCTGGCCGAGCGGGCGGAACGCGGTCCCGCGTGGCAGTTTCTCACAGCGTCGGAGAAGGACCGTCGCGAATGGGACGAGCGAGTCCTCGCCTCCCGACGTCGCGCCCTCTCGCGCATGGGCGCCTCCGAGGCGGACGCCAACTCGGCGTCGACGCCCGAAGAGCTGGACGCCCTCCGTGACCGTGTCACCGGCGCGCGGCCCGTCGACCTCGCGTACGGCGTGGGCTCGGTGGCCGCGCTCCTGCTGATGCTCGTCGCGCTGTGCTCTGCCGCGGCCGCGGGCAGCCGGGGCGGAACCTGGATGATCCTCGGCGTGACCGTCGCCGTCGCCGCCGCGCTTCTCGTCACCGGAGGCTGGCGCCAGGGCCTCCTCGCGGGCCTCCTCGGCGCCCTGGGCCTCGTCTCCCAGGTCCGCGACCCGCGGCGCGCGTGGGTCTTCCGAGTCGGCCCGCCGTGGATCGCCGGCGTCATCGCCTGCGCCGTCTTGAGCCGCGCGACGGCCGGCACCTGGCGAGCGCTCCAGGAGGGCGGCTACAGCAGCTTCGTGAGGCTCTCCGTCTCCGCGATCGTCCTCGGCGTCCCGCTCGTATTCGTACCTGGGCGCCTCGGGCGCCTGATGCGCGAGGGGGGCCTCGGGCTCTCGATCGTCGCCGTCGGCATCGCGATCCCCGCCGTCTGGTGCTACTGGCTCTCGCACCGCGCGATCTACGCCGTCGTCGGAGGCCTTGCTCTCGTCAGCCTCTCGTGGACGCTCGGCCCCCGCGCGTTGCGGCCGTTCCTCCCGCTCGCGGGGATGATCGGCTGGGCGTTCCTGGCCGACTCGGGCGAGGCCGTCTCCCGCGTCGCGCAGGCGGGATGGACCGTCGCGCTCGGAGGTGTCCTCTGCCTGCCGCTCCTCGTCGCGTGGGTTCGAGCGACGCATGTTCCCACCTGCGTCCTGGCTCTCCTCTACCTGCTCATGGGCTTTGCCTATCGCATCTTCAACTTCGAGCAGTACGCGAGCGCCATGCTCCTGCTTGCCATCCCTGTCGCCTGGGCGACCTGCATGAATTCGCGCGACGCGGCCTCCCGCCGCCGTGCCTTGCTTCTCTGGGGCCTCGCCCTTTTCCGCGTCCTGGCGAAGGACCACCAGTTCGTGACGTTCGCCCTCTTCGCATGGCTCCTCGACGAGCTGGCGGAAAGGCTCTCGGCTCGCCCCGCGCCCGTCCCGCTGGTCGTCGGAGTCCTCGTCGCGCTCGACCTCCTCCAGTTCCACATGCTGGGGTCGGTCTACACCTTCTCGACGGTCGACGTGACGACCGGCTTCGTCGGTACGGCGAGCGGGCTCGACCTGCCTCGCACCGTCTCCATGGTCTTCCTGCGGTATGCGATCCCGCTCTTCGCCCTCTCGCTCGTCCCGCCCGTCGCGGTCCGCAACCGCGTGCTCGCCTTCTTCGGCCTGTGTCTCCTGTCGAGGTGCTTGTACTTGCTGATGCTCTTCCCGTGGAAGCGGTCCGACTACTGGTGGGTCGCGAGCGCGGGCCCCGGAGTCATCTTCACGGCGTTCCAGGTCGGGATCTGGTTCCTCGCCGCATGCGTTTCTTCCTTCGTTCCGCCGAGGCGCCCGGCCGAGGGACTTGCCTGAGCGCGATCGGCAGGTCACCATGTGTGCCGGCTCGCCGAATCCGTGGGAGGGCCGCCGATGGATCCGAGGATGTACGAAGGCCGGACCCCTCAGGAGGAGTACGACATGTCTCCGCCGCTGGGGGACGCGGAGGACATCCGTCCTGACGAGTTCCCCGAGGAGCGGTGGTCGAAGGACGAGGTCGAGGTCGCGGAGGACCACGGCGCCGCGCCGCGGCTCGCCGCGTTGCTCATCCTCGCCGTCCTGATGGCGCTGCTGGGCGCGTGCGTGTGGGTCCTCTGGCAATGATCACTCGCCGAGGACCTTGACCAGCACGCGCTTGTCGCGCTGGCCGTCGAACTCTCCGTAGAAGATCGCCTCCCAGGGGCCGAAGTCCAGGCGTCCCTCGGTGATCGCGACGACCACCTCGCGCCCCATCACCTGGCGCTTCAGGTGCGCGTCGGCGTTGTCCTCGCCGGTGCGGTGGTGTTGGTAGGCGTCCGGCCGCGGGTCGTAGGGCGCGATTCCCTCGAGCCACTTCGTGAAGTCCTCGTGCAAGCCGCGCTCGTTGTCGTTGATGAAGACGCTCGCAGTGATGTGCATCGAGTTAACGAGGACGATCCCCTCCTTCACGCCACTCTCTCGGACGGCCTTCTCGACGTCGCGGGTGATGTTGACGAACCCTGCGCGCTGGGGCGTGTGCATCGTGAGGTAGCGGGTCAGGTGCTTCATGTCTCCCCCCTGTCTCGTTGACGGTCCGTGCGTCGCTCATGATAATCTACCCGTCCGATCAGGGCCATTCGCCAGGAGCGGCCAGGCCCCGAAGGGGCCGGGAGAGTGTAGCCAGGGCCGAAGGCCCTGGAATGGGGGTCAGCGAGGAGCCGGAGCCCCAAATGGGCGACCGAAGTTCTGTCGCCCATTCGGGTCTTGGGATCCAATCGGTACGTCAATTCCAGGGCCTGACGGCCCTGGCTACATTCTTACGGCCCCTTCGCGGCCTGGGGAGGGCGGATCTCCTCCAGCCCTTGAGGACTTCCGCGGACGTCTACTAGAATGAGCCTTGCCAGTTTGTAGATCCCGCTTGGTGTCCCGTCAGGAGCTACTACGTGGATTGGAATGGAGGGGCGCGCGTCCGCGCGCCTCTCCATCGGAACGCACAGAGCAGGCGCGGCCCGCAACCCAGGGCGATTCAGGCATCGAACCTCAACCCTCAACCTACAACCACAACTGACTTTCAACCATCAACCTCAACTTCAACGCAGGGGCGAGGGACTTGAGGTTGAAGTTGAAGAAT
>ORJL010540483.1_pt1 | contig 11714 bp, 9 predicted proteins | sample 1779941 | NCBI WGS metagenome assembly ORJL01 (sample SAMEA104232317, study PRJEB22302) | groundwater metagenome | biome: forest; feature: aquifer; material: groundwater | place: USA | collected 2011-08-07 | depth 5.8 m | reverse complement strand
GCGGGTCAGGTCGACCACCGCCGCCGTCATGTCTCCGCACGCCCGGTGCGCGCGCCCCAGGGCGAGCCGCGCCAGGACGTGGTCCGGATCCGCCTGCAAGAGCTTCCTCAAGTGGAGCGCCGCCGTCTCGTGCTTGCCTTCCGCCGTGCACGCCTCCGCAAGCGCGAGCCTCAGCCCGGAGTCGGCCGGGTGCGCCGCCAATGCCAACTCGAGCGTGAGCCGCGCCTCGGCCGTCCGCCCGAGCCGGACCAAGCCGGTCCCGAGCCGCGCGACGGCCGCGGTGCACGCCGAGTCGCGCTGCACCGCATCCTGCCAGAACTGCATCGCGCGCCCCTGCATTCCCCGGGTCCAACAGTCGTCGCCCGCTCCCATCATCACCGTCGCGATCGACGCGCCGGCGCACTCCGCGTCGCGCAGCAATTGCTCGACGCGGTGCCGATTCCCCGCCAGGGCGTGGAAAGCGACGATGCCGCGGAACGCCGGCTCGCTCGCGGGATCGAGGTCGAGCGCGCGGGCGAACCAGACCTGCGCTTCTTCGTCGCGGCCGACTCCGACCAGGGCCTCGCCGAGCACGGTGACCGCGCGGGGGGCGCTCTCGATCCCGCCGCGGATCGGCTCGAGCAGCGCCAGCGCGTCGGCGTGCCGGTTGGCTTCCACGTGGAGACCGGCGAGTTCGATGCGCACTTCGCGGTTGCCGGAATCGAGCCGCAGGGCGGCCTCGAGGCCGGCGCGCGCGCCGTCGGCGGAACCGCGGGCGCGATAGGCCTTCGCCAGGTAGAGGTGCCCGTGGAGATACATCGGCCGTGCGCTCACCACCTCGCGGAAGCCGCGGATCGCCGCGTCGTGCTCCCCGCGTTCGTAGGCGGCCACGCTCGCCTGCATGCGCCCGTTGGCCCAACGCAGGAGCTCCATGCGATCGGCGACCCGATCCCGCTCGGTCCCGGCCAGGTTGCCCTTGGGGGGCACGATTCCCTGTGCGACCGCGCCGGCCGACTCGCGGGAGCGTCCCTGGACGCAGCCCGAGGCGAACAAGGCAAAGGGAAGCAGGGCCAGCCAAAGCGTTCGGCGCATCCTCGACACCCTCCGTCCAGACGTGTACCTCCGAGCCCGTATTCCACCGCAATCGGGGCCGCCTGGCAATCAATAAATCATGGCGGTTCCGCACCCCGAAGTCCACGCAGCTGCGCGAGACCGTGGCGTGTCGCTGTGACCGTTCCTGATGTCCACCGGACTCACATCGGCCGTCCATCCGTGAAATCCGTGGAATCCGTAGTTTGGTCCTCCTTCGGCGGACCGAGCTCTCTGCAGTTGGCCGCCCGCAACTGCGGTCATGCACCCCGTCCGGCAGCGCCAGTTCCGGCCGTCGCTCCCGAGTCGCAGGCTGCGGTGAGGCCGCCCCCGGGCTCAACGGATCCGGAAGTCGAGCATCCGTTCCGCCTTCTTCTGCGCCAGCCGGTCCTCCACGGTAAGCCGCAACTGGTAGGCGCCAGGGATCAGGTTGCGCGGCAGGCGCAAGCGCAGGCCGAGGCAGAGGTCGTCCACCGGGCGCGGCGTGCTCCGCTCCAGGTCCTGGGTGTACTTCTCGCCGTCGGGAAGCCGGATGACCTGCGGGCCCGGCGCCACGACCTCGACGTCGGCGTGGATCGAGACCTCCCATTCGCCGCCGCGCCCGGGGCGCAGCGCGAAGTCGTCCAGCTCGAAGTAGACGCCGACGAGCTGCCCCGGCTCGAACTCGTCCTTCGCGTACGATACGTAGTCCTGGAAGGCCCGCGCCGAGCTGCAGAACGCCGCGTGGGTGATGCGGAGCGGATGCACGGTGCGCCACTCCGCGCGCACCCGTTCGAGCGCGTCCATCGCGCGGCCGTGCTCGTTCACCTTGTCGCCGGCGCAGGCGAAGACCAGGCGCAGGAGCGTGTCGCGTCCGAGGTCTTCGCCTTCGAGCATCTTGTAGGACTCGGTCCAGCGGCCCGCGAGCGCGTAGAGCACCCCAAGGCTGCGCTTCGCACCGGGGTCGGCAGGCGCCACGGCGAGCCGGGCCTCCTCGGCACGGATCAGGTCGTCCAGCTTTGGCGGCCCCGCGGGGCGCGCCACGGCGGGCTCGGCGATCGGCGGCTTCTTCGGCTCGCCATCGCCGGGATCGAACCGTGCGGGGAGCGGCCCGCTGCGGACGGGCCCGGGATCGGGCGCGGACTCGCGGATCCCGACCGGCTGGTCCGGGTAGGGCTGCGCGGGATCCGGCGGGTCTCCGGGCAGGACGCCGGCGACGGCGGGTCCGCCCGGCGGCGCGTTCGTGGGCACGGGCTTGTCGGAGGCCGCGCAGGAGGCGAGGGAAAGGGCCAGGGCGCAGGCGGCGCCGACCCTACACGGACCCAGGAAACGGAGCCCCAGGCTATTCGGGCCGTTCGATGAAGTCGAGCTCGTCGTCCTCTTCCTCCTCTGGCGCCACCTTGGTCGGCAGGTCGGTGAGGAGGTCCTCCTGCACCTCCTCGTCGGTCGCCGGGACCAGGGGTAGGGAAGGCTGCGGGGCCTGCGCGAGCAGATCCTCGTCGGGCGGCATCACCACTTCCTCGGCGGCGTCCACCGGCGCCGGCGCCGCGTGGGGCTGCGCCGCAGGCGGGGCGTGCGCCGGGGCGGACGCCGCGCGGGTGCGGGAGTTCCCGCTGAACATCCCGGCAAGCTCGGCCCCAGTGCGAGTCTCCTCGATTCCGGCGCGCACCACGAGCGCGCCGTCGTCGGCCACGTCGAACTCCTCCACTTCCTGCTTCTTGTGCGCCTCTTCGGCCGCAAAGTCGCCGCACTCCGGACAGCGGTAGTCGGGGCTCGTGAGCTCCTTGCCCTGCTGGATCAGGACGTCCGCAAGCGGCAGGCTGGTGCCGCAGACCGTGCAAAAGGTGACCACGGATCAGGCCTCCATCAACTGGACGACGAGGAGCTCGGCGAGCGTCTCCCGCGGCATGGCGCTGGTCTTGGCCATGAGGTCGAAGCGTCCGAGCATCCGGTGTTTGCGGCGCAACTCCCCCGGCTTGAAGGCCGCGAGCCGCGCGAAAAACTCCTTTTCCCAACCGCCGCGCAGGCGCAGCTTGTCCGCCACATCCGCGCGCGGCACCCCACTGTCGAGCGACAGCTCCGCCTGCAGGAAGCGGCGGAGCTGCCAGGCGAGCGCGCCCATCAGCCCCTCCACGCCCTCCGCGTCCCGCAGCAGCGTGTGCAGCACTTCGATCGCGCGCGGGCGCTGGCGCGCGGCGACCGCGTTCACCAGGTCGAAAACTTCGTACTCGCGATCGATCCCCACCACCGCTTCCACGTCCGCGCGCGCGATCTCTTTGCGCCCGGACGCGTACAGCGAGAGCTTTTCCACGTGCCCCGCCAGGCAGTTCAGGTCGCCGTCGACGCGCTGGACCAGCAGGCGCGCGGCCGCCGGCTCGATCGGCATTCCGCTCGCCTTCGCCCGCTGAATCACCCACGCGACGCGATCGTCCTCCTCCAGGTGCTTGCACTCGACCGCGGCGCCGACCTGGTCCGCCCACTTGATCAGCTTCGAGTGCGACGGCAGCTTCGCGGCCACCAGCGCCGTAACCGCGGTCGCCGGCGGATGCGCGAAGGCCTTCTTCAGCCCGGCCTCGGATTTCGCGAAGAGCGCCTCCGGATTGTCGATCACCACCAGCTTCGTGCCCGTCCCAAAGAACGGTAGCGTGAAGACCTCGTCGAGCACCAGGTCGAGCGTCGACTCGGTCCCGTCGAAGCGGGCCTCGCGGTCCTTCAGCCGGAGCACGGTCCGCAGCCGCTGCACTCCCGCGTGCTTGAACCAAGCCTCGTCCCCGTAGAAGAGGTAGAGCGGCTTCGGCGCGGGCGGTTTGACGCCCTTCGCGGTTGCGAGGGTTTTCTCGAATTCAACGAAGCGCATTCTGCTCCCGGCACTGTCAATGATCGCTGGAATGTAGGCGGCGGCGGCCGGGAAGTCAACGGAATCGCGGATCCGTGTCACGCACTCCGATGGGACGCCAGAATACGTGCGAACGACCTGGACCCGCGAGGGCCTCAGTGCTTCCGATCGTCGAAGGTATACTCGCTGTCCGGCCCGTTCGCCGGCGACTCCGAGCGTGCGGCGTTCCGGCCAAAGTACAGCGCGCTGCCCATGCAGAACATGATCAGGCCGAGGACAATGACGGCCAGGGACACCTTCAGCGTGTTCCCCCGCGGCAGGTCCGCGAGGGACCAGTTTCGACGACTGACCACGGTCCGCCAGAGCCCCCCGAACAGCATCAACGAGGGCAGGATCCCCAGGACGATCAGTCCGACTCCCCCCCAGAGCATCTGTGCCGGCGTGTCCATCGCTCCTCGCGAAAGCGGCAGGGTCAGAAACTCAGCTTCACTTCCATGTACACCCGGTCGGTGTGGTCGAAGGCGCCGATCGCGCCGCGCTGTTTCCCCTCGAGCAGGTCGGTGCCGAGCTTCACATTGAGGTGGTCGGTCACGTCGTAGCCGACCTCCAGGCGCGCCCACTCGTCGTCGGTTTCCAGGTCGTGCAACAGAAACGCCGATGCCGTCAGTGTATCATTCCAAAAAGTCTCGCGCACGAAGAGGGACGCCGCAGATTGGGTCCGGTTGGCCACCAGGTCGCTTTCGTAGTCGAAGATCACCGACTGGAAGTACTGCACCCCGACGTCCACGCCCCAGGCTTTCCCATCGGCGCCGATCCCGAAGTTCACGAATTCCTTCCGGACCACGCCTTCGTGATCCCCCGGGTCCTCGCTCGCGAAGGCCCGGCGCACCCACCAGGCGACTTCCGCCGAGACCACCACCTCGCCGAAGGCGTTGGTCGCCGAGGCCCCCACCACCTGCGCGCGCCGGTGCTCCGGCTCGAGCGTCAGCGTGAAAGTCGCCGGGTCGAAGCGCCGCGACGCCACCGGCACGTCATCCCAGCCGTTGAAGTAACTCAGCGACAGGTCCCACTCGTCCACCACCGAGCGGGCGCGGAAGCCCCACTCGGCGTGCTCGAGCGATTCGGAGGGCTGGTTGGGCCGCTCCACCACCACGGCCAGGCCCGCGGGAATCTCGGGCGCGCGCGGGGCGTATTCCGATCCGGACACCGGCGGTTCGGGGAAGCGCAGGTGCGGGATCCAGATCCCCTCGAGGGTGAGTTCGGAGAAGGGGCCGACGTCGCCGGCGAACCACTCGGTGCGGAGCGACCAGAGGGGGATGCGGCTGTCGATGAAGTCGTCGAGGATGAACTCGCGGAAGTCCTGCGGATTGATGATGTCGAGCACCTTGAGCCCGATGGTGTCGCCCCAGACGATCTGCTGCCGCCCGGCGCGCATGTGGAAGCCGCTCGGTCGAACGTCGACGTAGGCCTCGCGCAGGTCGGCTTCGGTCTCGTAGTCGTCTTCGGCTTCCTGGGAGAAGCCGTTCTCGACGTCGAAGACCGCGTCGTAGTGGGCGCGGCCGATGGCGGTGAACGAAAGCAGCTCGGTGGGCTTCCAGGTGGTCTCGAGCTGGAAGACGTTGAGGATCTTGCTGAATTCGTTGGGCCGCGAAGTGCGGAACGCGGTCTCGTTCTTGACGTAGCCGGAGAGGAAAAAGCGCTTCTCGTCGGCAGGCGCGGTCTCGGCCGCTTCGGTCTCCCGATCGGGCTGCGACCCGGAGGGCAGCCGCATGAGCGGGTCGTCGTCGAAGCCGGCGGCGGGCCGGGCGGGGTTCTCTCCCCCTGGCGCGGGGGTCTCCCCCCCTGGCGCGGGGGTCGGACCCGGGTCGGCGTGCGCGCCGGCGGACTTCTCTCGGGCGGGGCGCGTGGAAGGATCCGGGCCGGGCTCGGGCCTGTCCGCGTGCGCGGCGCGGCTGCAGGCCGGCAAACAGGCTGCGACCACCGCAAAGACGGCCGCGACGGCCCGCAAATCCCGCCGGATCACTTCGCCCCCTGCTCGAGGCGCATCTTGGTGAAGTGGTCGTCGCTCAGGCCGACGTTGAGCTCCACGGAGTCGGTGACCACGAGGGTCTTGTGGCGCTTTTGGTGGTCGACCATGAGGGCGCGTTCCCACATCCAGACCGGCGCGCTGCCGTCGGCGGGCTTGACCTGCTTCCACTGTGCGGTGAGGGTCTTGTGCAGCGTGCCCTTGCGGGCGTAGTACTCGACCTTGCGCACGATCCAGGTGTCCCGTTCGACCCAGGAAATCCGCTTGGAGTACGGGTAGTCCTTCTCCTTGGGGACGCTCTCGACCTTGCAGTAGTCCTTGCCGTCGACCGTCTCGGTACCCAGCACCGTGTGGTCGTCTTCGTCGACCTTGCGGCGGGACATGTCCTCGAACGAGAAGTCGGTGCCGAGAAAGCTGTCCTCCTTCTCGGCGGCGGCAATGCGCTTGGTCTTGCGGAACGCGGGCAGGTAGAGCCACTGCTCGTCGTCCTTCCCGGTCTCTTCGTAGCTCCAGTTGAGCAGCCCGGTGTCGGCGACGTCCGGAGGCGCGGTGAAAAAGAGCACGGTGCGGGAGTGGAAGCCCTCCTTGCCGTCGAGGTCGAGCCAGAAGCGGCGGATCTTGCGCGTGCGCTGCTCGCCGCGCTCGTTCTCGAGGAGGAAGGTGGCGGCGGAGCGGGCGTCACGTCCGTCCTCGCGGCCGTCGACTTTCCTCATGATCGAGGGGCCGTCGAGATCGTCGGCGGCCGTTCCCAGCAGGGACGCAAGCACGGCGACACAGAGCGCGGCAGTGCGGAGCGCGGCCAGGTCCGGCGGGACTCGCATCGGTCGCATCCAGTTCACGGGCACCTCCTCGAAGCAGCGCGTCTCACGATAGGCAAAGGTGGCCGGCGGGGCAAGGCAAATGGCCCGATTGACCCCCGGCCTCGGCGCGCCTATACTCCCTCGCGACACGATGGGAGACGCAAGCCAACATGAGCGACCGGCTGATCGACTTCCTTTTCCGCCACCGGGTCTTCGTGCTTGGTTGGTTGGTCGCGATCACCCTCGTCCTGGGCGCCGCCGCGCGCGACCTCAAGACCGACTTCGACATCGAGCAATTCCTGCCGTCGGACGACGATGGCCGGCGCTACTTCGAGAGCTTCAAGTCCGCGTTCGACGTCACCGACCGGGACATCATGGTGCTCTGGACCGACGAGCGGCTGTTCTCGGCCGAGAGCCTCGCCGCCATCCGCGACCTCACCCGCGATCTCGAGCGGGTCAAGGGCATCGAGGAGGTGGTGAGCATCACCAACGCGGACGACGTCCGCGGTACCGAGGACAGCCTCGAAGTCCATCCCATGCTCGCGGAGATTCCCGCCGACCAGGCCGGGCGCGACGCGATCCGCGAACAGATTCTCGCCAACAGCCTCTACCGCGAACGCATCCTCGCGCGTGACGGCCAGAGCACCTGCCTGCTTGCCAAGGTCGACTGGGGGCACCACGCGGGCAGCCTGCACCGAGGGAGCGACGTCCACGGCAGCCGGCTCGCGACCGCGGGCATCGGCGACGCCGCCACGGAACGCGCCCGCATCTGCGCGGAGGTGGAACGCCTCGCGGAGCGGTACGCGGCCCCCGGGCGCATTTTCCGATTCGGCGGCGTGCCCTTCGTCCGGCGCGACTACGTCGACCTGATCGTGGGCGACGCCCAGGTCTTCTTTCCCCTCGCGCTCCTCCTCGGCACCGTGATCCTCGCCCTCGTGTTCCGCAACGTCTCGGGCGTCGCACTCACGCTCGGGGTGATGGTCGGGGCGGTGACCTGGACCCTCGGGCTGATGGCGTTGACCGGTTGCCGGCTGAACTTCCTGTCCAACATGATGCCGACGCTGGTGATGATCGCGGGCACCTCGGACTCGATGCACATCGTGCTCCACTACTACGAAGAGTACGCGAGGGTGCGCGACAAGATGACCGCGCTCCGGCGGACGGTGAAAGAGCTGTCGTTCGCGTGCTTCCTGACCAGCTTCACGACGGCGCTCGGCTTCCTCACGCTGATCACGTCGAAGATCACGTTGATCGAGGAATTCGGGGTCTTCACCGGGTTGGGGATCCTCTTTGCGTTTGTGATCTCGATCCTGGCGATTCCGATCGTGCTGAGCTGGCTGCCGCCGCCGACGGAGCGGGCGCAGCGCTCGTTCGAGGTGGGTTTTCTTGCCGGGATGCTGCGGGCGCTACCCGTGTGGGTGGCCGCGCGGCGGCGCACGCTTCTGGTCGGACTGGGGGCGATGCTGCTGGTGAGCGGCTGGTCCTGGATGCAGCTCGAGTGCGAGGGGCGGATGCTCGAGGACCTGCGCGAATCGCACAAGATCATCCGGACCAACCGGTTCGTCGAGGCGAACTTCGGCGGCATCCTCGCGCTCGAGCTGGTGATCGACTCGGGCGCGGAGGACGGGGTGAAGGACCCGGGGTTCCTGCGCCGTCTGCGCGCGTTTCAGGACTTCCTGGCGACCGTGCCGAACATACGAAAGGTGCTGTCGATCGCGGACTTCGTGGAGGACCTGCACGAGTCCTTCCGCGGCGAGGATCCGGCGTTCCGGCACATCCCGGATACGCGCGAGGAGGTGGCGCAGCTGCTTCTGCTGTACTCTTTCTCGAACAAAGAGCCGCTCAAAGGGTTCCTGAGCTACGACTACCGGAGGGCGCGGATCAGCGCGAAGATCCGCGATTGCGGGACCCAGGCGACGCTGGCGGCGGTGACCGCGGTCCGCTCGTACTACGCGGAGCACTTCGCGGGGATGGCCCCGCTGCGGATGACCGGGCTGGCCTACCTGGGACAGGAGGTGAACAATTACATCGTGTCCGACATGTCCACCAGCTTCATGCTCGACCTGTTGATCATCTGCGTACTCTTCTACGCGATCACGGGTACGGTGAAGCTGATGATCGCGGGCCTGGTGCCGAACCTGGCTCCCCTGGGGGCCACGATCATCGTGATGGCGGTGTCGGGGATCGCGCTCAAGCCCTCGACCGCGATCATCTTCAGCATCGTGTTCGGCATCGCGGTGGACGACTCGCTGCACTTTCTGGCCCGGTTCCGCGAGGAGTGGGCCCGGACGCCGGACACCATGACCGCGGTTGCGCGCACCTTCGTGGGCACCGGCCGCGCGACCGTGTTCTTCTCGGTGATGTTGACGCTGGGCTTCTCGATCCTGCTCTTCTCCTCCTTCGTCGGCAACCAGCTCTTCGCGCTCCTGAGCGGCGTGACGATCATGGCCGGGCTTGCGGGGGAATTGCTGCTGATGCCGCTCTGCCTGCTCGTGCTCGGTCCAACGCGCCGGGACGCCCGAAACGCGGAGTCGGAGACGGTGCGGACGTAGTGTACTGTACCGTCCAGCCTGGTTCAGCGGGTCCGGCTGGGCCCTTCGCGCAGGGTTTGGTTCCGCCTCCCTTGCCCAGGGCTTCGTTCCGCCTGGTTTCCGTGCCTGCCCGGCTTTCGGGTGTGCGCGCTTTCCCGATCGACGTGGACGCCGATCCGGACTACTTTCCGCCGCTCAACACCTCCAGCGCCTCTTCCAGGACCTGCTTGTCCTCCGCGGTGGCTTTTCCCGCGAGTTCGCGCACCCGCTCGAGGACCGAGCGGTCACCGAGCCTGGCGAGCGCGAGGGCGGCACCCGCCGCGTCGGTGCAGTTGCCGGAAAATCCGCGATCCGCCGGGCCGAAAGAGACCACGCCGCCAGGCTCTTCCTCGCTAGCCGGGCGGGTTCTCGACCTTGGCGCGCCACACGGCCGGCACGCTCGCGAACGCACGCGAATAGATCTCTTCCAGCGGCACATTCACATAGTAGCCGGGTCGCAGGAAGAGCGGCATGGACGGAACCCGTTCTCCGACTGCGAAGGGCTCGACGTACGCGTCGATCCCTCCGAAGCTCCGTTCGTAGGCGGCCGCGAGGAGGGTTCTGTGAGCGGGAAGCACGGCGCCCTCGCGGCCGAGCGCCATCCAGATCGCGCGGTGCAACCCTCCCGAATCCAACGTGCCGGGCGCAAAGAGGTCCACGATGAGCAGGTGAAGCCCGCGTTCGAATGCGGCACAGACTTTGGCGAGAAACCCCTCCAACTCGACGCGACTCGCTTTGTTTCCCGGAGAAATGATCTCGATCAGGGCGACGACTTCATGCCCCTCCTCATGCCGCACAATGATGGTCCGGCTCGTGCGCGGATAGCTGGGATTCTCGAGCCTCTCCACGATCGCGGCCTTGGGCGGTGGCAAGGCGAGGGCGAGACCTCCTGGGCCGCCTGCCGGGACTGCGCGCTCTCTTCCCTCTTCGCGCCCTTCGCGCGGGAGCAACTCGAGCGCGATCACGTCCGGTTGAGCCCTCCCGAGAATCTGCTCCGCAAGAGCATAGTACCCGGCGGGCAGGATCCCGGAATTCAGGGCATTCCGGACCTCCACGACCCATGTGGAATGGAAGTCGTGGAAAATCCCGGGGCGGACGCGTTTCCAGTCGTGGGCAGGCATGGATCGGTGTCTCGCGACTCGGCAGGCGATGTGGATGTCGCCCATTCTAGCCGCGGGCCACGCCGGTCGGCAAGTCCCGTGGTCCCGTGGACAACAGCACAACTGCTCGCAACCGCCGGGGACCGCTCCGTCGCTGCGCTGCCGTCGCTCCGCGTCTGAGCAACTAGCCCGGGAAGTGATTGGCCACAGTTCAGGGACACGTTCCCGAGGATGGTTCGGTTGATGCGCGCCATCGGGTAGCCCTCGAGGAGCCCGGCGTAGGTTCCCTCCCAATACAGCGCGCGCACCGCCACGCGAACGCCGTTCTTCAGTTCCAGTTCCTCGAAGTGCTTCATGGGCGATCCGATCGGGGAGCTTGGGCGAAGGTGGGAAGCCTGCGGGAATCGCCCGCTACGACCAGTCGATCACGTCGCTGAACACGAAGTCGAACTCGAGGAAGGCGAGGTTCTCGAGGTCGATTTCGCGCGCGAGGCACTTCCGGGCGAGGGACTTGACCTCTTCCCCGGTGCCGGCGGCGGCGAGGACGGCGGCGAATTCCACGTTGGCCTCGTTGTCGCGGCCGAGACCGAGCAGGGCCACGCCCGTCCAGAGCCGCAGGGACATGTGCTTGTGCGGCAGGTTGGCGAAGGCGGTCGCCTGGTCGAAGCACTCGATCGCCTGAGCGAAGCGGCGCATCTTCAGGTGGTAGATGCCCGAAGCGAACGGGTAGGAGGGCTCGCGCGGGTCGAGCCGGCAGGATTCTTCCAGGTCCTGCGAGATGACCTCGGCGGGCGCGCCGAGCAGGCTCTTCCGATAGGCTTCCATGTACCCTTGGAAGGCGCGCGCCTGCACGGGATCGCTCTGGCCCGTGCCGCTGTAGTAGTGGAGCCAGCCGTCGCCCTGTCGGTCGGCGCCGTAGTCGACGGCGAAGTACTTGCCGTGGCAGGTGGGCGAGGGGCCGACCGCGACCCACAGGCGGCGCTCCTCGGGCTGGAAGACCACGCTCGAGATGTTGTGCGGCTGCGAAATCGTGTTGCCGAGGAATCGATCCCGCATCAGGTACGGATCGTGGTGGTCGCTCAGGAAGTCGATCATCCGCTTCACGTCGATCTGACCGGCGTGGCGGTCGACCAGCTCCTGGGCGCGCTGGAAGCGCCCCAGCGTCTGCGCCCGGATCGAAGTGTTCACCTCGAGCTCGGCGTCCTGGTGCTCGGCGTCGAGATAGTGGTTGGTCTGCACCAGGCGGCCGTCCTCGCCCCAGCGGACCACCTGGCGCTCGGCCGAGAACTCGATGGTGGCGGGGCGGCCGGCCCTGCCGCCGGGGCGGGGCAAGTG
>ORJL010443625.1_pt1 | contig 11714 bp, 9 predicted proteins | sample 1779941 | NCBI WGS metagenome assembly ORJL01 (sample SAMEA104232317, study PRJEB22302) | groundwater metagenome | biome: forest; feature: aquifer; material: groundwater | place: USA | collected 2011-08-07 | depth 5.8 m | reverse complement strand
GGCGGGGCGGGCCTCGCCAGGGCCCGCAGAGACAGACCGGCGAGAGCCACGAGGGCCAACAGGGGAAGCAAGTGCAGCAGGCGCCCGCCGATGCGGACCAAGCCTTCGCCCAGGGGATCAGCCATCCAGACCGTAGCGGTGACCCAGAGCAGGAACGGCGCCAGCGCCAGGGCAGCGCCCCAGCAGGCGTCGGAGAGACGCCAGGTCACACTTTCGGTACCGGGAGCGCTGGCGCCCCGCCAGGCCCTCCCCTTTGAAAGCCTCCCGGCCAGGGAGACAACGTAGGTGGCCGCGGGCAGGAAGAGGGGCCCCATCACCAGGAAGAAGTGCAGGTACCGCGTGGTATAGCGGTCCACCGGCGCCAGCCCCGTCGCCTGGCTGCTGAAGTTCGCATAGAAGGGAAGGTACAGGAGCACCGCGGCGACCAGGATCGGGGTGGCGAAGGCCGCCGTAGCCAGCGCCGCCTTCCGTCCGCCGCCGTTCTCCCGATAGGCGCGCAGGGCCACGGCCCCCAGGAACAGCGCTCCGTAGGTCGGCAAGTCCCAGCTATTCAGGAAGCCCAGCGCCCCCAGGCTGAGCGCCGCCAGGGCCGAGAACCAGGGCCGCGCCAGGTGGCTGGCGGCACCGAGCGCCCCCTTGCCCGCTAGCACCGCCAGCCCCAGGCCCAGGGCCAGGAGCGCCGAGGGAAGGGCCATCACGTGGGGATGCAAGTCCCCCAGGAGGAAACTAAAGAATGGGAACTCGGTGATAGTGTAGTCCCTGCTCACACCGTCCACCACCGTGTCGATCACCCGTGTGGACCGCCACCACCACCAGAATTCCGTGGGGTGCCAGGCCGAGCTGGGGGCAGCGCCGCTCAGATCCTTGACCGCGAGCGCGTCCCACAGCCCGGCGGAGCCGGCCCCGTGAGCCCGCAGCAGCTCGAACACGCCCACCAGGTTGCCCATGAGTACCACCAGGGCAGCGCCCAGCAGGCCCAGCCAGACGGCAGGCCGGCACAGCGCCCCTTCCGCGGGGCGGCGCCACAGGGCCACCAGGTTGTAACCGATCCCGTAGGCCGCCGTCGCCGTGAGGGCGAAGAACGCCGCCTGCGCCAGGTTGAAGGCCAGCGACGGCGCGGTGGCCGTCAGGTTGGTTACGGCAGCTACTTGCAGATGGCCGAAGTAGTAGTAGCTGATGGGGTAGCCAGAGAGCCAGGGGTCGGCTGGTGGAAAGGCCTGGCTCCGCAGAATAGCGTTAAGCAAGGCAAAGTCCATGGGCTTCTCGGTGCCTGCGATCTCCGGGCTGTAGGCGCGGAAGACGGCAAATAGGACGAAGGCCGCGGCATAGAGCGCTTCGACGAGGGCCACCTGGCGCCACGAGCGCCGCAGCCAGGCCACCAGCTCCCCCGGCTGGCGGAGGACAAGGATGAACGCCACCGCCGCCAGGACGACCAGCGCCAGGACTGCCGCTCCGCGGCCGTTAGGGACAACGTGGCCCAGGCCCAGGACCCACACCAGGTAGGAGAGAAGCAGCAGCCCCAAGGGACGCGCCAGGGAATACCCCCGGTCGGGCAGGGCTCGGAAGAGGTGGCGAGCCACCGGAAAGGCTAGCAAGCCCAGGGCGGTAGTGGTCAGCCACCAGCTGAACGCAGCAGTCACGGCTGATACTACGACGAGCGCAGGGGCATAGGCTTAACCTCAGGCGGCTTCGCGCGAAAAGCCGCGTTTTTCTCGATCAGGCTCTATCCACGAGTATGCCCACGACCATCCCCCTGTCCCCCTTCCTGGCCAGGAAGGGGGTGATTTAAGGGGGGAATAAAGGTGGACACCCCCTTTATTCCCTAGCAGAGGAGAGGACCCCTCTGCACTCCTCCTATTCCGGCAGGCCGCCCTTTAGGTGCAAGGCCGCCTCAGGCGAAGAGCGCCGCCAAGAAACCCTCGGCATCGAAGGGCGCCAGGTCGCCCAGCCCTTCGCCGGTGCCGATGAACAGCACCGGCAGCCCGAGCTGGTGGGAGATGGCCAGCACGATGCCGCCCTTGGCGGTCCCGTCCAGTTTCGCCAGCACGATGCCGGTCACGCCCACGGCCGCCGTAAACTGGCGCGCCTGGGCCAGGGCGTTCTGTCCGGTGGTGGCATCCAGCACCAGCAGCACCTCGTGGGGGGCGGCGCCGTCCCAGCGCTCGACCACCCGGTGGACCTTCTTCAGCTCCTCCATCAGATTGAACTTGGTGTGCAGCCGCCCCGCGGTGTCCACGATAACCACCGCGCTGCCGCGGTGCCGGGCCGCCTCCAGGGCGTCGAAGACCACCGCCGCGGGGTCCGCCCCGGGCCGGTGGGCGATGACCTCCAGCCCCGCCTGCTCGCCCCACAGCTTCAGCTGGTCGATGGCCGCCGCCCGGAAGGTATCGGCGGCCACCAGCAAGACCGGGCGCCCCGGCTCCTGGAGCAGCGCACCCAGCTTAGCTACACTGGTGGTCTTCCCCGTGCCGTTGACGCCCACTACCAGGATAACGGCGGGGCGCGGCGAGCTGCCTTCAGCCGCGAAGAAGCGTCCGCGAGGCGGCACCTGGAGCAGCCGTAGCATCTCCCGCTGTAGCGCCTGGCGCACCTGGCCTGGCTCCCGCAGCCCCTCCGCCTTCACCAGCGCCTTGAGCCGCTCCAGGAGTAGTCCCGCCGTCGCCACCCCGACATCGGCCCCGACCAGCAGCTCCTCCAGCTCTCCCCAGGTGGCCTCGTCGATGGTAGGTCGGGCGAAGAGCTCCTTGATGCGGCCAAACCAGGCCCGGCGAGTGGGCTCGACGCCCTCCTCCGCCTTCCTGGCGCGACCCAGCAGCCTGAACAAATCTCCTCCTTATGGCGCCCCGCCGGAGCTCAAAGGCCCGGGGCCAAGACGCGGTATGCAAGCCCGGCCGCCGCCTCCTCGGCCTGGCGCTTGGTCAGCCCCTCGCCCCGCGCCACCGGCTCCCCTCGCACCCAGACCTCGATCACGAACCGGCGGTCGTGTTGGGGCCCTGCTACCTTCACCGTGCGATACACCGGGGCTCCTCCGCCCCTGGCCTGCGCGAGCGCTTGCAGCCGTGACTTGGGATCGGGCAACACCCCCAGCCCCAGGGCCGCTGCCAGGGCGTCGCCCAGCAGCCTCCAGGCCAGGCGGCGAGCCGCCCCCTGGCCGCCGTCCAGGCTTACCGCTCCCAACAGCGCCTCCAGGGCGCGGGCCAGGTTCCGGGGCCGTTCGCGGCCCCCGCTTAGCTCCTCGCCACGGCCCAGGAGCAGGTGCTGGCCCAGCCCCAGTCGCTGGGCCACCTCTGCTAGAGTCGCCTGCCGCACCAGGGCGGCCCGCAGCACGGTCATCTGGCCCTCGGACATCTCAGGATAGTGCTTGTAGAGATGCTCCGCCACCACCAGCCCCAACACCGCGTCTCCCAAGAACTCCAGCCTTTCATTAGAGCTGGCCTTGGACCCACCCTCCCCGCCGTGGGAGCGGTGGCTCAGGGCGAGGCGGAGCAAGGCCTCGTCTTTGAAACGATAGCCCAGGCTGTCTTGCAGAGCGGCCCAATCGGACGGCATCCCGGCCCCTTCGGCGCTGGCGGCCGAGCGCTCCCCAGCGCTCTAGGATGATAATCTAGGCTGCCTTCATCATGCCATACTGCCTCTAGCCTGAGGGCCCACTCCCCTGAAACTAGGAACCAAGAAAACGAGACTTCTTGTGCAATGCCGCCTGGGGCCCTGATATACTGCGCCTCATGGAGCTCCCGCCACCGGAGGTGCTGCCGCAGCTCCTGCGCCAGGCCCTGGCGGGCGAGGCTCAGGGACCCTTGCAGGCCGTGGTAGCGGAGTCTCTGGCCAGGGGGGTGAGGCCCTTCCTGGTGGGAGGGTTCGTCCGCGACCTACTCCTGGGCCGGCCGCTCCCCCACGATCTGGACATCGTTCTCCCGGGCGACGCCGTCCCCGTCGCGCAGGCCCTCAAGCAGAAACAGGGCTGGCACGTCCTGGTGCACGGGCGCTTCCACACCGCGACGCTGCGGGCAGGGGCCATCGGCCTCGACCTCGCCACGGCCCGCCGGGAACGCTACGCCCGGCCCGGGGCGCTGCCCTCCGTAGAGGCTCCAGCGAGCCTGGAAGAGGACCTCTTCCGGCGGGACTTCACGGTCAACGCCATGGCGCTGAGCCTGGCCCCCGACAGCTTCGGGCGCCTCCACGATCCCTACGAGGGACGTCGAGACCTGGCGGCGGGCTTGCTGCGCGTCCTGCATGAGCGTTCCTTTCAAGATGACGCGACCAGGCTTTGGAGGGCCTGCCGCTACGCCGCCCGCCTAGGCCTACGCCTGGAGCGGCGCACCAGCCGCCTCGCCCACCGCGACGCCGGCTACATAATGAGCGTGGGGCGCGACCGGGTCCGCCACGAGCTGGAGCGTATCTTGCAAGAAGAGCGACCGGAAAAGGCCCTGGCCCTGGCCCAACGCTACCGGCTATCAGTCCAGGTCCACTCCGCTTTGACCTGGGATGGCTGGCTGTCGCGGCGCTTTGCGGCGGCCAGGCGCGCCTCCGGCTCTCCAGAGATCACCCCCGAGGGCGCTCTCCCACGACAATACTGGGGCCTCTGGCTGTACCGCCTGGAAGCCAGCGCCCTGGGCGAGGTGCTGCGCACCTTGAACATCGCCGGTCGCAGAGCATTGCCCCTGGAGGCACTGCCTGACCTCAAGAGGAGGGTAGCGCGCCTCGCTCCAGGGATTCGCCCCAGCACCCTGGCCCGACGCCTCGACCCCTTCGACCCCCTCTCTCTCCACGTCGCTTATCTCGCCCAGGGGCCGGGAGCCCGGCGCCGGCTGCTGGCACACTACCTGGAGGAGGACAGGCCCACCCGTCCTCTCCTGAGCGGAGCCGACCTGCAAGCCCTGGGAGTCCCCGCTGGGCCTGCCCTGGGGCGTATCCTGGGGGCTCTGCGGGATGCCAGACTAGACAAAAGAGTGAAAACGCGGGAAGATGAAGCGGCCCTGGTGCGCCGCCTCGTGGCTTCAGGTGCCTAGGCCAGGAGGAAGAGATGCCCGAACCCCAGACCAACTGCCACGTCTGCGACGATCCCCTGGACCCCGAGCACATCGCCCGTTGCGCCGTCTGCTTCCGGCAGTTCCACCAGAAGTGGAATGTCCATGCCCAGGTGCCTGAGTGCGGTCGTCCCTTCATCAACCCCGAGACCTGCACCATGGGTTTCGTCTGCCGCCCCTGCGACGAGCGCCTCGCCGCTGAGGCCGAACAGGACGCCCAGCGGCAGCAGAGCTCGTACCGCCCGCCGGCCTGACCCCCCCTCGCTGCGTCCCTAAGGACGGCCTCCCTCCAGCCAGGAGCGCACCGCCGCGCCCACCTGCTTCAGGGTTGGACGGGCCACGGTACAGGATGGCAGCGACTGCAGAAAGGCGCGGCCGTAGCTCCGCGACAGGACCCGGCGGTCGAGCACCACCAGCACGCCGCGGTCGGTGCGGCTCCGTATGAGCCGTCCGAAACCCTGTTTGAAGCGCAGCACGGCCTGGGGTAGAGCATAGTGGTTGAAGGGTTCCTCGAAGAGCTCCGAGCGAGCGGCGAAGATGGGGTCGGTGGGCACCGCGAAGGGGAGCTTGACGACCACCACCACGCTGAGGGCCTCCCCCACCACGTCCACCCCCTCCCAGAAGGAGCTTGTCCCCATGAGCAGCGTGGCCTCGCCTTCCCTGAAGCGATCCAAGAGCTGTGCTGGGGCCCCGTCTACTCCTTGGGCCAGGACGACTATGCCCTGTCGCTGCAGCCGGGGCTCCAGTTCGTCGCGGGCAGCGCGAAGGGCGGCGTGGGAGGTGAAGAGGGCCAGGGTCCGACCCTGGGCCGCCACGGCGATGGCGGCGAGGGCCTCCTCCCCCGCCCTGCCCTGGGCCGCCGCCGCGGGCTCCGGCATATCCCTGGGCACGCAGACCAGCGCCGCGGCGCGGTAATCGAAGGGCGAGTCCAGCACCAGCTCCCGCGGGCCCTCCAGCCCCAGCCGCCCCCTGATGTACTCGAAGGTGCCTTCCGTGCTGAGGGTCGCGCTGGTGAGTATCACGCTCCTTTTCTGGTCGAATAGCCGCTTTCGGAGCATCGGCCCTACCTCCAGGGGCGCACCGGCCAGGGCGGGGGCGCCCTGGGAGCTCAGGGTGCCCCAGTAGACGATGTCGGCCTGGGGGTTGGCCACCGCCCCGTCCAGCCGTTCGCGCTGCGCCGCCAGTTGCATCAGGACCGCCGACAGGCGGGCCACCAGCCCCTCGTAGTCCAGGATGTTCGTCTGCTCCAAAGACCCCAGGTGGAACAGAAGGCCCTCAAGCCCTTCCTCCACGGCCTCGTAGTGGAGGGCCAAGGTGGCCCAGGCCTGCTCAACCTCTGCCCAGAGAGGCTGGGCCCGCGCCCCTGGCGTCAGCCGCAGGCGTCGCTCATAGTCCCCCTGGCGCTCCGCCTGCTCACCCAGGAAGGAGCTCACAATCAGGAAGAAGTCACGGCCACGCACGCGCAGGCCCTCCCCCCTTAGCGCCAGCGCCTCGGCCAGCTCCAGCAGGCGCTGTTGGGCGGCCTGTGGCGCGGCGCTTCCCCGCAGGTGCTGCCGTAGCTCCGGCAACAGTTGCGGGTTGAGGGCGTCCAGCAGCTGGACCATGTCCTGGACGCCCACCCGGAACGCCATCTGCTCCGTGGCCTGGTCCTCCAGATGGTGGGCCTCGTCAACGACCAGGTAATCGTGGTCGGGCAGGCGGCGGCTCTCGCCCACCAGATCCGAGAGCAGCAGGGCATGGTTAACCACCACGATATGGCAGCCCTCAGCCTCCTGGCGGCTGCGCTGCAAGGGACAGGCCGCCCGGAACCGGGGCGGACACTGGACAGAGCAGTTGCCCGACTGGGCCGAGAGCCGGACCCACAAGGACTGCTCCGCCGCGTTGAGAGCGATTTCCGAGACGTCGCCGCTCCCGCCATCGGCCATCCAGACCAGCAGCCGGCACAGGAGCTTCGCCTCGTCGGCGCCGGCGGCCGCGGCACCCAGGGCGCCCTGTAGCCGCTGGAGACAGAGGTAGTTGGCGCGGCCCTTCAGGGGCCGGGCCCGCAGCAGGCCGGGCGGAATCAGCCCTCCTTCCACCAGCGCCGTTTCCAGACCAGGGATATCCTTCGACACCAGCTGCTCCTGGAGGTTGATGGTGTTGGTGGAGACCACTATCCGCTCGCCCTGGGCCACGGCCAGGAGGACGGCCGGGAGCAGGTACGCCAGGGACTTGCCTGTCCCCGTGCCCGCCTCCACCAACAGATGCTCTCCGGCCGCGAAGGCGGCCGCCACGGCGCTAGCCATGGACTCCTGCTGAGGCCGCTCCTCGAACTGGGGCCAGACACGGGCCAGGGGGCCATCGCTCCGCAAGAGAGCGCCCACGGCCTCGGGCGCCCTGGCACCCACGCCCGTACCGACAGGAGGCGAAGCTGGCCCCGATCCCTCCTTGTTCCACTGTCCAGTCGGGACACCCACTGGAAGATTTCCCCTCCTCTCCCCCTGGCTAGCTTCCAAGGCAAGGAGAAAGTGGGCTTCAGGGCGCCCCACACGAGCCAGGAGGCGCGTAACCTCCAGACGCACCAGGGGGTCTAGGGCCAGCGCCCTTTCCCAGAGCGCCAGCAACACTTCCCGGGCCCGCAGGGCGTCGGGGAGGGCCCGGTGGGCCGGCTTCAGCGCCGCTCCCACCTGGCGCGCGAGGTTGGCGAGGCTATAGCTGCGAAGGGCAGGCCACAGCATCCGCCCCAGCTCGAAGGTGTCGTAGACCGGGTTGGCCAGGACGAGCCCCTGCCCTTGTAAAAAGGAGAGGTCGAAGTCCAGGTGCTGCCCCACGACGGGCGCGGCGCCCAAGAAGGCGCGCAGGCGCTCCACGCCCACGGCCGGCGTGGGTGCCCCCTGGAGGTCCGTCGTGGTGATGCCCGTGAGAGCGGTAATCTGGGCGGGGACGGGGCGACCCGGGTCGACCAGGGTCACGAACCTCTCCAGCTCCTGGCGCCCCAGGAACTTCACCGCACCGATCTCGATGATCTCGTCCCGCTGCGGGTCAATACCTGTGGTCTCCAGGTCAAGGGCAACGCAGACTTGGTCCATCGCACCCCACGGCCCCGCGCCAGTCACAGATAAGCCAGAGATCAGGGGAAGCGCTGCAGGAGCCCCTTGGGCAGCCCATGGCCGGGGTAGAAGCGGCCGGCCCGCAGCTCCCTCAACAGGTCCTCCTCGGAGCGGATGTCGGCCTCGAAGACCGTGGCCCCGCTCCCCAGACCATGGGTGGAATGGGCGTCGCTGCCCGCCGTGCCACTCCAGCCCAGGACCTCGGCCACCTGGAGGGCGAAGAGGTTCTCCCGGAAAGAGCAGGCGCCGTTCACCACCTCCAGGCTGTGGACATGGCTGAAGATCGGCAGGCGCGCCGACTCCTCCACGGTCAGATCCTCACTCTTGGGCCCGGTTTTCAGGTAGTACTTGGGCTCGAACTTCTTGCGAAAGGGGTGAACGGCGATGGCGAAGCCGCCCTCCCCGTCCACGACCTTGCGCAGCAGGTCGACCTTGTGGATACCGCTCACATATGATTCCAGCCCGAAGACGATGATGTGGCCCAGCTCCGTGCTCACCTCCATGCCGCGGAAGAGGAGGATGTCTTGCTCGCGGGCGAAGCGCTCGAATTCATGGCGGTTCCAAACGTTATTGTGTTCCGTGAGGCACACGCCGCTCAGCCCGACGCGTTTCGCTTCCTTCACCAGGTCGAAGGGGTCCAGATTGGAGTCCGACCCACCCTTCACGGTGTGGACGTGCATATCGATAACTACCGCCATCAGCCCTCCGGAGCACAAACGTCAGGGCATATTAGCACAGAGGTGCGAGTGGGGCAACAACCGCCCAAGGCTCCGGCTTAGCCGCCGGGAGATACCGACTTCACCAGATAGGCCTCCACGCCGTCCGCCTGGAGCCGCTCCCGCAGCGCCTGCCCTCGCGCCTCGTCCTCCACCGGGGCGAAGAGCGCGGGCCCCGCGCCCGCCAGGTGGAGCGCCCGCAGCCCCCGCTCCAGCAGCCGCAGCCGGAACTCGTCGAACCCGGCGTACACGGCGGGCGCGACCAGGTCGAAGGCGTTCCCCAGCAGCTCCGCAGCCGAGGGGTCACCCCGGAATAGCCGGTCCACCAGGGCCTGGGTCAGCTCGCCCTGGGAGAACATGAAGGGCTTCAGGGCGGCATACATCGTGCGCGTTTTGTGGGGGATGCTGAGGGGCGGGCGGGCGAGGAGGAACCAGCGTGGAAGGGCCGGCGGCAGGGGGACCACCACCTCTCCCCTCCCCTCCACCAGGGCGGTGCCGCCCTGCAAGAAGAAAGGCACATCCGACCCCAGCTGCGCCGCCAGTGGGGCCAGGTCGCCAGCCGCCAGCCCCAGCCCCCACAGACGGTTCAGCCCGAGGAGGGCGGCGGCGGCGTCGCTGCTGCCGCCTCCCAGGCCCGCCGCCTCGGGGATGCGCTTGTGCAGAGTGATCCGCGCCCCCGGCGATCCCACGGCCTGCCCTTGCAGCAGCCGCGCTGCCTTCAACACCAGGTTATCGTCGCCGCGGAGCTCCGGCCGGTCACAGTTGAGCTCCAGGGTGGAAGCGGGCTCCAGGGCAAGGATATCGTGGAGGTCGATGGTCTGGAGCACGCTGCGGACCTCGTGGTAGCCGTCGGGCCGGCGGCCCAGGACCTCCAGGGTCAGGTTCAGCTTGGCGTAGGCGGGCAGGACCAGGGGCGCGGCGACGTTCATGAGACCCGAGTCCGGTATAGACGCTCCCACTCCTGCAAGGTCAAGGTCTCAGCGCGCCGGTGGTAGTCGATGCCGCCGCGCGCCAGCCAGGCCTCAGCCTCCGCAGGAGAAGTCCCGAGGCCCCGGGAGAGCCCGTTACGGAGCTGCTTGCGAGGCGCCGTGAACCCCGCCTGCACCAGGGCCAGAAAGGCGGCGGGGTCCTCCGGCGCCACAGCGGGCTGGCCGCGGCTCCTGATCCTGACGATCCCAGAGGCGACCTTGGGCACCGGGTAAAAGCTCTCGGGGGGCAGCTCGCGCACCAGCTCCGGCTCGCCGTAGAGCTGCACCATCACGCTCAAGAGGCTCATCTCTCCTGGCGCGGCCACCATCGCCCGGGCCACCTCTCGCTGGACGGTCACCACCAGGAGGCTCGGCGGCGGCATCCCGACCTGGAAGTGACGCACGGTCGCCGTGGCGACGTTGTAGGGCAGGTTAGCCACCAGCTTGTAAGGAGCGCCCGCTCCGGCCTGGGCCAGCAGCTCCGCCGGCGGCAGCCGCAAGATGTCGCCCTCCAATACGGCAACGCGATGGTCTCCCTGGAAGCGCCGCCGCAGGAGCTGGGCGAAGGAGGGGTCCACCTCGACGGCGATGACCCGCCCCGCCGCGCTGGCCAGGGCGGCGGTCAGGACACCCAGCCCCGGTCCCACCTCGACCACGGTGTCCGTTGGAGAGAGCTCCGCCGCCTGCAGGATCGTCGTCAGGGCGGAGGGATCGACCAAGAAGTGCTGCCCCAGGGCCTTGCGCGCCCGCAGCCCCAAGGAGCGCAGCTGCCCGCGGACAATGTCGGCCGCCAACACGGAGGCGTCCCCGCTCCCCTGGCGGCCGGAGGCCTCCCGCCTCCCTCTAGACGCAGGCTTGCTGGGCGCAGAGATGGTCGTGCACCTCCCCTCGTCAGCGACATCTGGCTTAACCCGGCGGACCAGCTCGGGCCAGGCAGGCCTGCGGCACCCGGGACTGGCTGCTTACGGCTGCTTCCTTCCGGACCTGCCCGGGTTCGCAGGGCCCCGCCGCGCAGGACCCAGCCCTCAACACCAGCGCCGCCGGTCAGTCCCAGACAGCACCGCCTCAAGGAGGAATTCGACCCCGCTGGAGCGGATTGCGGGTTCAGGGCACCGCTAACTCCCCGTCTAGCACGACCATGCTAACTGTAGTGAGGGGGGCGGGCCCTGTCAACGCGAGCCCCCTCGCCCGGCTGACCCGCTCGCATGACTCGCCCGCTGGACCATATGATAGGATAGCGTCCATCAAAGCAGGCGGACCGGGGAGACGTGACATTGCAGTTGGCCGCCGACAGGGCGTGGGCAAGGGCAGCGAGCAAGCACCCTGTACCGAGAGACCAGAAGGAGAACCGGCAGTGGAGCAGTTTAGTGACCCCAGGGTGACCTGTGACCGCTGTTTGTTATGGCTGCAGTCAGCCGATCGGCTCGGCTATCGACTGAGCGGGAGCCTGGCCCAGCCCTCCACGCCCCACGCCATGGTGTCCACGCGGAGCGGACAGATAACGGCCTGCCAACCCGAAGCCTGGACGCCGTTGCGACAGGCTCCAACCTTCGATGAGCAGACCCTTTAAAACCAGAGCCTGGCAGTGGCGCACGACAATACCCAACTTCCCCCTTAGCGTGTCCCTAGCCTTGCACAAAATTCCTGTTTTCTTTCATCCGGCACTCCCCTGAGGATGTCTTCTGACCATCCCCCTAAGACCCCTTCCTGGCCAGGAAGGGGGTAATATGAATCAGGAGAGAAATCCCGAGGGTCGGGACTTCGGCCCCCGGCAGATCCCGAGCATCGGGACTCTGCACTCCCTCTATTCAGGTAGGAGCGCCATGATGCAAAGCTGGGTGTCCCTTCTCCCTCTGGGAGAGGGCTATCTGAGGGCATAGGGATAGCCATGAAGCCACTGCGTAAAGCCGTCGT
>ORJL010331719.1_pt1 | contig 11716 bp, 12 predicted proteins | sample 1779941 | NCBI WGS metagenome assembly ORJL01 (sample SAMEA104232317, study PRJEB22302) | groundwater metagenome | biome: forest; feature: aquifer; material: groundwater | place: USA | collected 2011-08-07 | depth 5.8 m | reverse complement strand
TGTATCACACGCCCGACCTGGCGCTGGAAGCGGCGGCAGCGGGGATCGATCTACAGCTTTCGGGCCACACGCACGGCGGGCAGGTGCGCCTGCCGCTGTATGGGGCGCTGTTTGCGGCCTCGCTCTACGGCAAGCGCTTCGAATCGGGGCGGCGGCAGGTGGACGGATTGACCCTGTACGTCACGCGCGGCATTGGCCTCGAAGGCGGCGGCGCGCCGAGGGTGCGGTTCCTGTGTTCGCCGGAAGTGATTCTGTGGGAGCTGGATGGCTGCTAGGCGAAGCCCATTTTTATCCAATTGCGCCGCCTTCGCCTCCCCGTTATAATTTGTATTCGACTTATGACTGACTTCAGCACGCGCCGGATTACCGCAAATCTGCCCGGGGTCGAGGGATCGCCGACCTCGGGGCAAACGCTGCAAAACCGATACCTCATCATGGGGGTTTTGGGGGTAGGCGGCATGGGGTCAGTGTATCAGGCTCGCGACCTGCATTTTCCCAATGTCACCAAACTGGTGGCCGTCAAGGAAATGATGAACCTGGCCCCGGACCCGGCGCTGCGGGAAATGATCGTCCGCAATTTTGAGCGCGAGGCAAATTTGCTCGCCACCCTCAGCCACCCTTCCATCCCGAAAATCTACGACCTGTTCAGCCACAAAGATCGCTCGTACCTCGTGATGGAATACATCGCCGGCAAAGACCTCGAGGCCGTGCTCACCGAGACGGAGGGCTTTTTGCCCGAAACGCAGGTGGTGGAATGGGCGCTGCAATTGTGCGATGTGCTCATCTATCTGCACTCGCACCGGCCCGATCCGATTGTGTTCCGAGATATGAAGCCGTCCAACGTGATGATTGACGAGCGCAAGCAGGTGCGGTTGATTGACTTCGGCATTGCCCGGGGATTTCAGGCCGGACAGCGCGGGACGATGATCGGCACGGAGGGCTACTCACCGCCGGAACAATACCGCGGTGAAGCCGGGCCTCCGGGCGACCTGTACGCACTGGGCGCGACTCTGCATCATTTGCTCAGCAAACGCGATCCGCGATTAGAGCCGCCGTTTTCTTTCAGCGAGCGGCCCATCCGCACCATCAACCCGGCGGTGTCGCCCGAGCTGGAGATCATCATCAACACGGCGCTGGCCTACGAGCCGGCCGAGCGTTTCACTTCGGCGGTTGCCATGAAGGCGGCGCTCAGCGCCATGCGCAGCAGTTCACTGAAGACTTCTCGCGTAGCTATCAGCACGGCCCCGGTGGGGGTCACGGCCGTGTTGCCCGCCGGCGCGCCATCCAACATGGTGGTGCCGCTGTGGGAGTTCGCCTGCGAAGATGAAATACGCGGCCAGCCGCTTCCGGTGGGCAAGAACGTGTATCTGGGCGTTTACGATCACAACCTGTACGCCCTTTCAAAAGATGGCGGCAAGTTTGTGTGGAAGTTCGCCGCCAAGGGCGGGTTTGCCGCCTCGCCAATCTACGAAAGCCCGCACATTTACATCGGCGCGGAGGACGGCAAGCTGTATGCGCTCACCACGGAAACGGGCCGACAGGTGTGGCAATATGCAACGGGCGGCAGCATCCGCAGCACGGCCCGGGCGGCGCAGGGGCATGTGTTCGTCGGCTCGGATGATGCGCACCTCCATGCGGTGAACACGCAAAACGGGCGGGCCGTGTGGCGCTACGAGGCCGGCGGCGCCATTCGCTCGCGGCCTGCTCTGGCAGACAAGGAGAGCCGCGTGTTCTTCGGGTGCGAGTCCGGCGAGTTTTTCTGCCTCGATTTTTCCGGCAGCCTCAAATGGCGCTTCCGCAGCAAACGGGCTATGACCTCCTCCCCGGCCATGGGCAACGGGATCGTGGTGGTGGGCAGCACTGACTATAACGTGTATGCGCTGGACGCCAACACCGGTTGGGCGGTGTGGAAGACCCGCACCCAAAAGCCGGTGGTGTCGTCGCCGGCTCTCACGGACAAAGCGGTATTCATCGGCTCTGCCGACGGCAGCCTGTACTCGCTGGATTTGCGCTCGGGCAAACTGCTGTGGAAGTTCGACACTGGCGACCAGGTGGCCTCCAGCCCGGTGGTGTACAAGTCGGGCGTGTACTTCGGGTCGGTGGACGGTTTCGTCTATTGTGTGGACATCGCCACCGGCAAGCTGCGTTGGAAATTCAAGACGGACGGCGCCGTGATTTCGTCGCCTGCCGTCACGGATGATGTGGTATATATCGGCTCAACCGATCACAAGCTCTATGCGTTGACGGCTTAACTTCAACGACGCAGGGGATATGGTTTCGGCTCATTTTCAGGAATCAACACCGTGATAGCCTACCTCAAGCGATTATTCGGCATTGGCACTTCGGCGGAGGCCTCCACGGCTCCGTTAGACGCAACTCTGGCGGGCACGTCGCAACTGGCGACGGCTCCTTTGCAATCCTCGGAACCGCCGACCCCGGCAGCCGGCGGCGCGGCGCCGTTGCGCGTAGCCCATGCTCAGAGCGTGGGCGTGGTGCGCGACCACAACGAGGATGTATTGTTGACGGTCACCGGCACGTTTGAAGGCGATGAACGCATCCCCACCTTTGGCCTGTACGTTGTGGCCGATGGCATGGGCGGGCACAACATGGGCGAACGGGCGAGCGCCGTGGCCGCCCGCAGCGTGGCCTGCGATATGATCAAGCAAGTCTACCTCAACCTGCTCACGCTCAATCCAGACGACAGGGAGTCTCGCCCGCCGCTGCAGGAGATTCTGGGCGAGGCCATTGCCGCCGCCAACCGGGCCGTGATCAGCTCGGTGGGCGAAGGCGGCACCACCGCCACCGTGGCGCTGGTGATCGACGATCAGGCCATCATCGGCCACGTCGGCGACAGCCGCGCCTACATCATCGCCCCCACCGGCATCGAGCAACTCACGCGCGATCACTCGCTCGTCCGGCGATTGCAGGAACTGGGCCAGCTTTCGGCCGACGAAGCGGCCGTCCACCCGCAGCGCAACGTTTTGTATCGCGCCATCGGCCAGGGCGAAGGCCTGGAGGTGGACGTGCACTCGCACCGCCTGTCACCGGGAATGAAGATCATGATGTGCTCAGACGGCATGTGGGGATTGGTGAGCGACGCCAAGATTCTGGAGATTGTGTACTCTTCGCCCAACCTGCAAACCGCCTGCAACCGGCTGGTGGATGCGGCCAATCAGGCCGGTGGCCATGACAACATCACCGCCGTGCTGGTGGAGTACAGCCCGTCCGCACCTTAGAGCCAACGGGCTGGGCCGGCCTTATCCAACTGGACATTTTTGCATCATCTCAATAACTTGGGATGGGGGCAGACCCGTGTGTCTGCCCTGGGCGAACACACAGGTTCGCCCCCACAATTTTGAGAAGATACCACTCATGAACTCCTCGCCTGACTTGTATGCCTGCCTCGGCGTTGCTCGAACCGCGTCGCCGGAAGATATCCAGCTGGCATTCCGGCAGGTGGCCCGGCGATTTCACCCCGACACCAACCCGGACCCCTCTGCCGCCGAGGAGTTCAAGCTCGTCGCCCACGCCCACGACGTTCTATCAGATGCGCGCCAAAGGGCGGATTGTGATGCCGGGACAGCTCCCGAAACCATTATCATGACCCTCGCAACCACCAGCAGCTGCGAGCACCTGCGCCCGGTGAGCGAGCCGCAAGCGGTTTACTATCTGGTCAACATTTCGGCCACCGCCCCGGCGGTGTTTCCCGCCCCGCCGCTCAACGTCTGCCTGGTCATCGATCGCTCCACCTCCATGCAAGGCCCCCGGCTGGATCAAGTAAAGGCCGCGGCGGCCCAATTGATTGAAGGGTTGAAGCCGAACGACCAATTCTCGGTGGTAGCCTTCAGCGATCGCGCCGAGGTCATCCTATCGGCGCAACAAAGCCGCAACAAATCGGCTGCCGTGAGTCGGGTGAGCACCATTATCCAAGCGTTGGACAAGGTGACGCTCTATCACTTGCAAGAGAAGGCGTGGGCCGCGATGGAAGGCGGCGACGTAGCCATGGCGACCCGGCGACTTGAGCGAGTGGCCAGCAAGCTGCTGGCGGGAAACGAGCCGGAGCTTGCCGGCGTGGTCAGGGGCGAGATCGACCGGATGGGCAACACCCGGCATGTATCAGCCGAGGGACGTAAACGCATCAAATATGGCACACGGGCGCTCATTGCCGCGCCACGGGACACAACATGATCACCTGCCCCAAATGCAACCACGCCGAGTACGAGGGCACATTGTTTTGCAGTGAATGCGGCGCGCGCCTGTGGGACGACCTCGCCGCCGACTCGACCGCCAATCTGGATATCAAGACGCTGCGGGAGATGGAACAACACACTGTCATTGTGCCGGGACGAACTACATTGAGTAAAGGCAAGATTGCCTTCCGCGTCCACGGCACAACTGATCAGATACTTTTGGAAGGCAAGACCGAGTACCTGGTGGGACGCCGCGATCCAAAACACAACATCGTCCCCGACCTGGACTTGAGCGCTTACAATGGTCAGAAGCAGGGCGTCTCGCGCCGGCACGCCGTTGTGCGCCGCGACGAGCGCGGCTTGCTCATCATCGACCTGGGCAGCGCCAACGGCACCGGCGTCAACGGTACTACCCTCACGGCCAACGAGCCTTTCCGGCTGCGCGATGGCGACGAGATCCGGTTGGGCAAACTGGCAATGAACATCTATTTCCTCGCCGAATAGAATCGCGGCCAATCCACTGCCTCTCGGGAGAATTCTTTTATGGCGATTACCGTCTTGCTGCACATCAACAACGAAGACCCGGTGCTGACCGAGATTGACGCCCTGCCCTCGCCCGCTGACGTGACCATCATCTGTAAAAACCCGCGCCGTCGCGACGGCAAAGATTTGATCTACTTGCTCGCCAACGTCACGACCGTCATCTGGCCCATGTCGCGCATGAATTTTATTGAAGTCATGCCGGCGGAGGATGAAGAAAAGGTAATCACCCACGTGCGCGAGTGACGATCCTGCCGAGGCCCGCGCAACGGCCTGCTGCTCCCTAACACCCTATGCCCGAACCCCGCGAAACTCACCGCATCCTGGTCGTAGACGACGAGCCACGGATGATCCGTTTCATCCGCATGAACCTTGAATTGGAAGGCTATACCGCCTTTGAAGCCAACGACGGCGTGCGCGCGCTGCAACAGGTGCGCGACACCCTGCCTGATCTTGTGATCCTCGACGTCATGATGCCGGAGCTGGACGGTTTTGAAACTCTGCGCGCCCTGCGCGAGTTCTCGAGTGTGCCGGTGATCATGCTCACCGCCCGCGCCGAGGAAGACGACCGGGTGCGCGGGCTGGAACTGGGCGCTGACGATTACGTGACCAAACCATTCAGCCCGCGCGAACTGGTCAGCCGCGTCAAAGCCGTGCTGCGCCGCACCGAGTCCCCCGCCCCGGCCCAAAAGGCCGCCATCAAAGTGGACGACCGCCTGCAAATCGACTTTGACCGCCGCGAGATTCTTGTGGACGGCAAACAGGTCAAATTGCGGCCCACCGAGTTCCGGCTGCTGTACCATCTCGTCAGCAACGCCGGGTGGGTGGTGCCCCACGATCAACTCATGGCCAAAGTGTGGGGCTATGAATACCGCGATGAGACACACTATCTGCGGCTGTACATAAACTACCTGCGGCAAAAACTGGAACTGGATCCCGCACACCCGAAGTACATCCTCACCGAGCGCGGTGTGGGCTATCGGTTCGTAGATTACAGAACTTAGGCTCGCCGGAATGGCGACAGCCCGACCGCTCGATTAACAATTCTCCAACCTTGCTCTAGCAGCCTTCTTACGAGGCGCTGGTAATCTAACTGGCGTAAACAATATTCACCCCAAGCACCCAAGGAGGCTTTCCATGTCTACTCTCGTTCGCTTCAACCCCACCCGCGATTTTCTCACCGTGCGCGATCTGATGGAGCGCATGTTCGACGAATCGTTCCAGCCCGCCACCAACGGCAACCTGGAGCATCGCCTGCCCATCGACGCGTATGCCAACGGCAATGAAATTGTCGTGCAAGCCGCGCTGCCCGGCGTCAAGCCGGAGTCAGTCGAGATCAACATCGAGGGCGACACCTTGCGCATCAGCGCCGAACTGCCCGGCCGGCTGGAAGATGTGGACTACACCTTTGCCGAGCGCCCGCACGGCCGCTACAGCCGCACCCTGCTGCTGAACGTGCCGGTGGAGCCTGAAAAGGCCGAGGCTCACTTCGACAATGGCCTGCTCACGCTCACCCTGCCCAAGGCCGAGGCGGTAAAGCCCAAGACCATCAAGGTCCAGGCCAAGTAACGCGGACAAACAAAACGCCCCTCGGCAACGAATGCCGAGGGGCGTTTTGTTTGTGACGGGAAAACTCACCCCGCGCCGGGCGGCTGGCCGCCACGTTTGGCGCGGCATTCGGCGCAGGGGCACAGGCCGCGCAAATAGTCCCAGGTATATAGACCGTAGCGATGCCCATCCTCCCACAGCGGTTGAAGGGCATAGTTGCCTACAAGATCGACCCCGGCCAGTTCGTAGGTTTTCTGCGGAGCCAGCGCGAACACGTTGGGATCGGGCGGTGCGCCCATGGCTTCGTGCCCGCCGCGGCAGGTGACGCACGGGCAGGCCGCGCGCAGCCCGTCGAACGGATACTCACTCAGGTGGCCGTCGTCCCATGGGGTGATTAGCACGCGGCGCGATTTGCTGATTTGGATGGCAGTAGGGCGCATTGAATTTTCAGTTTTGAATTTTGAGTTTTGAGTTTTGAGATTTAGACGTCACGGCCCATTCGTCACGGCCAGATAATTTTCCACGGCCCAGCCGTTGCGCGTTTCGTCGGTGGGGTCAACCAGATACCACCAGGTGAAGCCGTCGGCAATGGTGGGGCCGTTGGTCACCTTGAGCACTTCGTTTGGCACGGCGAGATAGTTCACGTTAGCATTGAGGGTAGGCCCCGCGCGCAACTTCAACGGGTCGCCCTCTGTGCGGACTACTTGCACGTAACTGCCCAGGTTGATGAGGCCGGGGTTGACGTTGGGCGGCACGGTGGGGGTGGCCGCATCGGGCGCCGCCACGGTGAGCGTGGCCACCAGCGCGTCAAGGGTGGGCGTCGCCGCGTCGGCAATAATCACAAACACCGCCGACGCGGTTGCGGGGGGCACTGTGGGCCGCGACACCGCCACAAGCGCCCACACCGAAAAGCAGCTTACGGCAAACACGGCGGCCACGGCGACCAGCGCCCACAATGGCACCGAGGCTTCACGGCGCGGGGAGCGGCGCGGCACCCCCGGCTGAGCAGGATCAACCATCGGCCTTTGCCACCAGCACGGTGATATCGTCAAACGCCTCGGCATCGCCGCGAAAGTCGAACACGTCCTTGAAAATGGAGTCGCAGATTCCCTGCGCCGTATCGCTGCGCCGGGCATCGAGCAGCCGGGCCAGGCGCTCCAGCCCGTAGTTCACGTTCTCAGTGTTCACCGCATCGGACACGCCATCGCTGTACATGAGCAGCACATCGCCCGGCGAGAGAGTCACCTCGCGCTCCTCCAAATCAAGCTCCTCCATCATTCCCAAAAAGCGCCCTTCGGCATCCAGCTGTGTGAAGGCCTCCCGGCCGCGCCGAATCCAAAGCGGGCGATCCTGCCCGGCCCGCACGTAGCGCAGTTGCCCCGTGCTTGGGTTGAGCACGCCGTAGAATGCCGTGACGAACATATTCGAATCCGACGACACCTCCAGCAGCCAGTGGTGCACGGCAAGAGCCACCGCCCTCGGCGACAGGCTGCGCCGCGACTCCGGCAGGAACAGGCTGCGCGTCACGGCCATGAACAGCGCGGCGTGAATGGACTTATCCGACACATCGGCCATGAGCAGCCCGACGTGATCGTCGTCGACCTGCAGAACGTCAAAGAGATCGCCGCCAATGGTTCGAGCCGGAACATTGCGCCCGGCAAACGACCAGCCCGGCACATAAGGGAAAGTGCTGGGCAGCAAGTTCTGCTGGAGCGCGGCGGCAATTTCCAACTCGTGCTCCAGTTTCTCCTTTGCTACCAACTCCGCCTGCGCCGCCTTCAATTCGCCATAAGCCTTCGCCAGTTCCGCGTTCTTGCGCGAGAGATCGACAATGGAGGCCTGGTCGGAACTGCGCAGGGTAGCCGTGATGTTCCGCAGAATGGTGATGGCCACCGTGGGGCTTTTGCTCAACAATTGGGTGAAGTGCTCATCCGAAATCTCGAGCACCGTGGTCTTCGTGGTGGTCACCACCGACGCCGCGCGGGGCTTCTTCTCAATGAGTGCCATCTCGCCAAAAAATTCGCCCGGCCCGCGAATAGCCAGATGCCGTGTGCCGCCATCGCGGAACCGTTGCGTAATGGCCACCGTGCCTTCGAGCACGATGTAAAACACGTACTCCAAACGGCCTTCGTGACATAGCACCGTCCCCGGCTCGTGCGTGCGCTCCTCGCCCGTCGCCACCAGCGCCCTCACCTCGGCCTCGTCCAGCCCCTCGAATGCCTTGCGAACAACCTGAGCCGCATCCATCGTTAGCGCGATTTCCCTTGCTTCACTATTGTTTTTTTGCGGATGACCGCTTTCTTCTTCGTGGCCGCTTTTTTCTTCGATGTGGCCGACGTGCGCCGGGGCGCCTCTGCCGCGAGGGGCGCTTCGATCGCCGTGGGCCGCCCCTGACCACGCCCGGCCAGCCAGCCGCGCAGCCGATCGGTGGGCCAACTGTTGATTACCTGTGACGCCGTCACCCAGCCGCGCCGGGCCACCGCCACGCCGTAATCCAAAAGCGCAAAGTCCGCCGGGTGATGCGCGTCGGTGTTGATGGCCAGCGGTATGCCCATCTGCGCCGCACGCCGAGAGTATACATCGTCCAAATCCAACCGCATAGGATGCGCATTGATCTCCAGCGCCACGCCGCTCTCGGCCGCCGCAGCCAGCACCGCATCCATATCCAAATCGGCCCCCTCGCGTTCGGGGATGAGCTGCCCGGTAGGATGGCCGATGATGTCTACGTGCGGATTGCGGATGGCGTGGATCACCCGCGCCGTCACTTTGTCGCGCGGCTGGCGCAGGCTGGTGTGCAGCGAGGCCACCACAATATCCAGCGACGCCAGCACCGCATCGTCATAGTCCAGTTGGCCGTCGGCTTTGATCTCCACCTCCGCCCCTTGCAACAACAGGATGGAATCGCCTAATTGGCGCTGGACTTTATCAATCTCACGCCGCTGCTCGCGCAGCCGCTCCGGCGTCAGCCCGCCGGTCACGCCCAGGCTTTGCGAATGGTCCGTCACTGCCAGCACCCGCAGCCCGCGCGCCCGCGCCGCCTCGGCCATCTCGCGGATGGAGGCCCGCCCGTCGCTCCACGTGGAGTGCGAGTGGAGGTCGGCGCGCACGTCGGCAACTTCGATGAGTTTGGGCAACTCGCCCTTGAGCGCGGCCTGCACTTCGCCCCGATCCTCGCGCAGTTCCGGCGGAATGTACGGCAGGCCGAGCGCGGCGTACACTTCCTCCTCGGTGGCGCACAGAATTTCCTTGCCGTTCTTTTTCGTGAGCGCGTGCTCCGAGAGCGACAGGCCTTTGGACAGCGCGCGCTCGCGCAGGCGCACGTTGTGCTCTTTGGAGCCGGTGGCATATTGCAGCGCCGTGCCGAACCGTTCCGGCGGATGCACCCACAGTTGCGCCCGCAGCCCATTGTTGAACTCCACCGACGATTTCACTGCCCCCTGCCCCAGTACACGGGCCACGGTGGGCTGCGCCACAAACGCCCGCATCACCGGCTCCGGCTCCGCCGAGGCCGCGAGCAGATCGATGTCGCCCACGGTGGATTTCATCCGCCGCAAGCTGCCGGCGGTTTCGGCGGCCACTACGCCTTTGACGCCGCGCAACAAGGCCAGCATTTCGCGGGCAACGGGCAGCGCCTGCCCCAGCGGCGTGCGGCCGCTGCGGCGCGACAGTGACTCGATGCCTTCCAGAATTTTCGCTTCCGACTTCTCGGCCATGCCCGGCAGGTCGCGCAGTTTGCCGGCCAGGGCCGCAGCCTTCAGTTCATCCAAAGTGGTCACGTCGCGCTGCTTCCAAAACATCGCCACTTTTTTGGGGCCGACGCCGGGAACTTTCAGCAGATCGATGAGCGAGTACGGCACTTCAGTTCTGAGCCTTTCTAAAAAGCCCAGCTCCCCCGTGCGCAGCAGCTCGTCAATCTTCTCCGAAATGGCCTCGCCCACGCCGGGGATTTCGCGCAGGCCTTTGGGGCCACCCTCGCGCCAGACCTCGGTCACGTCGCGGCCATACTCGGCCAGCGTTTCGGCGGCGCGGCGATATGCCAGAATCTTGTAGATCACCTCGCCTTTGATTTCGAGCAGGCTGGCAATCGCGGCAAACGTGTCGGCAAGTTCTTTGTTGGTCATGATGAATTATCGCCCCCCAAAATCCTGCGTGAGTACCCAGCCCCCCACTCCGTTCCACACAATGCCCACGCCCAGGGCAGTATAGCCAGTATTGAGAATATTGTCCCGGTGCGACGCGTCGTTCATGAACCAGGTCACGGCTTGCGCAGGCAGGTTGGCCAGCGCGGCGCTGCTCCAATAGATGTTTTCTCCCGCGCGGCCAAAGCCGGCGCCCAGCACTGCGTTTTTGCCCAACGGCGCTCCGGTCACCGGATCGTAATGATCGAAGTAGCCGCGAGCCACCATATCCGCCGACCGGCCAGAGGCAATGGTCATAAGGGTCTCGTCGCGCGCCAGCGATGGCAAACCGTGTTGTGCCCGTTGCACGTTGGAAAGATCGACCACCGCTTGCTCGGCGCTGGATGCATCGGTGATGGGTGAGAGGGGAACAACGGGAGGCTGGGTGGGCTGGGGCGCAGAAGACTGTTTGGGAGGCCGGGTCGCCACCATGGCCGTGGGGAGCGCTGCCGTGGCCGTGGGGGGCGCTGCCGTGGCCGTGGGGGGCACCTCGGTGGCCGTGGGCGTCGGCGTCACAGTGGACAAATCCCGGAACGGCAGCACTTCCTCAGTGGCGCCCACAGAGGCCACGGGCGCAGGCGTGTGGGTGATGAAAACAAGCGCGGGTTCGGTTGGGGCCGGCGAGCCGGGTGGAGCGGAAGCGCACGCAGCCACCAGCAAAGCGAGAATCCAGAGTATGAGTTTCACACGGGGAATTATAGCGCGGACACGGCGCCGATAACGAAACCGGCCACCGGGAGGGCCAGTGGCCGGGGAATATCACTGGAATGGAGAGATGTTCAGTTGAAATTGAGCGCTATCCACTGCAGCCACTGCAGGATGCTGCCGAATCCAATAGGCGCATCATCACCGCCGCCGCCATCATCGCCACCTCCATCATCGCCCCCACCGCCGCCGCCGCGACCACCGCGGCCGTCGCCGCCTCCACCGTCGTCGCCACCACCACCGCCACCACCACCGTCATCGCCACCGTCATCGCCCCCACCGCCTTCATCCTGCTGGTGGCAGGTCACGCAGTCGGTTTGCGAATAGTCACTGCCGGGGTGGCAGTTGGCGCAGTTGCCATTGGTGCCCTCGTGGTAAATATCAAACCGATGGTCAAACGAAGCGTTCTTCCAGTTGGTCGTGTCGTGATGGCACGAGCTGCACGTTCCGCTGAAGTGGTTGGCAGGCGGCGTGTGGCAAGCCGAGCAGTCCTGTCCACCAATCTGGCTGTGGTCGAACCCGGCGTTCTTCCAGTTGGTCGTGTCCTTGTGGCAC
>ORJL011038607.1_pt1 | contig 11717 bp, 5 predicted proteins | sample 1779941 | NCBI WGS metagenome assembly ORJL01 (sample SAMEA104232317, study PRJEB22302) | groundwater metagenome | biome: forest; feature: aquifer; material: groundwater | place: USA | collected 2011-08-07 | depth 5.8 m | reverse complement strand
GCGGTATTACGGCTGGCGCCGCGCGTGACGGTGGGCTCGGTGACCAGGCCGTTGGTGAGGTTGGTGGTGCAGGCGTCGTTGCTGAAGACGGAGACGTAGGTGGTGAAGGACGCAACGCCCGTGCCGCTGGGCGTCCAGACTAGGGTGGCGCCAGAGACAGCGCCGTTGGTGAGAGTCCACTTCACGGTGACGGGGCTGGACGTGGGAGCGACGACGTCCACAGCGCCGGTGCCGCCAAGGGTGTTGGCGGAGGAGGAGCTGAGGTTGGCGGCGTAGGCGCCCATGGCTGTCATCATGAGCAGCCCAACGAAGAATGTCATCAGCTTCTGCACCGGGCCCAGACCTCCGACCGTCTTTCAGGGTTGTTACGGTCAGTCTAGATGTTGGTGTGTATGCATCACAGCGCCAAAAGTAATGGTGGGGTGAGCAATAAGGTATATGGGGCGTATAGGAATAGGAACGGTATAGGTCACAACGAAGAACGGGGGCACGCCGTCTCGCACGGGGGCAGAAGAGGAGAAGGACGCGGGGCCTCACGCGCGGGGCGGGCGGGGGTCTTGACTGAACTGGACTTTCATTCCGGGCTGGAGGCCGAGCTTGCCGGCAAGGCCGCCGTTGATTTCAAAGGCGTAGAGCACGGGGCTGGTGGAGGTGTAGAGGGTGAGGTTGCTGTCCGAGGTGCTGGAGTCCTCCACAGGCATGTAATAGATGTCCGTGATGGTCCCGCTGCGGTTGATGTAGATAAGGTCAACGGGGAACCGCATGTCTTTGGCCCAGAACTGCCACTGGGCTTCCACCGGGAGGACGAAGAGCATACCCTCCTCCAAGGGCAGGGAGTTGCGGCTGGAGAGACCGCGCGCGCGGTCTTCCGGGCTGATGGCGATCTCGACGTTGAACTGGTTGCCCCGGACGATGAGAGACCGGACTTCTGACCAGGGGATGCCGTCCGGCGAGATCTCCGCGCCGGTGTCCCCGGCCTTGGTCCCGCTGCCGGCGCCCGTACCACCGCCGGCGCCAGTCCCCGTACCGGTCTGGCTGCCCGACCCGGCGCCGGCGCCGCTGCCAGAGCTATCCGTCCCCTCTATGCTGGGCGGGACGATGTCCGGCACCTTGCCGAAGTCGTAGTACTGGTATTGGACGGTCTCGGTCACAATCTCATCGCCTTCAGGATAGGTCTTGTTCATGCGGAAGAGGCCGATGTAGCCGTCTGAGTTGCGCACCCAGACCTCAAGCTCGATCTTGGCCTTTTGAATGAAGTCTTGCTGGCTGGACGGGGGCTTCATGCCCAACTGCTTCATGAGATCCGTAACCACGGACTCCCAGATGACGCCGGCTTCCCTATCGGGAGGGACGGGGCAGGTGAAGACGGTAGTGGGGACGCCGTTGAGGTCTTTCTGGCCCACCTCTTTGATCCTGAGGCACCAGGAGAAGCGCATCCATGGCTGGAAGAGGGACGTGGTGAATATCTGAGGGTTGTAGGAGTCCACGTTCCAGTTCTGGAGGGTGGAGTTGCATTTCTGGTACCGGGTGGAGCTCAATATGGTGATGTTCTTGTCCGCGCAGGCGACGGTGATGGCGGAGCCGGTGCCAGGGTTGCGCGCAGCGGTGAGATAGCGTGTGTTGATGGAGGAGGGGCCGACGTAGGCGTAGGACTCCTGGATCTGGAGCACCATGTTCCTCTGCTGGATGACATCCGTCCCGTTGGCGCGATAGCTGGGGGCGTTCTGCATGTGGGTCACGGTCTGCTTGGCATAGGCCTGCTTCTGCCAGTCGTCGTTCCACCAGGCGGCGGCGCCGAACGCCAGGAGGGCGACGAGGGCGGCGACAAGAGGCAGCAGACTCTGGAGCCGACGGTGGGAGAACAGGGCGGCGGTGACGGGGGCGACGACGGTGCCGATGACGATCGGGCCGCCGTCCTTGCGCCGCCGCTCGACGGGTGGGAGAGGCATGGGGATGGGCGCCGCGCCGACGCCGGCGGCGTTGGCAGCCAGGACGCCCTCCAGCCGGGGGACCAGGTCTTCGAGGACCTGGAGCCGGTCCCACATGGAATGGACGTGGACGCGCAGGTCCTTGAGGTCGTCCACCTGGCGGCGCTGGGCGCGCCGCGCTCCCAACGCGAGGTCGCGCTCGATCTGGGGCACGAGGTCATGGAGGGCGCGGAGGCGGTCCCAGAGAGAATGGACGTAGTCGCGGATATCCTCGTCGCGGAGGAGGCCGCCGCTGCGGGGGTGGATATCGGTCTGGAAGAAGCCGGGGCCTTGTTGGAACCGGGGGGTGTGGAGCCCCTCCATCTGAAGGGTTAGCCTGTCCAGGGCGGAACGGGCCTGGGAGGCATCGTCGGGGGTCCAGCCTTCGGCCTGGACGCGACGGGAAAAGGCAGCCTCCAGTTGGCGGACGGTCTCCTGGAGAGCGTCCGCGTTCTGGTCCATCTCTTTGAAGTACTGGCGCAGGTCTTTGGGGTCAGCCACTACTTGTTCCTATACGACGGATTCCAAGCTATTTGTTCCACACACGCTCTGTACGCTACATACCCCGATCACGAGGTATGTTTCTGGGGGAGCACCCCCGGTCCTCCGGCAGGAAACCAAGGTTTCCTACCACCTTTCTCTTCGGGTTCAGAGCCCTCCCCATGCCTCTTCCCATCGCACGGGAGGGGGCGAGTATTCGCCAGAGACAACAGGGCTGCTGGCAGCCCTGTTGTCTCTGGCCTCTTTCCCGATGTATTGGGAACGGCCAGAGGGGGACGCGTCCCCCTCTGCGACTCCCCATCCTTGTCCGGAGGGCAATCCGTGGATCGCCCCTACGACTTCGGGACCCGGTCTGCGGCATAGTGGAGGCGTGACAGAGGCGACGTCTGTCCCCTGCCCTGCTGCTTGCGCGGCGGGAGCGCTTGCCGCTGCGCTGTTGTGTGATCTCCATGGCACGAAAGCATCAGTTGCGCCACATGTTGAACTTGGTCAGGAGGCCCTGGATGTCGTCTGTGGCGCGGGCGGGAGAGGCTTCCGGGTGGCGGCGGAGCCACTCTTCAATGGCCTCCAGGAGGATGATGGCCAGGGTGCGCACCTCGTTGGCAGCGACGCTCTCGGTGCCCTCGACGAGGGCAAGGAGACGGCTGAGCCACTGCTTGGAGCGCATGTCCGCATCTATCTCCGCGGCTTTGCCGGCGATACCCATGGTCTCTTCAAGAAGATCGTCCAATTCCTTGCGGAGGAGCGAGGCGCTGTTACGCATGGAGGCGGCGGCTTCCTCGCTGGCGCTGGACAGTTGGGTCTGGATGTTCTTGCGGAGGTCCGCAAGCATGTCCTCCAGCCGCTTCTTCTCCTCCTGCAACTTGTCCATGGAGTCGAAGACGGTGGAAGACTCCGTGCGGCGCTGGGCGATCTGGCGCTCGAGGGCGAGCAGCTCTTCCCTCTTGGACTGGATGGCGCTGTCCGTTGTTGCAGCAGCCTTGTCCCATGCCGCGCCGGCGAGGCGCTCCATGGCCTCTCGGACTGAGATGTTGTTGCGGTTGGCGGTCTCCTGCACGCGCCGGACGACGGTGGGGATGGTGTCTATGGAGAGGCCAAGAGCTGTGAGTTCCTGGGACACCTTCTCCACGGTGGCGAGGCGGACTTCCAGCTCTGCCTTGCGGCGCTCCAAGTCCCTAACGGTCTGCTCCAAGGCGCGCGCGCCCTCCCAGTCATCATCGAACACTGAGCGGGCACGGGGAAAGGACTCGGCGGCATGGAGGCGCTGCTGGATAGCGTCCTTGGCGGCTTCCGCCTCCCGGATACGCTGGCGCAGGTCGTTCTCATGGCCCAGGGACTGGGTAAGCTGCTCCCGCAAAGCGGCCACCTGCGCGGCCAACGCCTGACGGTCTCCAATGTCGGCAAGCTGCCTCTCCCTGGCCTCGATCTCTGACTGGAGGGCGGCGCGACGGGCTTCCAGGTCCTGAACGGCCCGTGCGCGCTCACGCAGCGCCGTCTCCTGCGTACGCATGTAGTCCAGGGCGCCGGAGAGTCGCACGTGTTCTGACCGCAGGCCTTCGAGCTCGGCGCGGATGCGCTCGGCCTGCTGGCGGAGCGCCGCGACCTCCGCCGTCATTGAGGACGCGAGGGCGGACTGCGCGGTCATCTCCACACGCTTCGCTTCCAGAGCATCCACTTGTCGGCGTACGGCGTTCTCCTGCTCCCTGGCCTGCTGCACCTGACCCTGGGCTTCCGCGTGCTGTACGCGGAGGGTCTCCACCTGCAGCCTCAGCTGCTCCGCCGTGGAGCGCAGCGCTGCGATGTCCGCTTCAAGGGCCTGTTTCTCCGCCGCTTCCGTTTGCATGTCATCCCGCCGGGCTTCCATGTGAATCAGTTGCTCCTTCAGTTGCTGCTCCCAGGCCAGGGCTTGCTCAATATCCGCGTGCGCTGCCTGCCGCCGGACTTCCAGCGCATCCGCGTCCCGACGAAGCTCTTCCACCTGGCGCTTGAGCGCAGCGACGTTGTCCTCGACGCTGGCCGTCTCTTCCGTCTGAGCTGCGAGGGCGTCCCGCCGGACTTGCAGCTCACCCACCTCACGTCCCAGGTTGTCACGCACTTGTTGCAGAGAAAGGACCCCTTGCTGCATGTCATCCATATGCGCCTGGAGGGTCACCAACTCCTGGCGGGGCCGGTCCGTCTCCTCTCGCACACGAGCGAGGTCTTCCTGCTTGCGAGCAAGCTCGCTGGTGCGGGCGGCAAGGGCTTCCCGCGATCGGGCCAAGCTGGCCTCCACCTCCTGCGCTTCCTGGCCCAGGCGCTTCAGGGTATCCCTGTTGGCCTGCAACAGACGGGTCTCCTCTTGGAGGGTGGACATCTCCTGCTCCAGGTCCTCAATAGCGCGGACCAAACGGAGGTCCCACTCCTGGGCATCACGGACGTTGCCGAGGAGGCGGGCTTCCTCTTCTCGGAGGCGCTCCACCTGGCGGCTTGCGTCCGCAAGGGCGATGCGAGCGTTGAGCAGGCCGATCTGCGCGTTCTCGAGGTCCCTGTTTTCCATCAACAGGTCATCCCGCCTGGCCTGGATCTGGGTGACGGCCCGCTCAAGGTAGCCGATCCATTGACGGGCCTGGTCCACCTCCACGCGGAGGGTATGGCGCTCGGCGGAGAAGTCCGCCACCTGCTGCTCCACGACTTTCATCTCTTCACGGGCGAACTGGATAGCGGCCATAAGGTCCCGCAGCTCTTGCCTCGCGGCGGCCACGTCCCCGGCCACAGCCTCAAGGTCCGCCACCTCATTTTCCAGTGTGGCGCGCTGGGTCTCCAGGGTCCGGAGGCGCAAGCGCAGGTAGTATTCCGCCTGCACATAGAGGTTGTACTGGCGGACGGTATGGAGGCGCTCCGCCGCCGCACGCGCGCCGTCGCGCCGGGCCTGCTCCAGGTCGGCGGTGACGTGCTGCAGAGCCTGGCGGTCCGCCTCCAGAGCTTCGGTCTTTTTCTGGAGAAGGGTCTGGCGGTGCCGCAGGTCCTGGATATTCCGGGCCAACGCCGCCTCGCGGGCCTGCTGTTCGCTGATCCGGACGGCGAGGGAGCGTGCGGCGGCGGTCATATCGTCCAGGTGTTGAGAACGCTGGGCAGCTTCAGACTGGAGGGCGTCAAGGCGTCGGTGGGCCTCTTCGATCTGGGCGCGTAGAAAGTCGCGCTCTCCGGTGAGGCGGTCCACTTCGCGCTGGAGGACCTCGATATCCGCGCCGTAGACCGCGGCAAGGGGGACGACCTCCCAGAAGGGGCCGCTGATGATGCGATATATCTCCGTGCCGCAGATAGGGCAGACGGTCTCGATGGCCTCTTTTCCGTTCCTGAGAACGACATGGGCCATCTCCGTGACTTCCCGCATGGCGCGGCATTTCACACAGTAGATCTCCGGCATGATCCCCCCTTCCTCTCGCCAGAGGTAGACAGGCTCATCGTAATAGGTCTGTGCGGCGCAGGACAGTTGCTGAGTTCTATGTGTAGCGCATAGTCCGCTATGCAGAGCCTTGTCTCAAAAGTGCCCGTGGGGAGGGGCATCCGTTCATCCTGGATCCCCGATGTCGAAGACCCCGAAGAAATCGGGGAAATCGGGGAAGTCGGGGAGTCTGCGAATCGGGACCCTCGAAGGATGTTCCCGAACGGATGCGGAGTGGGGTCCCACCTGCCCCTGCCATCTTGCGAGGACAAGGCGTGCGCGCGGTGGCGTCCTCAACTCATTATATGACTGGACTAGCACATGTGATGATCAAGGCAGGAAAGCCTAGTCAGCGGGTGAGCTTCCTGCCGTCCCCAACGTGACGCGGAGGCTGATGCCTTCCGTCCAGAGGAAGTAGAGGCCGACGAGGGTGATGGGAGCGAGTAGGGCGATGTGGAGGAGGAGTGCATAGGCGGCGGCGGTCTCAGGAATGACGCCGAAGAGGACGACGGTTTGGGAGACGGCGAACTCGAATGGGCCGATGCCGCCCTGGGAGGACGGGACGCTGAGGATGAGGTTGGCGAGAGCGGTGGCGATGAGGATGACGGCGAAGGACACGTCAAGGTCGAAGCCGAGGGCGATGAGGTAGTACATGACGGCTTCGCCGAGCCAGACGGGGACGGACAGGGCGAAGGAGAAGAGAAGGAAACGGGGGTTTCGGAGGACCTGGAAGCCGGTGATGAAGCGGCTGAGGAGGGACTCCGCTGTGGCGCGCAGCCTGCCGGGCAGCAGGCGGAAGACGATGCGGGCGATGGCAAGGGGGAGGCCGGGCAGGAGGACGACGGTGAGAAGGCCGAGGAAAGCCAGGCCGAAGATGGCGGCGGCGATCACCCAGGCCTGGGCGAGAACGGGGGACAGCGCGGCGCCGGCCATGGCGACGGGTAGGAAAATGGCGAGGAAGAACACCAGGACGAGGCCGTCCAGCGTGCGCTCGACGAGGATGCTGCCGAGGACGGAGGTCTTGCTGATGCCCTCGCGCTGGCCGAGAAGGTAGGAACGGACGATCTCGCCGGCGCGAAGGGGGAGGATGTTATTGGCCATGTACCCGATAGAGAGAATGCGAAAGAGGGGACGGAAGGGTATGGGGACGGGCTTGAGGTGGTGGAGGAGGTAGCGCCAGCGGTAGGCGCGGAAAGCGAAGGCGACGAAGAAGACGGCGATGGCGGGGGCAAGGTACCGGTAGTCGGCGCGGAGGAAGGCGTCCGCCATGCGCTCGATATTGACGTTGCGGAAAAGGAGGAAGAGGAACAGCAGGGTTGCTGCAAGGCCGATCCAGAACCGGAGGGATTTGAGCATGAAAACCTTATCTAAAGTGTCCAGGATGCGCAGACATCTGGGGCTATGGCCGGTCTGGGGAGAACGGAGAGGCCGTCTCCACCGCGAGGTTGAGGCGAAGCCGCTCCAGCGGCGGTACGCCCTCCAGGTTGAACCCGATGCGGGCGGGCTCGACGGCGTAGTTGGCGGCGGCGCGGTAGGCGCGCAGGGCGGCCACGTTCTCCGGGGTGCTGGGCGCGGCGCGGAACTGCCGGACCATCTCCTCAAGGTACTCGGCGGGAGGGATGACCAGGCTGATCACGGGGTCGCAGTCCGCGAGGTCGGTGGCGAAAGAGTCGGGGTTCATGGAGCGACCGTAGGCGAGCTGTTGCTGCAGGGCGGCGGTATCGATATCGAGGCAGCCCCTGGCGTCGGTGGCGCCGGCGGCGAAAACGTAGCGGGGCTCGCCGTCCTGGTAGAACTCGATCTGGAGGAAGACGCCTTCCTGGGCGAGGGGCGCGCCGTGCTCGCCGGTCAACTGGATGCTGAAGACGCCAGGAAGGTTCATAGGTCTCCTTCGGGAAAGACCGGGCCGATGTCCTCTAATAGTACCGTTTTCGAGGGGAAAGGGACATAGAAGGCAAGGTTTCGGTACTCTTGTTCCCGCCGACCAGGAGCCCCCCGCCTTGCCCCTCCCAATCGTCTGGGAGGGGGAGATGTATACAGGAGAAACGCAGCGCGCCGCCAAAGTGGCGCGCTGCGTTTCTCCCAAGACCTCTTCAGGAGGACCTTTGGCTCGCCCTCCGCGCCGAGTGAGGCACTGCCCGCGACAACGCCGTTCATGGTTGCGGAGCCGGTTGTGGCGGCTTGGGGAAGTAGGCGACGGCGTCTATGCTGCCGATGGAGTGGGGCATGTCTCGGTTGAGCCAGAAGCCGAGGGCCATCTTCCACCAGGAGGGGCTGAAGACGCCTTTGACCATGTCTCCAGCGGTGACGTTCTTGTACTCCTCCGGGAACCACTGGCGGAAGGGGAAGGGCTCGGGGGGGCCGTAGACGGCGGGGTCTAGGTCCCGGATGGCGCCCTGGTGTCCCTGCTCGATGAGAAGGACGCGGCCCTCCGTATTGACCGTGGCAGTGCTGAGATCCACGTAATTGACGCTCGTGAAGTCGCGGAGGTACCAGTACCAGGGCCAGCCAAAAGCATCCGCCGTGTCCAGCAGGATGGGGATGGCCTTCCCCTGCCCTGTCTGGTTGCCCACATCGATCAGGCGGTCGTAGAGGTCGGGGATGGCGGGAGAGGTGTGCGTGTAGATGAGCATGTCTCTGGGGACGTCGACGCTGACGAAGCTGGCGGTGAAGGCGGCGCGCACGGTGAACAGAAGGAGGACCAGGGAGAGGGCCACGCCCGCCACCTGCCAGCGGCGCGCACGAAGGACATCGGCGCCTTCCCGCCGCGCCTGGAACATGGCGTCGATCATGCGGCCCAAGCCCATTCCGGCGGCGATGACAAAGGGAAGGGTCAGGTGGATGACAAGCCAGGGCATCTTTTCGCCTGCCCAGCTGTACATGAAGATGGTGCCGATGCCCCAGTAGACGAGGAAGTAAACGAATAGCTGCTGTATGCGCCCCAAGCGGTGGCCGCGCCAGAGGCCCCAGACCCAGGCCCCAAGACCGAAGAGGAGGGGCAGGAACTCGTAGACAGGGAGGAGCATGAAGTAGTAGAACCACGGCTGGCCACCGCGCGCGACATCGTGCTGGGCGATCCAGTAGCCGAGGGACTGCCAGAGGCCGGAGCCGATGCCAGCCGGGTTGGTGAAGATGGTCGTGAACATGGTGATGTATAGCGCCCAGAACACGAGCGCGGCCACGGCCCACTTCTTTCCACCCCACCAGAGGCCGATGGCGGTAGAGACGATGATGAGCAAGATGGTGAACCCCGTGGCGACGTCGAGCGCCTGGATGGTCATGCGTCCGAAGGCGATCTCGCCCACGTTGGGGGATGTCATGAACCCCTGGGGCAGGATGCGGCCGCCGGAGATGGCCTCCAGGAAGCCGGAGAAGATGCCGGGGCCTTTGCTGATGGGCGCGCCCACCGGGCCTATGCCCCACCCTTCGGCATCGTTGACCAAGGTGAGGCCGAGGGACTTCTGAAACAGGCCGAGGAGAGATGCGGCCTGGGGCAAGGTCAAGGTGCCGATTACGGCCAGCATAATGGCCGCCGGGGAAACCTGCGAGCGGGGGATGCGCCGGCGCACCCACTGGTAGAGGCTGGGCGCGCTGACCGCGAGGAGGAAGATGGCGTAGAGGAAGATGGTGAAAAAGAACCCTTCGATAGTGGCGACGCCGAACGCTATGACTGCCGCGGCCAAAGCGAGATACCAGGGCCTGCGCACTTCTATGTACCGGAACATGGCAAAAGCAAGAACGAGGTCGAAGAAGAGGGCGTACATGTCGCCGCGGGCGAACCGGCTGTAGTACAGGATGCTGGGAGAAAAGGCGAGCATGACGGCGGTAACAATAGCGCCCGTGCGTCCCAGGTACCCCCGGAGCAGGAAGGGCGCGGCGACGAGGCCGGTACCAAAGAGCGCGGCGGGGATGCGGGAGGGGAAGTCGCTGGCGCCAAAGAGCTTGAAGAAGGCGGCGATGGCCTCGAACTGGAAGGGGCCGTGCATCAGCGGGTTGTGCTGGAAGCCGTGGCCCTGGGCGAACAGGTAGCTGTAATAGGAGTGGAGGCTCTCGTCGTGGTGCTGGGCGCGGGCGCCGAGGTCCCACAGGCGCAGCACGAGGGCTACGAGGATGATGGCGGCATAGGCGGCCAGCTCCCAGCGGGCGAGCGCGAGGCTCTGGACCCATGACCGCCAGCGGGCCTGAAACATGACTACGCCGGCGAGACGGCCTGGTGCGGCGTATGCGGGTTGTGGTTGCGCCTGGTCAGCCAATGCTAGTTGCCTCCGGCGGCGTTAACTGTGAACGTTCTTGTTCTTTGCGGCTTGAATCTCATGTTATCTGCTGCGCTTTTCAATGCAAGCTCTGAATGGGGGGCAGGCGCATTCAACCATTTCCTCAACCCCCGTCGACCCCCTACCTTGTAATGTTCAACAAGCGGTCCCATGAGGACATGTGTTGCTCGCTTCACTCGCAACGATGAAGGGACTCCCTGTCGCCAAGAGCTACTCTGTGCGGGGACGCCAGCTCTGGGGGTTATGGTAGATGGTGACGGAGCCGTTGCGGTAGGCGATGGGAAGCAGCTCCTTGATGCCTGTTGCGGCATCGGGGCCATAACGCTCTTGCTCCAGGCGTCCCACGTATACATAGGTCACATTGTACTTGGCGAGGATGCCTTGCACCTCACCCGAATCTACGCTCGTGTAGAGGCGGTCCACCTCCTGGTCACGCCCGGCCACAGGGTCGAAGGAGCCGCGCCACTGGAGCTCGTGGCCGGGCCATCCGACGATGGTCTGGAGCCCGGTCATGGAGGCGACGCGTCCCTGGTCCGAGTAGTCGCCTCCGGGGACTTCCACCACTACGGCGTCCGGATGGGCTGCCCTGGCCAGCCATTCAATGGCGGCTGTCTCATCCGGAAAACGGGCGCGGTAGAACTGGAAGCCATCCAGGGTCATGGGCAGGGGGGACTCAGCGATGGGGCCGGCGGGCGCGAGCAGGGGGAACACGAGACCCCCCGTGAGGAATAACGCCACGACGCCCGTGCCGGTTAACGCCATTCTGCGCGCCCTTTCGCCCGGCCTGGGGATGCTGGCGACGATCCAGGCGAGGCCGATGGCGGCGGCGAGGCCGAGGAATACCCAGGCCTGGTAGTGGAGCTTGAACACGGTGTTCATGCGCACGCCGAAGAGGTCCACGACGTAAAAGAGTTCCGGGGCCATGGCAAGAAGGAGGCCGCCGAGGGCGAGCAGAAGGCCGAAAGCCCAGCCGCGGACGCCCCGTGAGCGAGTCAGGTGGACCAGGGCGACGGCCACGAAGAACACCAGCGCGGCAAGGGGCAGCACCAGGAGCCACCGCATTGGGATAGCGCTAGGAAGCTGTTCCAGGGTATACAGCATCCCCCTGCCCTGGGCATCGCGGAGGAGGTCGCCCATGCCAAAGGGTACGGTTGTGGCCCCCAGGACCGCGATAAGCACTACCGCCGCGGTCCACAGGGCGACGGGCAGGACGGCCAGGAGGAGGGCGACGATGATCTCACCCCTGGGCATAGCCCCAAGGCGGCGATAGGCCAGGATGACGGCGAAAGGGGCGATGACGGCGAGGAACGCGCCCCACAGCATCACGTAGACAATGGGAGTCGTACCGGTGCCGGCCAGAGGGAGGATGCCCTTTGCCTGGGTGCTCAGTCCGGCGTAGAAGGGAAAATAGAGGAGGAGGGCAAGCACGAGCACGGCGCCGACGGGGACGAGGACGTCGGCGAGACGGACGAGCCATCTCCCAGGCCTGCCGGCTGCGCGGAGAGCGAGGACGCCGCCGAAGAGGGCAAGGTATATTGGCAGGTCCCAGCT
>ORJL011609788.1_pt1 | contig 11718 bp, 17 predicted proteins | sample 1779941 | NCBI WGS metagenome assembly ORJL01 (sample SAMEA104232317, study PRJEB22302) | groundwater metagenome | biome: forest; feature: aquifer; material: groundwater | place: USA | collected 2011-08-07 | depth 5.8 m | reverse complement strand
TTTGTACCCTTTACTCCATAATCAGTATTGAAATGCCCATTTTTTAGAACAGTGGTATTGTTGTTAATTTCAATGACTGAATAGATAGGCGAGGTAGTTGCTTGATTTCCTAATATAATCATACGGTTTCCACCACTCGCCACTACAAGCGTATAATCGGTAAAGAACCGATACCCGTAATTTATTCCTGTACCTGCATAGTCAGTATTAAAAGTGAGTTCAGGTAGACAGGTATTCGTAACGCTCGGAGCGTCAAAGACTATCTTCAAATCCCTTGCAGAACCTGTCCATGTTACCGTAGAGGTAGCATTAGCTGAAGTTATCACTTGCTCGGCAATTTGCTGGTAATCAGTTCGGTCAAAAAGAAGATGTCCGTTACCGTCCTCTTGAAGAGAAGTAGACGAGGCCGAACGAGTAGACTTAAAGTCGTAGGCAAGACCATTAAAATAAATCGGATTAGCTAACGTGGAAGAAGCAGTGAAGTTCTTAACCGTAGTAGAAGCTATGAAACTATGGTTTCCCGTCCACGCATAAGCAATAGATTGGTCTATAGCTGATGTTGACCAACTTGGCGCAATCCCCACTCCATTAGACGTAAGAAACTGTCCTGACGTACCATATCCTTGTACCGTCCCTATTGCGTTGGTGGTACTTCCTAACAGTACCTGGCCGAATGAAAGTGTTGTTGAACCTGTACCGCCATTTGCAGTGGTAAGAGGAGTAATGAGTGTTAAGGCTCCCGCCGAAGAGAATGAAGAAGTGGCTGAACCACCGAAATAACAAGGACCATAACACGAAAGAAGTGATGTTGAGGCATTAGCAAATTGATTAAGGGAAGTATAGGTGTTTGCTACGGAAGTGTTCGGAGTTAACGCTATATTCGCATTGTAAGTCGTAGGAAAATTAGAAAGTACATCTGTGCTTTGCAATGTAGTAAACGCCGTTCCCAACTTTTGTGAAGGAAACCAATAGTCATAATTAAACCACTTAGTAGGTACGTTAAACATGGTCACCCCCACCACCAAGGAAACAAGTCCCGATATGAATATTGTCTTGATGTAGTTCATTTAGACTCAAGCGTTAACGAAATTGAATTAAGTTTTGTCTCTTCAATAATAGGTAATCCAGGTACTGCCCAGCTACCACCTGAATCTCCCCAAGAATAGTCCTGATTTTCCCACGTCTCATTACCATTCCTACTTTCTAAAGTTAAGGAAATACTATTTACGTTCGGTTCATTGGTTAAGACGATAGTAGTCATATCTATCTAAAATTACGAGACGCCATAGTCATTACTTTCTTCTTATCTCTTTCCTTTCTACCATAGAATTTAATCAGTTCTTTCTTCATACCTGTAGGCGGTTCAGTGTCACCGACGGTATTCAAATACATAGCTACTCGGTCTTTTTTATAGGTGGTACAAAAAGGTATTGAAGCCATATACGCCAAGATACTGTGATAGGTTGAATCAAAGCCGGGAACGGTAGTGTCTGTTGCCGTTGTCGCAACGGCCGTAAAAAGTGAAGCCGTCCTCTTGAATTTTACTCGTAGACCACTTGTGAGTGTGGCATTTGAAGCAGTCGGTGCGCGGTCAAACTTAATAACATTACCTTCTTTATCATAGTATTGAGGAAAGCCACTCTGTGCAGTATCCGTACCTCCGCTTGAAGTAATGCCGAAATACTCCTCAAACGACTGCCCTACTTCAGAAGCGTCAAACGGTTTAAGTCGCCTGAAATAACCGTTGACATCAAGGACATCAACTTCTTCAATTTGTAAGAACTTATCAGAAAAGGTGTATTTATGTTGTCCACTTGTGAGTGTCGCTGTACCGATAGGAGAAGTGGTGTAGTTAGCATCGTCAAAGTTCCACGTTCCGTCAGCATTGATAAGCCACCCGATAACCCGTTCAAGAGCCGTGTTCACTCTCGCTGTCTTATCAAGACGAGGGTAGGAAGTGTCGGAGCTATCGCAAAGCCTGTCAATTTCTTGGCAGATTGCGTTGGTTGCCTTACTAGAATCATAAAACTGCATATTAATAAGCGTGGTCGCCAATATGAGCTAATCCTTTTAATGTCGGTTCTGAATAAATCTTGTACTTGTATGAATATGCTTTATTGCAAAACCAATAATCTTCACCCATCTTTGTTGCCCCATTCTCAAACTTATCTATATCAAACCACGGTTGAAGAACTTTCTTAAATACATTTGTCTTGATTAAGAGTACACCCGCACCAATGGCGGTAACTTCATTCGGTTCAGTTTCCGACATAGTGACTCCCTCCGCAAGCATCACCGTTATATTGTGAGGATATACTTTTGTGTGATACGGCACTCCGATAATATCTTTATCTCTACTTACTAATACTTTTGCTGTGTCAGGGGGAAACACCATATCATCGTCAATCATCAAAAGATATTCACACTCATTCTTGACTGCCTGTGCCGCGAGCCAGTTACGATTCTCTGAAATACTATACCCATTGATACTTTCAAGAATAAACCAATCAAACTCCGGTGTTTCATTCACCATCTTCAAAAGCGAAATGACGGTCTTATTTTTAAAACCACGATTTGAAAGAAGTCCGAGGCAAATTTTGATTTTGTGTTCCATTTCTTGCCTCCCAATCACAAGTTGAGAAGCAAAGATGAAAAACTAATTCGCTACGTTGATGTCGTAGAGGAGAGTTGCGTAACCCGTCGGTGTAAGCACACCGAAGTCAATACGGGTAATCAAACCCTTTCCTGACTGTAAGTTCGGGTCTTCGGTCATCACCAATTTACCGTAGGTAGCGTTACAGATACCCACCTGATGAAGTTTCCGAACTCCCGCCATAACGTGATTGGTTGCTCCTGAATTGGTAACGTAGTGATACGCTCCCAAAAAGAAATAACCGGGGGCCACGCCGTCTTTCAGTGCCTTATCAGCAAGCTGGAAGCCGTTTGCCTGCGCGTACTGTTCAAGAAATTCAAAGTGAGTGTACGACCATGCGAAGAACAGACCATTTGTTTCCATCAGTTCTGCTCCGTTTGCAAGTCCTACAATTCTCCGAACTCCACGAACAATATCGTCAATGTTGGTAGCCGAAACGGTAATCTGTCCGGTTACACCCGAAGTAATGACTCCGTTTGAATCTCCAACATTTGTCCACGCACCGTGATCCGCGAATACTGCCGTTTCTACTTGGTCGGTAAGCAATTTGCCGTGCCGACTTGCAATGTCCATAAAATCAATATATGAACACTGCGCGATGTCCGCCCTATCAGCGAATACGGGAACGGTTTTATACGTTCGCACATTCAACTGTTCATTAAGGAGCGTAAAGTCAGAGAAACCGTATGCCGTCCCACGCGTGCCAGTCTGTGCTACGAACTCCGTAGACATATAAGCAAAATTGATGGAATTAGCATCAGTAAATCTGACATTACAAATGTCCTTATAGGTTGCGGGTTTATTCAACCGTGTTTCAAGGTTGGTTTCAAAGTCTAGTTTATAGACTCCAACATCTGAAGCAACGTCTAAGCTGTTAGCCATTGTAATCTGAAATACTTAATAATTTCAGATGTTTCGGATTTAGGAACGAAGTTGTCCTTTTCTCGCCAATTCAATTTTCTTTTCAACGACTGCGGCACGTAACGCCTTGTCGGTTGGCAGTTCTCCTTTTGCAATCCAGTAATCAACTTTACTGGTACTCGGAGCTTCAGCACCGCGAGACGCGCTTGGAGTAGCTTGCGCTACCGATTTTGCGTCCCGAATACCTTTTAATTCTGCCTGAAAATATCCTGACGAGAGCAAAGAATCAATATCCTTTCCAGAAGATTCCATTTGAGCTTTGACGAAATCAAATTCAGTTGAATCAATTCCGCTTGCTTTCAAATAAGCCTTCTGCCCATAATCAAATTCATCCGTTTTACCCTTCTTTTTTTCAACTGGTGCTTCCGCTTTCTCTTTAGCTTTTTCGAGCTTAGTTTTAAAACGTTGAGCAATACCTTGATTCTTCTTCGCCAATTCATGACGTTCAAGGGCGAGGGCTTTCCAATCGGTAGTATCGTTTCCTTGTTCGTCTTTTACTTCTACGAAGTCAGGTACGGTTACTACATCTTCTATTGTTTCATTTTCACTCATAATGATAAAGGTTAAACAGTTTTAATGACTGAAAACATATACTGATAATTTTTAGAGAACTATAACTCGTTCACTTTTGGTAAGGTTGTGATAACCAGAACTTTACCGTCTAATAACCACATCAACCGTACCTATCAAATACCCTCCTGCAAATGTTCCCGCACTAGAAGTAGCGAAACGCAAGGTCAGTGATTCATTTTTCTTTAGAACGAATCCTGATGTTCCATCAATGGCCGTATTGAGTAATACTTGTGCTCCATTGATGGTCGGTGTGGTGCTGGAAAGTCCATTAGGAGACCAAACCACATAATCTTGCGCTCCCGTAGCAACACTATGAGCGTAGATAAGAGCAGGGGTTGAACTTCCATATCCCGTAGACGAAGAAGTCGTTGAGATGTCAAAAGTATTTGCTCCTGTTATTCCTTTCGTTATTTCACTTCTTATGTATATGATCGTTGAAGTTGCGCCGAAAGGATTAGGAATGATTACGGGAATAGAAGAAGTTGCCGAGAATTGATACGTCTTATGAAATTCCCTCTGCCCTCCAATACTCACATACGGATAATCAACTCCATCAAGAGATGAAACCGCGCCGTAATTTGATTGAGTATGTTGTGCTTGTTCCTGCGGAGGCACATTCACCATATTTTGCACCGTCGTAGGTTTTAAGTACGACACCCCAAAGATAACCGCCAAGACGACTGCCACACCCGCTATAATGTTTATGTTTTTATTTTGCATTTTATTGGTAATTATTGTTCTTTTTTGACCTTTAATTTCTTTTCTCCGACCTTTGCTACTGCTTCTTCCACTTCCTGTTTAACCTCTTTCTCTTCCAGCTCCTTCAGTTTGTCTTTCAAACTGAAGAGTTTTGCACTTGTTAATGACATTGTATGTTAATTAGTAATAATCCCGTTAAAACTCCGCTATGGTAATGGTAGTAGTTGAAACAAGTCCAAATGCGACCATTCGCCCGCAACCATAAATACCTGAATCGTACGCTTGTGTGGTACTTGCCGCTTGCGAAAAACCAATTATTGAAGAAAGTGTTGTGCTTGAAACATCTCCATTCGTTGGGTCAGCAAACAAGAGGACAATTCCTCTACCTGCGGTACTTATTACTCGTGAAGAACAATTAGGATTCGCATTGAATAGTGTAATATTCTGTTGCGGTCCTACGCTTGTTGTAGTAGCCACTCTCTGTGAGGCGGGAAGTCCACTTGGCGCAGAACCATAAACGCTACTCGTTTTTCCCATAAGTACAAATACCAAGGTGATTGCGAGACCAAGTATCCCCATCGTAAGTAATTTGTTGATAATGTTTTTCATTTTATTTATTTGATTAAATTAAATACCGACCTCTTGTGGAGGTCGGATAGTTCTCTGATATGGTACTACGCACATCAGAGAGCTAGCTAACCTCCCCAAGTCTTGTAGTACACTTTTATTTAATTTTCAATTACCTGTGCTTCACCGCTTCAGTTTCCTTCACCGCCTCCACCTTTTTGAACTTCTCCAAATCCTTAAACCCCTCTTGGAGCAACTCTATGGCGAAGCGGCGCAATTTTGTCAGCTTACCAAGTTCTTCATCAGTATACATCTCTTTTGTTTCTCCCGGTTGATATCCACTCTTATAAATATTAAGAGCAAAGTTCTCATACGGATTTATGGATTTCCCTGCGGTAAGCACTCCATCTTGGAAGATACGTTTGAGAAAAATCTTCCTAATTGCTTCTCTCAAGATAACATCTTCGTTAAAATGCCGTATCTTATCTTTCTCTATTTCGTTCAGATATTCAGTAGTTTCCATACTATTGACCCATTTGATTACCTGTTAATTGCGGTGCGTTCGCTCCCGCCGCCGCTTGTGGATTTACTTGCATTGGGGACGGTATCGGTTGTCCAGAATAGGTGGAGGTAAAGTCGCCGGGAGTCAAACCTGAATACTCCAATATCTCATTCCACACTTTCGCCATTCCCGGAATCTGCATAACCTGTTGGAACGCAAGAGGGCTTGCAAAAATCTGCCTGAAAATATTGACCAGTTTATCGGTTTGCTTCGCCAAGTCTTTTTGCATACCCTTGATGTTTATTTTAACAGCGAGAGGCTTCTTTGTAAACTCTCCTTTCAAAATCTTAACGAACTTTTTATTCCCACCACGAGAAAATTCTTGTCGGACAATTTCCTTATATTGGTCTACTTCTTCTTGCGTAACCAACTTTCCACTCAACACCATCTTTTTGATAAATTCATTCGCTTGATTGCGAACAATGCAATCGGTGACATATTTCATATCCTCCACAGAGAGTTCCGAAAGGAACTTAGTTCCACTCGTAATCTGCTCTTGAATGTGCGGGATAATCCAATCCCGATACACTTCTTCAATAAACTTCGCAAACTTCTTCCTGCGATACTCATGCAGTCCTTTCCCTTCGGTAACGAGTAGGTCTTGTAACTTAAAAGGAGTTCCCGAAGGGGCGGTATCACCCAAATTAGGGTCAAACGCAGAAGCGGTAAGCTGTGCGTGGTCTTTCATTCCCTGCTCAAACTTGTCAAACAAGACCATACTGCGTGGGGTGGTATCAATCTGAGAGATATCAGTCCCATCTTGCATATCGATAATCTCCAAATTGGACAGATTCTTTAGTCCAGTCGGGTGCCGGGCCGCAATAGCAGGGTCGGAAGATTTCAAGATAATCTTGGAAGTAGCATCAAGCAAATCTTTCTGCCGTTGCACACTGTAGGTCGTCCACACTTGCGGTTCAAACAATTCTTCCGCGCCACCGAATCCTAACGCGCGAGAATAGATTTTATCCCGTAGGAGTAGTTTCAAATTTCCTTTCTTTTGTATTTTCCTAAAAAGCGTGACTCCTTTTTTCTTCCCTTCGCTATCAGTATAGAACCCGACAATGGCAAATTGATATTCATACTTCTGAAATTCAGTACCGTCCGCTACAAAAGGTGGCAGTGTTCCGTGTACTTCATACAGTTCAATACATTTGGTCGTGGAAGGTATCGGTTGCCCCGTAGTCTTATCCAATGTCTTAGAATCCTGCGCGAGGACAATAAGTTCATCTACCGTTACATCAGCTCCATTGGCTTCTTTCCCCCACCCCTGTCTTTCCATATCCTTTAACTCATCGGGATTGTAGTAGTGCTTGAACGCGAGGGGCGCACCTAATAGATTAGTCTGGTCGCAAAATGCAATTGACTGAAGCGGTATGACTTCCGGCCGAGCGCGGTTCATCTTTTTCGCAAGTCCACCTCCATAGACCACTTTGCTTTCTTTCACTTCGTCTAAAAATTCGTCAATATTATTTTCTTGCACAAACACATCATCATGGTATTTTTTTACCAAAAAGGACAAATGGTAGTCGTCAGGGTCATCAACGTAAAGGACAATGTCCTTGACATCAAGGTCTTCTGCTCTTAATTGTAGGTTAAGTAAAGGACGAGTGATGTTCTTGACGGGTGTATCAGGGTCGTTCCCATTCAAAAGCCGTCCGTGATGATAGAAAAAAGAAGTCTTAACGTGTTCACGAAAACTCCAGTCCCACCCATTAATATTGATAGGTTGCAGAAACGCTTGCTCCTGCGCGGTGATGTAGTCAAAAATTGAAGGATACGTTCTCATAAAAGCGTTCCAATACGTTTCGCAAACAACCTAAGTTCCCACTCTTTGCTAAAAATACGTTTAAGTCGTATAGGAATAAGCCGTAGCGGTATCTCTTTCTCTTTCCCGTTATGTTCCACCGAAAGAGTCGCCATAGATATAAACGAAGTAGGGGCAATCTTTGAAAGAGCTTCAAAAATAGTAGGGGCAACTGCGGAATAAATATCCTTACCCATAGTGAGGGTTATAGTGTAGGGAGATGGTAAATCGTCAGTTGTTATTTCAATGATTTTACCTATAAAACCATTTTTCAAAACTTCATCTGGTCTTATAATAACAGGGTCATTCACTACGATTTTCTCTCGTATGATATTTCCTTCTGCATCGCGAGGAAGAGGGGGTCTAGACATTTGAGAAAATTATACCGTGTTTTTAAAAGTCAAGCAACTTCATCTCGCTCTGTTAACCGTTACTTCTCGTCTGGCACGGTCTCTCGTGTACCCATAGAGTTCCTGTTTATCAAGAACTGAAATGAGAGAAACACTTGCGTACCGTAGCGCGTCAAGACAATGGTCAAACCCGCCTCGTGGTTGCTCTGGCCGTATAACTTTACCCTCCTTATCCGATAACCACAAGTACTTTCGATACTCTGAAATAAGATTAAGACTTGAAGCCGTTACCGAAATCTGCAAGTTTCGTATATTGTTAATGCCATTACGAATTGAGTCCCTCCCTTTCTTCGTGGGGAGTACATTCAGTCCATACCGCTTAATGTCGTCAATACTCTTTGGCTCCGCACTGTCGGCAACAATAATAGCTCTCTTTAAATTCTTAAATAGGTTTGCAATATCCCTATTACTCATCCCCGTCTGGTAACACAGTTCATCAAAGATGTACCCACCATTGTAGTAATACACCGCTACAATGGCCGTAGGGTCGTTCGTATAGCCAAAATCAAGCCCGTAACGCTCAAGACGGGCTTCGTGAGGAATATCCCCTATAATCTTCCACCCCGTATAAATACGCCCCTCTATATCCCCAATCTGTCCCTCTCCATATACCTTCCACCAATTCTTGTCAGTCTTCCTCTGTTCAAGTTCCTGTACGATTGAAGCAGAGAGAGCTTCATTATCCTTGTAGGTCAGTGTGATGAAATCAACGTCGGTGCGCTTAGGAAGAATCTCCGTATCAAACCAAAATTCACACGAGGGATTCCAATCTAAAAAAATGTAATTGTTGGTACGAATGGCGAGTTGCGTGAAGATTTCGTAATCAATGTTTATCGCTTCATTCAGAAAGAGAACATCACGACGGGGACCCTTTACCTTGCCTGGCTGGTCAACTCCGAAAAATTCAATCTTAGAGCCGGTCTCAAACGTGTAAATGAAGTCAGACATATTCCAATTCTTCTCCTTGAAATACTTTTGTGATTCCATAATGTTCAAGAAGTCACGAATAGCACCTCGTTTAAGGTGGGGGAGAGACTCAGAGACAACCGAGATGAGTATAGGGTCGGGAGGAGCACCTTTTAACTTCTTATTTCCCGCACTTTGCGCGTGACCAATTAGAGCGAGGAGGATTGAAATGGTCTTGGAAGCGGAGGAACCACCACGCACGGCACGGATACGTCTTTTTAGGGCAATGATTTTCTTGGTTGCGGTGGTGGAGAAGTAGGGCATTTTTATATAGAATCTTTATTTTCCAAACACTGTTTTAAAGTCACTTCTTCTTGTTTTCTCTGAGGAGAGAGAGGAATCTGTTTGAGAGGACTATTTTTTTCTTGCTCTCTATAGAAAAAATCGTAATGTAGCTTATAAGAGTCTAAAAGACTTTCATCATCGGCTTTCTTTTGAGAAAGATACATCAAGTGATTTAAATTTATTTTTCCACCCAAAAAACTTTCTTCAAATGGAAGTTCAACACAAGTAGAGATTTTCACTAAAAAGGTCTTCATAGGGTAAAAAATTTTGTGAGGGGGGCTATATATTTAAATTCTCAAACCCGTTCGTGCCTGTCCTATGGGGGGTGGGGTATTGACTTTCATTTCTCGCCCACCACAACTTGACCCCCATTGTCAAGCCTCCTTTACATTGTCGCCATCTTGTATCGCAACGTAGTTGAGGATTTGAATTATCGGTTGAGGTGTATCACCCGTACGGCCACCAGTAAGCATTTGGATGTTCTTATTTATCGTATCCACCGTGTTGACAGCATCCCTAAGCTCCACAGAGCCCTGCAACGCTTGACCTGTTTTGTCAAGTGCCGTGTCGCGGATGTTGAGCATTTTTTCTACGGCGCCTTTATTCCTTTCCTCAATAGAAAGACCAGCCTGCTTCATAACAGCCTTATATGCTTTCGTCTGCGGGGCGCGGACATGAGCATACGCTTCCGATATACCAAGCTTGCGCGCAATGTCTGCGCGTGTCATAGGTTTTCTAGCCGTAACAGCTTGTACCATTCCATGAGCAAGCTGTTCGGCCTTGCTGAAACTCACACTAGTAGATCTCATTTATACCCCTAAACCTACCCCATTCCACCTAATCTGTCAAAAATACCCCTCCAAACACCCCTACAACGTACAGAAAATCCACCTCCCCTGTATCACCCCTTGCGTACAATACTTTAACCAAAAAGAACCATAAAGACAAAACCAACCTTTCTGCCCTCCTGCCCTTTTCTTATATATAAGAAGAAAAGGGCATAGAGCAGAAATATAGGCCTTTTTACCTCCTGCCCTATTTTCTCGGTAAAAGGAGGGCATAGAGCAGAAATACGGCTAGGAATATAGCCCCTCGTTTGACTGATTATCCTTTCTGTGTCCCTATAGTAGTTATCCCCAGTTTGGTGCTTGCCCATTGCGTACAGTAGTATATACTGTACACAGATAAGACAAGGCAATTAACAGACGGCTCGTTGATAATAAAATAGCAAGGCGTGCTTAATTTCAAACACTATGAAAGGATATATTTGTCTCCATAAAGGAAAAAAGTACGAAGTGTACGCACAGACTTCATACGAAGCACAACTAAAATGTGCACAAGAAAACAAGATAAAAAAAGGTTACGAAATTACCGTAATGTTAGCGGAAAAAGACGGGCAACAAGTAACGCACTCCACTTCCGCTTTATAAACCCTCCCACGCCTTGCCGTTTTATTGTAAGCGCACCGATTGCGTTGTACTTTGACAATTATCTACAGAAGCAAGCTTAAATCTATTATGAAAAAACCCTTTTTTCTCAAGTGGCGCGGTACATTATGCATAACAAAAGTATATGCAGAATCTCTAAATCTAGCGAAAAAGCGTTTTGCCGAATCACAATCAGTGAACTTTCTTGGAACAGTAGGCAGAATGCAACAAATAAGAAAACTATCAGGGCACGACACTGTAGGAATGGTAGAAATTACAAACTAAACCCTCCCTTGCCCCTGTAGATAATTGTTACGGCGCAAAGCACGCCCCGATCGTTGAAAACTTAATACTCACCCCCAGCTTTCCGACCTCTTTACTAATTACATTAGGTTTATGGAAATAGAACTCTACTATCACAAGACAGACGGCGGTGCAAAATATCTTTGCGCCAAAGCAGTGGAAGGCACAACCGAAGGCGATATGCACTTTGCAGTTGCACGGTTAGACGGAGAAATAGAATTGTACCGAGCAAAAGGAACAAGCGAGATTATCAAGTATTAACCTCTCCCCACACAGCCCCCTGTCCGCTTACTGGAAGGGTTCCGGACGGGAGGCGTTGTGGAATACATACTATGTCAAATATGAGTTATTGCCGTTTTCACAACACGGTATCAGACTTACAAGATTGTGAAGATAATCTCTGGGACGAAGTATCACCAGAGGAACACCGAAGCAGAAAGAATCTTATTGCTACTTGTCGGAGAATCGCAGACGCAATAGAAACGAAAGAAGACGCAGAAGCATTACCAGTAGAAAAATAACTTACCACACACAAAGAGGTCGGAAAC
>ORJL011593122.1_pt1 | contig 11718 bp, 10 predicted proteins | sample 1779941 | NCBI WGS metagenome assembly ORJL01 (sample SAMEA104232317, study PRJEB22302) | groundwater metagenome | biome: forest; feature: aquifer; material: groundwater | place: USA | collected 2011-08-07 | depth 5.8 m | reverse complement strand
TCGAGGAAGCGATCGAGCGACCGGTCCTGGCAGAAGAAGAGGATGTCGTCCTTGCCGCGGAAGTAGTGGTACAGATTGCCCGGCGACAGCCCGGCGGCATCCGCGATGTCCCGCATGCCGGCAGCCGCGAAGCCGCGCGCGCGGAAGACGCGGGCGCCGGCGTGCAGGATGCCACCGCGCCGGGCGTCGGCGCGGCGGCGCAGGCGCTGAGCACCCGACGCCCCGCCGATTGAACCGCTGTTCGAAGACTGAACCACCGTTCGATTTAACCACAAAGAAAAGAGGACGCAAAGGACACAAAGGGCACGTCCAGTTCGGTTGCGCGTCGGCGGTCACGGTTGGAGACGCCGTTTATGGCGCACGCCGGGGTTCGACGGGATTGAGGCTCAGGGATGGTATACGCTCATTCCCAATGGCATCGAGGTCCTAATGACTCCGAAAGAGGCGGCCCGGATTCTTCTGCGAACTCGACAGGCCCTCCTGCTCGTGTCCTTTGTCCTCTCCGCGGCCTGGGCGTGGCGCTACCAGGGCCTCTTCCGCATTTTCGCGGACTTGGAAATCCGTTGGACCGGCCGTTACGACCCGTTTTTCACGCTGCTGTTCACGTTCCTGACCTTGTTCGTCGCAAGCATGGCGCTGGGGGCCGTCCTGACGAGCCTGATGCGGCGCCGGTTTTCGGAGGACGAGTGGCAAACCGTGCTGCACGACACGACGGTGCTATTGGACAGCCCCTGGCGAAAACAATAGTGGTGGCAAGAAACGGCGTTCAGTTCTGACATAGAGGGCAGGTGCCCGCGTAGCTATGAAAAAACCGGATAACACGGTATAAAGTTGGGCGTTCTAATAAATTGAGCGTCGTGTCACCGTGGCTGGAGGGGTCCCCGAACCTCGCCGCGGCGTCAGGTCCCGCTGGTCACCCCGCGCATTGAGGAATCAGTTTTGATCCCCACGGTTCGCCATCTCCAGATCACCAGCAGCACCGCATTCCTCGCGTGTCTCGCCCTCATCACGGGCGCGACGATCGCACAGGCACAGGCAGAGAACTCTGCGCGTGGCGGCCCCGCGGTGGAGCGGGTCGATCCCGAGTCCCTGCCCAGGCCCACGATGCGCGCCGTGCGTACCGACGCGCGCATCACGATAGATGGAACGCTCAACGAGCCGGCATGGCAGGAGGCCGAGTGGGTCTCGGAGTTCTGGCAGATCATTCCGCGCGATGGATTTCGCATGTCGGACCGAACCGTCGTGCGCGTGCTGTACGACGATAACAACCTCTACGTCGGCGCGAAGATGTACCAGGCGGAGCCGGACAAGCTCAAGATCTCCGGGCTGGAGCACGACCCCCCGCCCTACGCGTCCGACGCCTTCGGCGTCGGGTTGGACCCGAACTTCGATCGCCAGAACGGGTACATTTTCTCGGTGAATCCGTCAGGGGCGGTATGGGACGGGCAGGGTTTCAACGACAGCCGCTATGTCAACGGCGCATGGGACGGTGTCGTGCATGTTGGAACCCAGCGCGACACGGACGGATGGACGGCGGAAGTCGCCATCCCTTTCACGACACTCCGGTTCGAGGCGACTGACGGCGAGCAGAAGTGGGGCATCAACTTCCTGCGGCGGGTCCTCGGCAAGGATCGCACCGATGCCTTCTGGGCGCCGATGCTCCGGAGGAACGCGATCCATACGTTCTCGCGGGCGGGCACCCTGACCGGACTGCGCGGGATCAAACAGGGACGCAACCTTCGGATCAAGCCATGGGTCAGCGCGTCGCAGATGTCCGGTGTATTGAGGCCCGCCGACGAACGTGGCAACTCCGCCGGCGCCGGCCTCGACGTGAAATACGGAATCACGTCGCGGCTGTCGGTGGACGCCAGCGCATTCACCGATTTCTCGCAGGCCGAGGTGGATCAGGAGCAGCTCAACCTCACGCGGTTCTCGCTCTTCTTCCCCGAGAAGCGCGAGTTCTTCATGGATAACGCGGGCATCTTCACGGTCGGTGATGTGCGGGAAGCCGGCTACCGCAGCGGATCAACGACCTCAAACTTCACGCTGTTCCACTCGCGCCGCATCGGCTTGTCCGCAGACCGCCGGCCCATTCCCATCGTGGGCGGTGGACGGCTCACGGGTCGGGTCGGGGACTACGAGATCGGTGTGCTCGACATGCAGACCCGCGATTTCGGCGAGCCAGGCAGGAGCGGCTACGCGCCGGCCGAGAACTTCTCCGTGATGCGTCTGCGGCGATACATCCTGGGCAACTCGGATTTCGGTGTGCTGCTCACGAATCGCCAGGCCACCACCAGCGGATTTTCCGACACCTACAACCGCACCTACGCAGCGGACTTCAACCTCCGGCCCTTCCGACGCCTGGTCATCAACTCGTACGTCGCCAAGTCCGATGAACCGAAGGCCGTTGGGGACCGCTCCGCCGCGCGCCTGAATGTCTCGTGGCGGGACCAGCTGTGGGACGCTTCCACTTTCGTGAAGCGGGTGGGAGACGGCTTTAATCCGGGCATGGGGTTCGTGCAGCGGACCGGGATGAAGCAGGTGTACGCCACGGTGGGCGCGCATCCGGCGCCCACCATTCGATTCGTGGCGGAGCTGAACCCCTATGCGGAAGTCAACGCCATCACCAACCTTGCCGGCGTGCCCGAGACGCGGGATATCACGGCCGGGCTGGGCGTGGAGCTGAACTCCGGCAGCGCCATCAGCCTCACACAGACGAACAACTACGAGCGGCTGGAGAAAGTCACCTCCATTTCCGGCGTCAACGTTCCGAAGGGAACATACCGGTTCAACGAAACGGCGCTCTCCTTCACGCCGAACGCCTCCGGGGTCCTCTCTGCTTCGTTGTCGGCCAGCCGTGGCGGTTTCTACGATGGCGATCGCACCGCGATGTCGGCATCGGTGCTGTTCAGACCGGACTACCACCTGACGATGACCGCCGAGGCCCAGCACAACGTCGTGACCCTCGCGGGAAAGCCGTTCACGGCCGATGTCTACAGCTCGCGCCTTCGGTACGCCTACAACACGAACTTATCCGCGATGGCGTACGTCCAGTTCAACAACCAGACCGACGAAGTCGTCGGGAACTTCCGGATCAGCCTCATCCACGCTCCGTTGAGCCACGTGTTTCTCGTGCTGACCGAGCGGCGGTACGTCGGGCCGGAGACGCGCCCGTCGAATCGTCTCGAACGCACCATCAGCTTGAAGGTCACGAGGCTGTTCCAGTTCTGAGTTGTCGCGCTGCGGCCGGGGTGGCGTTCTGCTGGTGACCGGAGCACGGCAAAAATCTGGCGCAGCCGGCGTCCGAGGTGTAGCATCCGGTTCATCTTGAGGTGAGCGCGGAACGGCGACGGGCTGAAGGAGGTTTGAGACCATGTCAGAACAACAGAGCAAGATCGACCGGCGTACCCTGCTGAAGCTCATGGGTGCGGCCGGCGCGACGGCGACCGTCGTGTCTGCCTGTCGATCGCCATTTGACGACTCCGTGAGCGCCCAGGGGCTGACCGGCGGGAAGTTCGAGAGGTCGATTCCGCTGGCGACGGCGGGACCGGGTGGAAACCCGAATTGGAAGCCGGGCGACGCCGGGAAGTTCCTCCCGCCGCAGGAAATTCCAACGCGCGGCAGGGCCTCGGACGCGCTCTCCGGCCTGCCTAAGGAAAGGCTCCTGAACCTCTACGAGCGGATGAGCACCAGCCGGAAGTGGGAAACCGCGATGAAGGACCTCTTCCTGGGCGTCAAGGATGGTCTCTATGGCGCATTCCACACCTATGTGGGTGAGGAAGCCGTGGCCGTCGGCGTCGTGAGCGCGCTCAACGAGGACGACTACATCGCCAGCACGCATCGAGGCCACGGCCACCTGATCGCCAAGGGCGGCGACCTCAATAAGATGACCGCCGAGATCTTCTTCAAGAAGACCGGCTACAACAAAGGGTACGGCGGGTCGATGCACATCACCGACATGTCCAAGGGCATCATGGGCATGAACGGGATCGTCGGCGCGAGCTTCTACATGGCGGCCGGCGCGGCGTTGCGCGCCAAGGTGCGCGGCACCAAGCAGGTCTCCGTGGCGTTCTTCGGCGACGGCGCTGCCGCCTCGCCGTATTATTTCAGCGCCATCCGGAGCTGTACCAACCTGAAGATCCCGGCCATTTTTGTGAACGAGAACAACTTCCAGTACATGGGCGTGCCCATGGCGCTCACGGTGCCGACCAAGTACATCTCCGAGTACACCAAGGGCCTGGACATTCCACATCACCTCGTGGACGGGAACGACGTTTCGGCCGTCTATGCCGCGACCGAGGAAGCTGTTGCCTGGGCACGCGCCGGCAACGGGCCGAGCATGATCGAAGCCATCACCTACCGCTGGTACGACCATTCCGGGTTTGCGGGCGGGAAAGTGGGACAGGACGGCGCGATGGGGCTGCCGTATCGCACCGATGAAGAGGTGCGGCAGTGGATTTCACGCGATCCGATCGCCCGCTACAAGACGTGGCTGGTCGCCAAGGGGCTGGCGACCGAGGCGGAGCTGACTAAGATCGGGCAGACCGCGCAGGCAGCGGTCGATGCGTCGATCGAGTTTGCGCGCAACAGCGTGGACCCCGACGCCGAAGCGGGCGTGCTGAGCACCTATGCCAACAGTGCGGTCGAGGCGACCCAGTTCTACAACAGAAAAGGCCTCGCCACCGGTCCGCGGATAACGTAGCCGGAGAAGAGAAGGAGAAGCTCCATGCCCAAGAAATCGTATAGCTACGCGCAGCTCGAGGCCGTCGCCCAGGAAATGCGCGCCAATCCGGACATGGTCTACTTCTACGAGTACCAGTCCTCGACGGCGACGCTGCCCACCGGCGAAGTGCTGGACCTGGTGAAGGAGTTCGGCAACCTACGCACGTCAGGCCGCGGCTGGCCGATCGACGAGCAGTGGATTGTCGGCGCCGCGATCGGTGCGGCGGCGGCCGGATCCAAAGCCATCGCGCGCACGCCAACGATGGCGCCAATCTACGCCATCGAGTACGTCCAGAATCAGGCGGGGAAGATCCGGTCGATGACGGGCGGGCAGGCCAGCATGCCGTTCGTGCTGTGGCAGGACGGAGCGGGCCGGCAGCGCGGGAGCGCTGCGCAGCACACCGATGTCGGAATGGAGTCGCTGTACGCGCAGCTGCCGGGCGTCAAGGTGGTCGCGCCGAGCAACGCCTACGACGCAAAGGGGCTGCTGATTGCGGCGATCCGCGACCCGGATCCGGTGGTGTATCTGGATTACGGCGAAGTGAAGTCGGGCGAACAGCCGGACGTCCCGGACGAGGCGTATGAGATCCCGCTCGGGAAGGCGGAGGTGCGACAGGCGGGGCGGGACCTGACGCTGGTGGCGTGGGCACCGGCCACGGTCGACGTGAAGCGGGCGCTGCCGGAGATCGCGAAGGCGGGGATCAGCGTGGAGTTCATCGACCCGCGCTCGCTGAAGCCGCTCGACGTGGACACGCTCGTGGCGTCGGTGAAGAAGACCCGGCGGCTGCTGGTGGTCGAACATGGCCACTACACCGCCAGCTTCGGGTCGCACGTGATCGCGGAGGTGGTGCAGGTGGTCCCTGGGATCAAGGCGCGCAAGATCGCCTTCCCGGACGCGCCTGGGCCGGGTTCCGCCGTGATGATGACGTGGCTGCGGCCCGATGCCCCGAAGATCGTGGATGCCGCTGTGCAGATGGTGAGAACCTGAGGACATCGGGATGACCGCTGAGACAGAAGCAGCATCGCCGGCTCTCTGCCCGCGATGTCACGGGGTGCTGGTTGCCTCAACGGTCAGGACGGCCATCTGGCACGGCGATCGCCTGGCCATCGTTGAAGACATTCCGGCGCACGTGTGCGAGTCGTGTATGGAGCAGTTCTACGACGCCGACGTCAGCGAGGTGCTGCGCCGGCTCTCTGAGGAGGGCTTCCCGTCCGGGCAGGCCAAGAAGGAGATTGTCGTACCCGTCTTCTCGCTCGAAGGCCGTATCGTCAGAAGGCCTGCTCTTCCCGAAGACTCCTATGTGGACTAGCGTTCGCTGGTCGGCTCCGGCCGTCGTGATCGTCAGCGCGTTGTTGCTCGTTGGCTGCGGAGGGGCGGAGGCGCCCGCCGGAGACACCACGCAAACCGCACCGCCGGCCGCCGCTTCGGCTCCTCAGGCGGCGCTTTCGGCTTCGGCCACCGCCGCGGCCGAGCCCAGGACGGTCGCCGACCTGTTTCCGCCAGGCCCTGGGCGCGATCTGGTCATGGACAACTGCGCCACGTGCCATAACGTCGCCTGCTCCGCGATTGGACAGCGGACGCCCGACCGATGGAACGCCCTCAGGGAGAGCCACCGGGACAAGGTGACCGGCGCCGACCTGGACACGATTTTCGCGTATCTCAGCGTAAACTTCGACGACACCAAGCCGGAACCCAGAGTGCCGCCGGTATTTCTCGAAGGTGGATGCACCCCGTTCTAGCCTCCCTCCTGGTCGCGAGTGCCGTGACAGTGGTGGCCGCCTGCGGCGCCGCCACGACCGAGAACTCGGCGGCGGCTGGCGCGAAGCGGGCCGTCAACGATCCGGCGGTTAAAGAGGCCGCGAGCAAGGTGAACATGGACGAAGTCTTCCCGCCCGGGCCGGGACGGGACCTCGCGCTGAACAACTGCCAGAACTGTCATACGTTCGTGCCCATCGTCATCCTGCAGATGGACAAGGACGCGTGGACTCGCAGCAGCATCGATCACCGCGAACGCGTGACGAGCCTGACCGACGAAGAGTTCAAGACCGTGTACGAGTATCTGTCGGCGACTTTCAATCCGGACCGGCCTGTGCCGACGCTGCCGAAAGCGCTACTGGAGTCCTGGACGTCGTATTGATCGAACGTTGCTGTTCAACTCCTTTTCGTTCCTCGCCTCTTTCGCAGCGCTCGTCGTCGTTTACTACGCACTTCCCCACAAGCACCGCTGGCCGCTGCTGGTTGTTGCGAGCGTTGGCTTCTATGCGATGTTCAGGGCCGGCTACGTGCTGCTCCTGCTCGGCGTCACGGTCGTGGCGTATGCGGCGGCCCTGGGGATCGACGCCTCGGTCGATCGCCACCGGAAGAAGGCCGCTCTCGCTGCCGGCGTCGTGGGCGCACTGGGCGCGCTCTTCGTCTTCAAGTACTTCGACTTCTTTGCTGGCTCCCTTGACGCTCCAGTCGTCCTCCGATTGAATGTCGTCGTGGCGGCTGGGCTCTCGTTCTACACGTTTTCGTGCGTGAGCTACCTGGCCGACGTGTACGCCGGGCGCCTGCGGGCAGAGCGGCACTTAGGCCGCTTCACCCTCTACGTCTCGTTTTTCCCCAAGCTTCTGGCGGGCCCAATCGAGCGCGCGAAGCCGTTCCTGGCGCAGGTCTCCCAGCCCGTCTCGTTCAACAGCGCCGGCCTCACCGCTGGGCTGGAACTGATGCTCTGGGGCCTCTTCAAGAAGGTGGTCATCGCCGACCGCTTGGCTGTGTTCGTGGACGCGGCCTACGGGCAGCCCCGGTTTGCGTCGCCCGCCGATCTGGTCATCGCGACCTACTTCTTTGCGTTCCAGCTCTACTGCGACTTTTCGGGCTACTCCGACATCGCCGTCGGCGCAGCAAAAGTGCTCGGCTTCGACCTGACGGAGAATTTTCGCCGGCCGTACTTCTCCTCGTCGGTTCAGGAATTCTGGGCACGGCGCTGGCACCTGTCGCTGGCGACCTGGTTCCGCGATTACATGTACATCCCGATGGGCGGCAGCCGGGTTTCCCGCCTTCGGCAGTCGTTCAATCTGATGGCGGTGTTTCTGGTCAGCGGCCTGTGGCACGGCGCGAACTGGACGTTCGTCGTTTGGGGCGGGCTGAACGGGCTCTATCAGGTCGGGTCGCTGCTGACCGGCGGGATGTGGGGCCGGCTTTCAGGCCGGCAGGGCCAGGCCCGCGAGAGGATCGCTCGGCGCGCGCCCCGTCTGGCGGGGGCCATCAGCGCATGGCTCCGCGCAGTCCTGACATTTCATCTGATTCTCGTCACCTGGGTATTCTTCCGCGCAGCGTCCCTCGCCGACGCGGTGACAATTCTCTCGCGAGTCGCCAGTTCGTTCTCGACGCTTCCACGGCTGCTTCAGGCGCGGATGACCGGCGAGATCCTGCTGTCGCTCGCGCTGATCCTCGTGCTGCTGGCGGTCGAGGCCCTCGACGAGCGGCGGCCGCTCTGGGAGCGCGTGCACGTCCGGCCCGTCCAGGTCCGCTGGGCCGTCTACTACGCGCTGTTGTTCGCGCTGATTGTGCTCGGGACCTGGAACGTCCGTGAGTTCGTGTATATGCAGTTCTGAGACGGATGCGGTGTGTCTGAGGAAGTGCGTCAATTCGTCCGCCGTGCGGTGCCGTTCGCACTCATCGGGCTGGTCTTGTACGTGGCGTTGTACGCCGCGTCCGAACACCTCATCGCGCGGTACGCGCAGCGCAACCGCTTCTACATGGTGAAGGCGGCGCCGCGCGCGGAGTACGACGCTGTGATCCTCGGCGCTTCGCATGCGGCCGTGTTCGACTACCAGGACATGAACGCTCGGTTGGAGGAAATGACCGGCGCGAGGATTATCAATCTCTCAATCGTCGGTGGCGGCCCCGTCGTCAACAGGCTGCTGCTCGAGTATTTCCTGGCCAGGCACCACACCAGGACCGTGGTCTACGTCGTGGACTCGTTCGCGTTTTACTCGCGGGAGTGGAACGAGGACCGGCTGGGAGACGTGAGGCTCTTCCACCGCGCGCCATTCGACCCGACGCTTGCGCGGCTTCTGCTGCAGAGTCCGGCGAGCCGCTCGGTGGCGTTCGACTACATCGCCGGCTTTTCCAAGATCAACAATCCAGATCGCTTCACGTCAGACGTCCGAGCCGAGGAGGGAACGCGCTTCAGCAGGACGTACCGGCCGGTCAGGCAGATCGATCAGCAACGCCTCGAGTACCTGTATCCCAGGGAGATCGACGACGAAGCGATCTCGGTGCGCGGACGGTACCTGGGGGAGCTCGAAGATTTGATTCGAAGTGTGAAGTCCCGCAGCGTCCGCTTCGTCGCCATCAAACCGCCAATTCCGGCCCGCGTTCACCGCGTGATTCCTGGCGAGGCGCAATTCGACGCGGCGCTCAAAGCAGTCCTCAATCGCCATGACGTCGAGCTCTACGATTTTTCACTGGTCGACAACGACGAGAAGTTCTTCTTCGACACCGATCACCTTAACCGGACCGGCGTGTTGAACTTCTTCGAACACCATCTTAAGGGCGCGTTGGCAAAGACTCGAGCACCATCGTGACTTTCCTGTCGTCAGGAGCGCCCGGATCGCGCCTTTCGAAGATGCGGCTTGAGAAGAACCGAGATTTAGAGAACTACTGCGAGAAGGGGAGCGATGGATAAGAGACACCCGCTACGCCAAGGAAATCGTGACTTCGGTACTGACAGTTCAAAGCGGTGGAGAGGGGCGAATTGAACGACTCCGAATCAAGAGCTCTGGTCAAGAGGAAATTCGGCTGTCCTGGTGGTAGCGAGGTCGGTAAGTGATTGTTCTTCTACCGTGTTAGTGGAGCGGGCTACGGGGATCGAACCCGTGTCCGAGGCTTGGGAAGCCTCTGTACTACCATTGTACTAAGCCCGCCCACGGGTCCGGCTGCCTGCCCCGAGCGCCGTAGGACGTCTGCGCCGAGCGGCGCGAAGGGGAAGCCGGACACTACCGAAACCCGCGGCTCGCCCATTCTAACGTTCAGGATCGAATAAGCGCAATCACCTCGTCGCGCTTCGTCTCCATCATCGCCGCCGTCGCCGCCTCCAGGTTCAACCGCAGCAGCGGCTCGGTGTTCGACGGCCGGACATTGAAGTGCCAGTCCGGGTATTCGATCGAGATGCCGTCAAGCTTGTACTGGTTGGCGTCGGCATACTTCGCCGCAATCTGGTCGATCTTCGGGGCCACGGCATCCATGCTCGGCAGCTTGGTGTTGATCTCGCCCGAAATGAAATACCGCGCCCGAAGCGGCGCCAGCAGCTCGCCGAGGCTCTGGCCTTTTTTCGACATCAGCTCCAGCATCAGCAGCGCAGGGATGAACCCGTTGTCCGCGTAGAAGTTGTCGCGGAAGTAGTAGTGCCCCGTGACCTCGCCGCCGAAGATGGCGTTGGCCTCCCGCATCCGCTGCTTGAAGAAGGCGTGGCCCACGCGGTTCATCAGGTACGCCCCGCCATATTTCGCGACGGTGTCCTTCACCGCAAAGCTCGCGCGCAGATCGTAAATGATCGTGGCGCCGGGATGTTTCAGCAGAAACGCCTCCGCGAGCAGCGCCGTGACGAAATCGCCCGGCACGAACGCGCCGCCGCCGTCGATGAAGAAGCAGCGGTCCGCGTCGCCATCCCAGGCGATGCCGATGTCGGCCTGTTGCCTCACGACCGCCTCGACGATGTCGCGGCGGTTCTCTTCGATGAGCGGATTGGCTTCGTGATTCGGGAAGCGGCCGTCGATATCGAAGCACAGCCGCGTGGTTCGGCAGGGAAGCCTGTCGAAGAGCTGCGGCGCGACGAGCCCGCCCATCCCGCTGCCCGCGTCCAGCACGACCTTGAAGGGATGGACGATCGACGGATCGATGAACGCCATCACGTGCTCGACGTACGGCGCGAGCGCGTTCCTCACCGCCACCTGACCCCTACGCCACGGCGCCGGCGGGAGGCGGCCGTTTGCGATCATGTCGCGGATGTCGGAGATACCTGCCTCGCCGCTCAGCGGAAACGCCTCGCGGCGCACCATCTTCATCCCGTTGTATTGCTTCGGATTGTGCGACGCGGTGATCTGGACGCCGCCGTCCAGCCGATCGCGGGCGACCGCGAAGTACAGCATGTCGGTGGCGATCATCCCGTAATCGACGACGTCGGCCCCCTGCGACGTTGCGCCGTCGATGAACGCCGCGGCCAGCGCCGGCGACGACAGGCGCATGTCGCGCCCGACCGCGATGCGCCTGGCCTTCAAATACGCGACGAACGCCGCGCCGATGGCACGGGCGGTCTCCTCGTCGATATCGCCGGGGTAGAGGCCCCGAACGTCGTAGGCTTTGAAAATCTCGGGGTTGAGGTGCATGTCAGAGCTGAGAGCTGAGAGCTGAAAGCGGTTCTAGATCCGGCTGAAGTCGGTCAGGACCGATTTGTCGCCCAGGACGGCGCCGTCTTCCACCGTCGCGCTCCGGCCGATGTGGCAGTGGCGGGCGACAATCGATCGGCGGACGACCGCGTCCTGGCTGATGCGCGTGTTGGCCCACACGACGGCGTGCTCGACGGTGGCGTGCTCTTCGATGTGGCACTGGCGGCCCACCACGGCGTAGGGGCCGACGCGGGCGCCCGTTTTGACGATGGCGCCGGCGTCGATGAAGCAGGGGCCGGTCAGCGTCACGCCTTCTTCGACGCGCGCCTCAGGCGAGATCCAGACCTTCACCGGCTCGCCGGCAAACGGCGCCGCCTTGTAGCGGCCGTCCATGACGTCGCGATGGACCTGCATGTATTTCTGCGGCGTGCCGATGTCGATCCAGTAGCCGCGATCGACGGAGGCGACGCACGCTTCCTTGTTTTTGATGAGCGACGGAAAGAAGCTCCGCTCGATCGACCACGGCATATCCTTCGGGATCCGATCGAAGGTGTCGGGTTCCAGGACGTAGATGCCGGCGTTGATCGTGTCGCAGGTGATCTGATCCGCCTTCGGTTTTTCGAG
>ORJL011227919.1_pt1 | contig 11718 bp, 8 predicted proteins | sample 1779941 | NCBI WGS metagenome assembly ORJL01 (sample SAMEA104232317, study PRJEB22302) | groundwater metagenome | biome: forest; feature: aquifer; material: groundwater | place: USA | collected 2011-08-07 | depth 5.8 m | reverse complement strand
GGTTTGCCGGCTTCCGCCGGCGCCACGGTCACGGTCACGGCGGACGGGTCACGGCGCACGGTTCACGAGCTTCCTGACCGGCTGCAATCAACGCCACGGGTCGCGGCGCCCTCTGCCTCTTGATCGGGACGGATGACCCATGACCGACGTGCTCACGGGCCTGGCGGAGATTCAAACCCTCGGCGATCTGCTGGATCGTCTCGGGGGCATTTCCGCCGACCGGGTCCGATTCCGGCCGACGCCGGGCACGGCGACGGAGGCGGATGTCCTCGCGGTCGAACGCTCCAAGAACCGACTGTGCGAGCTCGTGGACGGGGTTCTGGTGGAGAAGGCCATGGGGTATCGCGAATCCCTGCTCGCCGCTGCCTTGATCCGATGGCTGAGCGCCTTCGTCCTTTCTCGCAATCTGGGCCTGGTCAGCGGCGCCGATGGCATGATGCAGCTTTTCCCCGGGCTGGTCCGCATTCCGGACGTGGCGTACGTGTCCTGGAATCGTCTGCCTGGCGGCAGGGTTCCCCAGGAGGCGATCCCGAGCCTGGTTCCAGACCTCGCGGTGGAAATCCTGAGCGTCGGGAACACGCCGGCGGAGATGGCCCGCAAGCGCGAAGAGTACTTTTCCGCCGGGGTGCGCTTGCTTTGGTACGTGGATCCCTTGCGCCGGATCGCGACCGTCCACACCTCTCCCCATGCGTACACCCTGCGAACGACGGAGGAAACGCTCGAGGGCGGCGACGTCTTGCCGGAATTCACGCTCCCGCTACGGGATCTCTTCGCAGAGCTGGATCGTCACGCGTAGGACGGAGCACGAACGGGTGAGGCCTGCGAAGCCCTGCCCTTCCCGGGCCGCCAGGCGTTGCATGGGCCAGAAGGAGGGGACGCCATGTTGAGCACGATGCAGGACCAGCCGCTGACGATCACTTCGATCCTCCGCCACGGGTCGACGGTGCACGCGGGCAGCGAGGTGGCGACCTGGACCGGATCAGGCGCGCGCCGGGCCCGGTTCGAGGAGATCGCAGTGCGGGCCGCTCGGCTCGCCGGCGCGCTGCGGCGCATGGGGATCAAGCCGGGCGATCGGGTCGGCACGTTTGCCTGGAACGTGCAGGAGCATCTCGAGGCCTATCTCGCGGTGCCGTGCTATGGGGCGGTGCTGCACACTCTGAACATCAGGCTGGTGCCGGAGCAGGTAGCCTGGATCGCGAACCACGCGGAAGACCGGGTGATCGTGGTCGAGGACTCGCTGGTGCCGGCGCTGGCCCCGGTCGCGGCCCTGCTGAAGACGGTCGAGCGCTTCGTGGTGACCGGGTCCGGGGACGCGTCCGCGCTCGGCCCGCGCGCGGTCCGTTACGAGGATCTGCTGGCGCAGGAATCGGGCGACTTCGACTGGCCCGAGTTGGACGAGCGCTCGGCGGCCGGGATGTGCTACACGAGCGGGACCACCGGGAATCCGAAGGGAGTCGTCTACAGCCATCGTTCGACCGTGCTGCACGCGATGGCGATGAGCATGGCCGCGAACTGCGGGATCGAAGAGCACGACCGAGTGCTCGAGATCGTGCCGCTCTTCCACGCGAACGGCTGGGGCCTGGTGCACGTGGCCTTCCTGACCGGCGCGGACCTGATCCTGCCGGGCCGGTTCCTGCAGGCGGAGGCGCTTTGCCGGATGATTGCCGCCGAGCGGCCGACGTTTGCGGGGGCGGTGCCGACGATCTGGAACGACATCCTGCGCCTGGCCGAGACCACCGCGATCGACCTCTCGTCGCTCGAGCGGGTGGTGTGCGGGGGGTCGGCGGTGCCGCGCGCGCTGATGGAGAAGTTCCAGGAGCGGTACGGGGTGAGGATCATCCAGGCGTGGGGGATGACGGAGACGAGCCCGCTCGGGGCGATCGCCAGGCCGCCGAAGGGAACCCCCGCCGACGAGGAGATGGACTGGCGCTCGCGCACGGGCCGGGTGGTGTACGGGGTCGAGGCGCGGATCGTGCACGAGGAAAAGCCGCAGCCCTGGGACGGCGCTTCGGTGGGGGAGATCGAGGTGCGCGGGCCGTGGGTCACCGGGTCGTATTACCAGGACGACGATCCGGCGAAGTTCCACGACGGCTGGCTGCGCACCGGGGACGTGGGGACGATCGACGCGCGCGGGTTCGTGCAGATCTCGGATCGCGCCAAGGACGTGATCAAGTCCGGCGGCGAGTGGATCTCCTCGGTCGAGCTCGAGGTCGCGCTGATGGCGCATCCCGACGTGCGCGAAGCCGCGGTGATCGGGGTGCCCGACGAACGTTGGGGCGAACGGCCGCTGGCCTGCGTCGTCTTCAAGGACGGCGCGAAGACGACGTTCGCCGAGCTGAAATCGTTCCTCGCGTCCCGGGTGGCCCGCTGGTGGCTGCCGGAGCGCTGGGCGGCCATTCCCGAAGTCCCGCGCACGAGCGTCGGCAAGTTCGACAAGAAGGCGCTACGGGCGCGGCATGCGGCGGGCGGGATCGACACCCGGGAGGCGTGAGGTCGCCGGAGCCCGAGGCTCGGCGTCACGCGGGCCGGCGCATGGACCCGATCGGCGGCGCCCCGCCGTCCCACGCCGAGCATCGGTTGGGCCTGGTCGCCCTGCAGATCCGCCGCGCCTACGGAGCGCGAGTCCGATCGGTACCTGAGTCGAGGACCTCGCGGACCTTCAACGCGAATGCGTCGAGCGTGAAGGGTTTTTGGACGAACGCCGCGCCCGAGTTCCGCAGGTCCTCCTGGAGGCCGGCATGCTCGGTATAGCCCGACATGTAGAGGATCTTCATCCCGGGACGGAGCGGCGCCAGTCGCTTCGCGAGGTCGATCCCGCTCATCCCCGGCATCACCAGGTCGGTGATGAGGAGCTGGATCGGGCCTGCGTGCTGCCCGCAGGTGAGAAGGGCCTCGCTGCCGTTGGGTGCTTCGAGAATGGCATAGCCGCTCGCCTCGAGGATTCCGCGCACGAGCATCCGGACGGCGTCTTCGTCCTCGACGAGGAGAATGGTCTCGGTTCCTCGGGGCGGCGGTGCGGCCGGGCGACGCAGCTCGAGCACCTCGGCCGGTGTCGCGACTTTTGGCAGGTGGATCTTCAACGTCGTTCCCTGGCCGGACTCGCTGAACAACGCGATGTACCCCCCGCTCTGCTTCACGATCCCGTAGACCATCGCCAGGCCCATGCCGATGCCCTTCCCCTGGCCCTTGGTCGTGAAGAAGGGCTCGAAGGCGTGCGCGCGCGTCTCCGCGTCCATGCCGCAGCCCGTGTCGCTCACCGCGAGCATGACGTACGAACCGGGCGCGGAACCGGGGTTCGCACGGGAGAGAGCCTCGTCCAGTTCGACGTCGTCCGTCTCGAGGGTGAGCGTTCCACCCTTGGGCATGGCGTCGCGCGCATTGACCGCGAGATTCATCAGGATCTGTTCGATCTGGCCCGGGTCGGCTTTCACCCGCCCCAGCCCCGGCTTCAGGACGCTGACCAGCGCGATGTCCTCGCCGATCAGACGCCGCAGCATGTTCGCCACATTGGCGACGAGAGAGTTGAGATCGACCACCTTCGGCTGCAGGATCTGCTTGCGGCTGAACGCCAAGAGCTGACGCGTCAGGGATGCCGCGCGGTCGGCGGCCTTCTCGACCGCTTCCGCATGCCCCCGCAGCGGATCGGTCTTGCCCAGACCGGCCATGATCAAGTTCGTGTAGCCGGAGATGACCGTCAGGAGATTGTTGAAGTCGTGCGCCACGCCGCCGGCAAGGCGACCGACGGCATCCATCTTCTGGGACTGGAGGAGCTGCGCCTGGAGTTTCCGGTGCTCGGTGAGGTCGCGGTGCGTGGCCACGAAGTGCGTCACCTCACCGCCGGGCCCTTCGACCGGAGCCACCGTGAGATCGGCGGGGTAGGCGGCGCCGTCCTTCCTGCAGTTGACGACCTCGCCGCGCCACACGCGGCCGGCGAGGATGGTCGACCACAACGCGGCGTAGATCCCCGGATCGGTGAGCCCCGACTTCAGGATGCGCGGCGTCTTCCCGATCGCCTCCTCGCACCGCCAGCCGTTCTGCCGGGTGAAGGCCTGGTTCACCCAGAGGATCGTTCCTTGCCGGTCCGTGATCGCGACGGGATCGGCAACGGCGTTCAGTGAGGCCACCTGCAGCGCAATCTGCCGCTCGTACTCGACGCGGTACGCGATGTCCCGCAGCACGCCGGTGAACACGACCTCTCCATCCGCGCGGTAGACGCTGAGCGTGAGGTCGATCGGAACCAAGGCGCCGTCCTTGCGCAGTCCCTCCACCTGACGGGGCGGTCCGAAGGTCGCCGACTCTCCGGTCGCCAGGAAGCGTGCGAACCCCGATTCGTGAGCGCAGCGAGAGGCCTGCGGCATCAGCATCATGATGGGCTTGCCGAGGACTTCGTCTCGCGGGTAGCCGAACATTCTCTCTGCGGCCCGATTGAAGTAGGAGACGAGCCCATCCTTCCCCATCATCACCATGCCATCCGTGGCGTTTTCGACGACTTCGTGGAAGCGGTCTTCGGACCGGCGTGCGAGGGCGGCGAGACGCTCCTCCGTCGAGAGATCCTCGACCACGACGAGCAGGAGTTCCTCCTCTTCCTCTTTTTCTTCCGCAAGCCGCGTTCCCGCCACCGCGATCCTGACGTGGCGCGAGCTGCCCGTGCCGAGGCAGCGCCCGAGGTAAAGGAGTCCGGAGCGGGTTTCGTCCGTCGCGAGCACATGGCGCAAGTGCGGTTCCAGCTCCGGGATGCCGAGGACGTCGATGACGGGGCGCCCGACGAGCGCGGCCGGTACTTCATGGCAGTATTCGAGGAACGAGCGGTTCGCGGAACGGACCCGGAGCTCGCGGTCGACGACCAGCAGGCCCGCCGGGACGCTGGCGACGATCCGCTCGGCGTGTTTCCGTCGGAGGTGCAGGGCCGCGAGCAGTTGCTGCACCCGGCCCGTCATGTCGTTGAAGGTCCCGACGAGCGTGGCGAGCTCGTCCCGCGTGGTCACCTCCAGGGGTTGCGAGAAATCCCCGCCGCTGATGCGCCGGGCCGCCTCGTCGAGGCGCAGGACCGGGCGGACAATGAACCGTCGGGTGACCCAGAGACCGACGATGAAGACCATGCCCTGCCCCGCTGCGATGACGGCAAGCACCAGCAGCATCCGGTGGCGGAGGCGGTCCGCGCGCGCCGCGAAGGTCGTGACGACGCGGTGCGAGGCGTCTCTCAGGTCGCCCATGCTCGTCGTGAGCCGACGATACGCCGGTTCGAAACGCGGGTCGGTCCGCGATACGTCCGCGACGATCTCGAGGTCAGGTTCGATTCGGCCCCAGTGCTCCGACACGGCCCCGAGATCGCCCTGCAGCTCGGACGGCGCGGGGTCGAGAGTCCCATCCAGGATGCTCCCGCCGAGCCGAAGGACCGTCAGGCTGCGAGCGAAATCGGCGACGCGATCCCGGAGACCCCCGCGATCCTCCTCCTGACCGATGGCCACCATTTGCGCCCAAGCCAGGATCTCGGCCGCCAACATGCGCTGCCGGCCGGCGGCGTTGACGAAGTGGGCGTCGTTGTGGGTCTCGTTCAGGAATGAGGCGAAGAACCCGACGCCGACGAGCGCGCCGGCGAGCGACAGGAACAACAGGGACCCGATTTTCCTGGTCAGGGTCACCTTCATGACGCGACCTCGGCTGGCTTGCGCAAGATCATTTCCCGACCTCCTGCTTGATTCGGTGGGTTCCCCCCCGCGGCTGCCGCCGCAACCGACGGAACTACGGATTGTACGGATTGTCCAGATTGCACGGATTGTCCAACGGCAGAAGGTGTGATTCCTCGCAAAATCGTCGAAAATGCGACGACGCGTCCCAACCAACTGTTTCGAGGTTGCAGGCCTATTAGCTAGCCTACGATCCGTGAGATTCTTCGCGCCAAGAAAAATCTCAGCCGCGACCACGTCGGCGCCGGCGGCCGCATCGGGCCTTTCCCCGACAACGCGCCGCCGTACGCCGCCTACGGCCTGCTTCGGCCCGCCGAAGGCTTCACCGTGCTCCAGCGACTCGCGACCCACAACCTCGAGTCCGTCCTGATCGGCACCGACGGCGCGGCTCGGGAAAGGCCCCGACCACCCCGACCTCGCCGGCCTCGACCTGGAGCAGGAAGCCGCGCGCCGCCGCCTGGGCGTCTACGGCGCGAAACTCGGCGTCTTCCCGACCTCGACCTCGCTCCCCGCGCGCGTCGTCCTCCCCGAGGAGCCCGCGACCGACCCGGCGTGCCGGCCGCGAGCCCGGATCCGCGGGTCAGCGCACGCTCGCGCCCGGCGACCGGGGGGCGAGTTGCCTCAGCAAGTCGAGCGATCGGTCGCGCTCCGCGAGCGGCGCGTCGCGGTCGAACCGGCCTTCGACCTTCCAGACCGCCCACAGGATCTCCGCCGCCAGGTCGCAGACGCGCACGGGCGCGAGGATTCGCGCGCACCCATGGGTGCGCGTGCCATCCGGTGAGCAGGTCGAACACCCGAACTCTCTCGCGCGCTCTCTGGGCGCGAGATCTTCGAGGCGGCGGTCGGGACGGGCGTCGTGGGCTTCCTGATCCGCGATCATCTTGCGGAGCACGGCGACGGCGTTGCGCGCATGGTCTGCCTTGGGGCAATCGGGGCACTCCGCGAGCAGTCGCTCGAACGCCCGGCTCTGTTCCTCCCGGGACGCATCCGGGGACAGGAGGCGCGCGCGCGCCCGCTCGAAGGCCTCCAACCCGGCGAGAGCCTCCTGTGCGTTGGGCCCGGCCGCGCCGTCGGGGGACCGGCTCCGACTCGCCCCGTGCGTGCTGCAGGAGGCTTGCCCGAGCGCGCAGCAGAGGAGGAGCGCGCCGATGCGACGCATGCGATCGTCCTCCATCGCGGCGGTGAGTTCGGTTCGCGGGCTGCTCCACCGGGTCAGGCCGCCCCCGGTGGAGCGTTGCTTCCTCCCGGGCAGCGGGGTCCAAGCCCGAGATCGGCGGAGGCCATCGTGCTTGCGGGCGAGGTTGACGCCCACTTCGTGGTCCTCGATGATGCCACCGCCCGCAGCGTGGCCGCGGCAGAAGGCCGAGCCGTGGTGGGGCGTTGGGCGAATAGCGAGCCTTCCCCCCCGTCCGCCGTCGTTCGACGCAGGCTTCATGCAAGGTCCCGGGCCGTCGTCGCGGGCCACCCCGCGCCGGCCGTTCCGCGATCCGACCTGACCGATTTCCCAGCCTGCGCCAGTTTCCTCTTGACTTAGTGTCACTCGTACACTATAATAGTGTATATATAACACGAAGTGAGGTCGGAAGCCATGCAGGACCGGATCGGGGACGGGCGGGAATCGCCGGCGGCCACGCCCTGCACGCTTGCGATCGGGCCGGGGCCGACCGGGAAGACCTTGGGCACGCCCGCGACGGGGCCCGACCCGGCCCGCACCCCCACCGGTACCGCCGCGCCCCACGCTACCCCAGCCGGAGACGTCGCTGCGCTCGCCGCGACCCGGGCCGGATGCAACGCGCGCCGCGTCGCGCTCGACGATTTCGAGATCGTCGGCGGCACGATCCCCGGCCGCGACCACGTCGGCGCCGGCCGCCTCCTCGTCGGCCGCAACAACCAGGACGCCTTCACCTGGCGCACCGACCGCGGATCCCTCGTCGCCGTCGCCTGCGATGGCTGCGGCAGCGGCGCAAAGTCGGAATTCGGCGCCGCCTTCGCCGCCGCCCTCGTCCCCCGGCTGCTCCTCGCCCCCCTTCCGGGCGACGGCCCCCCGGGCGCCGGCCCCCTGGGCGGTGCCCCCGCCGTGCTCGAAGCCGTCCGCCGCGACCTCCTCGGCCACTTGCGCGCCCTCGCCGAACTCATCGGCGCCGGCGACGACCTCGCCGAAGTCATCTCCGAGTACCTCCTCTTCACGATCGTCGGAACCGTGGTCGCCCCCCGCGAGACCGTCGTCTTCGCCCTCGGCGACGGCGTCTGGTTCGTCAACGGCGCCGGCGGCCGCATCGGGCCCTTCCCCGACAACGCGCCCCCTTACGTGGCCTATGGCCTCCTCCGGCCCGCCGAAGGCTTCACCGTCCTCCAGCGCCTCGCCACTCGCGACCTCGACTCCCTGCTCATCGGCACGGACGGAGCCGCAGAACTCGCCGAAGCCGCGCATCGCACCGTGCCCGGCACCGTCGAGCGCGTCGGCCCGCTGGCCCGCTTTTGGCGCGAGGACCGCTTCTTCCGCAACCCCGACGCCGTCCGCCGCCGGCTCGCGCTCCTCAACAGCCCCGGCTGGCGGCGCGATCCACTGACCGGACGCCTCGCCCCCGAATCCGCTCTCCTGCGGGACGACACCACCCTGATCGCGCTGCGGCGCCGCCGCTGAGGAGGAAAAAGCCATGGACGTCTTCGTCGCCGGCAAGCGGTTCCGGCTCGACCCGACCCAGGCGGTCGGCAAGGGCGGCGAAGCCGACGTCTACCGCATCGCCCCCGACCGCGCCCTCAAGCTCTGGAAAGGCCCCGACCACCCCGACCTCGCCGGCCTCGACCTGGAGCAGGAAGCCGCGCGCCGCCGCCTGGACGTCTACGGCGCGAAACTCGGCGCCTTCCCGACCTCGCTCCCCGCGCGCGTCGTCCTCCCCGAGGAGCCCGCAACCGACAAGTCCGGCCGGCGCGTCCTCGGCTACACCATGCGCTTCATCGACCACGCCGAGATGCTCGTCCGCTACGCCGATCGCGGATTCCGCGCCGGAGGCATCGACACCGATCAGGTCCGCGCCGCCCTCCTCGACCTGCACGCCACGGTCGCCGGGCTTCATGCCGCGCGCGTCGTCATCGGCGACTTCAACGACCTCAACGTCCTGGTCCGCGGCGCCGAGGCTTGGGTCATCGACGCCGACAGCTTCCAGTTCGGCGCGTACCCCTGCACCGTCTTCTCCACCCGCTTCGTCGATCCGATCCTCTGCGACCCGCACGCCGCCTCGCCGATGCTCCAGCGGCCGCACAATCCCGAATCCGACTGGTACGCCTTCACCGTCATGCTCATGCAGTGCCTGCTCTTCGTCGGCCCCTACGGCGGCATCCACCGACCGGCTGATCCCGCGCGCCGCGTTCCCCACGACGCCCGGCCGCTGCGCCGGATCACCGTCTTCGACTCCGAAGTCCGCTGGCCCAAGCCCGCCCTGCCCGCCGCCGTGCTCCCGGACGACCTCCTCCATCATCTCCAGGAAGTCTTCGTCCGCGACCGGCGCGGCGAGTTCCCCCGCCGCCTCCTCGAAAACCTGCGCTGGACCCGCTGCGCCGCCTGCGGAGCCGAACACGGGCGCGCAACCTGCCCACAATGCGCCTGTGCGGTCCTCGTGGCTGCGGTGCCCGCCGCAACCGTGCGCGGTACTGTTGTTGCCTCGGAATGCTTCCGCACCCGCGGGCGCATCCTCTGCGCCGCCTGGCAGGAGGGGAAGCTGCGCTGGCTCTCCCACGACGGCGAGGCCTTCCTCCGCGAAGACGGACGCGCCGTCCTCCGCGGCCCGCTCGATCCGCACATGCGCTTCCGCCTGCGCGGCGAGGAAACGCTCCTCGCGCGCGGCCGGCAGCTCGTGCGACTCAATCCCGGACGCGAGCCCGAGCGGCTTTCCGTGGACCTGTGCGGCTCCGCGCCCGCGTTCGACGCGGCCCCGCGCGCCGCCTACTGGATCGACCAGGGCCGGCTCCTGCGCGACGGCGCGTTCGGACCCGAGCTGGTGGGCGAGACGCTCGCCGGGCAGACGCTGTTCTGGGCCGGCGCGAAGCTGGGCTTCGGCTTCTACCGCGCCGCCGGGTTGCGCGTTGGCTTCGTGTTCCGGCCCGACCGCGCCGGCCTGGACGATTCCGTCGCGCTGCCGCCGCTGCGGGGCACGCTGGTCGCCGCCGACTGCGCGCTCGACGACGAGCGCGCCTGGTTCTTCGCGGCCACCGAAGAGGGCGGACGCACGGTTGTCCGCGCCCTCGTGGTCCGGGCCGACGGATCGGTCGAAGCTTCCGCAGAGGCCGAGGAAGGCGCCGAACCGTGGCTTTCCGCGCGTCCGGGCAAGCTCGCCTCGGGCGGAGCCCTCTTCGTCCCGCTGGATGAGGGCATTGTTCGTATCGAAGCGCGCGGCGGCCGGCTGGTGCGCACGCGCGACTTCCCCGACACCGAACCGTTCGTCGACGCGGGCTGCCGGCTGCTGCCGGGGCCCCAAGGCATTCACGTGGTGACCCCACAGGAGATCCGCTTTCTCCGGCTTTCGTGAAAGGAGACTCGCCATGACCACGACCCTGACCCCGCCCGCGCGGACGCTGCCGCTGCCGGCCCACTACGACCCGAAGAACAACCGGCGCTCGGAGTACTTCGTGCGCGATGTGCGCGGCCTGCAGAAGGAGGCCGAGGACTGGCGCCGCCGGCACGCGATCACTCCCGCCGGGGGAGACCGCGCCCGGCTCCACCTCCTGGTGATCGACGACCAGGTCGACTTCACCTTCCCCGACGGCGCGCTCTTCGTCGCCGGCCGCTCCGGCACCGGCGCGATGGACGCGCAGCAACGGCTGGTCGAGTTCGTCTACCGCAACCTGCAACGGATCACCGAGCTGACCTGCACGATGGACACCCATCTGCCCTACCAGGTCTTCTTCTCCAGCGCCCATCTCAAGGACGACGGGACCTCCCCGGAGCCGCACACCATGATCTCGGCCGAAGACTACCGCAAGGGGAAGTACCGGCCGAACCCGGCGATGGCGAAACAGATCGGCGTCGATCCGGTCTGGCTGCAGCGGCAGATGATCCACTACTGCGAGCAGCTCGAGAAGTCGGGCAAGTACCAGCTCTACCTGTGGCCCTACCACTGCATGCTCGGCTCGGCCGGGCATCGGCTCGCGGGGGTGGTCGAGGAGATGCGGCTGTTCCATTCCTTCGCGCGCGGGGCGGCGGACCTGCCCGAGATCAAGGGGGGCAACCCGCTGTCCGAGCGCTACTCGGTCTTCCGTGAAGAGGTCACGACCTGCTGGGACGGGCGGCCGATCCCGGGCGCGCAGAAGAACGCGAAGCTGATCCGCACGCTGCTCGAAGCCGACGCCGTGGTGATGGCCGGGCTGGCCTCGAGCCACTGCGTCAAGGAGAGCATCGCCGACTTCCTGGGCGAGATCCGGGCGCAGGACCCGCAGCTCGCGCGCAAGGTCTACATCCTGGGCGACTGCACCGCGCCGGTGGTGGTGCCGGGCGGTCCGGACTTCACCGACGCGGCGGAGAAGGCGCTCGCGGATTTCGCGGACGCGGGCATGCACGTGGTGCAGTCCACCGACCCGATCGAGTCCTGGCCGGACATCAAGCTCTGAGAGGAGGACGTGATGCCCGAGCGCGCTGCGGCTATCGTCGCATGGACGGTGACGGCGAGGGGCGCGCCCGCGGCGAGAATCGCAGTCCACAGCGGTTGGAAAGGCCGGGCCGGCGTGCGCCGCGACGACGATGCCTTCCATGACATCGCCCCCCCGGCGCACCCGGCCCGGACCCCCCCCCCCCCCCGGCCGCCCCCGCCCCCCCCCCGCCGCCCGCCCCGCCCCGACGATACGACGAAGACGAGCCGGGTAGCGCACGGGACGCCCGCGCGGAGGCCCGGCCAGAAACTCGACGATGCGACGAAATGAGCCGGGTCGCGAGCGGGGCGCGCGCGGCGCCGGAGTCGGCGTCTGCGCGACCCGCGGTGAGGGTCTGCAACGAACCAGAGTGGATCGGCAAACTCTTGGCGCGGCTGCCGCCGCAACC
>ORJL010906318.1_pt1 | contig 11723 bp, 9 predicted proteins | sample 1779941 | NCBI WGS metagenome assembly ORJL01 (sample SAMEA104232317, study PRJEB22302) | groundwater metagenome | biome: forest; feature: aquifer; material: groundwater | place: USA | collected 2011-08-07 | depth 5.8 m | reverse complement strand
CGAACGACGCGGAGGTGATTCTCAACCTGTTCGCCTTCGAGCTCTCGCGTTTTTGCCACCGGGAGTTTTTTGATTCCATCGTACTGGCACTCACGGGCACCTACGCCCGCCTGCGCGGTGCCTACTCGGCGGTGGCCGTTATCGCCGGCCGAGGGCTGCTCGCCTTCCGCGATCCCCACGGCATTCGCCCGTTGGTGTGGGGCAGGCGTGAAGCGAACGGTAAGGTGGACCACATTTTTGCTTCGGAGAACACCATGTTCGAGTTCCTGGGGTACGAGTACTACCGTGACGTGAGTCCAGGTGAGGCGGTTTTCGTGAGCCTAGACGGCAAGGTGCAGACCGCGCTCATTGACCAGCGGGAGTTTCGGCCCTGTGTGTTCGAGTACGTGTACTTTGCCAGACCTGACGCGCTCCTGAATGGTGTCAGCGTGCACCGCGCCCGGCTTAGAATGGGTCAGAACCTCGCCAAGAAAATCCAGCGGCTGCACCCGAAGCTCGATATTGACGTGGTTATCCCGGCGCCGCAAACCGCTAACACCGCCGCCCTCTCCTGCGCGCACGTACTCGGGGTTCGCTACACCGAGGGTTTGGTAAAGAACAACTTCATCGGGCGCACCTTCATCATGCCGGAGCAGGGGATGCGGCAGCGGGCCAACAACTACAAGCTCTCGGGTATTGAGCTGGAAATTCGTGGTCATAACGTGTTGGTGGTGGACGACAGTATTGTGCGGGGTAACGTTTCCCGTCACATAGTTTCACTTCTCCGGCGGCACGGCGCCAAGCAAGTGTACTTCAGTTCAGCCTCGCCAGCCTTGCGTTGGCCTGACCTGTACGGTATCGACCTGCCAACGCGCGACGAGTACGTGGCTTTCAACCGTACCGAGGAAGAGATCCAGCAGTACATCGGGGCGGACCTGCTCATCTACCAAGACCTAGCTGATTTGGTAGAGGCAGTGACGCGCCGTGGAGATTTGAAGTTTACGCGCCTCCACACCGCCATGTTCGACGGCGATTACGCTACGGGCGACGTGGATGAGAAGGTTTTGGCTGAGGTGGACGGCTACCGCGTGGCGCAGCGCGCCAGGTACGCAGGGAGCAAGGCAGCTTGAGCCCTATGCGCCGCGTACTCCTGGTAGGTAGCGGTGCGCGCGAGCACATTCTAGCGGAGCGCCTGGCGCAGAGCCGTGAGCCGGTGGAGCTGTACGGTTTCCTGGGGCACAGGAACCCCGGGATAGTTGGGCTGTGCCAGGGTTTTACCCTGGGCACCGTAACGGACGTGGCGGCGGTAGCTGCCTACGCCAGGGAAATCGCTGCCAGTTGGGCCTGTATCGGGCCGGACGACCCGCTCGCGCTCGGGCTGGTGGATGCCCTGGCGGAGGTACACGTACCCGCCTTCGGGCCTACCAAGGCAGGCGCGCGAATAGAGAGCAGCAAAGCCTACGCCCGTGGTTTGCTTACCCGGCACGGCATACCAGGCTGTCCTCGCTACCGGGTTTTCAGCAGCTATCCAGGCGTAGAGGATTGGGTAGGGGAACTGCAGTCAGCCTTCGTTCTGAACCCCGACGGCCTTACCGCGGGTAAGGGCGTGCAGGTACAGGGTGACCATTTTGCCAGCCGCGAAGACGGGCTAGCGGCCGCTTCGGCCATGCTGGAGCGGTACGGAAGTATCGTGGTGGAGGAAAAGTTAGTTGGGCAGGAGTTTTCACTCCTCTCGATCACGGACGGCGCCACCTGCCTGCACCTGCCCGCAGTGCAGGACCACAAGCGCGCTTTTGAGGGTGACCGCGGCCCCAACACCGGCGGCATGGGTACCTACAGCTGCGCGGACGGCAGCCTGCCCTTCCTCACGGCGCAGGACATTCGGGACGCTCAAGCCGTGAACGAAGCTACCGTAGCCGCGATTGAGCGCGATTGCGGCGTCCCGTACCGTGGGGTGCTATACGGTGGATTCATGGCGGTGGCAGGAGGAGTACGCGTAGTTGAGTTCAACGCTCGTTTCGGCGATCCCGAAGCCATGAACGTGCTCACGGTGCTGGAGAATGATTTCGTAGAAGTTTGTGAAGCGGTTATCCGCGGCCAGCTCTCTACCGTGGTACCGCGGTTCAAACCGCTAGCCACGGTTTGCAAGTACGCGGTTCCAGAGGGCTACCCAGAGCAGCCGGTGCGGAGTGTGCCGTTGGATGTTTCCCAGGTTGATACATCTAAGGTCAAGCTCTACTTTGGTTCGGTAGATGAGCGATCAGACGGGTTGTACCTTAAGGGTTCGCGAGCCGTGGCCGTGGTGGCGCAGCACCAGGATTTATACCAGGCCGAAGCCCTGGTCGAGGAGCAGATCAAACGCATCACGGGGCCGGTGTTCCACCGCGCTGACATTGCTACCCGTGAGCTCGTAGGTGCGCGGGTGGTCCTGCTTGCTATGGTGCGGAGAGGAACTGCCGTATGAACCTGGCTGTGTTCGCCTCCACCAGGGGTACCGACCTGCAGGCGATCATCGACGCCAAGGCAGCCGGCGAGTTGCCGTACGTCAGCTTAAAGTTCGTGCTCTCGAACAAGGTTGCTTGCTACGCGCTGGAGCGGGCGAAGGCAGCGGGCGTACCCACAGTGGTGGTGGAAGCCAAGGGTAAAACGCGCGAGCAGTTCGACGCCGAGTGCCTGGCCGTGTGCCGGGAGCACGAGGTTGATTACGTTCTGCTCATTGGCTACATGCGCATAGTCAGCCCGGTGCTCATCAGCGCCTACCCCGGGCGCATCCTCAACATCCACCCGTCGCTGTTGCCTAGGTACCCAGGTATGGACCGGGACGTGCACCAGGCGGTTCTAGACGCGCACGAAATCGAGACTGGCTGCACGCTGCACGTGGTGGATGAAGGTTTAGATACCGGCCCCATCGTGCTCCAGGGCAAGGTACCGGTCGAGCCTGGTGATACGGTGGAATCCCTTAAAGCCAAGGTGCAGACCAAGGAGCAAGAGGTTATACTGAAATGGCTCAAGCAGATTTCAGAAATTGCATAAAAATAAAGAGCGCCCGGTTACCCAGGCGTCTCGTGGCTCCATTCTATTTCATCGAGGTGGCGTTCAGCCACCGGTTCGCCATCGTTCGGGTGATTCGGGTTATCGATGACGATACTGTCATCGTTTAGTTCGACCACGCTAGCTCCGAACTCGGAGCTCGGATGGTTCGGCAGGAATCCCCGCCGTTTGATATCGTTTGACGCTATTCGCATGCTTCCTCCGTTTGTTTGCCCTGATTCTATCCCCTAACCCTTTCCGCCGTCAACTATGCCCAATAAGAACACCACTATGGTATTTGCTAACTTAAGCATAGCGCTACAAGTAATTTTTATTTTTGATTTTTAATTTTTGCTATTCCTGCTATGCCCACCGCCCTCATCAGCGTGTACGATAAAATCGGTATAGTGGCGTTCGCCACCGAGCTCATTCGGCTCGGTTGGAGCATTGTCTCCTCAGGCGGCACGTACACAGCGCTCACCCAGGCTGGTCTAGTGGCCAAGAAGGTAGAAGAACTGACTGGCTTCCCGGAGATTATGGATAGCCGGGTGAAGACGCTGCACCCCAAGATCCACGGCGGCATTCTGGCGGACCGTGACGTGCCTGAGCATCTGGCGCAGGCCAAGGAGCACGGCATTGGTCTCATTGACCTGGTGGTGGTGAACCTGTACCCGTTTGCTGCTGCCATTGCCAAACTTGGCGCTACGGAAATGGATGCCATTCACAACATCGACATCGGTGGCCCGGCCATGCTGCGAGCCGCGGCTAAGAACTTTCACCACGTAACCGTGGTTACCGACCCTTCGGATTACGCGGCGGTACTCGAAGAGCTTGCTGCGGGCGGGGTAACACCGGAAACCCGGAAGCGCTTAGCCGTAAAGGTTTTTAGCGCCACCGCTGGGTACGACGCGAGCATTGCCAGCTATTTTTCAGCGGGTGGCCTGCTGCAGCTCACCTACCAGAAGCAGCAATCTTTGCGCTACGGCGAGAACCCGCACCAGCAGGCCGTGCTCTACCGGAATCCGGCCTCGTTCGAAACCTCGGTGGTGAGTGCCGAGGTGCTACATGGTAAGGAACTCTCCTACAACAACCTGGTGGACGCTGACGCTGCGCTTAACCTCATCCGTGAGTTTACGGAGCCCGCTGCTGCCGTCATAAAGCACACTAACCCGTGCGGCTGCGCGCAGGCGTCCACCATTGACGAAGCCTTCCGCAAGGCCTACGAAGCGGATAGCGTTTCAGCCTTCGGCGGCATAATCGTGCTCAACCGGCCGTGCACGGCTGCGATTGCCGAAGCGGTGCACAAGGTTTTCGTAGAAGTGGTGCTGGCGCCGGAGTTTGAACCGGGCGCGCTCGAGGTGCTGGAGCAGAAGAAGAACATCCGCCTGCTGCGCCTGGGGGAAATTCGCCCGCTGCAGGAGCATAAGGCGTATCGCTCATTGGTAGGCGGCCTGCTTGAGCAGGACGTGGACGCGCAACCCATTACCGAGGGGAGCTTGAAGCTGGTTACCAAGCGGGCGCCGACCGAGCAAGAGCAGCGAGATATGCTGTTCGGGTTTGCGGTTTGTCGGCACGTGAAATCGAATGCCATTGTGCTGGTGAAGGACGGCGTTACGGTAGGGGTGGGCGCTGGGCAAATGTCGCGGGTGGAGGCGGTGGAAATTGCGCTACGCAAGGCAGGGGAGCGCGCCCGGGGCGCGGTGGCAGCTTCCGACGCCTTCTTCCCCTTCAGTGACGGACCCGAGGCTTTGGCCAAGGCTGGCGTAACCGCCATAATTCAGCCCGGCGGTTCGGTGAAGGACGAGGAGGTTACGAGCGCGGTGGATGCGCAGGGTATGGCCATGGTGTTCACCGGTTTCCGCGTCTTCCGGCACTAGGGGTAGGTATGCCACTCGACCTCGCTAGCCTACTTCCGCTGCTGGTGCGCTACAAGGTACCCGCTCGTAATTTTCCATTGCCATAGTTGAGGGGCCAATCATTTCCATTGTCTGCGGTTTCCTGCTCAAGCTGGGGTACGTTAACTTCTGGGCGGTATACGGCACCTCGGTTGCAGCTGACCTGGTTTGCACACGGGTAAGTTGACTAGTAATGAAGAACTCATGAGGTAGTATCCTTCCATCAACTACTCCAGCTTAGTATACTTACCTTGTATGCCAAGCTCACCAGCCAGCGTGCCGCTGTCCAAAAAGCTACGTATTGGCTGGTTTACTTTTAGCTGTTGCGAGGATAGCACCATCCTTATGACCGACCTCATGAACGACCATTGGCAGGAGTGGAAACAGCTGCTGGACATATGGCACGCCCGCGTGTTGCAAACTAACAATGTGTGTGGATGAGCTGGATGTAGCGTTTGTAGAAGGGGTGTTGGCCTCACCCGAGCACGTGGGGTGGCTGAAGTTTTCTAGTGCAGTAGTACCTCGTGCTTCCCATCCACAACTATAACCTCCCCATCCTTAAGTGTTCTATAGGGAATACCGTTCTTTTTAAAATACGCGACTTCCTTGTCTACGTCTGCTGACTAAGGATGATCAGACTGGTAATGAACAGCGACATTGTAGTTGATAAGCCTAAGCCCATCCCAGCTGAATTTTTCATCATACCCTTCGGGAACGATAGTGGGGTCATCGACAAGCTCTGCCCCATGAAGGGTTGGGGTAATTACGCATACCGCTGCACTGAATCCAGCATATACAATTTGATCTCTAACCACCATTTCTTTTATGATTTTTCTAAAACCGCTCTGCGCAAAAGCCCGCTGTAGAATGAAGGCATTGCCGCCGTGAATCCAAACCAAGCCGATTTCACGTAAATACTTTTCAAGCACTTCTTCCTTACCAAAATAGTTTCTCAGGTCAAGTTCTGACGCTTCAAATCCTAGTCCGACCAATTGCTGAATTTGGTTCTGCGTGTTTTGGCTTTTGCGCTCCTTATCTCCAAAGTCTACTGCGTTCATTATAACCGTGGCTTTTTTGTTTCCACTCGCCAGCTTGGCTAGCTTTTCTGGATGATTACCGAATTGATATGAGGATAAATAGAGCCGCATGGTTACAGTATAGCAAAACCACTCCCCCTTGCGGGTGGGTGGTTTTGCTATGGCACGTGGGATTCGAACTTCCGCAAGCCCAGTAAAACTAGGGCTTGTGGGTCATGCTCGATAACGAAATGTCGTGGCGGAAAGTAAGCGATTCGAACTACGTGGGTCGCCCCGTTCTCATCACCCTGATTTTATTACCTTTCATAATTTATCCACAGAGGCAACGGGGTTCGAACTGTCCACCACGCCACCCAGGTCCTTAATAAAAAATGACAGGGTTCATGCCCTCCTGGGGTACACTGATAAATTGACAATCTCTATTATTCGTCAGATTATATCTAGTATGAAAGTCAAAGTACTCAAACAAAGGGACAGCGAAGCATGCGGGCCAACCTGCATACAAATGATTACAAAATACTTCGGTCTTCCTTTTGGGATAAAAAAAATTGCTTCAGTATCAAAATACAAAAAGAGAGGTGGCCTCAGCAACGTTGAATTTGTTGACACCCTAGAAATGCTTGGGCTGAAGGTAAGGGTTAAAAAGGGGGGTGCCTGGAATGACTTGAAAAAACATAACAGCAGGGGCACCGTTATAGTTCTATCCTGGATGCTTAAAGGCTACATTGGACACCTGAGCATTCTAGATAAAATCACCACTACACACATTTTTATTGCTGACCCTGGGCTGGGAAAAATATGCAAGATGCCTAGGCTAGTTTTCTTGAGGCTATGGTTTGACTATGACGAAAAGTGGTACCCAATAAAGAATACTGACATTCAGTTGCGCTGGATGGCTATTGTGTCTAAAAATAAGTCGCTGTAAAAATTAGTCTTCAGAGTTTGGTTTACAGCGTATTAAAAAAGGGTGTAGATCATACACCCCGCTTTAGCTTTTTGTCCTCTTGTTTCTATCTCAGTGAGCAGGTGCAATAGGATTGCATTTTGCCGGGCATGCAATAAGGTACCGATTTGGTCCGTACGTTTGGAGACGGCGTTCGGCTTCGTCTTTGTCTAGGCCAGTGTCGCTCGAATGTAGCTCAGAAATAACACCAGCTACCGTTTTTGTGTGCCAGGCGGCGGTGTGTTCCGGCGGAAAAACAGGGAACTGTTTCATATACCGAACCTGCGTTTTAGCCTATCCCATGCCAACAAGCGCACTCCCAACAGCTCTAACCCGACAAAAACCAACCACGAGCCGGGCGTGAATGGGGAAAGGAGCGCAGCTAACCCTAAAAGAATCAATAAAATCCCTAAGATTTTTTTATATTTGGGGTACCGCGAGCATAGCCTTTTAAATAATTCTTTCATTTTATGTAACTCTACCATATTTAGGTATACCTTAAAATCGAATTACCGCACTACGGTTATCCGTGTGTCAACCCAATGGCTAGCTTAGCGACGCAGGAGATTTAGTATGCCACCAAGTTCTTTAATGGCCTCGCCGTAGCGCGTCCAATCGCCGCTGCGTTGTGCGCGTAGGGCAGCTTCGTAGTATTCAATCGCCCGCTGGATGAGCGGTTCATTACCGGCCGGCTGCTCGGCCGCCGCAGTAGCAGGTTTCTTATCGTTAGCCGAATCCGCGCCTGGCTGTGGCAATGTCCGCGCGTCTGTCGTACCAAAAATGTCAGCCAGCGCGTCCTCCAACGTTTCTCGCATAGAGATTTTATTCTCGTACGCGACAATTACACGCTTGAGCTCAGGAATTTTTCCAGCCTCGGCCTTCAGGTAGAGTGGCCGAACGTAAAGCAGCGCTTCCTCAATGGGGATGACCATGAGCGATCCCTGGATGACCTGGGAACCCCCCTGGTCCCAGAGGGAAATTTGACGGCTTATTTCGGCATCTTGGTTGATGCGTCCCACTACCTGCTTGGGACCAAACACGAGCTTCTGTTTGGGGAAACGGTAGGTTATGAGCTTGCCATAGGAATCGCCGTCGTTCCTGGCTGCCATCCAGGCTGACAGGTTGTCTTTGGCGCGGGGGGTAAAGGGCAGTATCAGTACGTACTCTTCAGTTTTTTCCCCGGGGAGTTTCATAACTAAGTGGCGCGGGGCAGCACCGCCTGGTTGTGCCGTTCGTTCTTCAGACAGGCTGGGAATAACCGGGATTTCCCACAAGTCTTCTTTGTTGTAGAACATCTGAGGGTCATCCATATGGTATGTGGCGTACAGGTTTGCCTGCGCCATGAACAAATCTTCCGGGTACCGTAGGTGGTTTCGCAGGTTCTTGGGCAAATCATCCAAAGGCCGGAAAGTATTGGGGAATACCTTGGCGTACGCGCGAATGATCGGATCAGTCTCATCAGCCACGTACAGTTGTACCGTACCGTTGTAAGCGTCCACTACCGCTTTGACCGAATTTCTTACGTAGTTGACGCGCTGGCCGCCCATGAGCACCGGTTGGGAATAGGGGTAGCGATCGCTTGTGGTATAGGCATCAGCCACCCAATAGATTTTACCATCAGCCACCGCGATGTACGGATCGCGATCAAGCATGAGGAAGGGAGCAACCTTAGCCAGGCGCTCCTTGGGCGTGCGATAGTAGAGGATACGCGATTCGGCCGTAACATCGTTGGAGAGTAAAAGTTTAAGGGAACCAAAACGGAGCGCGTAGAGGACGCGCCGTAAGGGCGAACTTAGCGTCACCCCGCCGCTCCCGGCGTATTCCGTGTACACATTTTCCTCTCCCTTCGGGTAGTCGAATTCTCTGGTCTTGGTTTTCACCACCACGTAATCGTTTGCCAGTTCCCCGTAGTACAGCTCGGGTCGGGAAACGGTGAGCTCTGGCACCATGGTCGCTGGCGGTAGGTCTTTCAGCCAGAGCACCGGCAAACCCTCGGGGGTCACTTGGTTGACCGGGCTGGCGGCGACACCGTAGCCGTGCGTAAAGGTAAGCCGTTCATTGATCCAAGCCCTGTTCGGCAGACTATCCGAAGCCAGTTCGCGCTGCGAGAGCATAATTTGACGCAGCTCACCCCCAATGGCGTACCGATCGTTATCCACCGAAGCAAACTCATAGTACGTCCGTATTTCCTGTAGCTGAGACAAGGTAGAAAGGAGCGGCGCGCGGTCCCACAGGCGAACATTCTTGATGGTTAAACTGTTGGCCGCCAAGGTAGCGGCGGTAAGTGTTTTATCTCCCGCGATTTCCCGCTCTACTACGTTAGTAAGCCCGTAGGCGGCGCGCGTAGCAGCAATGTGGTGCCGTATGAAGGGCGTTTCCTTAACCAACTCATTGGGAGCAACTATTAATTTTTGGTACAGCGAGGGAACGGCTCCCAGCAACAGGCCGCTCACAACATAGAGCGCGCCCGCGGCCAGCAACGGCAGTGTCTTGCCGGCTACCCCCCACCACAGCGCGAATACGGCCGCCACCGCAATCGCCACCGCCGATGAGCGGAGCAAGGGGACGAGTATGGTAGCATCGGTGTACGCGGCGCCGAACAGCACCCCGCCGGGGACTAACAGCGTATCGTAGATGGAGAGATATTTTACTACCGCCGCCATGCTTAAAAATAAGGCCAGGAGCACTCCCAGGTGCCGCCGTACCAAAGGTACCGGCTCAGGCGCATATCCATCTGCTCCAGCCACCACCCCGAAACGCGCGAGGTTCCGCGCGCCGAGCTTGACAAGTAAGCCCACGAGCGACAATTTGCCGAGCGCCAAGTACATGGCACCAGAGCTGATTAATCCTACAAACAGCAGCCCTCGCAACAGTTTGGCAGCGCCGCTGACCACCGGCCAGGTAAAAATATACCAGCCGATGTCGCGGTTAAAAATAGGGTCAAGCTGGCCAAAGGGTACGGCGTTCAGCCACAGTAACACTTCTTGCCAACTTGCCGCGGCTATTAGGCCAAACAAACACGCCACAGCCAAGCTTCCACCAAGGCCAAGCAAACGAAGTAGCCGACGTTTATTAATATACGAATCACCCCAAACCTTATATGAAGTACCCTCTGCCATGACCCCCGACTTGGTGGCTATGAACACATTAGCGATTAGGATAGCCGCACTTACTGCGGTTACCGCTGCCCATAGCACTAGCCGCGCTGTCAGCGAGGTAAGAAATACTGTAGTAAATCCAATTTCCGTAAACCACCACCAGTCGGTAACATAGGTAAGTAAAATTACCAACGCCACCCACACAATCAGGAGTATGCCGAACGCTTTCCCGGTAGCGAATCTGAATTTTTTCATATACCGCCTATATACCATGGCAGTTAAATTCACGCAAATTCGGCAACCAATCTAAAGGCAGTTAGTTTTTCAAAAAATCAGCAATTGGATTAAAGCTTTCTTGGTCAAGGAACATATCATTATGACCGGTATTTTTAAGAGCCACAAAATTTTTCTGTACCGCGTTAGCTTTATCAAATAATTTCCTGCTATGTTCAATGGGAATAATCTCATCGTTTTCACCATGCACAATCAAAAGATTATTTACATTATCAACCCATTCACTGTTATCATAATTATCCAACAACATCCAAGACACCGGATACCATGAGTAATGAACCTTAGCTACGTCGGATAATTTATAAAAAGGTGAAATAAGTAATACCTTATCCTCGTCAATGAGCGAGGAATGGTACAGTGCTAGCGAAGCACCCAAGCTTTCGCCGGCTAAAACCAATTTCTGATAGCCAAGGTTTTTAATAAAATCATTAACATTGCGCACGTCTTGCATTAGTATTTTTTTTGAAGGTTTTGGGGAATCGTTAGCATACCCGGTATATTCCACAAAAATATACGAATAATTTAGTGACTCAAATTTATTTTTCATAAATACCCGGTCACAGGCCGAGCCAGCGTTGCCATGGTAAAAAACAACCAGCTTGTCAGAATTTTTTTTGTAATAGACCCTCGTGCTGTTAAGATTAAGTTTTTGGCTATTGGCAAAATTAGGACAATCATAAAAATCCTGCGGCAGGGGAAAATAAATATATTTTTTCTGGAATATGAATAAATACACGCCCACCACCAAGTAGAGCAAGCAGGAATATAACAGAACTACCTTTAATACAAGGAATATATTAAACTGGCCCATATACAGTAAATGTTAAATGCATGGCTCGGTTGAAAAATCCTGGCGTCCGCGATTGGGCTATGGGGTGGGGTGGTTCACTCCCCGCACAGAACGCTCAGGCTCGCTCGCGTTCTACTCGCGCCCTTCGAATCCCTTCACCTTCCATCATATAACAAAACCACCACCCGCAATGGGTGAGTGTTTTTGTTATGGCGGAGAGGGTGGGATTCGAACCCACGGGCCCCCTTACGGGGGCACAGGTTAGCAACCTGTTGCTTTAGACCGCTCAGCCACCTCTCCATACCTCGTTAGTAAACTCGAGCAAAAAATTGTGCTTCGTGTCTTCCGGGGTGACGGTTTGTCACCCGTTGACTCCTTGTTTGCTCGGAGTCAACCCGCTCAGCCACCTCTCCTTAATAAATCAGAATGCAAATGTCAAAGTTCAAAATTTTAAGACTTTCTAGACTGCTACTGGCGGAGGGTACAGGATTCGAACCTGTGCGAGGCTTGCGCCCCAACTGGTTTTCAAGACCAGCGCCTTAAACCACTCGGCCAACCCTCCTGGTATACTGCTATGTGAGAAGATGCTTAGCACTAGGTACGATTGAGTTGCGGTTAGCCAAGCATTCCTTTATTAGGTACTCTTCCCCTGTATTT
>ORJL010483782.1_pt1 | contig 11725 bp, 10 predicted proteins | sample 1779941 | NCBI WGS metagenome assembly ORJL01 (sample SAMEA104232317, study PRJEB22302) | groundwater metagenome | biome: forest; feature: aquifer; material: groundwater | place: USA | collected 2011-08-07 | depth 5.8 m | reverse complement strand
CATGGAATGCTACGAACGCGGCCTCATCACCAGCCGGGACACCGATGGGATTGACCTTCGCTTCGGGAATCATGAGGCCATGGTGGAGATGACCAGGCGTATTGCGGTGGGAGAAGGGTTTGGGAAGCTGCTGGGCCAGGGCACGAGAAGAGCTTCGATGGAGATCCCCGGCTCCCAGGACTTCGCCATGCACATGAAGGGGATGGAGCCCGGAGGCTACGAGTGCCGGGGACTCAACGGACAGGCCCTGCAATACGCTTTGAGCCCTCGAGGGGGTTGTCATCACGCCTTGGGTCTTCCGGCCAGGGCCGAGGCCGCCCGAGGCAGCGGACGGGAGACAACCGGCAAGGGTCAGCTACTCAAGAAAGTGGCCCTGGACCGCATCCTCTACGACACCGGGGTCCTGTGCACCTTCTCCTCGGCCGCCCTTGGACCGGATGTTATCCCGCTGCTTCTTCAGGCGGCCCGAGGGGTGACCTATACGTCAACCGATCTGGAGCAGGTGGGCATGCGCATACTGACCGCGGAGAGGATGTTCAATCTGCGGGAAGGACTGGGGAGGGACGACGACACCCTGCCAGGAAGGCTTACGGGGGAGCCCAAGGCAGACGGCCCGAACCAGGGTCAGATCGTGGACCTGGAGCCCCTCAAGGACGACGCCTACGCCGCCCTGGGTTGGGACGCCGCGGGAAGACCGACGGAGGCTACGTTGCGGAGCCTGGGGCTGGGAATCTAGACCCAGCCTCCGTCCCGACCGACTGCTCCAGCACCTGCGATAGGTCCATCGCGCGCAGCCGGCCCTCCATCTTCTGGTCCCTGATGCCGGCGTCCATCATCTGAAGGCAGAACGGACAGGCGGTGGCGATGGTGGCAGCGCCGGTGTCGGCGGCCTGCTGCACCCGCATTTCGTTGATCCGGCGCCCGATCTTCTCCTCCATCCAGACCCTGCCCCCACCCGCGCCACAACAGAAGCTGCGTTCTTGGGATAGCTTCATCTCCGCCAGCCTCAGGCCGGGCACGCTCCTCAGGACTTCCCTGGGAGGTTGGAAGAGGCCATTATACCTCCCCAGATAGCAGGCATCGTGGTAGGCAACGACGGCATCCGCCTGTCCCGTGACGCTGAGCGCCCCATCCCGCAGTAACTGAGATAGGACCTGGCTGTAGTGGAGGACCTCGTAGTTCCCGCCAAACTGGGGGTACTCGTTCTTCAGGGTGTTGTAGCAATGGGGACACAGCGTGATGATCTTTTCGATCTCGTACTTCTGAAAGGTCTTGATGTTCTTCCGCGCCATCAACTGGAAGAGGTACTCGTTCCCCATGCGCCTGGCGGGGTCCCCCGTGCAGGCCTCCTCCTCACCTAGGATCGCGAAGTTCACCCCTCCCGCCCGTAGAAGCCGGGCCGACGACGCGGCCGCCTTGGCGTTCAAGTCTACCAGGGCGCTGGTGCAGCCAACCCACAGCAGATACTCCGCCTTGGCGCCGTGAGAATACTCCGGCAGACCGAGTCCCCCCGCCCAATCGATTCGGGTGGCCTGGGTACCGGACCACGGGTGGGAGCGCTTTTGGATGCTCTGGAGAGCCCCTTGCCCCGTGCTATCCAACTTCCCCTGGACCAGGGTCATGTGGCGCCTCAACTCCACGATCTTGGCCATGGGTTGGATGAAGACCGGGCACTGTTGATGGCAATTGCCGCAGGTGGTACAGGCCCAGGTCTCGTCATATGTCACAACTCCCCCGCCTGGGAGGGGCGCACCCTCTCCGCTGTAACTTCTGTCAGCCAACCAGCGGGGACCAAAGGCGGTGAGATGGGCCTTCAGGTCCTGGACCACTTTCTTGGGCGACAGAGGCTTGCCGCTGGCATAGGCGGGGCAGCCTTCCTGGCAGCGTCCGCAGCGGGTGCAGGCGTCCAGCTCAAGCAGGTCTTTCCACGAAAAGTCCACGATGCGTCCCGCCCCCAAATTGGTCTTGTCTTTGAAATCGGAAATGGGAGGCAGGGCGCCCTTGGGCACAAGGCTCCTGAAGAAGACGCTCATGCCGGAGTAGGCTATATGAGACAGGAAGAACCAGCCCACGTAGGCCTGAAGACCCATGGAGGCAATCAGGTGTACCCACCAGACCAGGGCATGCCCCGATCGCAAGAACGCTTCCTGGGAATTCCAGCCATACAAGCCGTTGGCGATGACATAAGCGACGGGCGACCATAGCGCCAGGTCCGCGTTCCGGGCCAACTCGGTCGCGGAGATGCGAAACGCCTCCACGATGTAGCCTGTCACCAGGACCAACAGGACCAGAGACAGGGTGACGGCGTTGTCCCATTGGTTGTCCAGTCTATCGGGACGAGCCAGATACCTGCGTCCGGCAGCCATGAGAATGCCTATGATGGCCCCCAGCCCAAACACGTCCAGGAAGAAGGAGTAGTACAGGTAGAAGGCACCCTGGAGAAAGCGGATACGCAAGTCCTCGTGAATGAACACCAGGACCGTGCCGATGAATAGAGCCACAAAGCCCCAGAAGATCAGCAAGTGCATGGCGCCGCCAAAGCGCTGGACCAGAATCCGGCCGTGGCCCGGACCGTAGACCAGCAGGCTTCTGATCCGTTCCCCGAGGCGGTCGAAGGATGGGCCTCCCTTGCCCAGGTTCCAGAGCAGCCACCGGCGCCGGAAACCCCAGGCGACGAGGCCCAGCATGATCACCATGAGGACGTAGGGCGCCCAGTGACCCGCTTCGGATACGTTCCAGAAGATCTCCCTAGAGGGGATCAACTACTCCTTCTTCTCCTTCCGATATTCAGCGTATGAAAACGCCGTGGTGTACGCTGCCACGAACAAGACCGGAACGACGATGAATAAAACGGTGGATTCCGGGAAGAACGCTCCAAGGACGGCAACCACTCCAGCAACCTTGAACAGCTTCCCGCCCAACTTGTGGGTTGCCTCCCAAACCCGGTCGCTGCTCAGGGTCCAGGGGGTCCTGATGCCTATCGACCAGTTTCTCTTGGACTGACCCATGAGAATCCCTATGAAGTAGAAGAGCACGCCGACGGCCGGCGCCAGAAACTGAAGAATTTCAAACCCTGTACTCAGATTCCAGATGATGGTCAGGAGATAGACATATGACAGAAAGGCGATCAGAAGGACGACCAGCCAGTCGTAGTACCGCCTGAAGACCTCGATGTTCGCCCTGAGTGGGTCCACTCTGGGTACGACAACAAGCAGGAGAAGGACTCCGAACGAAACCAGGGGAAGCACAACCAGGCCGGCGAACTTCGACATGTATCCATCGACCTGGCCGGCGGCGTTCCAGTGGGAGGCTATCCTCTCAGGCAACTGCGGATAGAAATACGCGCCGACTGCAGCAGAAGCGACAATCAAAGCCAGAGCCACTACCTCGCTCCGGCGCACGGTGAATCCGAGTTTCATTGCCGCCTCACTCCCGGCGAGCCATTCTTGCTAGGGTTCCCGGGCCAACTCGAATAGGGTCACCTCAGGACGGCAGTTGAACCGCACCGGCGGAGAGACGACACCGATCCCCCGATTCGTATAGAGCCACATCTTTCCCACCTGCCTCAGCCCCTCCGGGTATTTCCGAGCAAGTGGAGGCAAATGGAGAGGACCCCAAAACGGCATTTTGATTTGGCCTCCATGGCTATGCCCCGAAAGCTGAAGGACCACGCGACCGTCCGCTGATGCCGCATCGGCGAAATCCGGCTCGTGGGCAAGCAAGATCGCGCATGCCCTGTCCGGCACGCCTTTCAACGCCAGAGCCAGATCGTCTCTCGTTTCCCAAACATCGTCGATGCCAGCCAGATAGAGTCGGTCGCTCCCCGCCTCTAGAGATACGTTAGAATTGCGTAGCAAGGTCATGCCCGCGCGCCGGATGGCGTCGGCAACCAGTTCCAAGTCGTTCCAGATATCGTGATTGCCCAGGATGCCATACACGCCCATAGGCGCGCTCAGCCTGGAGAACTCCTGTACGATCAGCCCGGCTTCGCCATAACTCACCCTGGTCACAAAATCGCCGGTGACCACCACTAGATCAGGGCGAAGTTCCATCGTCGCATCGATCGCTTCCCGGACTTCCGACGTCTTTACAAACGGCCCGAAATGGATGTCGCTCAGTTGGGCTATGGTCATGCCTTCGAACACGGACGGCAGGCGGGGTAAGTCTAGCTTAAGCCGCGTGACCTCCAGGAATCCCGGCTCGACGTCCTTCCCGTACCAGAGGAGGGATGGCGCCGCAGCTAGCCCAGCTCCGACCACTCCGGCGCGACGGAGGAAGGCCCGGCGAGAGATGACCGCAGGCCTAGGCTCCGGCATCCAGGCCCACCGCTAACAATCGCCAGTCTGTCACACTCAGCCCGGAGGTAACGCCGCCGATGGATGACTGGACGCCAATTCGAAAGCGAAACGCCGAATGAGGCGTTGCCACACCGGCCCCTACTTCGAAGCCGCAGAAGGCATCGCTCCGTTCTTCCACGAAGCCAGGTCCAGGAGACGAAGAACACAGTCCAGTGGAAGGTCGGTCCCTCCAATCTCGCATTCGAGGGCGCCCCCCAGACCATGGAAGTCGCTTCCACCGGTGGGGATAAGGCCATGATCGTCAGCAAGAGACAACAGCTCGTGCACGACATCCGGCGTATAGCCGCCGTAGTAGACCTCGATTCCCACAAGTCCCGCGCCGATCAAAGGAGGCAATAGTTCGATGATCGAGGGATGCTCAGCCGGGTGGGCCAGGACGGGCAGCCCTCCCTTCCGGGCTATGAGCGCGACTGCCTCCACCGGCGTCATCTTATACCGATCGGCATAGGCGGGACCATCCCGGCCGATATAGCGGCTGAAAGCATCCTTAAACTCGTGGACGTATCCCTTTTCCACCATGGCCTGGGCGATGTGCGGGCGCCCCACCGATCCATCGCCAGCCAGTTCCTGGACCCTCGCCCAGTCCAGCCTGACACCCAGCTTGGAAAGCTTCTCCAGCATCTTCTTGGCCCGGCCCACGCGCCCCTCTCGCAAGAGGAGCAGATGATCCTGGAATTCCTGGTCGTGGTAATCCAGGCAATAGCCCAGCACGTGCACCTCTGCGTGAGGGATATCCGTGCTCATCTCGATGCCGGGAATGACCACAAGGTTGGGGAAGGCCTTTGCCGCTTCCAGTGCCCGGTCGATCCCTTCAGTTGAATCGTGGTCGGTGATGCCCAGGTACCGCACGCCTCGTCCGGCCGCTAGAGCCACGATCTGTTCAGGAGAGAGCTTTCCATCTGAGGACGTGGTGTGAAGATGCAGATCTGCCTGAGCCATAACTAATCCGCCTGCCTGTCCTGACGCCGGATCTCTCTGGCACGGCCTGTGTTATCGTCTATTTCCATGAACACCGCATTGAAGATTACGGGGCCGCCGGCCACGTCCATCTGCGTAGGGGTCTGGTGCAAGAACCGCTCCATGACGGTATCTATCTGCATCCCGATCACAGAGTTCATAGGTCCCACCATCCCTACATCGGAGACGTAAGCCGTACCCTTGGGCAGGACGCGAGTGTCGGCCGTCGGAACGTGGGTGTGAGTGCCTAGCACAGCGCTGGCCCGCCCGTCCGCATACCACCCGAAGGCTATCTTCTCGGATGTAGCCTCAGCATGGAAATCGACGATTATGCGGGCAGGAAGTGGATCGACCTGGGCCAGCACGGAATCGAAAGCCCGAAACGGGCAGTCAAAGTTGCTGATGAAGACCCGCCCCATCAAGTTGATTATTAGCGTGTCGTTCCAGACCAGGAAGCCCTTGCCGGGAAGGCCGGGAGGGTAGTTCAGAGGGCGCACGATGGGCATCTCACCATCGAGATAGGGGATGATCTCCTTCTGGTCCCAGATGTGGTTTCCGGAAGTCAAGACATCCACCCCGGCATCGAATAGTTCGGCAGCGGTGGAGAGGGTCAGGCCCCGGCCCCCGGCCGAATTCTCCCCGTTAGCTATGACCAGGTCCAGAGCTAATTCACTGCGGAGCGCAGGCAGCATCCGGGCGACCGCTCGTCGCCCGGGCTTCCCGATTACGTCCCCTATCATCAAGGCTCGCATTGACTACTTGGCAAACTCGACAGACCTGGTCTCCCGAATCACCGTTACCTTGATCTGGCCGGGGTATTCCAGATTATCCTCGATCCTTTTGACAATATCTCGAGCCAGCCGCATCGCTGACAAATCGTCCACCTCTTCAGGCTTGACGATGATCCGCACTTCGCGACCGGCCTGGATCGCGTACGCTTTCTCTACGCCCGGGAAGCCCGTGGCAGCCTTCTCCAGGGCCTCCAGGCGCCGGAAATAGTGCTCGATAGACTCACGTCTGGCGCCGGGCCGGCTCCCGCTAATGGAGTCAGCAGACGCCACCAGAACCGCCTCCAGCGTGATAGGCTCGTCCTCCATATGATGAGCGGCGATCGCCTGAATGATCTTGGCCGGCTGCCCGAAACGACGAGCCATGTCGGCCCCGATGCTCGCGTGGGTTCCCTCGGTATCGTGGTCTACGGCCTTTCCGATATCGTGGAGTAGCCCTGCCCGCTTCAGTGTATTCACGTCTTCGCCCAACTCCGCGGCGATCATTCCCGACAGATGGGCTACCTCGAGGCTATGAATGAGCACATTCTGGCCGTAGCTGAAACGGTACTTGAGCCTGCCCAGCAGCCTGATCAGCTCCGGATGCAGCCCGTGTATACCGACCTCCAGCGCAGCTCGTTCGCCCTCTTCCTTGATGGTGCTCTCGACTTCCAGCCGAGCCTTGTTCACCAATTCCTCGATCCGGGCGGGATGGATACGACCATCGAGAATAAGGCGGCTGAGAGCGAGGCGAGCAACCTCCCGCCTGACGGGATCGAAGGCGCTCAGGGTTACTGCGTCCGGAGTATCGTCAATAATAAGATCAACCCCGGTGGCATTCTCGAGCGCACGGATATTGCGCCCTTCCCGGCCGATGATGCGCCCCTTCATCTCATCACTGGGGATGGGGACTACCGAGACGGTAGTCTCGGACACCACGTCCGTGGCAAGCCGCTGCAATGATGTGGCGACGATCTCTCGCGCCCGGCGGTCGGCGCCCTGTTTGACCTCCGCCTCGACCTCCCGCACGCGGCGAGAGGCATCCTCCCGCGTCTCCTCCTCGATCGACTGGAGAAGAAGCTTACGGGCCTCTTCAGTGGACAGCGCGGCCACCTGCTCCAGTTGGCGCACCTGCTGTTTCCGCAGCTCGTCGACGTGCGCCAACGCCTGGGCCTGTTCCTTTTCCTTCTGGGCTAGATTGCGATCCCTGCGCTCAAGTGCATCCAGCTTCCGCTCCAGGTTCTCCTCTTTTTGCGTGATGCGCCTCTCGAGACGCTGTACATCACCACGTCGACTCTGGATATCGGATTCAGCAGCGGCCTTAAGCCGGATTGCCTCATCCTTGGCCTCTAGGATGACTTCTTTTTGCCTGGTCTCGGCATCTCTAAGGAGATTGGCGACCCGTTCCTCATCGCTTCGCATCTTGGAACTGGTGACTAACTTCCTGGCGTAAAGACCTACTCCGCAACCTGCGCCCAGGGCCACAATGGCCGTGATGATGAGTACGATAGCCTCAGCCATTGACTCCCCCTTCGGGCTTTGGTCTAGGTAAACTAGACCTATTGTATTTGACTACTAATGATAGTCTCTTTGGGTCGTGTGGTCAAGGCGAAACGCGGTGAAACGCGGTGAAAGGCGGAGGCGATGTTACAGCTGTGATCGCTTCGAGTTGATCTGCGCAAGCCCCACATCCAGAAACCCCCTGACAAGCCCACATCCAAAACCCCCCTGACAAGGGGGCGAGGGGGTTAACGCTGAGCGTACTAGCCGCTGCCCGGACACCACACTAGCAGGTCAGCGCGGCGTCTTGCCCTATGCGCCTGAGGCCTCCGGACAGTGAGAAGACATCGTGGAATTGACGGCGCAGCCAGTGTGTCAGGTCATCGCGCTCGATTGAGGATCGGAGGAAGGCAGCTCGACGCTGACGCTCCACCCTCGGCATGTATAGAGCGCGGTAGAGGGTCTCGGCAGTTCCCTTGAGGTCCCCGTGACTCACAGAAAGCGCGCCAAGCCGAAGCTGGTCATACGCCCCGGCGGTCTCAGAAAGCACCAGGACGCCATCCTTCCGATTCACCAGCGGCCCCTCTTTGGCCACCAGGTTCATCCCGTCCGCCACGGGGTTGACCAGCAGCACGTCGTAGAGGCTCATCCCAGCCAGGGCCTGTACATAATTGTCCTCATAGAAGACCTGTATGGGCAAACACCCCGGCCTGCCGAACTGCCTGTTGATGGAGTTCACCTGGTCCAGAAGCTTCTGCTTGAAGAGCCGGTATTCGGGAATGCTGGTGCGGGAGGGTACCAAGAAGGCCAGCATGGTAACCCTTCCTATGAGATCAGGATGGCTCATCAGCATCTGGCGGAAGGCCTCCATGCTCAGAACCGTATTCTTGGTTGGGTCCACCCGCTCGACCTTCACGATAGTGAATTCGCCACAGACTGACATGAGTTTGCTTCTATATGCTGCGAACTCCGGGGATTTAGCCTGCTCCTTGATGGCACCGGCGTCCACAGAAATAGGATAGGAGCGGACCTCCACCCGCCTGCCCAGATAAGATGCGGCGCTGGCAGACCCATCCACACGGGCCCCAGGCAGGCATGATCCGCAATCGTCCAGGAAGTTGCGCACGTCACGCGGCGTCTGGAACCCAACGATGTCATTGGCAAGCAGGCAATGAAGAATCTGCCGCCATATCGATCCTAGAAGCCGCACTCCCTCGCCCGGCGCCGGCCAGGGAATGTGGGTGAAATGCTGCAGAAACGCGTGCGGCGCCAATTGACGAACATAGTGGCCGGCAAGATAAAGGTGATAGTCGTGGATGAAGACGCAGGGTAGGGTGTCGGCTTCATTGAGCTCGTCGACGATAGATCGAGCCATCGCCCGGTTGACCGGCAGATATCCCCATCTCCACGCTTCCTTTATCGATGAAGACGGTCTCTCGATCAGCTCGTCCCCAAGTGAATGTTGCAGCAGCCACAACACCGGGTTGGAGAAGACCTCATAGTGCCTGCGGTAGACGGCAGGCGCAACGTTCACTAGACGCAGCCTGAGATCCTCATCGACCGCCCGGAGATCAGGCCGGGTGTCGAGGCGTCGAGATGCTTCCCGATCGCCATCGCTCATGCTGGATGCCACCCAGGCGACCCTGGCGTGGCGCATGACGGACGAGAGGGCGGTCACCAGACCTCCCTGGCCTCTTTCGGATACCAGTTCTCCCGTCCCACTGATGGAGTACCGCACCGGCCCGCGATTGCTCGCGAGGACTACACGCTTTCGACCCAGCATGAAATCCATCGAATCCTTCGTATCCGGCAGCGCCGAGGAAGGGGCCGCTGGCCAAGTCAACAATTCGCGAGATGCAGCCACCACGGTCACCGGCTCCTTTCGCCTTCGGCGCCCTCACGCCTCCGGGCTCGCGCCTTCGCCAACGACGATGACGCCAAGGCTCGCAGAATCGACTCGTTCTCCTGGGGGGAGGAGCGCATGAACAGTCTCTCAAGCACACTTCGCAAAGGTGGACGGCATTCCACAATGTACGCAGGGGAACCCTGAGAGACTCGCACCAGGATGCCGCTACTTGCGAGGCTCTCCATGGCCTCGGCGACCAATTCAACAGGATGAATCCCAAGAGAATCCGAAATGGAACTGGCATCCAGGGGCCGTGAGCATTCCCGCAGATACTGGACTATGCGGTATTTGGCGAGGTCGTCTATGCCCGTCCCCATAAGGCTTCGGAGGGCGACGCTTTGCTCCTCCCGTATCCCAACGCTGGACTCATTGCTGTTTCTATCTTCCAACAAGGCTACCTCCACAGGTTCTGACCGTATTGACACCACCCTCACCCCCGCAATGGTCCGGCGCCACCCGCCTCCATTCCTGAGGCCCGCCTTGCGACAAGATTCGAGACACGGAAAACAAAAAACCCGAGGCTATAGCCCCGGGCTGGACAAGCTATGCCCTTTCACGTGCCTACGAAGTTAGCTGACGGGTTCGGGCTGAAAGCACTACCCTACTCTGAGTCTGCCCCAGAGATTCACCCCTTTGGCGGGTCCTCCGTTTCCCTTTCGGAAACTCGGCCTATTTACTTTTCAAACCACCCTTATATCCTTCTACCCCCGCTATTATCGGGTGTAGTGTATCACAACGAGGTGTATTTGTCAAATCGCCCGTGTCCGGATCGCCGTCACTACGAACCGACATCACCCCTGCCTGGAGAACCCGTTCTTGGCAAGACCGGCTTTTGGTATCTCGTTGGCTGCCCATATAAGTATGTTACCAGATTGTACCTTACAAAAGGGTCAAAAAGAGAGGGAATGGATTGCAGGAACGTAACAAGAAGTGACAAAACGCCTTCTCCCGTGGAGGATCCCAATTCGTTTATGCTCCCCAGGTTTGACGGGTAATTGCCGATTACCTACAATGGAAGCAAATCAGTCTATTCTGAGTAAGGGGAGTCGTTCCAGATTCTATCTTCATCCGCTGACCGGTCCTGGACACTCGATCCTATGTCGAACTACTCGTCTCTACAGGATATCGAGGCGGTTTTCGGCAGGATGAAGGCGAAGCCAGGGAGAGTCAGGCTTGGCGTCATCGGCGTCCCGCCGCGGGAGCTATTGGAGAGAGCCAGGCTTCTCAGCAGTGAGATAGTGGATATCGACATGCCGGTCATCGGCGTAACGCCGGCCTGCAGCGAAAAGTATCTCCCCAAGGTCTTCTGCGCCACCTTGCGCACGATCATGTCCAATGCCCTCAAGCTAGACCTCGACTGGCTGCTCCTGGCCACGGGGGCGGACAAGTGCGACGGCGCCCGTTTTGTCGCCCTTGCCCTCCGGGACCTGCTGAGCATTCCCATAATCACCGTCGAGAATCTGAATTTCCAGCGCCGGGGCCATCCGATCTGCCAGAGCGACCTTCCCGTGACTGAGAAGGTAGCGATGATCATAAGCCGGGTGGTCGATGGGGACAAACCTCTGGAACTGCGGGAATGCCGGCCGGAGTTCGGCTTCTGGGGCGTTCCCCCGCATGACTTCGCCGTCCTGGATCTTTTTCCCAACAGGACCCACATTTACGGATGGACCCGTTGCTTCGAGAATGATACGCCAGCGGACCTCGCGCTGGAGATGGAAGTGGACCCCGGGGTCCCCACCGTCTTCTTCGCCCAATCCTTCTGTCAGAAGAATGCCCTGGCCCAGTACCTGGCAAAGAAACACCACGGGCTCTACGTTGAAGTCGACACAGGGATTACCAAATCGGCGCGGGCCAAGATCGAGGCCTTTCTGGCCCTTAACAAAAGGCGTTCCTGGTAGGGCGACAAGTTCTTATGCCAAGTGCGACGACACGCATCCTCCTCGACGGAGGCACCGCCTACTCCAAGCTGAGACATGTCGAGACAGACAATTGCGAGATCCTGCCCAACCGGGAGCTGAAGGCGGTTATCCATCGCTACCGCGTGGAGGCGGCCACCGGTCACAATGCTTCCCGTTTTAGCCCACGGGTGCTTAACGAGCTTCTTGCCTTGGCATATGGGGGGCTTCAACTCGTGGACCAGCGGGACTTCGTCATGGTCGACTGTGGCGCCCGTGACATCAAGCTCGTCCGGGTGGAGGGCCGGCGTGTCGAAGAGATGAACTGGAATACTGAATGTG
>ORJL010112820.1_pt1 | contig 11725 bp, 8 predicted proteins | sample 1779941 | NCBI WGS metagenome assembly ORJL01 (sample SAMEA104232317, study PRJEB22302) | groundwater metagenome | biome: forest; feature: aquifer; material: groundwater | place: USA | collected 2011-08-07 | depth 5.8 m | reverse complement strand
GGCGACGTACACGTCGTAGAGACCGGAGTCCGGAATCGTGCCGCCGGACGTGAGCGAGAGGAACCGGCTGCCGCGCCGCGCGTGGAGCCGATCGTTGACGCGGTCCCACAGGATGCGCGGCGCGATGCCCTTGACCTCGCGGGGCAGCGGCTCGGCGAGCGATCGAACGACGGAGAGGAACTCCTCGCGACTCAGGTTGCGGTACGGCGCCGCGCGCTGGAACCGCCGCAGCATGTCGTCGACCGCCATCGACTCCACGGCGACGCTGGCGACGATCTGCTGCGCCAGCACGTCGAGCGGCGCTTCGGGCACCGCGATGCGATCGAGCTGCCGCGCGCGGATCGTACGCACGACCGCGGCGGCCTCGACGAGCTCCTCACCCTTGGTCACGACGAACCGTCCCTTGGACACTTTCGAGAGCAGGTGGCCGGCGCGGCCGACGCGCTGCAGCGCCGCGGCGACGTTGCGCGGCGACTGGAGCTGGATCACGAGATCGATGGAGCCGACGTCGATGCCGAGCTCGAGCGACGACGTCGCCACGAGCGCCTTGAGCTGACCGTCCTTCAGGCGGTTCTCGGCGTCGAGCCGGGCGCGGCGGGACAGCGAGCCGTGGTGCGCCGCGACTCTGTTGAGTCCGGGGGGGAGCGGATCCCGCTCCTCCCCCGGGCCCCCCGCACGAGACGCAGTCGGAGCGTCGTCGCCAACGACCGCGTGGTCCGCGAGGCGGTCGTTGAGATTACGCGCCAGGCGCTCGGCGGACCGGCGGCTCGGCGCGAACACGAGCGTCGTGCGGTGGGCCTCGACGAGCTCCGTGACCTGCTGGAGCGCCGCCTCCCACACCGTGTCGCTCTGGCTGGTGAGGAAGTCGTCGACGGGCGACAACACGCCGATGTCGAGATCGCGTGAGAAGCCCGCGTCGACCGCGACGGCGCCGGTCGCCGTCTCGCCGGTGAGGAATCGCAGCGCGTCTTCGACCGGGCGCACGGTCGCCGAGCAGCCGATGCGCTGCGGGCGCTCGCCGGTGCCGTGCTCGCTCTCGACCACGAGCGCCTGCAGCCGTTCGAGCGACAGCGCCAGGTGCGCGCCGCGCTTGCCGCCCATCAGCGCGTGCACTTCGTCGACGATGACGAACCGCGCGCGGGCGAGCGCGGTGCGGAACTTCTCCGTCGTCAGGAGGATGAAGAGCGACTCGGGCGTCGTGATCAGCACGTGCGGAGGACGCCGCGCCATGGCCTGGCGCGCCGACGCGAGCGTGTCGCCGGTCCGTACCGCGACACGGATCTGCGGCAGGTCGAGCCCGTCGGCGAGCGCGGCGTCGCGGATGCCGGCGAGCGGCGCGCGCAGGTTCTTCTCGATGTCGTTGTTGAGCGCGCGCAGCGGCGACACGTAGACCACGTACACGCGGTCTTCCAGCGTGCCGTCGACGGCGAGGCGGTGCAGGTGGTCGAGCGCCCAGAGAAACGCGGCGAGCGTCTTGCCCGAACCGGTCGGCGCGACGATCAGCGTGTCGCGTCCGGAGGCGATGGCCTCCCAGCCGTCACGCTGCGGCGGGGTTGCTTCGTGGAACGCGGCGTCGAACCAGCGACGGACGAACGGCAGAAACTCCGGCATGGACGTACGATTGTACGTGTGCTGACGAGGGTGCTCGGACCGGGCGACGAGGCGCACGTCGAGACGTTCCTGCGTCAGCACGTACGTCGCCGCCTTCGAGGGCGACCGCGTCGTCGCCGTCGCCTGTCACCTCCGGGGCGGCGGCATCGCGCTGCAGGCGCCGACGAACGCCGCCGAGGTTGCGCGGCTGGCGATCGAACGATCGGGGCGCCGCGTGACCGGGCTCATCGGACCGTGGTCGCAGGTGACGGCGGTACGCGCGGCGCTCGGGTTCGCGGACTACGCCACTCGGCAAGGACAGCCGCGAGATTCTCTACGCGCTCGCGCTCGCCGACCTCGACGTGCCGGCGGCGCTCACGTCCGGCGCCGCCGCCTGCCGGCGGTCACGTCCGGAAGATCTGCCGCTGCTGAACGACTGGCGCGCCGCCTACAACGTCGAGGCGAACGGCCTGGCGATGACGCCGGAGGCGCGCGCGCAGGCGGCGCGAGAGACCAGACACTGGCACGACGAAGGCGTGTCGTTCGTGCTGACGGCACAGGACGCGCCGGTCGCGTATTCGGCGTTCAACGCGGCGCTGCCGGACATCGTCCAGGTCGGAGGCGTGTGGACGCCGCCGGCGCTGCGGTCGCGCGGCTACGCACGGTGCGTCGTCGCGGGTTCACTGCTGGCCGCGCGTGCGGAAGGCGTGGCGCGTGCGGTGCTCTTCACCGGCGAGACCAATCGCCCGGCCCAGCGAGCGTACGAGGCGCTCGGCTTCAGGCCGATCGGCGACTACGGCTTGGTGTTCTTCAGCTGACAGCGACGTATCGGCAACAGACCGCACCGGGGTATCGAGGGGCGCCACGGCTTGGCCGGGGCGCCCCGAGCGCTGGGGGGTGTGGGGGGCCATTTCGGGGCCCCCCACGTTCATAAAAACCTGCGGCCCGCGCGCTCGTCGGGGAGGTCGAGACCGAGGGCCACGAGCTTCGCGTCGACGTACGCCTTGTACACCTGACGAATCTCCGCGTTGCCGACGCTCTTGAGCCCCCACTGGATGAACCTGGGGACGTTCGGCGAGTCGGAACGGCCGAACATGTCGAGCGCCGCGGCGTACCACTTCGGCAGCAGGCTCTGGACGAGCGCGCGTCCGCGCGGGTCGCTCACGATCTCGCGCAGGAACCAGTAGCCCATCTCGGAGTGTCCGAGCTCGTCGCGCTCGACGGTCGCCGACATCTTCGCCAGCGGCACGTAGCTCGACTCGCGCCAGTCGCGCGCGTGGAACGCGCCGTTCAGGTCGACGAAGAAATGGAAGAACGCGTCGTCCGCCCACGTCTCGCGCGGCAGGTGGAAGGCGTAGTGGGCGTAGGGTACGTCGCGCAGCGCGAAGTCCGGATCGAGCCCCACCGCGAGCCGGTGGAACATGATCGCGTGCTTCAGCTCCTCGGCGATGTACTCGGCCTTCACCACGCGCGCGGCGGCCGGAAACGTCTCGGCGATGTCGAGACACGTCCCCATGAGCCCGAGAAAGCTCTTGTTCCCGGCCCGCTCGCCCTCGTGGCGCATCATCTTCAGGAGCAGCGAGCGGTATTCGTCGGGGAGCGTCTGGCCTTCGTCGAACCGGTACCCCGGCCGCGACACCCGGCACTCGAGCTTCGGCAACGGATCGCGCTCGGCATAGACGCGGCGCCAGAACGGCCAGAGCTCCGACCGCCCGCGCCGCTCGGCGTCTTCGATCGTCGTCATCTCGGACATCTCATCTCTCCCTGGGCGCGCGGGCCTGCGCCGTCTGCCAGCGTGCCGCGTCGCGCTCCCGTGTCGCGGCGCGCTGGTGACCGCAGGCACAGCCGAGCAGGCCCATCGCGTAGAGCTCGAACTGGCGGTCGACGAGCTCCTGCGCCATGCCGGGCAGGAGCCGGTCGCCGACGTGGCCGACCGAGTGGCCGCAGCCGGTGCACAGGAGGCGGTAGTACGTGCCGTACGTCGCGGGCTGGTCGAGCGTGATGCCGATCGACCCGTAGGCGGCGCGGATCTCCTCGACGATCGCGCTCATGCGCGGGCCGCCGGCGCGTCCGCGAGCCGCCGCGCCTCGTCACGCAGGTCCTTCTTCGACACCTTGCCGACCGCGGTCATCGGCAGGCGGTCGCGCAGCTCGAGGCGTTCCGGGAGCTTGAACTTCGCGATGCGCCGCTCCTTCAGGAGGAACCGTGTCAGCTCGTCGAGCGTCAGGTCGGCGCCGGCGCGCGGGACGACGAAGGCGCAGGCGCGCTCGCCGAGGACGGGATCCGGCATGGCGACGACGGCGGCGTGCAGCACGGCGGGATGGCTCAGCATCAGGTTTTCGATCTCCTCGGCGCTGATCTTCTCACCGCCCCGGTTGATGAGGTCTTTCTTGCGGCCCTCGACGATCAGGTTGCCGCTCGGATGGCGGCGCACGAGGTCGCCGGTCCGGTAGTAGCCGTCGTCGGTGAACGCCACGCGATTGTGATCGGTGGCCTTGTAGTAGCCGCGCAGCGTGTACGGCCCGCGGCAGATCAGCTCGCCGATCTCGCCGTCCGGGACGTCGCGCGCGTCGTCGTCGACGATGCGGATCTCGTCGCCCGGCGACATCGGCCGCCCCTGCGTGCCGACGACGACGTCTTCCGGGTCGCCGCGCCGGGTCGCGCAGAGCAGCCCCTCCGCCATGCCGAACACCTGGGTGACGACCGGACCGAACGCCTGCAGGGCGGCGCGCGCCGGCTCAGGATTCAGTCGGGATCCGCCGACGGCGAGCGTGCGGATCGACGACAGATCGTGCCGGGCGCGGCGCGGGTGGTTCAGCCACGTGATCACCGTCGCGGGCACTGCCGGAATCCAGGTGACGCGCTCGCGCTCGATCAGCGGAAAGGCGACGTCCGGGTCGGGCGACGGGGCGAGCACGATGCGCGCGCCGAGCAGCATCGCGGCCTGGATGCCGGGGCAGGCGAGCGGGAAGTTGTGAGCGATCGGGACGCTGACGAGCAGCACGGTGTCGCGATCGAAGCCGGTCGCGGCGGCGAACGCCAGCGAGTTGTAGCGGTAATCCGCGTGCGTGCGCGGGATGACTTTCGGCAGCCCCGTCGTGCCGCCGGACAGCTGGAAGACGGCGACGTCGTCGGCCGCCGGCCGGAACTTCTCGAGCGTGCGCGGCGGGACGGTCGCCTCGATCGCGGTCGCGAGCAGATCCGCGAAGCGCGTCATGCCGGACGTGACACGCTCGCCGACGACGAAGATCTCGCTGAGATGCGGCAGCTCGCCGCGAAGGTCCGAGGCCATGGCGACGTAGTCGAATCCGCGGAACTCGCTCGGCATGAGCCACGCACGGGCTTCCGTGAACTTCGCGAGGTGTGCGATCTCGGCGTGCCGGTGCGCCGGCAGGCACGTCACGGGGATGGCGCCGGTCTTGAGGCACGCGACGTAGGCCACGACGAATTCGAGGACGTTCGGAAGCTGGAAGATGACGCGCTCGCCGTCGGCGATGTCGCGACCGGCGAGGTGCAGCGCGAGGCGATCGACGAGCGCGTGCAGCTCGCCGTACGTCACGCGCCGCTCGCCGTCGACGACCGCGAGGCGGTCGGCGTTGGCGGTCATCGCGCGATCGAATGCATCGCCGAGCGTGACGTCGTCCCAGAATCCCCGGGCGCGATACCGCTCGGCGACGTCGTCCGGCCACGGCACGGCTCCCGCCAACATGCGGGCGCTATGATAGCGCGCGGAGGTACGCCGTCTTCTTCCCCATCACCCATGCGCTCATCGGCTGGTGTGTCGCGCACGTTGGCCGCCCCGACCGGGCGACCCGCACGTGGTGTCTGCTCGCGAGTCTGGCGCCCGACATCGACGGACTGAGCTTGCTCTTCGGCCAGGACGCGTACGCCGACTATCACCATTACCTGCTGCACAACGTCATGTTCGGTGCGGCGGTCACGGCGATCAGCGCGCGCTGGATCGGCGCGCGTCCGGTCTCACTCGCGCTCGTGTTCGTGGCGTTCGTGTTGCACCTCGCCGGTGATTACTGCGGCTCGGGGCCGGGGTGGCCGCTGTGGCCGTTCCTGCCGTTCGCGGACACGATGTATCTCTGCCGGGGCGCATGGAACCTGACGTCGTGGCAGAACACGACGATCACGGCGATCGCGCTGGCGATCACGGTGTGGATCGCCGCCCGCCGCGGCTACACACCGCTCGAGACGCTCGCGCCCGCGACCGATGGCATCGTGGTGAGCGCGTTGCGGTTGCGGATGTCGCCGACGCCCTGTGCGACGTGCGGCGCGCGCGCGTGGTTCCGGTGCGCCGGCTGCCGGGCCGCGCTGTGCGAGACGCACGGTCGCGCGGTCAGCCGGCTCTCGCGCCGCTGCGAGGCGTGCGCGACCGCGCCCGCCTGAGCTAATCCGGCTGCGGCGGCGGCAGACCGGGGTCGCGTGCGACCGGACCGGTCGGCGTTTCGCGCGCCCGCCGCGCGTGGTCGGTGCGCACCCGCTGCATGAACGGCAGGAGCACGATGACCGAGGAGTACGCGGCGAGCAGGAACCAGAAGTCATCGGCGTACGACAGCACCTGGGCCTGCGTGACGGTCTCGCGATAGAGCATGGCGACGGCGCGGCGCTCGGCGGTGAAGGTGTCCGCCCCCTGCCGGAGAAAGTGATCCGTCCAGTCACGGAGCCGCTCGGCGGTTTCGGGGTTCCAGATGTGCACGTGGCCCGTCAGCGTCGCCTGGTGCTGCTGGCTCCGCCGCGCGAGCAGCGTCGTCACGATCGCGACGCCGACGCTGCCGCCGATGTTCCGAATGACGTTGAACGCCGCCGTCGCGTTCGACAGCCGCTCGGTGCGCACGGTGGCGAGGGCGAGCGCCTGGAGCGGCACGAAGATGAAGCCCTGCGAGAATCCCTGGATGAAGCGCGGCACGGCGAGGCTCGCGAAGTCCATCGTCACGGTGACGTGCGCCATCATCCAGAGCGACGTGGCCTGCAGGAGACAGCCGAACGCCAGCATCATCCGCTGATCCATGCGTGAGACGAGCCGGCCGGAGATCATCAGCGCGATCATCGTGCCGAGGCCGCCGGGCGCCAGCGTCAGCCCCGACGTCCACGCGTCGTAGCCGAGGATCTTCTGGGTGAAGAGCGCGACCAGCAGCAGGCTCGAGTTGAAGCCGAGGGCGATCAGGAACATCGCGGTGGCCGCGAACCCGAAGTTCCGGTTCGCGAACACGGTGAGATCGAGGATGGGCTCCGGCGTCGTGATCTCGCGGATCACGAAGGCGATCAGCCCGAAGACCGCGATGATCGTGAGCCCGACGATCAGCCGCGAGTCGAACCACTCTTCGCGCTCGCCGAGGTCCAGCATCAGCTGGAACGCGCCGAACCCGATCACCATGAGCACGATGCCGGCCAGGTCGACGCGGCTGGGCCGCCGGTGGAACGGCGCGTCGAACAGGAACGCACTGACCATGAAGAAGGCGAGGATGCCGATCGGCAGGTTGATGTAGAAGATCCAGCGCCACGACCAGTTGTCGGCGATCCAGCCGCCGACCGTCGGTCCGAGGATCGGCGCCATCATGATGCCGATGCCCCACACGGCGAGCGCCGTCCCGCGCTGCTCGAGCGGAAAGATCTCCCACATGATCGCCTGCGCCATCGGAATGACCGGACCCCCGCCGAGGCCCTGCAGCACGCGCATCGCCACGAGGAATTCCAGGTTCGGCGCGATGCCCGACAGAAACGAGCTCGTGGTGAAGATCACGGTGCAGATGAGGTAGAAGCGGCGGCGGCCGAAGACCGCGGTGAGCCAGCCCGACGCGGGAATGATGATGGCGTTCGCCGCCAGGAACGACGTGACGACCCAGGACATCTCGTCGATGCCGGCGGAGAGCGTCCCCTGCATGTGGGGCAGGGCGACGTTGGTGATGCTCGTGTCGAGCACCTGCATCACCGTGACGAGCATCACGGAGAACGTGATGGCCCACTTGCGCGCCGTGCTGATAGGCGGCTCGGTCACCTCAGCGGACCTGCTCCGGGGCTGTCAGCTCGCGTACTTCCGGTCGAGCGCCAGGTACGTCCCGGTGTCCACGACCGCCTCACGGTCCTTGAACGATGCCATGCGGTCGACGACGGCGGCGCTCGATCCGTCACGACGGATCGCGGCGAGCACCTCTTCCATCGCGCGGATCGCCGCGCGCTGGAGATCCGACGGGATGATGACGATGCGGTAGCCGAGCTCCCGCAACCTGGCGACGGCGACGAGCGGCGTCTTGCCGCCCTGGAACATGTTGATGAGCTTCGGCTGCGGTACGCGGCGGGCGATGGCTTCGATCTGCTCGACGCTGACCGGCGCCTCGACGAAGATGACGTCGGCGCCGGCCTCGGCGTACGCCTGCGCACGATCGAGCGCGGCGTCGAGTCCTTCGATGGCGAGCGCGTCGGTGCGCGCGATCAGCACGAGGTCCGGGTCGGTCGCCGCGTCGCGCGCGGCACGGAGCTTCTGCGCCATCTCGAGCGCCGGCACCACGGACTTGTCGTCGTAGTGGCCGCACCGCTTCGGAAACTGCTGGTCTTCGAGGTGCAGCGCGGCGACGCCGGCGCGCTCGAACTCCCGCACCATGCGGCGCACGTTGAGCGCGTTGCCGTATCCGGTGTCGGCGTCCGCGATGACGGGCACGCCGGCGTGCTCGACGATGTTCGCGAGGCGGTCCACGATCTCGTTCATCGACAGCAGGCCGAGATCCGGATAACCCATGCTCCGCGCGATCCCGCCGCCCGTCGCGTACGCGGCGATGAAGCCGGCCTGCGCGGTCAGGCGCGCCGACAGCCCGTCGTACACGCCGGGGGCCACGACGATGTCGTCGCGCATGAGCGCGCGGAGCGTCGTCGACGCCCTCATTCGCCCGCCGCCTGCGCGCCGGCGAGCCGGCCGAAGACCGCGCCCGACGTGAGGCCGGTGCCGCCCGGGTAATTGGTGTGAAAGATGCCGCCGACCATCTCGCCGCAGGCGTAGAGGCCGGGGATCGGCTCCCACCGCGTGCTCACGACTTGCGCGCGCTCGTTGACCTTCACGCCGCCGAAGGTGAACGTGATGCCGCCGGTGACGGGGTAGGCGACGAACGGCGGCGTGTCGAGCCGCTGCGCCCAGTTCGACTTCGGCAGCTCGAGCCCCTTCGTCGCGAGCCCGTCGCGGATCGTCGGATCGAAGACTCCCGATTGCACCGCGGCGTCGTAGTCGTCGAGCGTGCGCTGGCACGTCGCGCGATCGAGCGGAAGCTTCGCGACGAGATCGCGCAGGGTGTCGGCGACGAGCGGCGTGCCCGTCTTGTAGCGGCCTTCGAGCAGCTTCGCGACCTTCGCGTCGAAGATCTGATACCCGACGCCGGACGGCTGGTTCAGGATGATGCCGCCGAGCTTCGCGTACGTGTAGAACTGGAAGTCCTCGCCTTCGTCGAAGAACCGGAGACCACGCCGGTTGACGAGCACGCCGTACGGGTAGGAGAGGCGGTTCGTCTTGTCCGTGAGCTTCCGGTCGCCGTAGGGCGGCGCGTCCGCGTCGATCGGCGTCGAATGGCAGCCGGTCCACTGGCCGTGCACGAGCGCGCCGACGTCGATCGCCATCCGGAGGCCGTCGCCGGTGTTGTAACGCGTGCCACGGACCTTCGCGTGATCCCACGGCCGGCCGAGGTACCGGGCGCGCCACGCCGGATTCGCCTCGAAGCCGCCGCAGCCGAGGACGATGGTCTTCGCGGTGAGCTCGGCGAATCCGCTGGCGTCCTGGGTCGTGACGCCGGAGACGCGTCCGCGGGCGTCCTGGTTCAGGCGGACCGCGCCCGTGCCGTACCGGATCTGGACGCCGCGCTGCTCGGCGATCTCGAACCACATCTTCGAGAGACCGACGCCTTCGTGGCGTGCGCGGATGACGGCGCCCGGCGACCACTTGATGGTGTCACCCACCTTGATGCCGGAGAGCGAGACGGCCGGCTCCATGACGATGCCCTGCTGCGCCATCCAGCGCACGGTGTCGTACGAGCGCGAGATCAGGATCTCCGCGAGCTCCGGATCGGTGCGGTCCTCGGTGACGCGGCGCAGGTCGGCCCAGAACAAATCGCGCGGATACGGCTGCACGCCCTTCATGAACCCGCTGACCTGCCGCTCGGCGTCCGGGACGATCGGCGTCAGGTCTTCGGCGCGGTCGAACGCGAACCGCAGGAGGCCGCCGCTGTAATGGGTGTTGCCGCCGCGCAGCGGCTCGGGAGCCTTTTCGAGGACGACGACACTGCGCGCGCCCTGCTCGCGCGCCGACACCGCCGCGGCGAGGGCCGCGTTTCCCGCTCCGACGACGACGACGTCATGCTCCGGCATGGGTCTCCTCCCGGGGGCATCATAAGCTGTACCATGCCTCTCGCCGCGCACGACCCGACGGGAGGCACAGCGCATGATCGATCGCATCACGGTCTCCGTGATCCAGCACCGCCTCGAATCGATCGTCCAGGAGATGGGCGAGGCGATGCTGCGGACCGCGTACTCGCAGATCCTGAACTCGAGCCGCGATTTCTCGACCGCGGTGTTCGACGCCGAGGGCCGGCTGGCCGCGCAGGCCGAGCACGTGCCGATTCACGTCGGCGCGCTGCCGTGGGCCGTCGCGGCGATCGCCGAGGCGTTTCGTGACCGCATCCGTCCCGGCGACCTCTATCTGCTGAACGATCCGTACCACGGCGGGAACCACCTGCCGGACCTCACCGTGCTGCTGCCCGTGTTCGTCGCCGGACGGCTTGCGTTCTGGTCGATCAACCGCGCGCACCAGCACGACATCGGCGGCGCCACGCACGGTACGTACAACCCGGGCGCGACGGAGATCTGGCAGGAAGGCATCCGCATCCCGCCGCTCAAGCTCTACGACGCCGGCGAGCTTCGCGACGACGTCATGCAGATGGTCGCGACGAACGTCCGCCACCCGCGCGACTTCCTGGGTGACCTGCGCGCGATGATCGGCTCCGCGCGCGTCGGCGAGCGGCGGCTGCTGCGGCTCTGCGACGAGTACGGCGTGGAGACGACGACGGCCGCGGCCGGCGAGATCCTCGACAGCGCCGAGCGGCAGGCGCGCGCGTGCGTGCGCACGTGGAAGGACGGCGTCTTCCACGGCGAAGCGATGATGGACGACGACGGACATGACGCCCGCGACATCTGGATTCGCGCGAAGGTCACGAAGCGCGGCGACTCGCTCGAGGTCGACCTGTCGGATTCGCATCCTCAGGTGACCGGCTTCATCAACTCGTCGTGGCCGAACACGATGTCGTCCGTGCACATGGCGTTCGCGTACCTCATCGATCCGCGCACGCCGAAGAACGAAGGCACGTTCCGCCCGGTCACCGTGAAGGCGAAGCAGGGCACGATCGTGTGGCCGAATCCGCCGGCGCCCGTGACGCTCTGCACGAACCACTGCGCGCAGGACATCATGGAAGCGATGATGCGGGCGCTCGCCGGCTCGTGTCCCGATCGCACGCTGGCGGCGTGGTCGAAGCGGTTCCGCATCGCGATCCAGGGCATGAACCCGCGCACGAAGCGGCCGTTCATCTGGCACCTGTTCCACGCGCGCGGCGGCGGCGGCGCGTCGTCGGCGGGCGACGGCTGGTGCACCGCCGGTGAAGGGCAGGCGGCCGGCGGCATCAAGTTCGGCAGCATCGAAGTGGCCGAGACGCGGTTTCCGCTGTTCTTCAAGCTGCACGAGTTCCGGCCGGATTCCGGGGGCGCCGGACGTTTCCGCGGCGGCGTCGGATCGGTGCTCGAGTTCCAGATGGAGACGACGACGCCCGGCAAGGCGAATACCGCGGGCGAAGGCGTGAAGTATCCGCCGCACGGGCTGCTCGGCGGATCCGACGGCACCACGCACCACTATCGTCTCGTGTCCGGGCGTCGTACGACCGTCCTTCGCACCAAGTCCGTTGGCGTGCCCGTGATGCCCGGCGATCGCTTCCTCATCGTCTCTTCCGGCGGCGGTGGTTACGGCGATCCTCGCCAGCGTGATCCGCGCGCCGTCGCCGAGGACATTACGAACGGTGTCGTGACTCCGGCGGCCGCGCGGCGCAACGGGACGAGGCGGGGCGGGGGTCCTGCGCCCACGAGGAGTCAGCACCCATCGCCGTCT
>ORJL011700673.1_pt1 | contig 11726 bp, 11 predicted proteins | sample 1779941 | NCBI WGS metagenome assembly ORJL01 (sample SAMEA104232317, study PRJEB22302) | groundwater metagenome | biome: forest; feature: aquifer; material: groundwater | place: USA | collected 2011-08-07 | depth 5.8 m | reverse complement strand
TTGCCCATTACTTACCACTTCGGTCCCGGGCCGGCCAAAGTACACTTGAAACTTGAGTTTAACTGGGATATTAAACCGATTTATAACGTAATCGCTACCATTAAGGGTTCTGAATACCCTGATGAATGGATTATACGCGGTAACCACCACGATGCATGGGTAAACGGCGCAGGAGACCCTGTGAGCGGTTTAGTTGCCACAATGGCTGAGGGTCAGGCATTGGGAAAATTAATGAAGAAAGGTTGGAAGCCGAAACGTACTATTGTACATTGTGCATGGGATGGCGAAGAACCGGGATTACTTGGCTCAACCGAGTGGGTTGAAACACACCTTGAAGAATTAAGGAACAAAGCCGTTGCTTACCTTAACTCTGACGGTAATGGAAGAGGGTTTGTGTATATGGGCGGCTCCCATTCACTCGAAAAATTTGTTAATCAGGCAGTTAAGGATGTAAATGACCCTGAACGTAATATATCAATCTTTGAACGTGCGAAACAGTTACGAATTGTAAATTCGGCGGTTGAGGAGCAGGCACAGGCAATGAGTCGATCTGAATTACCATTGGGAGCATTAGGATCGGGATCTGATTTTACTCCTTTCTTACAACACGCAGGCATCGCTTCACTCAATATCGGCTTTGGCGGTGAGAGTGATGGCGGCTCATATCATTCCGTTTATGATTCGTATGACCATTATATTCGCTTTGGTGACCCCAAATTTGAGTATGGGGTGGCCCTTGCACAAACGTATGGCAGAATTGTCATGCGACTTGCAGATGCCGACCTTCTCCCATTTGATTTTAGCGCGTGCTCCGGGGTCATTTCTAAGTATCAAAAAGAGGTCATGGGTTTACTTGATAATCTCAGAAAAGAAACCGAAGATCAAAACGAAATGATCCGACAAAAGTATTGGGAAAATACATCAGACCCGACTCAGGTATTTATCGTACCACAAACTAAGGAACCTGTCCCCTATTTGAATTTTGCACCCCTCCAAAATGCTACTGCAACATTAAACAGGGAAACGGCAACGCTTCGTAAGCTCATGAGTGATTCTCTTGATTTAAAAAAGTTAAAACCTGCCGATGTAAAATACTTAGATTCATTAATGATGAACATGGAACAACTTTTAACCTCTAAAGACGGCTTGCCGGGTCGTCCGTGGTATGCGCATACTATTTATGCCCCGGGGAAATACACAGGATATGGAGTAAAGACCCTTCCTTCCATCCGGGAAGCAATTGAACAACGAAACTGGAAAGAAGCTGACGAACAAATTTTAGAAGTTTCAGGAGTTTTAAATACGTATAGTTCAGCCATTCAACGGATTGCTGTTTATATTAAAAGCATGTCAGGTCATTAGTTATTAGTCATTGGCTATTGGCTATTTATCACTTGACAGTATAAATTATTAGACTTGAACGACAGACACAGTAGCTCAGGGAATAGAATACGATTATGAATAAATTTATCATTTCTTTAACGGTCTTACTTTTTTGTATTGATGCGTTACTTGCTCAAAGCCCATTATTGCAAAAAGCCGATTCTTTGTTTTTTGCAAGAGATTGGACGAATGCCAAAACAGAGTATGAAACTCATTTGCCTGATACCGTCACTAATCCACTCGCATGGAACAGATTGGGATTTACAAATTATAATCTTCAATTGTTCGAAGATGCTTTGAAGAATTATGAAAAGTCGCTCTCTCAGAACCCTCAACCGAATCTCAAGGCATCGGTATTTTCAAGAATGGCGAAAATACATGCCATTAAAGGTGATAAGCAAAACGCCTATAAAGAATTAGATAGCGCTGTTAGCTCCGGCTACATTGCCTTTACAGAATTGGATACACTTTCTGATTTCAACAGTTTGAGGCAAGAGCAACAGTTTAAGGATTTACGAGAACGAGTCTATGTAACGGCATATCCATGTATGGGAGATAAACATGCAAGGGAATTTGATTTTTGGATTGGCGAATGGGATGTTTATCCTACGGGAGCAGGAAACATTGTCGGGCACAGCCTTATAGAAATGATTTCAGGTGGTTGTGCATTACTTGAAAACTGGGATAGCCCAAACAGCACGGGGAAAAGCATAAATTTCATTGATCCCGTAACAAACAAATGGAAACAATCATGGGCGGGCTCATATGCGCAGGGGATTCAGGAATTTGTTGATGGCGAGTATTCTGATGGAGCGATGCGATTCACGTTTGAAACAACCGATGCTAAAGGGACGAAACAGATCGGCAGATTTATGTTCTTTAATGTAAGCGCCGATACGGTTAGGCAGTTTAACGAAACCTCCTCCGATAACGGAAAAACATGGACGACAAACTATGATTTTACGTATGTGAGGAAGAAGTAATACCAAGAACTCAACAGTGTTGCACAAACATTATGACAGATTATTAAAATAACCCAGCAAACCAAACTCGTATCTGTCCGAATATTTCGCGGACGGTCATCCAACTTTCGGAGTCGAGTTCGGAAGTCCATTCGGGACGCGAATCGGAATTAGCTATTTGCCACACTCCGTTCGTTATCGCCTGTGTCTGCAGGCGCAAGACTGAAAAGTTAATCGGTGTTTTATCAATTTCATCATTTCGTTGATGATAGAATTTTAGGAAATGATTCATACCATCTTTCACCTTGTTAAGAGGCATACCGGAGGCAGGAGAAAGTGATGGAATTCCCGCTTGAGCAAAAATATACCCGTCACTACGCCGGTAATAGGAAGGCATAACATTAGGCATGAGATGAATTCCCAACTCCTCAGCACTTTCTTCAAATTTCTCTCCCATGTCATTGTACTCTTCGCCAAGAAGAGTCATCCAGCAGTCAGGTGAACCAAAGGCAAAGCCCGCAACATCAATGTTGATATTTGCTACTATCGCATTCAATGGGACTGTGGGATGTGCGACAAAATATTTTGATCCGTAAAATCCCTGTTCCTCGGCACCAAGAGCAATGAACAAGATCGAACGGCGAGGTTTAACCGATGATGTTGCAAATAATCGTGCTGTTTCTAACAACACCGAAACTCCCGAGGCATTATCTAATGTTCCGTTATAGATCGAATCACCATCAATATTTCTTCCAACACCGAGATGATCATAGTGCGCCGTTATAACAATATATTCTTCACCAAGGTCACTACCCTGTATCTTTCCAATCACATTCGAGCTAAAGGTTTGTTCACTTACTATATTTTCACGAAGCGTTACATTACTCGAAGCATGATAGGCAAGGCTAATATTTACTAAATTTTCTATTTGGAAAATTTTTCTAACAAAAGCGCTTCCATCTGCAATTTCAAGCCATAAAAATCCTTCCTTATCAATAACTTGAAATAACTCCGCCGCTACGTTCCGGTCCGATTTCTTGCAATTGGTACGTTTGGAGGGAGAATCATTAAGTAACAAAAGTCCTGCCGCTCCCCTCTCCTTTGCCCATGTAACCTGTGATTCGTGATTCGCCTTAAAATCTTTTGGAAGCTTTGCACGATCCCAAAGATGACTGCTTAATGCCACAACAATTTTATTTTTAACAACAATATCATGATAACTATCGTACCGTTGATCATCACTATGAATTCCATATCCAACAAAAATAAGGCCTTCCTTGAACTCCTTAAACACGGCGGGAGTTTGGTAAATTGAAAAGTCAGAGGGAAATGATAATGTATCGTTGTGTATAATAATAGTTGAAGAAGAATAGATTTTCCCGGTAGGTAGTGTTACTTGCTGTTGGTATGTTCCTGAATCACCTTTTGGTTTGAGATTGATTTTTGCAAAATACGATTCAATATACGAAGCCGCCCTTTGTTCATCCGGTGTACCTGAGCCGCGCCCTTTCATCGAGTCATTTGCCAGAGCGGAGACATGATTTCGGAGCGTTAAGGAATCAGCGTAAATAGTCGGTTGCTGGCTATATGCTTGACAAAAGAACAGAATGAAAAGCAAGGTAAGTTCATATAACCTATACCGGTTATAATTGTTGAAAATACTTGTCATTATTTTTCCCTTGTTGAACGCATTATTTAGTTACGTTCTGATTATGGGATAAGTTACATATCAACATATATCTTGATACATAACGATCTTAAGGACGTACTTTTTAATACTGGCAAATCTTCTGCCAACCTGTCATTTAAAAATCGTACTTTTTGTTTTTAAGATGACAGGTTGGCAGTTGTTTTCTTGAAATAATATTGACTATTAGTTTTTTAAAGAATTTTGGCACTTTCCTTTTTGGCACGGTGATTGATTATATACAAACCATAAAAGGATAAACAATAATCATTCAATCATTCACAATAATTTTTCACAATTAATTCATAATCAGAAAGGAAACACTTATGTCAATTATTCGATGGAACCCGCTCAGAGATGTCACCGCCTGGAATACAGGAACGGATATCAATACACTTCACAGGGAGATCGATCACATGTTTAATCATCTCTTCCGTGGTGATGTTGTTGAAGATTCAACTACCTCTTCGTGGCTCCCCCCTGTTGATATCTCAGAACAGGAGAACGAGTATCTCGTTCATGTGGAGTTACCCGGTGTCGATAAAAACGATGTAAAGATCAACGTTGCCAACTCAATCCTCACGATCAAAGGAGAGAAGAAAACAGTTCGTGAGGAAAAGGGTAAGAATCACCGTGTCGAACGGTCGTATGGAACATTCCAACGCTCGTTCACACTCCCAACATCGATCAAGGCAGACAAGATTGAAGCATCGTACGAAAACGGCGTTCTCTTAGTCACCTTACCCAAGGTTGAAGAAGCTAAACCGAAAGAGATCGAAGTAAAAGTGAAGTAAACTATGGTGAAATGGGGATGTACTCCATCCCTGTAAATATAGGAAAGCGGTTGTCCCGAAAGGCGGCAACCGCTTTTTTGTTTAATACACTTGAGATTATTGCTATAACTGGAATTGTGCTAAAACGGATAGATTTGACCTTCCTTACTAATAGCTGATTAGGATTTATTCCTTTTTTTTGATTTTTAGCTCCCTATTTCGTATAATAGTGAGTAAAATCAATAACTTAAGAGTTCCATTTTAGAATTTAGTATAGAAAAACAGTCTTTCAGTGAATAAATCAACAGCAATCTTCCTCTCAATCCTCCTCGGCTTGTTAGTTTTTGCGGGCATCGCGTTCCTGTCATTTTGGCTCATCTTAAAAAATAGTTCTAAAAGAGAAGAAATAGTTTTTGAAGGCTCCGGTGATAATATCGCTGTTGTCGATCTCAAAGGTGTCATCCTTGAATCGGAAAGCGTTGTTCGCCAGCTTAAAAAATTTGATGACGACCGTTCTGTGGTTGCTATCATCCTTCGTGTCGATTCTCCCGGCGGCGGTGTTGTTGCAAGTCAGGAAATCTATGAAGAAGTAAAGAACATCAAAAAATCTGGAAAAATTATTGTCGTCAGTATGGGCTCGTTAGCCGCAAGCGGAGGTTACTATGCCGCATGTGGAGCAACAAAAATCGTTTGTAATAAAGGAACACTGACAGGTTCTATAGGCGTTATTTCGGAGTTCATGCAGTTCGATTCACTCCTTGGAAAAATCGGCGTGAAGATGAATGTTATTAAAAGCGGGAAACTCAAAGATGCGGGCAGTCCGTACAGAAAAATGACAGATAACGACCGTGAATACTTCCAAAGTTTAATGGATAATGTTCACAAACAGTTTATCGGCGCTGTTGAGACTGAACGAAAAATTTCTCCCGACACTTTAGCCATGTATGCTGACGGTAGAGTGTTTACCGGAGAACAAGCATTACAACTGGGACTTGTCGATACACTTGGCACATTTGAAGATGCCGTAAAAATTGCCGCCGATCTTGCAGGCATTCACGGGAAACCATCAATCATTCGCGAAGCAAAAAAGAAAACATCATTACTCGATCTCGTAACCGGTGACTCAAAGATCGATGAAATAATAGACTTTAAAAATCAGATTTTAAATCATCCAATATTACAGTATAAAATCCCGCAAGGGTTTTAATACGTAATGACAGAGACAAACCAATACATGTACCATAATAGATAGGGACCACTTTGACGAAAGCAGATATAGTAGATCACATCGCCTCAGGAACCGGATTAACGAAAGTTGAAACTGAAGCTGTCGTTGATGGTTTTATCCAAACCGTCATCGAAGCGTTGAAGGAAGGAAAGAATATCGAAATTCGCGGTTTCGGTAGTTTTAAGACCAAAAAACGCAAAGGAAGGGTTGCACGTAACCCGCGTACCGGCGAACAAGTAATGGTTGATGAGCATTTCGTTCCCATTTTTAAGGTTTCTAAAGAATTGAAATCAGTGGTAAACGAAAATCTCATGAAACGTCAACCGACCATTAACGATTAAGACGGGACCAACCATGTCATCATCAACACTTTGTCCTTCTTGCAATACCGAAGTTACTATCGGTGATAAATTCTGCCGTGCCTGCGGTACGAAACTTAGTTGGTCAGTTGCAAGTCTTGAAACAGTTAGTAATGACTCTGCACCTTCAACACCTACGGATACGAACGAACAGAGCGTAACCTGTAAATTATGTGGGAACCACAACCCGCCCGGCTCTGCATACTGTGAAAGTTGCGGAAACGTTGTTGGTACGCCTGAACAAATTCGAAGAGCTGAAAAGAAATCGGCATCCAAGACAGGAAAATCTTCGAGTACTACACCCCCTGTGAAGATACTGCAAAGCTGGAAATTGACTGCTGTTATCGGTGTCATTTTTATCATAGCCATTATCGTCTTCCAGTCAAATAAAACACCTGTTACTGCACCAATGACTCCAACTACTTCGGGTGCGCCGATGCAACAAGGTGAAATGCCCTTGCCGGATACTATTCTTGCGCGGTTGCATGCCATGGAAAATGATGTCGCCAACAATCCCAATGATCTTTCGGCGTTACTTCGTCTGGCAAACGCCTATCAAGATACAAGACAATTCGGACTTGCTGTCAACGCGTATCAAAAATATATCCAATTAGATTCAACTAATGCAGATGCTCATGTTGATTTAGGGGTAACGTATTTTGAACTCGCACGTACAGACTCTGTAAAACATCACGAGTATTTGGAAATGGCGGATGAGCAAATGTTGGCAGGATTACGAGCGAATCCCAACCATCAGCTTGCCTGCTTTAATTTAGGAATTGTTCACCTTCAAAAAGGTGAAATGGATAGCGCAAAAGAGTGGTTCGTTAAGTGCGCTAAAATAGATAGTACAACCGAAACCGGTCGTAGAGCAACAATGTTAATTCAACAACATACATTCACCAATCCATCATCATAGGAGAAAAAAACCAGTGCCTAGTGGAAAAAAACGCTTACGTCGGAAGATGTCGACTCACAAGCGTAAAAAACGGCTTCGCAAGATGCGGCATAAGAAGAAAAAACGTTAGCTGAAGAGAAAAACCTGTATTCGAGTATATCGAAATACAGGTTTTTTTTTGAAGGGTGGTCATGTAGGGACACGGCGTGCCGTGTCCCTACGGAAAATTAATTTTATTTTGAATCTATGCCGGTTAAAAGGACATATGCTATAGTTGCAATAAAATACGCAAAACCATTTATGAGCATTTGAATTGTGATCAATAATAATTTATAAATGATAGTTTTCCCTTTTGAAATTCTTCTATAAACTACCCCAATGGTAATTACAGCAAGTACATACTGTATGAAATGCCAAATATTTTCGGGTATTCCAGTTCCTATAATGTTTGCAGGGTCAATACGGATTTGATTATCAATTATCATTTCGATTTCCAGTCCAATCCAAAATATGCACCATATATACCACGTTCTCATAAGTTCTGAGATAAATTGAATGCCAATATCAGGGTTTGCAGGCTTTTTTTTGAAAATGTAAGAAATCAGACAAATTATAAAAACGCCTAAGTTTATTACATATAAAACTGCGAACATAATACTCCAGATTATTTGTTTAATCTTAAAAGGGACACGGCGTGCCGGGTCCCTATGATTAACACAATATGCTTTTTATAAATGCAACGTTTCTAAGTACCGTTCTGCATCAATTGCGGCGGCGCAACCGGAACCGGCGGCGGTAATTGCCTGACGATACACGGAATCAGCAACATCACCAGAGGCGAACACACCGGGGATATTTGTCGCTGTGGAACCGGGTTGCAGTCTGATGTATTCCTTATCATCCATATCAATCATGCCTTTGAATAAACTGACATTCGGCTGGTGACCGATTGCCACGAATAACCCATCAACTTTAAACTCGGATAACTCACCCGTCTTCAAGTTTTTCAACTTTAATCCAGTAAATGATTTTCTTCCGTTTTCTTCTTTGCCCAGCACTTCTTCAACGCCGGTGTTCCACATAAAGGAAATCTTGGGATTGCTCATAGCACGGTCTTGCATAATTTTTGATGCACGTAATGTATCGCGACGATGGATAACAGTTACCTTTGTCGCAAAACGTGTCAAATAGTTTGCTTCTTCCATTGCTGTATCACCACCACCAACGATTGCAACTTCCTGTCCTTTGTAGAAGAAACCATCGCATGTAGCGCATGCTGAAACGCCGTACCCCATATATTTCATTTCAGACTCTAAACCGAGTAATTTAGCTGTTGCACCGGTAGAAATAATAACCGTATCAGCGGTATATTCTTCGGTATCAGAATAGACTTTAAACGGCTTTTGTGAGAAATCAACTTTCGTGACATCCTGAAAAAGTGTTTTTGCATTGAATCGTTGCGCCTGTTTGCGGAATAAATCCATCAATTCAGGTCCTAACACCCCTTCCGGAAAGCCGGGGTAGTTTTCTACTTCGGTTGTGATTGTTAATTGTCCGCCGGGCTGGTAACCTTCAAACACAAGCGGGTTTAAGTTTGCTCTGCCTGTATAAATTGCCGCTGTTAATCCTGCGGGTCCCGAACCAATGATAATTACTTTATGATGCTTGTTCTGTTCCATGTTTTTTTCCTTGTTCTTATTATGTTTTTAGTAACCCAACTCTTTAATCTCAACGCTAACGCCCGTTGCCTGAAGGCAACGGCAATAAATACATTCATTGCCGTCTGATTTATCAGACGGGATATGTTAGTATAAAAAATCCCTTCACTTTAACGAGGACAGTTTTTCAATACCCCTGCATTTCGTTTTAGCCCCGCAAGCTTTGTACGCTTGATGGGACTGTTTTTAAATTCTTTTGAAAATTGTTCTTGTGTCAATTCAAGAACAGTTTCTACTGTTGGAGATTTTGCAAACTCTCTGGGCGCAAATTCATCCATGGGAGTTGGTTCTGAAAATTTATGGTTCCACGGGCACACATCCTGACAAATATCACAGCCGTAAAGCCAACGCTCAAAATGCTCGCCAAGTTCCTCAGCTATCTCTCCCTTGTGTTCAATCGTTAAATACGAAATACATTTGTTTGAATCAACCACGTAGGGTTGATTGATGGCATCAGTCGGGCACGCTTCGATACACAAGATACAATCGCCGCAATGATCTGTTGCAGGAGAATCATACTCCAAATCGATATCAAGAATTATCTCTCCAAGAAATATCCACGAACCATACTCTTGCGTGATAACATTAGTATGTTTTCCCTGCCAGCCAATTCCCGCCCGTTGCGCCCAAACTTTGTCCATAACGGGACCTGTATCAACATAATATCTTCCGTTCGCTGAGGGAGCAACCTGTTTAATAAATTCCAATAGGATTTTTAGTTTCTCCTGCAAAATTTCATGATAATCATCTCCCCATGCATAGCGCGATATCTTTCCTGTATCAGGTTCCGGGCTGTGTTCAAACGGGTGATAATAATTTAACGCTACTGATACGACTGACCTTGCATTTGAAACAATGAGCGTTGGATCAATACGCTTTTCAATGTTGTTTGCCATCCACGACATTGATGCTTGATACCCTCTATTGAGCCATTCTTCTAATCTGTTTCCCTCTTCACTCAATTTTTCTGCACGAGCTACCCCGACTTTTGAAAATCCAAGTTCAAGCGCCTTCGCTTTAATACGATTGGTGAGAGTATTCATCCCGTTATTTGATGCTGAAAACGAATAAAAGATTCTTAGAATGAAACCGGAGCATCAAATGCGTACCCCTTTTCGGTTTTCTTTACTGTACCTGCCGCGGTGTTGGGATCATGTTCAAAAAAGACAATCCAATTTCCTTCTATTGCCATTTGCAGTATACGTTTCTTATCCGATAAGGTCGTTAAGGGCCAAAGATCGTAAGCCATGATGAAGGGTAACGGGATATGTGATGTTGTCGGGAATAGGTCACAACAATATAACAATGTCGAGTTCCCGTCAGTAATTTTCGGCAACTGCTGTGCCGCTGTATGTCCGTTTACAAGCATTACGCTGATATTGGGGAACAATTCAACTTCGCCATCCACAAGTTCAAGAACTCCGTGCTCTTTCAAAGGCATATAATCGTCGGGAAAGAAACTTGCCCTATCCCGCTCTGTCGGGTTCATCGCCTGTTCCCAATGCGCTTTCTGGACATAATATTTCGCATTCTTGAATGCAGGCACCGCCTTACCGTTTTCCTTGATTGTAGAGCCTCCTGCGTGGTCAAAATGGAGATGGGTGAGTATGACATCGGTAATATCATTAGTCGTCAAACCATGGGCTTGTAACGAAGATTTAAGGTCATACTGTGAGTTATCGAGGCGGTAAATATCAATTAATTTTTCTGAGAATTTCGTACCGTTCCCGTTATCGACAAGGATTTTTCTTCCGTTACCGATAATAAGCAACGCACGAGCCGCGAGTGTAATTCGGTTACGTTCATCAGGTGGATTGGTTTTTTCCCACATCACTTTGGGAACGACACCAAACATCGCTCCCCCATCAAGGGCAAAGCGTCCGGTTTCTATTGGGTAAAGTTCGTAGTTGGCTATTTTCATAAAAGAAGGTTATTCCCCGTCAGATAAATCTGACGGTAATGTGTTCGTCTTAGTATTGCCGTTGCCTTCAGGCAACGGGTTTTATGCTATAAAAAAAAGAGGTCGGTAAAAATAATATTTTCACCGACCTCAAACATCAACGCTTATAAGAACGACTTATGCATTCTTACGGAAGTGTGAGGTTCCTTCGCTTAATTCTGCAAATGGTCTATCCGGGTGAATAGTTTTTGCGCGATCGAAGAGAAGCTCTTCGCTTTCCACGTGGTTTGGATCGGGCACACAGCAATCTACGGGGCAGACTGCGGCGCATTGTTCCTGATCGAAGTGTCCTACACATTCCGTACATTTTTCAGGAACGATGTAGTAGAAATCATTAGAGAGAGCATCGAACATGCTGCCGTTGTACTCGTATTGAGCGCCACCAACATAAATAGCCGTATTAGGACATTCAGGTTCGCACGCGCCGCAGTTGATACATTCTTCTGTGATCATTGTAGCCATAATAAATTTCCTTTAGTTTGTAAATCAGTTAGTAATAAACTTGGGTATTTTCGATTCGTCACATTCAACATGTTCACCGTTCAAACCTCGTTCAGCCAAAACTCGCCACTCGGCAAGCTCGCTGAGTAACGTTTCAAGATTCATTTGCCTGTGTGCAGGGCGGTATTGAGTAAGTTTTTCATCCGCCTTCGTCCACTGGCTAAATGCGCCTTTGAAATTTCCGTTTTGAAAATGGTAAAATCCGACCGAAATTTGAATCAGTCCTTGAAGAAACAACCTGTCGTGACCACGGGTTT
>ORJL010184722.1_pt1 | contig 11726 bp, 10 predicted proteins | sample 1779941 | NCBI WGS metagenome assembly ORJL01 (sample SAMEA104232317, study PRJEB22302) | groundwater metagenome | biome: forest; feature: aquifer; material: groundwater | place: USA | collected 2011-08-07 | depth 5.8 m | reverse complement strand
TCTGCTCCTATGGCGCGCAATTTGGTGAATCTTGAAGGGGTTTCCAAAGCCTTTGACATGCGACCTCTGTTAGAGGACGTCTTCTTAGGAAGCTCTGAAGGTGATCGAATCGGAATCGTCGGTCGTAACGGTTCGGGCAAGAGCACCCTCCTTCGAGTGATGGCAGGAGTCGAGCCACCAGATAAGGGACGAGTTACCCGCACTAATGACATGCGCGTTGGGTTGTTGTCGCAAGTCGATGTCGCAGATCCTTCTGCGACTGTTGGTGAAGTTGTACTTGGCGATAAAGAGAAACACGAATGGGCACGCGAGCCAGGAATTAGAGAAGTCTTCGATGGATTATTCGGGGGGCACTCCGATGAGTTTTTCGATCGAAAGTTCAGCGCGCTATCAGGCGGCGAACGACGCCGAGTCGGCTTGGCAAAATTGCTCATTAGCAATGTTGATCTTCTGCTCTTGGATGAGCCGACAAACCATTTGGATGTTGAGGGCGTTGCTTGGTTGTCGCGGTATTTGAACCAGAGAAAAGAACTTGCCATGGCTGTTATCACGCATGATCGTTGGTTTCTGGATGCCGTCACTGATCGAACATGGGAAATGGTCGATGGAAAAGTCGAAGAATATGACGGTGGCTACTCTGCCTATGTACTGTCGAAGGTCGAACGTTCAAGGCAGGCCTCGGTTCTAGAGGGCAGAAGAAACATGCTCATCCGAAAAGAGTTGGCATGGTTACGCCGGGGTGCACCAGCACGTACATCGAAACCCAAGTTTCGCGTGGATGCCGCTAATGAACTTATTGCTTCCGAGCCGCCGCCGAGAGACGGCACCGAGCTTCTCCGTTTTGCCAGAAATCGATTGGGTAACACGGTCTACGAGTTGCATCATGCGCGTATTTGCGCCGGCGAGAAAGAACTCCTTGATGATGTTTATTGGAACATCGGTCCCGGAGATCGCATCGGAATTGTCGGTATCAATGGTGCTGGAAAAACGACCTTATTGCGAACCTTGGTTGGTGAAAACAAATTGACTGCTGGAAAGTTGGTCAAAGGGGTGACGGTGAAACCGGCCTTTTTGACACAGCATCTAAGCGAGTTAAATCCGAAATGGAGAGTGCTTGAGGCGGTTGAGGATGTTGCCAACCGCGTGGAATTGGGTAGTGGGAAAGAACTCTCTGCCTCGCAATTGTGCGAAAGACTCGGCTTTGATCGAGAGTCTCAATGGACTCCCGTCGGCGACCTATCAGGCGGCGAGAAGCGCCGACTTCAACTGACTCGACTGCTGATGGACAGCCCGAATGTTCTGCTTCTGGATGAGCCTACAAACGACTTTGATATTGAAACACTCACCGAATTGGAGGACTTGCTCGACAGCTACAGTGGAACAATTCTTGTGATTTCACACGATCGATATTTCCTCGAACGCGTGTGTGATCGTTTTGTGGGCTTGTTGGGTGATGGACAACTCCGTGATCTTCCACGTGGCGTAGATCAATATCTCGAACAGCGCGAGGCGATGATTGCACAGGCGAATGAAAACGAATCTCGCAAGAAGAAATTCTCAAACGCCGCGTCCGAGCGGCAACTAAAGAAAGACCTTGTTCGTGTGGAACGACAACTGCAAAAGATTTCGGAGAAGATCTCCTCTTTGTTAATTGCTCAAGAGAATGCCGCCTTCGACCCAACCCGATTAGGTGAAATCGACAAGGAGTTGGAAACCGTAAGAACCGACCAGGCAGTTCTTGAAGAAGAATGGCTTGCCACAACTCTTGCACTGGGGAACTAACGCCGATGATGTGATCGGGCTTACTTGTCGCAATAGTTCTAGGGGTTATTTCGGAGTTCTGGCGAACAGTGAGCGGTTAGGAAGCAGGTGCAGGCCCAGTTGACTCCCGAATTACCAGTGGACAGGGCAAATACACGATCGTCGGCTGTGGTGGGATGCCGCCTTCAATCCACGCGCGCAGTATTTCTGCGGCTTCTACGCCCATTCTGTGCTTAGGAAGTGCAAATGTCGTTAGTGAAGGATGTATACGGTCCATCATCGGCATGTCGTTGAACCCAATAAGCGATATATCTCGCGGACAACTCAATCTGGCCTTCTTGAGGCCGTCCATTATCCCAATTGCCAACTGATCGTTAGCGGCCAGTATCGCTGTAGGCTTTGGGCCTGGTTCTGCCAGGAGTTTTGCAAACGCTTCGGTTCCAGCACTCTCGTTGTAACCGGTGGAAACAACAGTTGGACAATCTGCTTCAACAAGTTCTGCCTCTTCGATTGCATTTTTGAACGCGCGTAGACGGATGTACCCAGTCGACAGGTTCTGCGGACCGGCGATGTGTGCAATCCGTCGGTGACCAAGTTTGACTAGATGTTCAATGGCTTCACGCACTCCGATTGATTCATCGCCTACGACAGCGGGCAACAACTGCGTTTCTGTTAGACGGTTGACAAGAACTGTGGGAATCTTGCGTTTCAGGATTTCTTTGACTACCGGATCATTTCGGAACGCTGTTGCGAGAATGAAACCGTCACAACGGCGATTCGCTAACGTATCAAAGAGCTGCATCTCCTTCTTTGGATCATTGTCGGTATTCACAATGAGAGCGCTCAAACCTGCAGGTCCAAGTACTTCCTCCACGCCTCGCACGATTGGCGGAAAAAGAGGGTTGGTCAAATCCGGGACCATGAAACCGACGGTGTAAGAGCGTTTGGTTCGAAGTCCCCGTGCCAGTGAGTTCGGTTGGTAGTTCAACTTGGCAGCAATCTCGAGTACGCGTTTGACTGTCTCGGCGGCTACAAGGTGTCGCGACTGCGGGTTGAGCGCCTTGGAGGCGGTACCTGGGTGAACGCCTGCAGCTTCCGCGACATCGGCAAGGGTGCTGACCATTCTGGAAGGATAGGTGATTACCCTCATGAAACCAACGAAGGCTTCGTCTAGACAGATGTACAAAAGTTACAAACGCTGTCTACCAACCCCTTGCCGGCATCTATTGCGTGACCTATGGCTCCAGAAGACCAAAGTCGTTGGCTCACCACCACCGCAAGTCAAGAGCGCATAACCCTTCGAGATCATGCTATAGCCAACGAGTACTAATCACATGTTGTTCTATTAAGAGACGATCCTTTTTACTGCCGTAGCAACTGCTTTCGTAACGTTGGGATCAAATACGCTTGGCACGATAAATGATGTGTTGAGTTGTTCCGTGGAAACACATCCTGCAATCGCTTCTGCGCAGGCAACCAGCAGTTCGTCTGTGATCTTGTGTGCATTGGCATCTAGAAGGCCACGAAAGATTCCGGGGAAAGCCAGAACATTGTTGATCTGATTTGGTTGGTCGCTTCGCCCCGTGGCAACAATGGTTGCGTATCTACGGGCAATGTATGGGTCGATTTCTGGATCAGGGTTTGCGAGTGCGAAGACAATCGAACCCTTTGCCATCGAGGCGACATCGGCCTCTTTCAATATGTTTCCAGCGCTGACCCCAATAAATATGTCGGCTCCAACAATTCCTTCGGCCAACTTACCGACAAAGTCATTCGGGTTGCAATTGTCGATAAACCATTGGCGCATCGGGTCCTTAGTTACGGTCCCACTGTTTATCGAACCCTTGGAGTCAAAAGCGATGATGTTCTTTGCTCCACTTATCGTAAGCAGGCGTGCGATCGCAGTACCAGCAGCGCCTGCACCGCTCATAACAATCTTGCAGTCAGCGATATTTTTCTTTACCAATTTCAACGCGTTCGTTAGAGCTGCAAGAACGACGATTGCAGTGCCGTGTTGGTCGTCGTGGAAGACCGGGATATCCAGAAGTTCGCGAAGGCGTCTTTCAACTTCAAAACAACGTGGTGCCGAAATGTCTTCGAGGTTGATGCCGCCTTATACAGGGGCGATCAGCTGGACTGTTCGGACAATTTCGTCGACATCTTGGGTATCCAGGCAAACTGGCCACGCGTCGACATCGGCAAAACGCTTGAATAACACCGCTTTCCCCTCCATTACAGGAAGGGCGGCTTCGGGTCCGATATTGCCAAGGCCGAGTACGGCCGAGCCATCGGTGACCACTGCGACGGTGTTGCGCTTGATTGTGAGTCGACGGGCATCGGTTGGGTCATCCACGATTGCTTGGCAAATACGTGCAACACCTGGTGTGTATGCACGGGATAGGTCGTCACGAGTCTTTAGAGGTACTCTGGATTGGACCTCCAACTTTCCACCAAGGTGCAATAGGAAGGTGCGATCGCTGACTTTTCGAACAGTCAATCCTCCATGCGCGCTAATGGCTTTGGTGATTTCCTCAGCGTGGTCCGCGTTAATCGTGTCGCATGTAATGTCAACAACGACTTTGTCTAGGAGAGACTCCACGACGTCTAGCGCGGTAATAGTGGCCCCTGCTTTAGTGATTGCCGCCGTGGCTTCCGCTACAGGCTGCGCCGAAGGTGCGCCCTCCACACGAATCGTGATGCCATAACCGGGACTAGTTGATGCCATGTTAAACAACTCCATAAAGTCGGTCGCCGGCGTCACCCAGACCCGGCACGATGTAACCATTCTCATTCAGCTTTGTATCAAGTGCTCCCGTGACAATTGTGATTGGGACGGGACAGTTTTCGAATGCTTGCTCCATATAGGCCACACCCTCGGGGGCGGCAATAATGCAGATCGCGATTATGTCGGTTGCTCCCAGGTCAATTAAGTAATTGATGGCAGATACGAGTGTCCCACCGGTTGCCAACATCGGATCTAGCACGAAGCATTGACGGCCGGAGAGGTCATCAGGAAGACGGTTGGCGTAAGTTGTCGCTATTAATGTCTTTTCATCGCGCACCATTCCGAGAAAGCCAACTTCGGCTGTTGGAACCAAGCGCACCATTCCTTCTAGCATTCCAAGACCTGCGCGCAAAATAGGAACAACGACTGGTCGTGGATCGGCCATCTTCTCACCCTGAGTAACAGTTACCGGGGTCTTTATAGTGACTGTTTTCGTGCGTACTTCGCGCGTTGCCTCGTAAGCCAGCAATGTCACGAGTTCTTCGACAAGGCGACGGAAGGTCGGGGAGTCCGTGGTTTCATCGCGTAATACGGTCAATTTATGCGAGATTAGCGGGTGATTCGCGACGTGGACTTTCACCCTCCATACCTTACAGGTCTTTTCTTCTTAAGAAATGAGTGTCAGTATGCAACCTGAGAGCTTATGAAACGGGGGTTGCGATGAGTGAGGAAGTTGATATCGCAGTAGCCGCTTGGCATGAAGAAGGCCGATGGAATCTTGCCAAGCTCCCCAATCCGCATGATCTGGCTCACATTATTGATCGCCTGAAGAGCCAACGCACCAACGGTGGGGCAATTGCACTGATTGCAATCGATGAAGAATTCTTCATCGTGATCAGAGTTCTCGGTTCGCACATCAGCATGTTCTTGAGTGATGTTACTTGCGCGTTCGATTATGAGGTGGCGTCAGATTTCATCGAGTTGGCAGACCTCCCATTCCCTAATGAAGATGACGAACCACTACCAGTGGGGCATCTGGATATTTTGGCTGATCTTGGTATGAACCACATGGAGATCTCGGCTCTTTGTGACGATGCAGAACTATTTCCCGACGAGCAATTAGACGCTATCGCTACTCGATTGGGCTTTGGTGAAGAGTTTCGTGAATTATTAGATTTAGAGATATGAATTTTGATGAAGCGATGGCATTTGCCATCAAGGTTGCGCAGGAAGCAACCACTGAGAGTGCAGACGTCCCGGTGGGTGCGGTGATTTTAAATAGCAAAAGTGAGGTAGTCGCAACGGGTAGCAACGAACGCGAATTTGATCAAGACCCGACAGCGCACGCAGAAATTCTCGCGATAAGAAAGGCTGCACGCGATTTGGGAAGTTGGAGATTAGAAGACCACACGCTGGTAGTCACGTTAGAACCATGTGCCATGTGCGCCGGTGCGATTGTTCAGTCACGTATCTCAAGAGTCGTGTTCGGTGCTTGGGATGAGAAAGCCGGGGCGGTCGGATCTGTCTGGGATATCTTGCGAGATCCTCGAACTTTGAACAAGCCTGAAGTGATTTCGGGCGTTCTGGCCGCTGAGTGCGCCCAATTGCTCCAATCATTTTTCCAATCGCAACGAAAAGGAATTTAGTTACTGTATCCTCGCTCCTGGTGGCGTGTCCGAGCGGCCAAAGGAGCACGCCTCGAAAGCGTGTGTTGGGGAAACTCAACCGTGGGTTCAAATCCCACCGCCACCGCCAGATTTCAGATAACGATTTCGTAAGATGGATTGAGGATCGTTAGCGAACCGTTGGTTTCGCCAACCATGCCCTCTGCAAGCAATTGTGATCCGACATCTAGACCTGCGATTTCGCGTCTTCCCAGGAATTGCAGGGTGACTCCACCCGTCTCATCCCAAACTTCAACTTCGACTATCGGAGCGGAATTTCCTGGTGCTGTCTTGATGGATGTGACTCGCCCCCTGACGTGTGCACGACTGCGCCAAGCAATCTTGCCAATAGGGGTTACATTCTCTGCATAGTGGCTGACCGGTTCGTGACTCATGAAGGAGACGGCACTCGCGGATTTGATCTTCAACTCAGGTGCGAAAGGTGTCGGACTCTGGGCAATTGTGGCCATTTCAGGCTTGTGACTATCGTGAATAACAACGCTTTGCCCAGAAATTATCTTGGCCACATCGAAGGGAATAATTGTCGCAACTACGCGTGGTAATTGAGATATTGGTCGCGCAATTTCTTCAGCAGTTTGGTCGTGAAGCAACTTGCCAAGTACCGGGGTGTAGGAACGGCGAGGCAGAAGGAGCGTTAATTCGACGTCGGGGGCCGTCGTGGCTCTTAGTGCATAGTCCATCGCGGCATTTGGTAGGCGACGGTCGGGGCAGTCAATGAGCTCTAATGTCACGTCATCTAGCGCCGGTGCCGCCGCCCAAGCCTTACGAATATCCTCTGCCCGTTGATCGTCGATAACAAAGTGGACGGCAGCAAGTGAATGTGGGTTGAGGCTTCGTGCATATCGCACCGCTCCAACGGTTGCTACGTCGACACTATCGACAAGGACCGTCACGTCGTGACGACTGATAGAGGTGGCTCGTGATTCCTCACTTCGGAAATTCAATGCCGCTTGCTCACGGCGGTATTGTCGATTGAGGCGCAGTAATGAGAAGACCGCGATCGGTGCGATGGTGATGACCAACCATGCACCTTCTGTGAATTTAACGACGGCAAAAACGAGGACGACGATTACCGAAACGCTTCCCGATAATCCATTGATGAACATCTTCAACTTCCAATTACCAAGTCGATGCGTGTATGCATGCTTTGCCATTCCAAAACCTGCCAAGGTAAAGCCAGTGAACACACCCAAGGCGTAGAAGGCCACAAGCCGATCCACCGCGGCACCCGTAATGATCACCAAAGCAATGGCAGCACTGGTCAAGAAGATAATTCCATTTGAAAAAGATAAGCGGTGACCGCGCTTGGTTAATTGGTGAGGTAGATACCCATCGGTTGCGACGAAATTGCAGAGAATGGGGAATGCGTTGTAGGTCGTATTAGCTCCGGCAAAGAGAATCAACATTGTTGCGGCTTGTACGAATACGAATAGGATTCTGCCGCTGGCCCCATCGCCCAATGCGGCTTTTGCAATTTGGGAGATGACGGTAGGAGTGCCCTTTTCGTAAGGCATGGCGTGAATGCGCTGGGCAAACCATGAGACGCCGATGACCAGTGTCCCTAATATTGAACTCATAATTACCAACGTGCGACGTGCGTTGTTCGCCTCTGGGACTTTGAATAGGGCAACGCCATCCGAGATTGCCTCAAGGCCTGTTAGGGAAGATCCGCCATTCGCAAAAGCGCGGAGAAGAATGAAGACGGCGCTAAAAGTTAATAAGCCCTGGGCATGGCCGACTGGAAAGGTTCCAGCAACATTTGTGTCGAGCACCGGAAGGTGCCCCGTGAACGCCTTGATGAGACCAGCAATAAAAACTACAGCCATCCCACCAATAAAGAGATAGGTAGGCATTGCAAAAGATTTTCCTGCTTCTTTAACTCCCCGAAGGTTTCCATACATGATGAACAAAATAATGCCGACCGTCATGTAGATCTTGCCCGGGTGGAGGGATGGGAAAGTTGAAATAATCGCCGCGATGCCTGCTGCAGATTGGATTGCGACCGTCACGATGTAGTCCAGCATCAGTGCAACGGCTGCAATGATCGACATCACCGGTCCAAAGTTGTCTTTGGTGACTATGTAGGCCCCACCAGTTTTTGTGTAGACCTCAATGACGTTGCGATAACTCAAAGTAACAATTGTGAGAATCCCGATAATAACCGCGGTCATTGGCATCATCAACGCAAATGAGGCCAGCCCGAAAGCAGGTAGAAGAGCAATCAAGATCTGCTCGCTGCCATATGCAGATGAGGAGATGCAGTCGGAAGAAAGAATTCCTAAGGCATATCTTTTTGCCAGTCGCTGATGTCCGAGGGTATGCCGATTGAGAGGATTCCCGAGAAGGGTCCTTTTGATCTTGTATGAAATTGGGTCTTTGAGATGGGCATGTTCCTGAAGCGCAACTGGCGCCGGCGCATCGTCGGTCCAAGATTTAGGCACTATTACTCCCCAGCCAAAAGTGAAAGTCGCGAACGGCCAAATTGCAATTGACCAAACCGCGATTGATAAGTGGTGCTGATCACTCCGCCATCCTAGATTGTCCGCCCTGGCTTTGCTGACGCCCATGCCGACGTGGACCTGACCGAACCGGAAGAGCAAGGGGTAAAGGGGTGCGGCTATGCTCGGAACATGCGTACACAGTTATATATCGACGGAAAATGGGTTGATGGCAACGGAACGATGCCGGTCTATGACCCAAGCGATGGATCAGTAATTGTCGAAGTTGCGACTGCCGGCGAAGTCGAGTGTGAAGCAGCACTAGACGCAGCTCATCGTGCATTTCCCTCATGGGCCAAGACCGCTCCTCGCGTTCGAAGCGAGATATTGCGCAAGGCTTTTGAACTCATGGTTGCTGAAAGCGATCAACTGGCCACGTTGATCTCGCGTGAAAACGGAAAAGTTTTCGCCGATGCCAAAGGTGAGATCGCATACGCCGCCGAGTTCTTCCGTTGGTTTGCCGAAGAAGCGGTGCGCACTCCAGGGGACTTCCGCAAATCTCCGAGCGGAGACAAAAGAATTCTTGTCACCCACCAACCGATTGGCGTTTCCCTCCTTATTACGCCGTGGAACTTTCCGGCAGGAATGGCGACTCGAAAGATTGGTCCTGCGCTTGCGGCCGGTTGCACCGTCATTCTCAAGCCAGCCGGAGAAACTCCACTAACTGCGCTCGCAATCGTCGATATTCTCGAGCGCGCTGGTGTGCCCAAGGGCGTAGTAAACGTAATTTTGCCAAAACCCGTCGGGGCAACAATCAGCAAGTTGTTGCACGATCCTCGCGTTAAGAATCTTTCTTTTACTGGTTCTACTGAGGTCGGTCGAGTTCTCCTTCACGAAGCAGCCGACCAAGTCATTCGTTGTTCCATGGAACTCGGTGGAAATGCACCAGTCCTCGTCTTCGACGATGCCGACATTTCGAAAGCAGTTGAAGGAATTATGGTTGCGAAGATGCGCAACGGCGGTGCCGCATGCACCGCGGCAAACCGCATATATGTCCAGCGCCCGATTGCTGAGAAATTGACCGCTGAATTAACTAAGGCAATGTCTGCGCTTCACATGGGGTCTCCACTTGAGGCGGGGATGAATCTTGGAGCCAGCGTTTCCCTGAAAGAACGCGACAAGATTGCTGCACTTGTTGACATGGCCGTGAAGCAAGGGGGATTGGTTATGACCGGTGGAAAAATTCCGCAGGGCGCAGGTGCGTTTTATCCTGCCACGGTGCTGACCGTTAAAAGTGACAATGAGATTCTTAAGAATGAAGTCTTCGGACCTGTAGCTCCTGTTGTTACTTTCGATACCGATGAAGAAGGAATTGCGTTAGCTAACGGAACCGATTTCGGCCTCATCAGTTATGTCTTTTCTGGCGAGCTAGGTCGGGCAATTCGTGTCGCCGAAGCGATGGAATCCGGAATGGTCGCAATCAACCGTGGCGTTATCTCTGATCCCGCTGCGCCATTCGGGGGAACAAAGCAGAGTGGACTTGGTCGCGAAGGTGGTTTCGATGGAATCCACGAATTCCTTGAGACCAAGTACATTGGAGTCGAGATCTAGCCTGCTATGTTGTGATCTGCCTGTAGTTCACTTGCGATCCTTCGATCGGGGATGATCCACATTATGGCGACCACGATATACAGGATGTAAGAAATCAACGGCACAAAGAACGCGAAAACAATTGCGATGGCGTAAAGAGCAGGCGAAAGTTTTCCCTTGACATCGCGTCCTAGCGCTTTCTTCAGGCTTGAATTGCTGCCATGGGTCTTAATGATGGCGAACTGCAACAGTGTGTAGGCAATTGCTGGCATGAGTAATGAGAAGCCATAGAGCACCGCAGGCGCTTTCGCGCCACCGCTTGCACCAAGCCAAGCTGTCGAAAATGGGACAAGTGAGAGCCAGAAGAGTAGGTGCGAATTGGCCCACATCGTCCAACCATTTGGGATTTCAATCGTTCTGAGTAGGTGATGATGGTTATTCCAGTAGATCATGAGGTAAATAAAACTCAGGAGGTAACTAAGAAAGACGGGCCGCAATTGGATGAGGTCGGCAAATTTATGGCCGATTGGGGGGCGAAATCCAAGAACCATGATCGTGATGATGATGGCGAATACGGCATCACTGAATGCCTCCAAGCGATTTGAGGAAGCGGCGTTGGCTCGATGTGTCACATGGCGAAGGTAGCATTTTTAGATTATGGAGTGGGAGAGGAAATCAGTGGAGATGAGTGATTTGGGCTCTCGGTAGGTTGCCTACCTAAAACTCGAGAGTTGCTCGAGCTTCGCTGTGTGCAAATTGTTCTACAAGACGTCTTATGCGAGCTCCTCTTCGCCAACGAAGCGGAGCCAGTCCCAGCGAATTTGAAAATGTCAGTCCTTGGTCGTGAGAGATGCTGTAGGCAGCTCCTTCATCCTCGAGCCAGTACTTGAGTATGGAGTTGCCGACTGGCACGAGCAAACTCCCCGCCCGTAGCAATTCTTTTGCCTGGTGCTCATAACGTGATTCATTATGGAATCGGGCGAAGAGATCAATGAACGCTTGATCCGCGTCGGTCTCTATGAAGGGTTCACCCAAGCCATCGTAAATCTCCACGTCATAAGTTTAGATCAGGTGCCGCAATGGAGGGGGATAATAGAATTTGATTGGGTTCGTCCTGCGTACTGCCACACTCCTTGGATAATTGCCTTGGAGTAGGCAATATCGAAGTAACGTGTTGTTTTGCTATTCAGACACTCCACGGCGGCTGGACCGAGCATTTATTTTTTACATTTCTAGTTTTGCGATGTTTGAGTATCGAAGAAGATACATGTGCATTGTCGATTTCAATACGACAGGACGCTTTTGGCGCTTTAGGGCGGGCTGTTGCTGCGTTGGAGGGGGTTGAGAAAAGTAATGGAAGGATTGCGAGCATTGTGGCGAAAAATGTGATTGGGTATTTGAGTAGTTTTAAGTTCGTAGCCATCTGTGAGGATGGCAAATCTCAGGGTCCCACGAGAAAGTTGTCCACACGGAGGCAAAAAATGGCGGAGGATGAGGGATTTGAACCCTCGGTAGGTTGCCCTACAC
>ORJL010075614.1_pt1 | contig 11726 bp, 13 predicted proteins | sample 1779941 | NCBI WGS metagenome assembly ORJL01 (sample SAMEA104232317, study PRJEB22302) | groundwater metagenome | biome: forest; feature: aquifer; material: groundwater | place: USA | collected 2011-08-07 | depth 5.8 m | reverse complement strand
GGCCCGCGAGGGCCGCGTCCCGCCATCGGGAGGTAGTGGAGAGGAGCGGAGGCAGCCTCCTCCGAAGCCGGATACATCTGCTGGCCCTGCCATGCCGCCTGAGATGAGGCAGGCAGCAGCCGTGGCTCTCAGAAACGCCCTGGCTACACTGAGCCTTCAGGTGCCTTTCATTCTGGTCAGCGAACAGCAGCGGCGGTTGATCATAGCTGATCTGGACCGTGTCGGCACACTGCTGGAGAAGGGTAACATTGAGGCTGCGACCCAGGCGTTCGCTCAATTCGCCCAACAATACGGAGCCGTCTTTGGCGCCACGTAGCCGCGAGATAAGAGGTACCTATGTCCGGCAAGCATGAACAACACCAATCCGACGGGTCAACGAAGTACAGCATCCACCCTTTGCATTGGCTCAAGGACGAAGTCCCTTGGCCTGATGGCCGGAAGCCCCAAATAAGGTTAGGCCCAGCGAGTTTTGGGTGGGACACGTTGGTTGACGCCCTGGACGCTGCCAGAAGTGGAGCCCACGCACCAGAAGGGTTTGATATCATCATCCCACCGCCGCCTGCTGCTCCGGTCGTCGCCACCGTCGAGACTCCCGCGCCGCCACCTCCTCCAGATCCTACGGAGGTGCTGGAAAAGATAGTGAACGCCATAAACCAGGCAGAGACCATTCTGAACAAGCAGAACCTGGTCATAGCTACGGGTAGTGTTCAGGCCAGTCTCAGCGTGAATGTGGGGGGTGTGGCAGCCGGCCAGGCCACCATCCAGATCACCATCCAACCCAAGCCATATAACTAGGAGGAAGCAATGATTTCAACCGTAATGTCCGTGGCGTCCTACTCGGTGGTTCTGGCGGAGTCCTTTGCAGCGGTGGGTCTATCAACGCTGATACCTGCGGGTTTTGTGACCATGGCGCGGTTCATACACGAAGCCGCAGCATTGCCGGCAGGTAACGCGAACCGGCCCGCTGACCTCAGCTTGACTGAACTGACGGATGCATTGAATGGCCTATCACGGGAAGATACCACTGGCGACGCCCGAACTGATGGCGTCACAGACGCTGGCAACTTCCGCCCGCCGCGCCCGCAAGACGCAGCCGCCAGGCTTCTCACAGCTCTGGCCAAGTCCACCGACCACATAGACCTGCTGGTGCCCAAGAAAGCCACCATTGACGCCAAGTTCGAGTTCTCCGGCTCCGAGCGATACAGCTACGATGTCTCCATGGGCGGCATGATTGAGGTGGTGACAGTGAAGGGCGGCTACTCCGCCCTCTTTGAGTGCAAGTCCAGCAACGAGATCAAACTACACGTGGACTTTGAGATGGTCTCTTCGCCACTATAGGCCGCAGGGCGTCATGGCCAGGCGGTGGAGGTCAGAGAATCCTGCCGCCCGGCATGTTGACCCAGCCGCTCATCTCGTGTGGGTCGGTGACGGGTTCCGCCCTTTGCACATAGGCCGGGGTGAGCTGGTTAACGGACGTGACGCCCAGCAAGCCCATAGCGGACAACATCTCATCCTCCAGGATGTCCAACACCTGCACCAGGCCTTCGACGCCGCCGGCTGCCAGGCCCCAGCCCTGCAGCCTTCCGATGGCCACGGCCTTGGCGCCCAGCGCCAGCGCCTTCAGTACGTCGGTGCCGCGCTGTACGCCGCCGTCCAGGACGATGTCGGCCTTGCCGCCTGCGGCATCCACGATCTCAGGCAGCATGTCCATGGTGCCAAGCTGATGGTCAAGCTGTCGCCCGCCGTGGTTCGATACCCATATGACGTCGACGCCGTGCTCCACCGCCAGCGCGGCATCCTCTGCGGTGGCCACGCCCTTGAGCATGAAGGGCAGCCCCGCCGTATCCTTTATCCTGTCCATTATCCTGTCCATGGTCTCCCACGTGAGGGCGGCCTGGTAGGGTGAGCCACGAGACCCTACTCGGGCGGGGGCTGAGCGATGTAGCATGGGCCTCTCTCTGCGGCTGGATTGAGCGGTATCTACGGTGAGGCAAAGGGCCTCGTATCCTGCTCGCTTCACCCGCTTTATGATGCCCTCAATCCAGGCCCAGTCTCCACGGATATACAGTTGGAAGACCTTGGAGCCGTTGGCGGCGACCGCAATCTCCTCCAGGGTGGGCTCGGTGACTGTGCTGACGACGGTGGTGGTGCCGAACTGTCCGGCGGCTTTTGCTGCCGCTGCGCCTCCTTCAGGCGTGAAGCGGTGCAACCCGCCGACAGGGGCCAGCATCACCGGAATGCGCATCTTGCGCCTGAGAAACGTGGTGGACGGATCGATGTGGGACACGTCTACCAGGACGCGAGGGCGAAACGCCAGACGGTCGAAGGCCAGGCGGTTGCGCCGCATGGTAGTCTCCGACTCGGAGCCACCGACCAGGTAGTCCCACTCCGCCTGCTTGAGATTGCGTCGCGCTGCTTGAACTATCTCTTCGTTGCTTACGAATTCGGGGCTCATTTCATGCCTCCTGATTTGCGGTGGAAAGGATGTGCCGATGACGTCCCTCAAAGTCAGCACGATTCTATCATCGCAGTGCGCCCGTTTCCAGGCGCGTTGGTTGGCAATGCGCCTCTTGGGACGGTAGGGGGAAAGTGTGTCTTCTTGGATTAGCTTTGGCTAGGCTGTCCGACTTGTTGCACTAGGATTTCCACGAATGTTCGCGGGTCAACTATGTTGACGCCTTGATAGGAATCAAGCCGTTGGAGCTTCATGTCGCCTGTGACAAGGTAGTCGGCTTTGGCAGAGAGGGCGGTTGCAAGAATCAGGTCGTCTTCCGGGTGGGTGGCTATGCCTTGGACTCGTTCTGTAATGGAAGTGACTATTGCCTCACCTTGAAAGAGGGCGAGGTCGGCTGTGACTTGCTGGAGTGTGAGACGGCGACGAAAATAAGGAGACGCTAAGGTAGCTGCGAGTTCGGAGAGGATATGTTGGGAGACAACGAGGTCAAACTGTCGTTGTCGCCATGCGTCAAGTAACAGGACAGGGGCAACGTCCTTCTTGCTGCGAATGAGGCCGGAAGCCAGGACATTGGTGTCAAGGACGGCAAGGATCACTGCGTTGTCGATGCGGGCGGTTGACGCTTGCGGCTCTTCCGGCGGACCGACGTTATGGCCTTAGCGATCTCCCTCTCGAGATCTTCGTCGGAGATATCTTTGAAGGCCTCGCGTGTTGCCTCCAGGGCCTTGAACGCTTCTGCCCGGCGTTTCTCGGATTCCTCAAACCGCTGAAGGTCTCCTGCTGAGATGATGGCAGCAACAGGGATGCCACTCTTTTCCACAACAACCCTGGTCTCTCGTTTGAAGACCTCGTTGAGTAGCTCGCTCCATTGCTGACGAGCTTCTGATGCCTTAACTGTTTTGGTCATGGGTTCGCGTTCTCGCATGTCACCTCCTCTTTACTTGTACTGACTTGTACAATATAGTACACTGGTGCCGTACTAGCAAGAGCAAGTACCAACGCAAACCAAGCAGAATTAAGCTGCCGGGAAGTCTTGCCTTACTGAAAATAGGCATCAGACAGCGAAACAAGCGGGCCGCCAACAGGCGGCCCGCTGGCGTATCGTGAGCTAAGGGGGCTTACGACTTCGTGCCTTCGATGGCCTTATTCACCTTGATCTCCAGTCGCTTGGCTTTCTTCTGCTCTACCTTGGGCACGGAGACGGTCAGCACCCCGTGCTCGTAGCTCGACTCCGCCTTCTCGGCGTTGGCGGAATCGGGCAGGCGGACGGAGCGGTGGAATGAGCCAATCCAGCGCTCTCGCATCAGGTAGCTCTTGTCCCGCTTCTCCTCCTCGGCCTTGGCGTGCCCCTTGATGGTCAGCACGTTGTCATCGATGGAGACCTCGATGTCCTCAGGCTTGATGCCGGGCATTGAAGCGTGGACGACCACCTTGTCGCCCTCCTCTACCACGTCCAGGGGTAAAGTCCAGCCTTCTATCTCGGCGCCATCGGTGGCTATGCCTGTGCCGAAGCCTCTCCACAGGCGATTCATGTTGTCCTCCATCCGGCGGAGTTCCCTAAATGGGTCCCTACGCTGCAACATGTCCTAGCCTCCTTCCTGGTTGCTGGTTTTTGCTGTGAGATCGGGGGATGCCACCTCCCCATCACGGCCTCGATTGTAACTGTGCCTGCGGAGCCGTGTCAAGAGTATTGATAATAAGATGTTAGGATTGATTATTCTGCTGCATACAGAAGATTGACAGACTGACACCATAACGGCTACAATAGCTACGATCGGTGATCAGTATGGCTAGAGACTTCTACACCGTCCTCGGAGTGAGCCGTGACGCCTCGGACAAGGATGTCCGCCAGGCCTATCGGCGTCTGGCGCGCAAGTACCATCCCGACGTCAACAAGAAGGACAAAGACGCCACGGAGAAGTTCAAAGAGGTCAACGCCGCCTACGAGGTTCTCTCCGATCCGGAGAAGCGCAAGAAGTACGATCAGTTCGGCGACAACTGGAAGCATGCCGACCAGTTCAACCGCGCTGGCGGTGGGGCAGGCCGGGGCCAATACACATGGCGCACTTCTGGTGGAGCGCCGCCTTACGACGTGGGCGACTTGGGCTTCGGCACACTGTTTGAGGACATGCTGCTGGGTGGAAGGGGCCGTCGGGGCTCTCGCACCGTTATCCAGGACACGCCAGTGGAGGTCACGGCGGAGCTCAGCCTGGAGGAGGCCTACGCCGGCACCACGCGCATCATCCAGATCCCCGCTCAGGTGGGTGGCCGCGAGCGGCGCCTGGAGGTGAAGATACCCGCCGGGGTGGAAACCGGCTCCAGAATCCACGTGCCCGCGGGCAGCGGCGTGGACATCTACGTTGTGGTCACGGTGCAGCCGCACCGGCGGTTCAATCGCAAGGGGGCCGACCTCTATCTAGACCTGCAAGTGCCTCTGGTGGACGCGGTGCTCGGCGGTGAGCAGCAGGTACAGACCATGAAGGGGCAGGTGGTGCTGACCATCCCGCCCGAGAGCCAGAACGGCCAGGTCTTCCGCCTGCGCAACCAGGGTATGCCACGGCTGGGCGACGGCGCATCCAAGGGCGACCTGTACGTCACCTTGAGCGTGGTGCTGCCCACCAACCTTACCGAGAAGGAGCAGCAGTTGTTCAAGGAGTTGGCACACAGCCGCGGCGAAAGGAATGGCAACGCATGACCTCCAGTCACGATGAGCCGCTGTACGTCATCAGCGTGGTGGCGCGCATGGTGGGCGTCCACGCTCAGACCCTGCGCTACTACGAGCGCGCGGGCCTCATCACCCCGTCTCGCTCTGAAGGCAATCGCCGATACTACTCGGAGCGTGACCTGGAGAGGCTGCGCCACATCAAGACCCTGATGGACGACATGGGCATGAACCTGGCTGGCGCTGAGGTCGCGCTGAAGCTCATGGAGCGCGTGGCCGATCTGGAGCAGCAGGTACAGGATATGACCGCCGAGATGCGCCGGCTGCGCGCTCAACTCGAGCGCCCTGCCCTCCAAGAGGGACGCAAGCCGTGAGAGGGGTAATAGAAACGGTGTCATTCTGAGCGAAGCGAATCTTGATCGCCTTCAAAAGCCCAGGAATCTAAAACAGAGGACACAGCAATGGTACTCAAACCAGAAAATTTTACGGAGCAAGCCCAGGAGGTGCTGTCCAACTCTCAGGCGTTGGTCAGACAGTACCGCCACGGCCAGTGGGACGTTGAGCATATACTCCTGGCCCTGCTCCAGCTTGAAAAGGGCGTCCCTGTGGAAATCATGGAGTCCCTGGGTGTCAACGTAGACTCCATAAAAGCCCGCGTGGAAGAGGCGCTTGGTCATACCCCCAAGCTGGAGCATGAGACCACTCAGATCTACGCCACGCCTCGCGCGGTGCGCGCCGTGGAGAACGCCAAGGCCGAGGCCGACCGCCTGAAGGACGAGTACGTTGGCCTAGAGCACCTGCTTATCGGCTGCGTGCTCACCCAGGACGGCGATGCCTCCGCTATCTTCAAGGAGTTCGGCATAGACCGCGAGAAGGTGTACAAGGCGCTACAGCAGGTCCGTGGCAGCGCCCGCGTCACCGACCCTCGCGCCGAAAGCAAGTACCGTTCCCTGGAGAAGTACACCGTCGACCTCACGGCGCTGGCCCGTGATGGCAAGCTGGACCCGGTCATAGGCCGCGACGAAGAAGTCCGTCGCCTTATGCAGACCCTCACGCGCCGCACCAAGAACAACCCCGTGGTCATCGGCGAGGCCGGCGTCGGCAAGACGGCCATTGTCGAAGGGCTGGCCGAGGACATCGTGGCCGGCGACGTGCCGGACATCCTGAAGGGACGCCGCGTGCTGGCGCTGGACATGGGCGCGCTCATAGCCGGTTCCAAGTTCCGCGGCGAGTTCGAGGAGCGCCTGAAGGCCGTGATGGACGAGGTGAAGCAGGCCAAGGGCGAGGTGATCCTGTTCATAGACGAGATACACAACGTGGTGGGCGCAGGCGCAGCCGAGGGCGCTATCGATGCCTCTAACCTCATGAAGCCCGCCCTGGCCCGCGGCGAGCTACAGTGCATCGGCGCTACTACCCCTGACGAGTACCGCAAGTACATCGAGAAGGACTCCGCCCTGGAGCGGCGCTTCCAGCCCATCTGGGTGGAGGAGCCGCCGGTGGAGGTCGCTATCGAGATGCTGCGTGCCTTGCGCCCCAGGTACGAGGCGCACCACAAGATCAAGATAGACGACTCCGCCATTGAGGCGGCGGTCAAGCTGAGCGCCCGCTACCTTACGGAGCGGCACCTGCCGGACAAGGCGGTGGACCTCATTGACGAGGCTGCCAGCAAGCTGCGCATCGACGCTCAAAGCATGCCCAAGGAGCTACGGGAGCAAGACCGCAAGCTCCAGCACTTGGTGAACGAGGAGGCAGCTGCTTCCCATCGCTCCGACTATCAGCAGGCCGCTATCCTGAAGTCCCAACGTCTGAAGCTGGAGGAGGAGTACAACACCGCCAAGGCGGCATGGATGAAGGAGAAGAAGATAACCGACGTGGTGGATGCCGAGAACATCGCGGAGCTTATCGGCAAGTGGACGGGCATTCCAGTCCATCAGCTGCTGGAGGCGGAGGCGGAGCGGCTGTTGCACATGGAAGAACGGCTGCACCAGCGCGTTATAGGCCAGGACCACGCCATCCAGGTGGTGGCCGACGCCATACGGCGCGCCCGCGCCGGCATGAAGGACGCCCGCAGGCCGGTGGGCAGCTTTATCTTCCTGGGCCCCACAGGCGTTGGCAAGACGGAGCTGGCGCGTGCCCTGGCTCAGTTCCTCTTCGACGACGAGTCCAATATGGTGCGTGTAGACATGTCCGAGTACATGGAGAAACACACCGTGTCGCGGCTCATCGGCGCGCCTCCGGGATACGTGGGCTACGACGAAGGCGGCCAGCTTACCGAGGCTGTGCGACGCCGCCCGTTCCGCGTTGTCCTTTTCGATGAGATTGAGAAGGCGCACCCGGAAGTGTTCAACATCTTGCTCCAGATACTGGAGGATGGCCGCCTGACCGACGGCCATGGCCGCACCGTGGACTTCAGCAATACGGTGGTCATCATGACCAGCAACCTGGGCACCGCCGAGCTTGGCCGCCAAGCCATGGGCTTCCGCCTGGGCCAGGACACGGAGTCGGCCAGGGAGAAGCTGCGGTCGTCCGTGGAGGACGCCCTGAAGAAGGCTTTCCGTCCGGAGTTCCTGAACAGGATAGATGAGATCGTCATCTTCGACCCGCTGACCCAGGAGCAGATAGAGCGCATCGTCGGCCTGATGATGGCCGAGGTGGGCAAGCGCCTGGCCGAGCGAGGCGTGGCCGTGGAGCTGACGCCTGCCGCGCGGCAGTGGCTGGCCAAGGAGGGGTTCGACCCAACCTTCGGCGCAAGGCCGCTACGGCGTGCCGTGCAGCGGTACGTGGAGAACCCGCTGTCGCGGGCCATCCTGTCCGGCCAGTTCAAAGACGGCGACCGTGTGGTTGTGGACGCCGGGCCGGAGGGGCTGACGTTCAGGAAGGCAGAGGAACGGGTGGGGGTAGTGGCAAGCTAAGATATTGGCGTTTCCAGCCCGCTCCGTTCATGCTGCCCCTAGTTTACCCTTGAACAAAGCGAAGGGAATCATGTCAGTGAGCCCAATCTTCCGCTCATGCTGAGCTTGTCGAAGCATAGGAGCGGAAGAGTGCCTATGGCGTCAAGAGATTCGCAGAAGTTCTCGGATACGCCGCGCTGTCTCCTGGTCCAGCTTGTCCTCCTCCAGGAAGCGGGCGATGTCATCTTCCGTGTAGCGCCGCAACGCCTCCTCGTCCAGGCGTAACGGAGCCAGCTCCAGGTGGTCACCCACCATTGTGATACTCAGGAGCGTTGCGGTGTCGATGCCCAGGGCTTTCCGGAACTCGCTGGGGATGGTGACCTGGCCTTTGGCCAATGCTTTGACCACCTTGCGTTGTGGCCTTGTCTGAGTCATATAGTTATATCCGTCTTCCCGATAGCTGGAAACCCGATGCCATTAGAACGTGGGAAGAGATGCTGTGTCAAGCGCAGGGCCTGAAGGTAGATTGCGATGTCTTGCGGAATGTGATAAAAACGCGGCGAACAGGTAGGTGTGGACGTCGGTCTGTAGGGGCTAATGTTCAGGGAGGTAGGAATCGCCGGGCGGACTATTTGTTTAGCGCAGTGGACGCGCTATCATAGGCAGGTGAAGTATCCCAAAGGCTTGGTGATCGTTGAATGGCTACCGTGATAGAAAGCACACAGCTTTCGCTGACGGCACAGCATACGAAAGAGGAGTTGAAGACTCCTTCGTCGGCTGTCAACAAGACACTTTCGTCTCATCGGTGGGCGAACTGGATCGCCGGATTCTCTGGCGAATTTGCTTGTAGTGTCATCCGCCAGTATCTGCCTTTCCCTCGCGCTGGCTCCGTTGTAATGGACCCTTTTGCTGGGGTCGGGACTACCCTAATGGAGGCCTACAGAGAGGGCATAGACTGCATAGGATTTGAGATCAACCCATTCGCAGCTCTAGTTTGCAAGGTAAAGCTTGAGTCTTATGATATCGCTCTCGAACCCCTGAAGGACGCCGTGCGCAGTTACGAGCAGTTCATGGAGCATGTTGAAGGGGGTTTGGATAACGCAGATGTTGCGATGCCGCGCAGTTCCCCCCCATCAGGTTTCAAGAGTCGGGAGCCGTTCTTTGCTCCAGCAGTAGAAAAAAAGGTCCTCTACACCATAGATTTTATACAGGACTTGCCAGTCGCCATACAGGAAGTCTTTCGGGTGGCGTTGGCTTCCGTCCTGGTCGAGGTTTCAAATTACTCTTACGAGCCTTCGCTAGGTTCCAGGTCAGCGGCGGGGAAAAGTCTCATCCTTGACGCTCCCGTAGGACAAATCGTAGGCAATAAGCTTCATCTCATGGTAGAAGACATTGCCATTCTTCAGAGAGAAGTAGGCCTAAAGCTTCGCAAGCCCACGTGGCAACTTTATTCCAACTCTTTCTTTGACGCACGCAATTCTATTAGTCCTGATACGGTGGATTTGGTGGTAACTTCGCCTCCGTATATGAACAACTACCACTACGTTCGAAACACTAGACCTCAGCTCTTTTGGACTAGCCTGGTTACTTCACCTAAAGACTTGAAGAACCTGGAGCACAACAATTTTGGCAAGTTCTGGCAAACTGTCAGGGCAAGTGCTCCTACACCGTTGGATTTCAGCCTGGCTTCACTCGAGGGGCAGATCGCAGAAATCCAGCAGTTGAACGGAGACCGGGGGGTTTATGGTGGAAAAGGGTGGGCAAACTACGTCACTACTTATATGAACGACCTGTATCGGTTTTGCGGCCTATTGAGCACGTTTCTCCGTGTTGGGGGCACAGCAGTTGTGGTGGTTGGCAACTCGGTTATTCAAGGGAGAGAGGTTAAGGTCGAGGAGTATTTAGCCGAAATAGCTGCCCTTCACAATCTGTCTGTGGTTGGGGTGCTGAAGCTTCGCAACCGAGTGGGTTCCAGCATCGTGAATAGTGGGTCCCGCATCTCTGGTGAGACCAAACCCTCGCTCTATGATGCAGCGGTTATATTGCGGCGTAGCTACTAACGCAGGGGTGGGAATCTTCTGTCCCATTCGTTTACATAGTCGGGCATGCCGGGGCGTCCTCTGCCCGGGACATGCATACTGAAGCCTGGTATTCCGTTCCATTCTGGGTCATATCTGCGAATAAGGATATCTTCTGCACGTGCGACTTCCCATATCCTTGGTATGGTGAGGAATCTGCACGTAACTTCTCCCGTAGCTATGCCCTTTCTACCCACGATTTTCTTCAAGTGGTCACTTAGCCTTGATCTAAGATCGCGTGCTTGTCCAACGTAGACTGCTTGGCCAGCCCGATAAAGAACATACACGCCCGACTTGCGTGGGGCTTCCGGATCCTGAAGTTGATGCTCAGGGCTGTCTTGTAGAACGGAGACCAGTTGGTCTTCGTAAGCTTTGTCAACATCGAAATTGAATGTATGTCGGTCACACATTTTCGCGTTGCCTAAGTTCTTGCTGTCAAACCTGTGTGGTTTGGCGTCGTGTGCAATTCTACACTAAGTTCGCCTGTTGGGCTCCAGTCAGCTGGTCCCATCTCTGCCATCCACCTCTTCCCCGTACGCCATCCTCTCGCCTATCCTCAAACCATGGCACCACTGGCTACATCCATAGCTCGCTCTAGTGGCATGTACGTGCCCTCGTTCCGGCGCGCTACGAGAACCGGATTCGTTTCTCCAGAAAAATAAAACGAATCCAAAGCTAGCCGACTTCTGAGGGCTATGGCATAACAAATGCGGGCATGACGCGCTTCTTCCTCCTACCTTGACCGCAGCTATAAACGGGCATAGCATGGTCGTCATCTAGTCATCTAGCTAGAACGTGTTATCGGAGGAGGAGGGAACAAACATGGCGCGAACTCAGGTTAATGCACTGATAGACAGTTTGATCGCGGCGTACAAGGAATCGGCGGAAACTCTAAGCCAGCTTTCGGATACGCAGTTGGACACCCAGGTCCAGGGCTACGGAGGCCGGACCAACCCCCTGCGCGGCTCGCTGTACAACGGGGTTTGGCAATCCAGGGAGCACACGATTCACGTCAACAAGATCCTTCGGGTCACCCACGCTCCTGCGGCTCAGCCTACGGAGGCTCAGGCCATCCTCGCGGAGAGCGGCCAGGCGTTGGGCCAGTTCATCGGCCTTCTGGCGCGCCTGAGCGACGAAGACCTCGACAGGTCTTTCGAAGATCAAACTCCGCGCAAGGTAGCGGAGCATGTGCGTAACACGTTCGCCAACGCCAAGGCGCGCGCCTTGCCTGTGCTGGAGGGAAAGACGACAGGGTCGTAAGCGCCTGCCCGCGAAAAATAGCGTTACGATGCTCTGCTCGAATGGTTCGACAAGCTCACCACGAGCGTAGTAGTAATCCCCGCTCATCCTGAGCTAGTCGAAGGAAATGAGCGGGAGGTGGCATTTTTGCAGGATGCCCTAGATAGGTGAGCCGTCTCCCTTGCCCATGAAGCCGCGGGTGGTCCACACCTGTCCCAGGTGGCCGGCGCCGTGGGTCAGTGCGGTGCCCAGGATGTCGGCGATGGTTGAGCCTCGCCTGTAGCTGCCCTGCATCACCTTCAGGAGGTCTTCGTCCGTGGCGGAAGCCAGGTACTGGTCGGTAGACTCCCAGGAGTGGCTGGGGGGGGGGGTGATTTTCTCCATGCAGGGGGACGCGGGAG
>ORJL010513652.1_pt1 | contig 11728 bp, 10 predicted proteins | sample 1779941 | NCBI WGS metagenome assembly ORJL01 (sample SAMEA104232317, study PRJEB22302) | groundwater metagenome | biome: forest; feature: aquifer; material: groundwater | place: USA | collected 2011-08-07 | depth 5.8 m | reverse complement strand
GAATTTCAGATTATTACACCACCCACACGTTTGTCCGGGGAATTAATTTGGAAAAAACAGCCATTGAAAAAGAGCTTGAAAAGTACAAAATTATGGTGACATTCAATGGCCGCAGCTTTGACGCGCCGAAACTGAAAAAAGAATTCGGCATTGAAATCAGGGTGCCGCATATTGACCTGAAGCCGCTCTGCATAAAACTGGGCATGACCGGCGGACTCAAAGAAGTTGAAAAAATAATGAATCTCCAGCGGCCGCCCCACCTCCGTGGCAACCCGGTTGACTTGTGGAAGGCGTTCCATGCCTCCGGCGACAGGGAGTGGCTGGACTTGCTGATTGCGTACAACAGCGAAGATATTGAAAATTTGAAATGGGTGATGGATTACTGTTACAAGGAGATGGAGAGACAAGTGACAACGGGCATAAAAAGGAGTGCATAGTTTTTCGTGTGCCGTGAGTTGTATGTTTCTGCATAAACTACCATCACGAACGAGGGGGCAAGAGACGAACTGTTAAGGAAATAAAGCGATTGCAGCGGCACCTTGAATAGTTGTATCAAGGGCGAAAACGTGGCGCCACGTTTTCGCCGCGCGGAAAAAACAGAATGTGCGGCGGCAGTTTTTCTTGCTCTGTTCTTGCATGTCTTGCAAAATCCGTTTCGTGATGGCTGAATTGTTCCATTAATAGAGATGGGATTATATCAGAAACCTTTATATACAAACCTTTTTCATCCATACGTATCCCCGCTTAGCTCAACGGTAGAGCGCACGGCTGTATCCCACTAAGGGAAGCCAAAGATGCGTCGCTATTCGACAGGGCTACGAGCCACGGATGAAAAATAGCCAGCCGTTCCCGTGAGGTTGCTGGTTCAAATCCGGCAGCGGGGATAGAGGGAGGAGCAATCCTCCCTTTTTTATTTTTATGAGAATCAAAAAGTTAAAAGAGGGATATGAAGAATTAACCGAAGAAAAAGCCCGATTACTCGGACATCTGATTGGCGACGGATGTGTTTCACAGTCGGGAACAAATTATGTGATAAAATACGAAGTAAAAGATAAGGATTTACTTGACCAATTTGAAGCTGATTTAGTGAACGTGTTTGGTTTAAAACCAACGACAGGACAAAATCCATCTGGAAAAACAGGAGTGTTGATTCCGTACGTTTCGTTGAGGTCAAAATTAGCGTTTAATAATTTAAAACAGTATTGTGAGTTTAGATCAGATAGGTGGTGTATTCCAAAGAAAATTTTGAATGCAGATGACCAAATCAAGCTTGAATTTCTCCGCGTATTGTTTGACGACGAAGGAACTGTTGTACCACAGAAATACTCATTTCAAATACGACTCTATTCTATAAATCTAAAAGGATTGAAGCAGGTTGAGAAATTGGTTAACATGTTTGAAATACCGAGCAGAATTCTTTCAGGATATGGAAACAATCGAAACGTATATGGACTCATTATCGAAGATAATAACAGATTTCATTCAAAAATAGGTTTTAATTGTATACGGAAACAAGATAGGTTAAAAGAATGTCTTGAACGATATAAGAAATAAAGAACAAAAATCAGGCAGCGGGTATTTCTTATTCAAAAAACAAAAAGCATATAAAAGTGGTGGCTATTCCCCAAACTATGACACGCTCAGGATTAGTTACGGCAATTGCAGCAGCATGGCTGGTGGTAGCAACACCGAATGCCGCAGATGGATTGATTATACCAAATGGGTATCCTGTTCCAGAATCACAATGTCTGTTTCCAACCGAACACGTACAGCAAACGGGCACCGTGACAATAATTCCACAGGGGAAACCACCTGAAAAACCAAGAACAGTAATATATGACACAGAGTCAACTTGTTTTGTTCAAAAACGAACATACAGCATCGTGGTAGAACCCGGCGACACATTAACGAAAATAGCAGACGTGTTGGACCGCTATGTGCGTTTTACAACACCCGAAAATCTTGCACGGCAAAATAAGATTGCCAATCCTGATCATATCGAACCGGGAATGACGGTACGTGTATCGGAAACGTATCGTGTACTGTCGCGGTAAAAAAAGAGAAACTTTAAATAAACAGAAAAGAAACAAGATTAAATGACTGAGCACCTATTCCCTGCAGTTATAAGGTATCCTCTACGTTTTATCGCAGGAATTGGTTCTGGAATTGCCCCAATCGCTTTGATTACGGGCATGGTTGCTGCCCCTCAACAAAGACAGCCAATAGACCCGCAGTCAACTCCTTCTGCACTCGAACTCAAACTGGAAAATGTACCGTGCAGTCCTACACCCGATAGGGTTTATGATCAGAATCGCCAACAATGCTATGTAAGAAGTGATGAGAAACCGGTTGTTGACTATTGCACGCCTGAATCAAGATAAATCTTTATATATTACTTCTCGGTCATCAGGCGCATGGCGCTCAAAAAAGGCGATTTCATCGAAGTTGAATACACCGGCCGTCTCGATACCGGCGTTGTGTTTGACACGACGAATGAAGCAGAAGCACAGAAGGCAGATATCCACAGAAACAGAATGATGTACGGCCCGGTTGCAATTTGCATTGGCCACAGCCAGATTATCAAGGGATTGGATGAAGCACTCGCGGGAAAAGAACTCGGCACCCACACAATACCGGTGCCCGCAGAAAAAGCGTTCGGCAAAAAGGACGCCAAGCTCGTGCACATGGTTCCCATTTCTAAATTCAAACAGCAAAATGTCCAGCCCACACCGGGCCTGCAGCTGAATATTGACGGCATGCTCGCGACAATAAAAAATGTGTCCGGCGGCCGTGTCTTGGTAGACTTTAATCACCCACTCTCCGGCCACGACGTAACGTACGTGGTCAAAATCAACAAAAAGCTCGAAAAGCCCGAGGAAAAAATAGAGGCATTGGTTGAACTGCATTTTAACCGAAAGGACATCGGCGTTGCAGTGAAGGGCGACTGTGCAGAACTGAGTTTCCCGACGAAGATTCCGCCGGAGATTGCAAAAAAGCTTGAAGAAAGCTTGAGCAAGGAAGTAACAAAACTGGTAGCGGAAATAAAAAGTATCGCGGTTGTTTCTCGTGAAGAACAAGAGAAAAAAGACGAAAAAACAAGCGGTAAAAAGCAGTAAAACAGCTATATTCTTTCATAATAAACTTTATATAGCAGAGCCCCATCCGTCGATTTAGATGTAGGGAGAGGGGAAACGAAAGAGGAATGTGGGGTGAAGGTGATGGACTTCAATACTTCTCAACAACCAAATGTGAATACTACAAACACTGCTCAACAGCAATCAAATCCATATAATTATGGCCAACCGCAAGCGCAGCAGCCCTACCGCCCGGCAAGCCCGAGCCCAGCGCACACCCCATCAGGATTCACCATTAAAACATCGGCACCGGCAGCAAGCGATGCATCCACCAAAGAGCACCGGCCGGGAAAGGCAAATGTTGCTGATGCTGAACTGGAAGAGCTGCTCAAAAATCAGCGCGCAAAAATCAAAGTTGTCGGCTGCGGTGGCGGCGGCAATAACACCATCAACCGGATGTCTGAAGTCGGCATCAAGGGAGCGGAAACAATCGCCGTCAACACCGACGCACAGGATCTTCTGTACACCAGCGCTGATAAGAAAATTCTGATTGGCAGAGAAATAACACGCGGCATGGGCGCTGGCTCCATCCCAAAAATCGGCGAAGACGCTGCACGGGAAAGCGAGACTGAAATTAAGGAAGCGCTGCGCGACGCAGACATGGTATTTATCACCTGCGGCCTTGGCGGCGGCACCGGCACGGGCTCGGCACCCGTTGTTGCAGAAACCGCAAAGAAACTTGGTGCACTCACAGTTGCAGTCGTGACCATGCCGTTTGCTATGGAAGGCCAGCGACGCTATGAAAACGCAGTCATTGGACTGGAAAAATTGGAAAATGTAGTTGACACGCTCATCGTGATTCCCAACGACAAGCTTCTTGAACTTGCTCCTGATTTGCCGCTGCACACCGCGTTTAAGGTCGCTGATGAAATTCTCACCAACGCGGTTAAGGGCATTGCGGAATTGGTCACCAAAGCAGGCCTGGTTAATCTCGACTTTGCTGACATCCGCACGATTATGGGCAACGGTGGCGTTGCCATGATTGGTGTGGGCGAAAGCGACACGGAAAACAGGTCGGTTGAATCCGTTGAAAAAGCAATCAGCAACCCGCTGTTGGATGTTGACATCAGCGGCGCCAACGGTGCACTGATTAATGTATCCGGCGGGCCGGACATGACGCTGGATGAAGCCAGAAAAATTGTTGAGACGGTTTCAGAAAAGCTCGATGATGACGCAAAAATTATCTGGGGCGCGCAGATTAATGACGACCTCCAGAATGTCATTCGCACGTTGATTATTGTAACCGGCGTCAAGAGCAGCCAGATTTTCGGGCCGGACCGCAAGGTTTCAACGAAACGGAAGAAGGAGATTGAAACTGAACTGGGGATAGAGTTTATTGATAGTTAGGTGGTTAGTTCTTTTTATCCCTTTATATACTCCCTGAACAGAAAAGCATATAAATAAGAAGCTCAAAAATAAGCGTATGAATGAGGAAGTAGGTCAACCTGTAGTGTCCGAAGCGGCTCCCGGCAGGCTGGGAATGTGGCAGCAGGCGTTGCGAAATTATATCAACGAGTGCGTCCGCGTATTAAAAATCACGAAAAAGCCGACAATGTTTGAGTTCAAGACGATTGTCAAGGTCTCGGCCTTGGGCTTGCTTTTAATTGGGTTCATTGGATTCGCCGTGTTCCTCATTGCAAAACTTGTTATTTAGTATTTAGGTGCCTTATGTCAGAAGCAGAAACCGCATCGGAACCAACACCGGCAGCAGCGCCTGCAAGCCAGCTTTTTGCACTCCGCACCACCGCAAACCGCGAAGACCAGGTTATGGATTTTATCGTCAGCCACGCTGAAAAGAAAAAGATAGACATCTATGCGGTTGTCCGGCCACACGGCATGCGTGGATATATTTTCGTCGAGGCGGCGACCAGAAGCGATGCTGAACAAGCTGCATTAAACATTCCTTACGCACGAGGCATTCTTCCCAATGTGGTTGATTTCAAGGAAATCGAGCACATGATTGAGCAGAAGAAGCAGGAAGTCAACATCCAGAAGAACGATATTGCTGAAATCATCAGCGGGCCGTTCAAGCGGGAAAAATGTAAGATTACCCGTGTTGACAAGCAGAAGGAAGAAGTGGTTGTTGAATTGCTTGAAGCCGCTGTTCCCATTCCTATCACCTTGAAATTCGACGCGATTAAGGTCATCCGAAGAGATGATCAAGAAGAGAAAGAAGAGCTGGATGACAGTTAGTGGTAACGTACCATAAGATTTATAAACAACTTATTTTTCTGAACTACCATGGCATCTGAAACTGTTGAAGTGCTTGTTGAAGGCGGCAAAGCAACCGCAGCGCCCCCACTTGGGCCCGCGCTTGGCCCGCTCGGCGTCAACATCGGCCAAGTTATTGCTGAAATAAACAAGAAAACAGGCGACTTTAGAGGCATGAATGTGCCCGTCAAGGTAACCGTCGACAAGGAAACCAAGACCTTCACGATTTCTATCGGCACACCGCCTACCGCAGACTTAGTCAAGAAGGAAGCAGGCGTTGAAAAAGGCGCGGCAAACCCACTTATGGATAAGATTGCAGACTTGCGCATTGAACAGATCATCAAGGTTGCCAACATGAAGAAAGACAGCATGTTGGGCAAGGATAATTTTTCCAGAGTCAAAGAAGTCTGCGGCACCTGCAACAGTATGGGCATTCTCGTTGAGGGCAAGCCAGCCAGAGACACTATCGCTGACATTAACAAAGGTTCTTTTAAAGACAAAATCCTGCAGGGCAAGTCAGAATTGACTGCTGAAGAGCTCAAGGCGCTCGACGAAGAGCGTAAACGCTTACAGACAGAGATTGAAGTGCGCAGAAAAGAATACGAAATCCGCGCAAAAGCAATCATGACCGAGATGGCGGGCAAGAGCAGCACGCAAATCAAGAACAAGATGCGCGAAGTCAAGATTCCCGAATCAATTATCAAGGAGCTCCTCCCGGCAGAGACCAAGGAAGCAGCACCCGGTGCGAAGCCGGCAGCTGGTGGGGCAAAGCCGAGTGCGAAGTGAGTATAGAATAGTTTTAAATACTTCTTCTTTTGTTACTATTTTATGCGACTCATTATTACTCGACATGGTGAAACAGAAGAAAACAAAAAGAAACTCTTCCAAGGCCAGACAGGACCGGGAAAACTTTCTGCAATAGGGATAGAACAAGCACAAAAACTTTCTCAACGATTACAAGAAGAAAAAATAGATGTGATATATTCAAGCGATCTTGAACGCGCAGCAGATACTGCAAAAGAGATTGCAAAATACCACCCACATACCCCTTTAGTTTTTGTTAAAGAATTGCGTGAACGAAATGTGGGAGAGTGGGAAGGAAAACCGCACGCCGAGGCAACATGGGATAAACCACGAGAAGCACATAACATAACGCAGGTACTAACAAAACAAGGAGAAAGCCTTGTCGAGCTTCAAAACCGCGCGCGAAAATGTATTGATATGCTCATACACAACCACCGAAATAAGACAGTCGTGCTTGTCGCCCATAATGGAATCAATACGGCACTCATGTCAGTGATCATGCAACAACCACCTGAGGCAATGCCTGAATTTAAAAGACAGAGGAATACAGCAGTCACCATTGTTGAGATAGATGAGGATAAGAATCACCGGATACTTCTTTCAAACTGTACTGATCATTTGACAAAGTAAGAAAAATAAGAATTAAGAAAAACAGAGAAAAGAAAAAAAGATTAAAAAAATTAATTAAAATGGCTGCTTCTTCTTGCGGAAGTGCATCACCAGCAACAGCACGGCAATCACAACCACACTCAAGGTCAAAACCATGCCTGCCCCAAGTTTCTTCTTGGCAGGTGCGTATGCTTCAGGTTCCTGAGCAACCGGTGCCTCTTCATAGGCAGCCGCAGTTTCTTCTACTGCTGCTCCTGTTTGTTCAACCGATGGAGCACTGGACTCTGAAGGCGCAGTTTCTTGAGCAACAACCGGTGCTACTGCAACTGGCGCAGATGCTCCCAGCTTGACAACAAAGGTTGCCAAGTTATGAGTGACTGACACCAAGCTAATGCTGACGTCGCTCGTTCCATCTTTATCAAGATCAATAGACATTGACTTGCCAGTTATAAGGTTGTAATCTTGTTGAGCAATGCGTACAGCAACCTCATCTTTGCCGGAGGATTTCAACACAAACTGGTAGGCACCCGTGCCGTACTGGATACGTGCAACATCGTAGTTGGTCAGCGAAACAGACACACCATTTATAGTCGGTACAACAGTTTTGTAACCGCCACCACGACCGCCACCACTACCTCCTGCGCCACTTGCACCCTGAGCTCCACCTACACGTGCAGATGCTTGGTAGGTACTGAAATGGCTTACGTTGAATGATAAGGATGTACCAGTACCAGTTAATGTACAATTGGAACCACACGCGTGGAATGTTCCGTCATCTTCATAGTCAACAACCACACCATCAGCATTATAACCAAAGCCTTTCATGGTAATGTTTGCCGGAAGGTTTCCACCGCCAAGAGCAGTGCTATTGACATACACCAAATCCGCTACTGAAACATTCACATACGAATTCAAGTTACCGGTGAAATTAACACCAACATTGAATGCAACACCAGTTCCAGTATCACTTGAAACAGCAAGAGTTGCACCAGACATATTCGCGTTTACAATCATCGTGCAACTGGATGTGCTGAGTGCCGCATTATCTGAAACAATATTAAACACACTCGTACTTGAATTAGTCACATTACAATAACCAATGACACTCGCACCAGTCACATTACTGTAAATAATGCTCGTATTACTCGTATTCTTGACAGTTATGTTATGGAAGGAAATGAAACTACTCTGGTTAACATAAATACCGAAACCACTCGGCGACAAACCAGGCCAACCCTGACCAGCAAGCCACAACGTTGACAAATTAACAAAGCTACTATTCCAAGAAATATTAATCAGTGCGAGTGAGGTGCCATTGATGTTTGAGATGGTCACATTATCATAGTCTGAAGAGATATTGGTACTATTCAGGATTTTAATGCCGTTCGCACTCGCATTAATGATGTTGAAATTGCTGATGTTGATGCGGCTTGCATTGATGAGGAACAGACCGACGCCATTTGCATTCGTGCTGTTAAAGCCGTTCAGTGTCAGGTTGACGCTGGTATCGATAGCAAAGGTGTTGAGAGTGTTGTTGTTTCCATCTGCGCTGATGTTTTGCAAGCGGCTGTTAGAGGTGTGATTGAATAAGAAACCGTACACCGAGGCATTGCGTACATGCTCGCCCAGCGCAGTGATGTTAGTTGCATTGTAGAAGACAACCCCTCCAACCGAATTGTTGCGATAGGTGTTATTTTGAAGGGTAAGATTGTCAGAAACATTGACCACGAGGCCGTAGCCCGGTGCAGAAACCGCAAAGATGACGTCGTTATTGCTGAAGTTGACATCGTTTGACGAGGTGTTGATAAGCACGTTGATGCTGCTGTTGGCGAAGAGGTTGTTGGAAATAGTATTTGAGCTGCTGCTGTTCAGTTCGAGACCAATGCCGCTGGTAATGTTCATGACGCGGTTTGATTTGATGGTGTTGTTGCCGCTGCCTTCGAGGTACAATGCGCGGGAGCCGGCAGCGGTTGAGATGCTGAAGTTGTTGTCGAGGAACGTGTGATTGTCACCGTTGTGAATTGCAATTTCTGCAGTCGTTGCGTTTCCGTCACCAAACGAGTTATTGAGGATAGAGTGGCTGGATTCATTAGTGCGGAGCTGTGCCTGTGCAGCGCTGCTGAAACGGTTGTTGTACATCAACGCACGCGACGTTGTCAGGTTGATGTTAATCGCCATGGACTGGTTGTCACGCGAAATAGTAAAGTTGTTTCCGGTGATGTTGATGTTGGTACCGATACGCGCCCAGAGCATGTCTCCGGTGATGTTGTCAAAGCTGTTGTTGAGGATGGTGATATTCGCCGCAGTGCCATTGCCGCCGTCAGTCAGGCCACCGACAACAAGTCCGGGATAGATGAGGTGCTTAAGTACCACGGCGCTGACATTGACATTGCTACTGTTGGTTATATTGATACCAACTGTTGTTGTTGCCTGATCTTTCGGATCCTGCGCCGTGCCATTGCCATAGAACATACCCATAACCGTGCAGTTGACAATATTTGAACCTGCATTAGTGTTGTTGACGAGGAGCCATTCCCGGCGCGCCGTGCCACCGAGTGAAAAGTTGCCGTTTGCAGCAGACTGGCCAGAACAATCAACGATAACCGAGTTGTTGCTGGATGCATTCACGACAAGCGTTGCGTTGTGGTAGGTGCCCGGGCAGAGTTTGAGTGTGTACCCGACAAGAGTTTCGCTGAGGTTTTTCACCGGACGTATGTTGGCGCTGCTGTCATCACAGTCAGCGGGAAAGGTATCGTTAGCACCGGTCGTCGTGAACCCGTCAGCGTCAGCATCAACCGCATTACCAATGCTTAAATTAATTTCTCCCTGTGTGCTGGCACTCGTCCAGTCAGTGAGGTTGAATTCATATACAGTGCCAGATATACCGAGCGATGTACAGGTGCCTACTTCGCACCGAGTGCTGTTTTTGTAGGCAACTGCCCGCACAGGGAAACTGCTGCTGGTGTCGATAAAGATGATGAGTGCAGTGGTATTGAGTTTTGTGTACATCGTTGTCATGTTCGCACTCGTGAAGTTATAGCGAATGCTCAGATTTGAACCCAGATGAAAGTTGGAGGTAAAAACAGTCATATCAGTAAGATTCCGCCACATAATGCTCCCATTGGAAGTGTTAAAAGTAATGCTATTGTTGGTGGTTGCACCCGTTGTGTCATTGATTGCGTGGGTTGTGGCATTGTAGATAGTTATGTTGATTATCTGGTTTGCCTGTCGATTTGCATTTCCGCCGGAAAGGCCAGTAAGGTTTAATCCGATGCTCGTGTTTCGTATCGTATTGGTGGACAGCGTGCTGTTTTCGCTATCAACCAAGACAATGCCGTGGCTTCCGCCGAAGTTGTTGATGTCGTTACGGGTGATATTTGTTGCAGACGAATTAATCACAAAAATACCGGCGCCTGCAGTGAGCGTGCCGTTGAAAACAATGGAACTGTTGAGGATGGTGTTGTTGTTTGAATTATTGCCGATAATAATGGCGCCTGTGATAGCAGTTGTTGCACCGCCGGCAGCATCGCTCATGTTGAGGATGGTAATGTTTCTGAACTGGTTATGGCTGGAGGTGTTAATGCGGATGCCGATGGACGTGTTAATAAACCGGTCGCCGCTAAACAGGTGTGACCTACTCTGGTGGAGCGTAACGGGAATGCCGGTCATGTTGGGGAAGAAATTATCTGAAAGTGTATTATTGTCGCTGAGTGTGAAATGAATGCCAGTTGAATTTTGACCCTTGCCGTTGGTGAAGTTATTCTCGCGGATGGTGTTGTTGTCGCTGTTGTCCAAATAGAGGCTGTAGGTAGCGTTGGCAAAGCTGTTATTATTTATAATGTGGCTTGAGCCGTTGCTTTTGACATACGGCAAGGGGGCATTCGTTGAAAATCGGTTGCTGTAGAGCACAACCCGGTTGGTGGAAAGGTTCACTCCCATAGAGGAACTGGCATTGAAACTAGCTCCTGTGATGCTGATATTGATAAATGAAAGATTAATATTGTTTCCATTTTTTGCCCAGATAACATCGTGGAGGTTAGTGTCTGCCGTGCCGCCGGTGATGTTGCTAAATTCTGAATTTCTGATGGTGATGTTGTTTGAGTCGCCGGCAATGTGCACACCGCCGAAGTTGGTGTCGCGAACTTGGAAGTTATTGATGACAACATTACTACTGTTGGTAATGTTGACGGCGATGGTTTGGTTGGTCTCAGCGGCGGTTTGGTTTTTGTCACCAATACCGATAAGGGTGCAGTTTTCAATGGTAACGACGCTGGTGGTGCCGTTGATATGTATCCAGTTCCTCAAGCTTGCATTGCCGCTGACCTCGCTGCCGGTCGCATTAATAGTAAAATTTGCACCGTGCCCGGTGGTGTTTCCAGTATTGTTGCCATTACAACCGATGGTAAGAGCGGCATTACTTGATGAGTTTATGATAATAAGACTGTTTTCATAGACGTAAGAAGCACCAGAACAAATTTTAAGAACACTAATACTACCGTTGATAAAATTATCGCTGTTGTTCATCAACGGCCGCGTTCCTGCAGTGTCGTCATCACAGTCCCGAGGAAATGTTGCAGTCGGGGTTGTGTCATCAAAACCATCACTATCAGCATCAGTAGCATACACGGACAACGCAGTAGTGAGAATGAAGAAGAAAAGAAGGAACGTGAGCCATGACTTCAAGGCAAGAGAGCCTTGTCTTGCAAAAAAAGGAGATTTTGTTTTTACCATGTTTTTACCATTTTTATATCCATACAAAACAGCTGTCATGATTAAAAAAAAGTATAAAAATAAAAAAATTAATTAAAATGACTGTTTCTTTTTCCTGAAGTGCATCACCAACAACAGCACGATAATCACGACCACAATCAAGGTCAGAACCGTGCTTGCGCCAAGTTTCTTCTTGGCAGGTGCGTATGCTTCAGGTTCCTGAGCAACCGGTGCCTCTTCATAGGCAGCCGCAGTTTCTT
>ORJL011165207.1_pt1 | contig 11731 bp, 13 predicted proteins | sample 1779941 | NCBI WGS metagenome assembly ORJL01 (sample SAMEA104232317, study PRJEB22302) | groundwater metagenome | biome: forest; feature: aquifer; material: groundwater | place: USA | collected 2011-08-07 | depth 5.8 m | reverse complement strand
TGTTCGCGCTCTTCGCGCGCTTTGCGTTCCAGTTCCTTCGCGGTCTCTTCGGCTTCCTCGACCGTTTCGTCCGCAGTGACCTCGTCGGTCTCTGCAGCACTCAGGTTCTGGTTGATCTGTGCGTTGGCTTCGTCGAATGCGGTGAACTTGGCGTTCAACACTTCGGCAGCCATTCTGACGCTTGCCACGATGATCGCGGCGTTCTTCTCGCCGAACCGTCCGATCGCGCTGTCGTACGTCTTCTCGAACTTCGAGAGGTTGTACACGGGCTTCCGGGTGGCGAAATACACAACAGCAACGGCAAGAACGATGATCAGTAAAAGTTCCATTTGGAACCTCCTTGAGGATTGATGATGGTTATGAAATTGTGAGGAGCTACCGACAAAGATCCGCACTCACACTTAACTTATGAGACCATTATACGCCATATTGGGGGAAAAGTCAAGCGACAAAAAGCAAGGAAATATCTATACTAAATACCATATGCATATCTCTTCTATGCGGAAAACGCTTCTTGTCATCGCAGTCGGACTTGTTGCCTGTATCGCGGTGGTCGCCCTCATTGCATCGCGAATAGAGGTTTCCGAAGCCCCTTCGGAGGAAACAACCTACATGAATGCGTCCGCAAATGACATTATGGTGGAACTTCCCTTCCCCGGCGCAGTGACGGGAAAGGAATTCAGCGTGATAGGCAGAGCGCGCGGTATGTGGTTCTTCGAGGCCTCGTTTCCGATCGAGGTGCGGGATAGGAATAACGCCCTACTCGCACAGGGTATTGCGACGGCGGGGAGCGACTGGATGACCGAGGAGTTTGTGCCGTTCAGGGCGGATCTCAAGGTGCTGGAATCCTACATCGGTCCTGCGACGCTCATACTCAAAAAGGACAACCCTTCCGGGATGCCTGAAAAAGACGCCTCCATCTCTTTTCCCTTCACTATCGAGTATTAGTCCTTCGGTTTCGTCCGGAAACGGACTTCTACCTTGTCCGTCTCGCTTACCTTGTCGCCCAGAACGGCCGTACGTCCGTTGATGAGCACCTTTCCGTTCCGTATGAGCACGTCCATCTCTCTGCGTGTGGCATTTTTTTCGAGCGCCAAGTATTTATTGATACGCATCGGGAATGTGGGTTTTGCCGGTTCCTCTTGCGGTGGTCCTTTTCTTTTCATAGTCCAGTAGGAGTATAGCGCCTATCGTCCGGAAGCCGAAATGCCTGCGATGAAGCCGGTCGTCCAGCAGAGTTGGAGACTGTAGCCGCCCGAGGGACGGTCGATGTCGAGGATGTCTCCCACGAGGTAGAGATTCGTGAAGAGACGCGAGCGCATGGTCTTGAAATCCACCTCGTTCGGTGCCACGCCTCCGCTCGTGACAATCGCCTTATCCGCGCCGAGCAGTCCCGCGACCGTGAGAGGAATCCCCTTGAGGAGCGTGACAAGCGCGAGGCGGGCTTCGCGCGTGATGCTGTTGCATTGGATTTCGGGATCGATGTGCGAGAGTTCCACGACGATGGGCGCGATGGCGGACGGCACGAGGTTCACGAGCGCATTCCTGAATTTCTTCTTGTCGTGTTCGCGGAAGAGTTCCTGGAGCGTGGAATTCAGCACGCCGTAGTCCTGATCCGGGAGAAGATCGAGTGAGAGCGTGACAGCGCCGTATTTGAGGAGCTCTCCCACATCCTTGCTCATGTTGAGTATCGTGGGGCCGCTCATGCCCACGTGAGTGAATAATACTTTTCCTTTTGAGGTATTTTGTTTCACGCCGTTCTGGAACACGGTGATTTTCACATCGCTTATGCTAACCCCCGCAAGCCGTTTCACCCAGGATTCCTTTATGGCGATAGGGACGAGCGACGGCTCGGGCATCATGACCGTGTGGCCGATGTCGCGGAGCCACGCGAATCCCTCGCCCGTCGATCCCGTTTCCGGACGCGAGGTGCCTCCGGTCGCAAGTACGAGTGCACGGCCCCTCACCACCTCTCCGTTTTTCAAGCGCACGCCGGCTATCCCCTCGCCTTCCCGCACAATGCCTATGACGGGCGCATTCGCGCGGACCGTGACGCCGTGCCGCTTCATATTCTTCACGAGCACATCGAGCACCGACTGCGCGGAGTCCGAAACGGGGAAGACGCGCAGTTCATTTTCCACTTTCGTATCCATGCCGCGCGTATGAAAAAAATCGAGTGTTTCCTTCACTCCCCATCTAGAAAATGCCGAGAAGAGGAATTTTCCGTCGTCTTTGAATTTCGAGAGAAGTTTTCTCGTGTCCGATTCAGCGTTCATCACGTTGCATCTCCCTCCGCCCGTGATGAGGAGCTTCTTGCCCGGTGTTCCGTTCTTTTCGAAAAGAACGACGCGCGCACCCCGTTCGGCTGCGGCACCCGCCGCCATCATGCCTGCGGGTCCTCCGCCCACTACGATCACATCCCAAAGTTCCTTATCATTCATCTATTGGGAAGTTACGGCGGAATAGGTTTCCCGGGAAATTGCCTGAATCGTCTGTTTGAGAGGTCCGAAATCTTTGCCGCGCGTCATGACGCAGAGGAGATAGGGATGCGTGCGTTCGTAGATTACGCCGCAATCGTGGAGCTGTTTTATGTCCCCGAGGCCGCGCTCGCCGAACTTATGGGCGACGGTAACCCCTTTTGGCACGCCTGCCACTAGGCCATCGCGGAAATCGGTCCGAGAAAGGAGTTCGAGTGCCTTATTCGAATAGTAGGGGCTGAGGTACGACGCATTGTAGAGAATACGGAAGAAACTCGCATATTCCTTCACGGACATGAAATTCTCGAGTTTCCCGGTTCCCGGGACCATCATGCCGAGGTCTGCATAGATAGCATCAGCGAAGTATTCATCCGCTCCTGCAAGAATTTCTTTTGCGCTGTTTTCCGAGTAGACAATCATCTGTTCGATCAGCTGTTCTACCGTGTACTCCTTTCCTGACTCAAGCTTCCTTCCCGGTGCGAAATTCTGCATTAGGTCGAGATCCGCTTCGGGTTCGTACCGTATTTTCTTTTCGAGAAGTGAAGGGTTATTTTCCGCCTCCTTGAAATAGGCGATCATGCGGGGAACCTTGAGAAGACTTGCGGGAGAAAAAAGGGCTTGTTCGTTCACGCCGAACCAGGGTCCGTTGTTCAGATCGCGGAAATATACTGACGCTTCGGTGATGTCTCCGCGATCGGTCGCTTCATCCAGCAGCTTCTGTATCCTGTGTTCGAATATCGCGAGTTCCTTCGTGCTTTCCGCCGTTTCGCATTCGAGGAGCGGACTCACGAAGCTGAATCCCCCGCTATGGCGTTCCCTGTATTCCTCTGCAGCCGATCCGAACCACTCTTTTGCAAAATAACCCGCGAGAAATGCGAGTACGACTCCCATGATGACAAGCGAAACGGTGATGATATGCGAGCGGCTCGCCTCCATTCGGACATTCTACCATTAATTTCCGCTGGAAGCGCGTCCGGAAACCGCTTATACTGTGGCAATGACTAATGCGACAGGAGCGGAAAAGGCGAGGTGGGACCTCACACCGTTCTATACGGGGATTGCCGACCCGCAGATAGACCGAGATATCGCGCTTTTCGCCGAAAAGGTCGTGGCATTCCGTGGAACGTACAAAAACAAGCTTGCGGAAGCACTCGGCAAGGCTATTGCCGATTACGCGGACATCGTCATGCTCGAGAATAAAATCGGCGCATATCTTTTTCTCGCACAGAGTCTCGATGTGGCCGATGCCGCGGTAAAGGCGAAAACAGCGGAGGCGGAGCGCATCATACATGATGCACGCGGAGAGTATCTCACTTTCTTCGAAATCGAACTGGTCGCATTGGATGAGACAGCACTCAAGGCGGCTTACGCGAGCGATCCGATTGCGGCAAAACACCGTCCCTGGGTCGAATATGTACGGGTGTTCAAGCCGCATATTTTAAGCGAACCGGTGGAATCGGCACTCACGAAACGTGCTTCGTTCGGCGCGGGTGCGTGGGGAGAATTTTTCGACGAACTGGAAGCGGACCTCTCGTTCTCCTTCCGTGGCGAGGAGAAGACGCTTACCGAACTGCTTCACATCCTGACCGAATCGAAGAACGGGAAGGAACGCTTTGAGGCGATGACCGTTCTGCACGAAGGGCTTCAAGGCACCTTTGCAAAATATGCGGCGCAAAATCTCCATATGGTAGTCGGCAAACACGCAGTCGAAGTGAAGGAACGCGCGTATGCGAACCCGATGGAAGCTCGCAACAAATCAAATCGAGTGCCTGATGCCGTGGTGCAGGCGCTCCATACGGCGGTGGAACAGACGGCGGGACCTCTCACGCAGCGGTATTATCGCCTGAAGGCCGCACATCTTGGCGTGAAAACGCTCAAATGGAGCGATCGCAATGCGCCGATGCCCTTCGCGGATACGGCAACTATCCCCTTTGACGAGGCGATGCATATTGTTCTTGCCGCCTATCGGAGTTTCAGTCCTACGCTTGCGGACCTTATCGATACATCAGTACGCGCGAAGCAGATTGATGCGCCCGCCACGAAGACCAAGCGGAGTGGTGCGTTCAACTGTTCCGAAGTCCTGCCGGGAGGCGTTCCCGCGTCCTATACGCTCCTCAACTACCTTGGGTCTACGCGCGATGTGATGACGCTTGCACACGAACTCGGCCACGGCGTCCATGGACTGCTTGCCGGCAAGGAACAGGGAGTACTCATGTACCATGCCCCCATCGCCTATTGTGAGACCGCTTCGGTCTTCGGCGAGATGACCACCTTCAATTCGTTGCGAAAGAAACTTGCTGACGAAGGGAACGAACTTTCACTGCTCGCACTCATCATGGGGAAGATAGACGATGTATTGAACACCGCCGTGCGGCAGATAGGGTTCTCGAACTTCGAGCGGAGAATCCACGGCATGGATTCATCGTATGCAGCATGGCACGCACCGAAAAAGCTGTCCGTACCGGAACTGAACGCCATCTGGCTTGAAACGTTGAAATCGCTCTATGGCGAGGAGGGTGATGTCTTCACGTATGAGAATGCGGAATACCTATGGAGCTATATCTCGCATTTCCACCGGCCGTTCTACGTGTACGGCTATGCGTTCGGCGAACTTCTGACGCAGAGCCTTTATGCGAAGCAGGCCGCATTCGGAGGCCATTTCGAGCCGCTCTACCTCGATCTTCTGAAGTCGGGTATGACGAAGGATGTAACACAGCTTCTCTCGCCGTTCGGGTTCGATCTCACGAACGAACGCTTCTGGGACGACGGCATACAAGCCGGTCTTGGTACAATGATAGAGGAGGCAGAACGGCTTTCTCGCACCATGGGTATTTCCATTTCATGATAAGAACACTCATCCGCTCAATATTGTTTTCGATAGTAAAGCTCGTGATACTGAACCTTATTTTCTATTACGCGCCTTTCATCCCGATAAGCAAGGTGAATCCCTGCCTCATCGCGCCGTGCTCCGAATCCGTTTCGGTATATACCCCCCGCGAGGCGCTCGAAAACGCACGTTTCTTCATGTCGTATGTAGAATCGATCGGCGCTCATCGTGTGGGAACAGAGTCGTTCCGGGATGCGGTGGAACGGGTGCTGAATCAGAATGTATTTGCCGGCAACGCGATTCTGCTCGCCATTCTCACTTTCCTCACTTTCCGCAAAGGACTATAGAATGACTATGAATATTTTCGACCAGTATCTCGCCTATCTGAAGGATAATCCGAAGAACCTGTGGTTTAAGCGGAAGCTCTACGGCTGGGGATGGACGCCCGTGCGCTGGCAGGGGTGGGCCGTCATTCTCGTTTTTCTCGCGTTCGTTTTCTGGAACGCCTCGGAGGTGGAAGAGAATACGAACGGATTTTTCCTCAGACTCACTATCGGAGTCATCGTTCTTATCGCTATCTGTTGGAAGACCGGCGAGAGTCCCCGCTGGCAGTGGGGCCCCGAGGAGAAGAAGTAACACTCCATATCAAATTCGAATAACTGACCATGTTCAAAGAACTGTTCCATCCTGCTCCGGAGCCTGAGAAAAAGGACACAAAGAAGTCCGAACACCTGAAAGAAGGCGTGAGTCCGATATTTGCCTGTATAGGGACGCGTGATCAGTTCGATAAGGCCCGTCATGAGCCGAAAGTGTTCAAGATGCTTTCCGATCTCATGTGGGATTCACCCGTCCCCGGCACGCCGGGACATTACGGACTTCCGAATGACCGTGAAAATCGCGATGCGGACTATTACGGTGATCCGAAGGATCTCCAGCGGGATAATTTCAAGAATCGCGGCGAGGACACCTATGTCATTTCTCCAGTAGACGAATTGGATAAACTTTCAAACCAATTTGCGAATTGCACGGGTGTCGTGGCGACAGGACGCGAAAAGGAGACAGGGCGGAATATTTCATTTTTTAGCCATCAGGATCCGCGCTACTTTTTACGGAAAAAGAGTCAGTTTATAATCGATCTTGACGAGCGGCTGGAAGAATTGAAAAAAAGAAGCGAGGAAGGGACGGTTGATGCGGTGGTTCTCGGGGGGAACTCATTCGACAGCGATCCCACGTATCAGAAGGCATATACGGAGTCCATCGAGCTGCTTGCTGATGAGATTGAAGGTGTACTCGGATTCGAACCCGTAATCGTCACGGGACCGAAGACGGTTTCGGGGCGCGATAACGCCTATTACGATACCGAGCATCGGCGGCTTTTCATCGAACGGCCTGAAGTTGGCAATGCGACGACCGAGAGCTATCTTCCGAGTGAGATAAAGGAACAGAGTAAGAAGTGGCAGGAGTGAATCCCCGAACGAGTTCGGGGATTTTTGTTTTCCGAGAAAATGAGGTATCCTGTGGACCTATGGCGCGAAACGAGGTCATATTGAGGTTCGACACGGTTTCATTCGAATTCGGACACCATACCCCCATTCTGAAGGAGGCCGATTTTTCGCTCCGTAACGGGTGGAAATTCACGCTGATGGGGCAGAACGGCGCGGGGAAAAGCACCATTTTCCAGCTGATTACCGGGGCGCTTACACCCGAATCGGGAGCCATCCACGCGGCGAAAGGGCTCACCATAGCCACTTCGCGGCAGGTCATCCCCCGGAGCGAGATACATCTCACGGTACGCGAATTTTTTGAGAAGTGTTTTGACCGGAAGGTATACAACATCGATCCGCTGATAGACGAGGTACTTGAAGTGGTGAACCTCAAAGCGCCGCATGATCGTACGATGAAGTCGTTTTCCGGCGGCCAGCAGGCGCGGCTTCTTCTCGCTTCCGCGCTCATCCAGAATCCTGATCTCCTTCTCCTTGATGAGCCGACGAACAATCTCGACAAGGCGGGCATCGCGCATCTCACGAAATTCCTCATCGACTACAAGAAGACCTGTATCGTTATTTCACACGATGCGGATTTCCTGAATGCCTTCACGCAGGGTGTTCTCTATCTTGATATCTTCACGAAGAAAATCGAACAGTATGCAGGCAACTATCGCGACGTGGTGGAGCAGATCACCGCGCGCATCGAGCGTGAAAACCGTAAGAACGCGCTTCTCGCGAAAGAAATCCAGGCGAATAAGGACAAGGCGAACTTCTTCGCACATAAAGGTGGGCAGATGCGCCTCGTGGCGAAAAAAATGCGCGAGAAAGTCGAAGCGATGGAAGAGTCCATCGTCGACGTGCGGAAGGAAGATAAGACCATTCGTCCGTTCGTCATCCCCTCCCAGCCGGACATCGTGGGCGATGTCATCCGCATCTCCTCGTATTCCGTGTTCAAGAATCACAAGCCGACCGCGCATAAGGCGAATATTGCGCTTCGCAAGAACCAGCATCTCCTCCTTTCGGGACCGAATGGTATCGGCAAGAGTACCCTGCTTGAAGCGCTTGCGAGTCCGACTCACAAGGGCGCGACTATCGCCGATGATGTCCGCGTGGGCTACTACCGCCAGGATTTCTCCACGCTTGATTTCGAGGATACGGTCTATGCGTCGCTCGCCTCGGTGATGGAGAACACGACCGAAGCGCATCTGCGCTCGGTTGCCGCAGGATTTCTGATAGACGAGGAATCCATGAAGAAGAAAATCGGCAGCCTTTCCGAAGGGCAGAAGGGCCTTGTCGCGTTCGCGCGGCTCGTGCTCCAGCGCCCCGGGCTTCTTATCTTGGACGAACCCACAAACCATATGAATTTCCGCCATCTTCCCGTCATTGCGGCGGCACTCAACAAATACGACGGTGCCATGATTCTCGTGAGCCACGTACCCGAGTTCGTGAGCCAGATACGCATCGACGAGATATTCGATCTCGAGAAAGGAGTGGTATAAAAGCAAAACCCCGACATGTGTCGGGGTTCCTATTCATACCGCTTCGCAACGTTTGATAACGACGCTTATCCGCATCGTCTGGCATACGCCGCATTTCGGGCAGCAGATTTCCACATCGTTGTCGCTTTCGTCCGCCCAGTAGATACTTGCTTCCTTTTTCTCTTTCGGAAGAAGGAGTTCGTAGAGCGGCATCGGGATTTCGTGGGAACAGGCGATACAAGGAAATGTTCCCTGCAAGCCCATCCGTCTCTTTGTTCTACGTGCCATAATTCTGCCTTTCTCCAAGTGAATGATACTGGAAACATTATGCATAATATATTGTATAAAGTCAATATATGATGAATAAAAACTCCCGCGTGATGCGGGAGTCGTGTATACGGGGTTATTTCCCCTTCTTTGGGATCTTCCCCTTCCCTTTCGCCCATTCGAGCAGGTCTTCCAACGTGAACCATCCGTAGTTGTTCGCGCGCTGTTCCATCGGATTCAGCCAGAAGAGGATTTTCTTTTCGCTCTCGTCCTCCCATTTCGGACTGAGGGCGATATATTCCTTGCCGGCTTTCTTCAGGATTTCCGCGATATTCGTCTTCTTCACCGCCTCTCGGAGGCGCACCGCCTTCTCATCGCTTTTCAGCATCAGTTCCCGTGCGAATGCGGGGATGCGCGATGCAATGGCGACGACAAGCCCGTTGTTCTGGAACGGATTGCCGCTGCTGCCGAACCAGATCGCGATATCCTTCTTCTTGAACGCCTCGTAGAGGTCCGTGAGGAACGGGATATGCGGTTCCGCGACCACGATGGCGAAGGACTTACCGTCCCAGGCGGTCGCGAGCGTTTGCGGTGTGTTGTCGAGTTCCCTGTTTTTCCATCCTCGTGGAGCGTCGCCGAAGAAACTGGGCTCGAAAGCGAAGCAGGCATATCCACCCTTCTTCTCGAAGAAGATGGATCGTTCGTTGTATACGCTCATGGTACGTCCGGCCACACCGAGCAGTTTTCCGTCTTCGAGCGGATCGGAAGGCATACCGAGCGCGGCTCTTATGTCCTTGATACCCCACTCGTGTTCGGCACAGTAGTCGGCGCCGAGATCGATGCCGACGACAATCCCCTCGTGCTCCACAAAATTGGCGTTACGTGCCCTTCTCATACTGGTACTCCTTTCGTTATGAAATTTTCAATAAAAAGCGTGAATCTGTGACTGGCGTTAGAATAGAACAAAAAACACACATAGTCAATGTGTGTTTTGCTTTTCTATCGGAAGCGCTTACGAGGACCGAAATGCGCTGACTTGCTTCCGGGGCGGGTAAAAGGTGAGCTCTTTCTTCCGAATACCGGTTTACTCGCTCCCCCGCTCCTGCTGCGCGGCCGGGAAGGACCTCCGGGGCGGTGTCCGCCGAATCTCCGGCGGGGTTCTTCCGAAATCTCATGCGCTTTAAACTGGAAGGGCGGCGGAGGCGGGAGTTCGGGAAGTTTCGATACAGGAAGCGATTTACGGATGAAGCGCTCGATGGCGCGCACCTCTGCCCATTCGTTCGTCCGTGCGAAGGAAACGGCGTGCCCGCTGCCTCCCGCGCGCGCAGTGCGGCCGATGCGGTGCACATAGTCCTCGGCGGCTTGCGGAAGATCGTAGTTCAGCACGAGCTCGATGTTCGTCACATCGATGCCGCGCGCGGCGATGTCGGTGGCGATGAGTACGCGGTACTTCCCCGTCTTGAAACCGTCGAGCGCTTCACGCCGCTGGTTCAGCGAACGGTTCGAGTGGATTTCGGCCGCGGTGTGGCCGAGCTTTACGACGAATCCGGTGATGCGCTTCGCCGCGTACTTGGTGCGTGCGAAGACGAGCACGGAGCCGCGGTATTCCTGCAGAAGTTTCTCGAGAAGCTGGGGTTTCGATTCCTGCGACACGAAGAAGAGTTCCTGTGTCACATTCTTCGAGGTTTCCCCTGAAGGCGCGATTTCTATCCTGATCGGAAGCTTCATATAATCGTTCGCGAGCTTGGCGATTTCGTTCGGCATTGTTGCCGAAAAAATCATCGTCTGCCGCTCCTTAGGAAGCTCATAGACGATTTTCCGGAGCTGGGGGGCGAATCCCATGTCGAGCATGCGGTCGGCCTCGTCGAGAACGAGCATATTCGTTTTCTGGAGCGAAAGCGTGCGCTGGTTCAGATGGTCGATGATGCGTCCCGGTGTGCCGACCACGATATGCGGCAGCGCGCGGAGGTCGCGTATCTGGCGCGCGATGACTTCCCCTCCGATCAGGGTTGCCGTGCGGATGCGGAGCGGCCCTCCTATCTTTTTGATGGTCTCGTTAATCTGGAGTGCGAGTTCCCTGGTCGGGGCTACGATGAGGCCGAATCTGTTCCCCTGGAGCGCCTGTTGGATGAGCGGGATGCCGAAGGCGAGCGTCTTGCCCGTCCCTGTCTGGGCGATACCCATCAGATCCTTGCCTTCGAGCGTAATAGGAATAGACCGCTCCTGGATGGGAGTCGGTACGGTAAAATTCAGTTTGGAGAGCACCTCGAGGATGCCTGGCGCTATGCCGAGACCAAAGAAGCCCTTATCACTGTTTGTCATTCTGCGCTAACCATACCAGAGGTTGCCGGAAAAAGCCATTAAATAAAAAACCCGCGGGACGCGGGTAAGATAAAGGAGGAATATCTACTGGAAGAGGGCTTTCGGCGCGAGAAGTATGAATTCTCCGAGGAGGCCGAGCAGCATGAAGAAAAGACCAACAACGAGAAGTGTTAACGATATTACGACGACTCGCAGAAGCGGATTCCGCACAGGACGATTATCAATCTTCAAAGTTGAGGATGAGAAGAATGTGATAATGAGTGCAAGCACCCAGAACACAGCTGATAGAGTTTCCATAACAGAAACCTTTCAAAAGTGAGAAAATATGAAACGTATACTGTTACGATACTAGCACAAAATAGTTACTTTGTCAATATATCCATGAGCGCGCTCCAGTCTCCTGCCAGCATATAAGGGATGTCCGTATGCGCACCGTGGGGATCGAAGAGAATCTTGTGAGGGACAGTGGTGAGGGCAGCGAGCACCTTCATTTCGTCATCCACGTAGTGCGTAATACCGAGTTTGGTACTCCGCCTGTCCTTGTCTTCCGGTGTGATTACGAAGGTCGTATTGTGCTCGTTAAAGTAGCGCGGCCAGATGCCCCTCACCTCCATGAGCCGTATCGCGAGCTGCGGATCCTTCCTGCGCGAGATGAGTACGAACGGAATGCCCGCCGAAGACAGGGCTTCCAACCCTTTTTCCGCTCCTACCATAAGAGGGGCTTCAAGCGCCATCGCGGGGTCGTTGTAGATGGCATTCTGGATGGCCCAGCGCTCCTTGTCGGGGATGACCGTACGCAGAATGTCCGAGGGAGTGTCCTTCGGAGCGGGTTCGATGCCATAGCGCCTGGCAAGTTCGATGCGTATGCCGGTA
>ORJL011936339.1_pt1 | contig 11733 bp, 9 predicted proteins | sample 1779941 | NCBI WGS metagenome assembly ORJL01 (sample SAMEA104232317, study PRJEB22302) | groundwater metagenome | biome: forest; feature: aquifer; material: groundwater | place: USA | collected 2011-08-07 | depth 5.8 m | reverse complement strand
CATGCAATAGTCCAGGGGGTCCGAATGCCACCCAAGGTCGTACATCCCGTCGGCGTCGCGTTGCGCCTGGGGGCTCAGCACGAGATCCGTCATGCAATAGTCTGTCAGGACGATCGGAGGATACGTCGTCTTCTTCCGAAGCGCGGTGGCCAGGTCGGCGTTGATCGCGATGCTGCCAACGTTCCGAAACGGGCTGTTCACAGCCAGATAGTAGCCCCCGGCGCCCACGCTCTGAAACGGATAGTTGGTCGTCGTCATCACCTGGCTCCCGAACGTGGGTGAGGCGTAGAAGCCGTTGTAGGCTCCGCACACATTGCCCAAGTTCGCTGTCACATTGGCCACGTTGGCCAATATCCCGTTCGTGACGCACACCGTCCCCTGGTAGCCTGACGCGCTAATCAACACCCCCACGTGGTCCGCCGTCAGGTGCTCGGCGATTCCACTGTAGTAAGTGCCGCTGAAACCGGTAAGCAGGTTGGTCATCAACAAGTTCCCCGCGTAGAAACACGCCTGCGGCCCGCTGGCCGCGAAAGAGGCGAGACCGGCCTGGCAATCGACCATCTGCACGTGCCTGAATCGGACATGATCAGGAAACACCGGAGAATTACCGTCCAGCGCGGGCTGGCGGGAGGGTCTGCCATCCCGGGAAGCCCGCCAGGTTCCGCTGGCCACGCGGCTGTCAACAGTTGGATCTTCGGGGAAAAAAGTGTTAAAACATATTGACATGACAAACAGACAAAGTATTCTTCGCGAACGATGCCCCGTTACTCGAACATCACCGAGGACGCCACACGCGCTCTCTTGCGCGGACGTGACGAGCATGGGGGCGGCGGCGCTGACCTCGGAGAAACCACAAACTGCGCAACTCAACACATGAAGTGACTATGAAGAGAAACCAATCGAACCCGACACCGCGCCTGCTGGCTTCGGCAATGCTGGCCGCGACTCTTGTCTCTGTGACCGCGACCGCACTCACGCCCGCCGCCGATGGCGATGCGCCGGTCGCCACCGCAATCGGTGGGCGCCCCAACCTTGCGCTGGGCAGCGGCGGCGGGGTCGCCTTCTCGAGCTCCGATCTGACGCCGGACTACGGCCCAACGTGGGTAAACGACGGTGTGATTGACCAATCCGGCAGCTCCTGGATGCCGGCCACCACGGGGAGCCGCGAGTATGTGGGCGTGAAATTCCCCAGCCCGATTACCCTGGGGGCGGTCGTCTGGCACGGCCAGACCGGATACAACGGACGCTCCGGCGGCACCTGGAGTCTCCAATACACCACCGACCCGACTCCGAGCGATGCTTCGGCATGGAAGGAAATCGGCACCTACATCTACTCCGAGGGGGGCTGCGCCTCGCCGATGCCGCGTTCGTTGTTCGCATTTCCAGGCATACCGAACGTCACGGGCATTCGTCTCGTGCTCCAGGCCTCCGCCTGCGGCATCCAACTGGCTGTCCAGGAATTTGAGGCCTATTCTCCGGTCTCGGTTCCGCCGACAATCGATACCAAGCCATCGGGCGGCACAGCGGCGGCGGGGGATGATTTCACCTTCAAGGTGGTTGCGAGCGGGGCCGAGTCGTTCCAATGGCGAAAGGACGGCGTGAGCATACCCGGTGCGACGGGTCCTTCCTACACTGTCAGCAACGTGAAGACCAACGATGCGGGCGCATATACTGTAGTGGTGGCCAACGGCAACGGCTCCGTCACCAGCGAAGCGGCGGTGCTCACGGTTACTGCCGCGCCCGAGTACGCCACCTATCGCGAGGCGGTGCTGGCTGACAAACCGATCCACTATTATCCGCTGGACGAGACTACCGGGACGGCGGCGACAGATCTGGGCACGCTTGCCACCACGGGCATGTATTCGGCGGGCATCACGCTGGGCCAGCCGTCGGCTGGCAGCCGAATGGGCCTGGCGCCGCATTTCGACGGCAATGCCGGCACGTTCGTTGATCTTGGCAAATTCCATCCTGGCAATTCGGTCACGGTGGAGGCTTGGGCGAACCTCGATACTGACGCCCGGAGCGGCTCCTGGCACGCGATCGTAGCCCGTTGGGACGGGAGCTATGAACTGGACTTTGGGACCAGCGAGGGCGCGAACCTCTTCCTCAACAACGACGCCGGCATCTTCGGCCAAGCCAGTTCGCCGACGCCGAGCGCGCGCGGGCAATGGCACCATCTGGTGGGGATTTATGCCAGTGAGGTCGCCAGCCTCTGGGTGGATGGTCAGCTCATGGACTTGCGTTCCTTGCCCGGGGTGTTGCGCGATCAGGACGGGAGCAGCACCACCGTCATGATTGGCGCCACGCGTGACGGGCTCGCGCCCAGCGGCTTCAACTTCAAGGGGTTCATTGATGAGGTGGCCATCTACGATCATGCCCTGAGCGCCGCGCAGGTCCGCAACCACTACCGGACCTCGATCTCGGCCACTCCGCCCACAGTGGACATTCAATCGGCGGTCATTCTCTCATGGCCCGCGTTTCCGCCGGGTTACGTTCTGCAGCGCGGCGCCGCGGTGACCGGTCCCTACGTGACCGTGACTGATGCGCCTGTTGCCGAGGGCGGAAAGTTCAAGCTTGCACTCCCGACAGACCCGGCTGAAAGGTACTTCCGGCTCGTGAAACCGTAATGACAATGCGGCGAGGCGACATACGAGGGCCGGTCGCAACCGGCTCTCGCTTTGAAAGCCATAAGGCAGAACCGAAACCCGAACCTCAAATGCATTCCATGACGAAATCCCTGAAGCATCCGCGGGCGTCGCGATGGCTCTCGGGATGCCTGTCGGAGTTTTGCGGCGCCTTCACGTTGATCGAGCTCCTCGTCGTCATCGCGATCATCGCCATCCTGGCTGCGATGCTGCTGCCGGCGCTCGGGAAGGCGAAGGAGAAGGCCCGGGGGACCGCCTGTTTAAGCAACTCCCGCCAGATCGGGCTCGCGTTTGTGATGTATGCGGATGACAACAACCAGAACATGGTGCCGCTCGAAGTGCTCGGGACGCCGCCGGCCGACGCCTATGTGCCCTACGGGTCCACGATCTGGTGGCCAGACCTGCTAAAGAAATACCTGCCTAACAAATACGCCGCCGATTGCCCCAGTGTGGTGGGCACCAACCAAACAGGGGTGCCAACGGGGCCCGCGAGCACGCAAGGCAAGGGGCGGTTCGGGATCGGGATGAATCACATCGAGTTTAGCTACTCCCCGTGGGCTGGAGACTTGAACGGCACGTTGAAACTCTCCAGCGTGAAGAACCCGAGCGAGTCGGTTGTATTTGCCGACGCGGGCAAGGCACAGAACTTCATGGAAAAGAATCCGGACTTGTGGAAGGAAATCAGAGGGGCGCAGTTGCTCTATTTTCTTACGCCCAGCCATCCCCATTACGCCTCCATCAATCCCCATCGCATGATGCCCCGGCACGGCGGTCGCGCGATGAGCACCTGGGCTGACGGACACGGCGAGGCGGCAAAGGCGAGCAAGATCGGCTTCCAGTTCTACCCTGGAAAAGCGCCGGACGGCTCGCTCGCGATGGGCAACGCGATCCTTGGAGTGGGGAACGACAAGTGGGATCCGCGCTGGCTATGGGACCGCGAATGAAAACGTCCATGCGATTCTGTGTCATCGGAGCCGGACGGGCCGGCATCATTCACGCCCGGAACATCGCGCGCCGCATCCGCGCGGCGGAGTTGACCGCGCTCTGCGACGCGGACGCGGCCAGCCTGCGGAAAGCGGGAGAGGAATTGGGGGTCTCGACGCTCCTTTCCGACTACCGCGCCGCTGTGGTCCGCGAAGATATTGACGCGGTCGTCATCGTCACTCCCACGTTCTTGCATTGTGAGATTGCCTGCCTGGCCGCCCAGAACGGCAAACACATCTTCCTGGAAAAGCCGATGGCGGTGACTGTGGCTGAGTGCCGTCGCATTAACGCCGCGGTCCAGCAGGCTGGGGTAAGGTTTCAGATCGGGTTCATGCGGCGCTTCAACGAGGGCTTCCGGCGCGCCTGGGAGGCGGTTGCCTCCGGTGAAATGGGCCGAGTGATGCTGATCAAATCCACAGGGCGCGGCCCCGGCGGCCCAGGAGCCTGGATGTATGACCTGCGCAAGAGCAACGGCATTGTTGCGGAGGTGAACAGCCACGACATCGACACGCTGCGCTGGCTCACCGGCGGGGAGTTCGAGCGAGTCTATGCGCAGGGCCGGAATTTCAAGTGTCCAGACGCCCGCGAGGCCTGGCCGGATTTCTACGACAATGTTCTGGCTCAGTTCACTTTCCGTGATGAGACGATGGGCGTGGTGGACGGCGCCTGCCCGGCGCATTACGGCTACGATGCGCGGGTGGAAGTGCTCTGCGAGAAGGGCCTGTTGCTCATCGGTGCGGTCGAAGAGCCGGGATTCATCAGGGTTACGCAGGACGGCCGGGTCACCGGCCAGGCGGTCAAGAGTTGGCGGACCCTCTTTAAGGACGCCTATCTGGCGGAGATGGAACATTTTGTGGAATGCGTGAGCCTGGGGCGGACGCCCCGCGTGACCGGCGAGGACGGCCAGCGTGCGGTGGAAGCCGTCGTGGCGGTGAACGAGTCCATCCGGACCGGCCAACCGGCGCCAATCACCCTGGAGCCAACGCTATGATTGCGGCCAAGTACACACAAGGCGTGGGCTTGGACGTCGGCGAGGCGCCGGTGCCTGTGATCCGCGAGGGCGAACTGCTGTTGCGCGTCGAGGCTGCCTCCATCTGTGGCACGGATGTGAAGATTGTGCGCAGCGGACATCGTAAGCTGGGTGCGGGTCAGACGATCATCCTCGGCCACGAGTTCGCGGGCACGATCGAGCAAGTCGGCTCGCGCGTGTCGAACTATGCGGTCGGCGCACGCGTCGGTGTGGCCCCGAACATCGGCTGCGGCCGCTGTGAGATGTGCGGTCGGGGCCTCATGAACATGTGTCCCGAGTATTCGGCCTTCGGCATCGATCGGGATGGGGCGCACACCGAGTTCGTTTGCATCCCCGCCGCGGCCATCGCTCAAGGCAACGTGATCCCGCTCTCGCCGGGGGTCTCACCGGCGGACGCCACTCTGGCTGAGCCGTTGTCGTGCGCGGTCAACGGTGTCCGGGTTTCTCGTGTGCAGGCTGGCGACGTTGTGCTGATTTACGGCGCCGGACCAATGGGTTTGTTGAATTTGATGGTTGCCTTGGTGTCTGGCGCCTCCCGGGTCTGGGTCGTGGACCTGAACGACGCCCGCCTGGAAAAAGCGAGGGCGTTAGGCGCGCACGACGTGTTCAACCCCGGCTGCGGTTCCGTCAAGGATTGGGTTGCCAGCCTGACCAGCGGTCGTGGAGTGGATGCCGTGATCACGGCGGTGCCGGTGCGGCAGGTTCAAGAGGAAGCAGTGGGGTTGCTGGCTCCCTTTGGACGGCTGTGCTTGTTTGCCGGCCTGCCAAACGGGGAGACCATGGCGGAGTTGAACACAAACGCCATCCACTACAGGAACCTCATCGTCACCGGGATGACCGGGGGCGCGCCTCAAGACTACCGGACAGCTCTCAAACTCATTGAATCGGGACGAGTTGACGTGAGTCAGATTGTTTCGCACCATTTTTCCCTGCGTGAAGTCGGGCGCGCGTATGAGGTGGCTCTGGCGGGGCAGGGGATGAAGGTGGTCATGACGGCTGAGAAGCCGGTGACTTCCGCCGTGCCTGCCCGTGCCCCAAGCAACGGCCCGCATGCGTGAGGAGCCGCCAAGGCACGCTGAGAAAATGAAAGCGCTAGTCGGAGTGGACATCGGGACACAAGGCACCAAGGCCGCGTTGTTTGCCGACGACGGTGCGCTCCTTGCCGCCGCCTTCCGCAAATCGGTCTTGCGCCAGCCATGCGCCGGAGTCGTGGAGGAAGATCCGGAGCGCCAGGTGAGGAGCGTCTGCCAGACCATCAAGGACTGTGTCACCCAGGCGGGCATCGATCCAGCCAGCGTTGCCGCGATCGCCATCGATGGCCAGATGGCGGGCGTTATTGGCGTGGACCAAGAGGGGCGGAATATCACTCCGTATGATTCATGGCTGGATACGCGGTGCACGCCTTACATCACCCGGATGAATGAGGTCGCTGGTGACGAGATTGTGACTAAGGCCGGCGGCCCCGCCAGTTTCAACCACGGGCCGAAGATTCTTTGGTGGATGCACGAGCACCGAGACGTCTTTCGCTCCATCGCGGCCTTCGTGCAACCCGGCGGCTATGCCGCGATGCGTCTCTGCGGGCTGGCGGCGCCGCAGGCGTTCATCGACAAAACCTACCTCCACTTCAGTGGGTTCGCCGACACCCGCAAGGGCTCCTGGGATGCCGCGCTCTGCCGCCGTTTCGATCTGGATCCCGGGAAACTCCCGCGCATCGTGGACCCGCACGAGGTGGTGGGTGGGCTGACCGGCCCCATGGCGGCTTGCGCGCGGGCGTGCCGGTAGTGGCGGGTTGCGGTGACACTGCGGCGTCGTTTCTCGCCTGCGGCGCCACGCGCGAGGGCATTTGTGTCGATGTCGCAGGCACGGCCTCGGTCTTCGCGGCGACCACGCGCGAGTTCCGCCCCGACAAGTTGCACAAGATATTGAGTTGTGGACAGGCGGCAACGCCGGGGCTTTGGCATCCTTACGCCTACATTAATGGGGGCGGGATGAACCTGGAGTGGTTCCGCGAGCATATCGTTGGTTCCCGCGGCGCCTCCGCGCGGAAGCTCGACCTCGGCGATCTGGACCGCCAGGCCGATTCCATCGCGCCGACCGGGGAGCTGCCTCTGTTCGTTCCGCATTTGGGCGGACGGGTCTCCCCTAGTTGGCCCTGCCTGCGCGGCGCCTGGGTCGGACTGACGTGGGCGCACACTGCCGGGCATCTCTGGCGTGCGTCGTTGGAAGGCGTGGCGCTGGAGTATGCGATCTATAGGCAGGTCCTCCTGCGCTTGCATCCGAGCTTGCGGTTGGCCGAGGCGCGTGTCACCGGGGGTGGCGAAAAGAGCGCGCTTTGGAACCGGATTAAAGCGGATGTGCTGGGTATGCGCGTTGTGCAAGTCAACCGATCCGAGGGGGCGTCGCTGGGCAGCGCGCTGTTGGCTGGTTACGGTGTGGGCCTCTTCAAAGACCTGGACGCGACGGCCCGGAGCTGGATCGGTACCGGCAGGGACTTCGAGCCCGACCACCGCCTGGCGGGCTATTACTCCGCCCGGCTGGATCGCTATCAACACCTCCTCGACGCTCTCAACGCCTGGAGCATCAAGCCTTCCGAATCTGAGCGGTAACAGACGATGAACCAACGCGTTTACACGAGAGCGGACAAGCCGACCCTCTACTTCATCGGCGTAACCACCGGGAAGTCCTCGATCATGAAGGTTTTCCCGGAATGGGCTCGTTACCTTGGGCTGGGTGACTGCACCATCAAGGGCATCGACTTCGAGCCCCACGACCTGCCGGAGCGTTACCGTGAGGCGGTGACGTTCATCAAATCCGATCCCCTTTCGCTGGGCGCTCTCGTGACCACGCACAAGATTGATCTTCTCAGAGCCTGCCGCGACCAGTTCGACGCGCTGGACGAGTACGCGGCTCTGATGGGTGAGGCGAGCAGCATCTCCAAGCACGATGGCAAACTCGTGGGTCATGCGAAAGACCCCATCACAAGCGGGCTGTCTGCGGAGGCGTTTCTGCCCGAGCGCCATTGGGAGAAGACGGGTGCGGAGGCGTTGGTCCTGGGCGCGGGCGGATCGGCGATCGCCATCACCTGGTATCTGATGAAGCCCGAGCATCGCGCCAACCGCCCCTCGAGAATCATCGTGGCCAACCGTAGTGCCGCCCGACTCGAGGAGATGAGGGAACTCCATCACCGCATCGGTAGCGGTGTGCCCGTGGACTATCGCGTGGTGCCTGAGCCGGGGCGTAGCGATGAGATTCTCAAGCAGCTCCGACCGGGCTCGCTCGTTATCAATGCCACCGGTCTCGGCAAGGATCGTCCGGGATCACCGCTGACGCAGGCGGCGGTGTTCCCGCGGGATGGACTGATCTGGGAGTTCAACTATCGGGGCGACCTTCTCTTCCTCCGGCAAGCCCGCGCCCAGCAGAAGGAGCGCGACCTTGTGGTCGAGGATGGTTGGATCTATTTCATCCACGGCTGGACGCGTGTGATCGCGGAGGTGTTTCACATGGATATCCCCGTGAAGGGTCCGAGGTTTGACGAGCTGTCCCGCATTGCGGCGTCTGTAAGGAATTGAACCATGAACAGAGAGGAAACCACTTTTATCCAACCGTTCGGAGTCGAGCTGGATCTGGAGCAGGGCCTTATGCCCAGGGCCAAGAATCACCTGGTTCGCCGTGCTTCGGCCATGCGCGGCTGCTACGCGGATAGCGCGGCACTGGAGCGGCTCATCCTGGAGAAGAACGACCCGGTCCATTACGAGGTCTTTGAAGTTCCGGTTCCTGAGGAGCGTGGCCACCTGATGTATTGCATCAGTACGCTCCAGCCGGGTTTGGTGGGGGAGGAGTGCTTCATGACCAAGGGCCACTACCATTCCGTGTCCAACATGGCCGAGGTTTACCTCTGTCTCCGCGGCGAGGGCTACCTGGTGATGAAGACCGCGGAGGGCAAGTCCTCCGCGGAACCGATGACGCGCGGGCGGATGGTCTATGTGCCGCCGTTTTGGGCGCATCGTTCGGTCAATACAGGCGCCCGCGAGCCGTTGGTCTCCTTCTGCATCTATCCAGCCGAGGCGGGTCACAATTACGGCGATATCGCCAAGGAAGGATTTCCAAAACGGATCTTCCAGCGCGACGGCCGATGTGTCATTGAATGAGTCGAAACCTTTGAGATTCCATGAAAGCCCGATTGGTCCCTGTCTATTTCGAACCCGGCCGTGACGCCGGTTTCGACGATCAGCTCAACACCCTCAAGCGACTGCTCGAAGATCGAGCCGAACTACTCGCGCCCGTGCCTCTGGGCGCGCCTTTGCCGGAGGCCGACGCTGTCCTCTTTCCCCAGCTCCTTGGGGAGGCCTACCGGCGCGTGGCGGATTTCAAGGCCATTCGACTCCCCATCCTGATCGTGACTTCCCGCTTTGGCACGCTCTCCATGTGGGACTGGGAAATCATCAGTTATCTCAAGTCCGAGGGGGTGGAGACGATCGCGCCCTACAACCTCTCTCAGACAAAGAAGATCTGCAACGCGTTACGGGTGAAGCGAGAACTGCGCGGCAGCAAGTTCCTCGTCTATCAGGACAATCCTGGCGAAGGCGCTCAGGCCAGCATTTTCAAGCGGTTCTATTGGTGGGAGGAGGAATGCACGCGGCGCATGAAGGACCAGTTCGGCGTCACCATCCTCAAGCGGAGTTTCCGGGAACTCGGGGCGCGCGCGAAGGGTCTTTCTGATACCAAGGCGGAACAGGCCTGGGAAGAACGCCAAGTGCAGATCGACGGCATCGCGGGCAAGCCTTTGAACAGCGCGCTCAAGCTCTACCTGGCGGTGAAACGGGATTTGGACCGCGACCAGTCGATCCGCGCTGTGGGCATCAATTGCCTCAACGAATCCCACTTTTCGGACACAACTCCGTGCCTGGCGTGGGACCGTCTTTACGAGGAACGGAAACTGATCTGGGGTTGCGAGGCGGACACGGTGTCCATGCTCACCCAGTACCTTTTGCATCATTCCCTGGAGGCGCCGATCCTGATGACGAACCTTTATCCGTTTCTCCTGGGCGACGCAGCGTTGAAACATGAGCGGATCGAGAGGTTTCCCGCGGTGCCCGACGACCCGGCTAACTACCTCCTCGTGGCGCACTGCGGCTACATGGGAGTCATCCCGCAGTCCTTTTGCTCTCAGTGGGTGCTGCGAAAAAAGGTGTTGGCCATCGTGGACGACAACGCCACCGCCATCGACGCGCGGCTCCCAGAGGGAGGGATCACCCTTGCGAAGCTGCAGCCGACGTTCAGCGACATGACGGTCAGCGAGGGCAGTTTGACCGGCTACGCGCAGTATCCCGGCTCCGATTGTTTGAACGGCGGCGTGATCAGGGTTCAGGATGGCCATCGGCTGATGAACTCGCTCGCCTCGCACCATTCCCTTCTGATGACCGGACACCATCTGGCCGACCTGCGACTGGTCGCCAAAGTCTTTAACCTAAAGATCGAGCAAATCTGATACCAAGAACCACCGATGAAAACGGGAATCGACAGTTACTGCTACCACCGCTATTTCGGCGAGGTCTATCCCGACCAGACCGATCCAGGCCGCCGATGGACGTTCCTGGACTTTGTCAACCGTGCGGTCGAACTCAAGGTGGACGGCGTCTCCCTCGAGTCGTGCTTTTTTGAGAGTCTCGACCCCTCCTACTTTTCCGGAATGAAGGCGGTGCTGGACGATAGGAAATTGGAGCGGGTCCTCGCTTGGGGCCATCCCGATGGTCTGGAGGCCGGCCGCAACGAAGCGGCCTGGCGCGAGATGAACGCCCTGATTCCGAAAGCCCGCTGTATGGGCGCTGACATCATGCGTATCGTTGCCTCCTCGCTGAAGTTCCGCTCCGAGCCGCATGCCCCCCAGATCGAAGCGGTGGCGAAGATGCTCAAGGAGAGCGTCAAGATCGCGCGCGATCAAGGTGTGGTGCTGGCCATCGAGAACCACATCGACTACACCTCCGCCGAGATCTATGAAATCCTCGAACGGGTTGGATCCGAGTCGCTCAAGGTGAATTTCGACACCGGGAACACTCTCCGCATGATGGAGGACCCGGTCGCGGCAGCCCGCCGTCTGGGCCCTTACACGGTGGCCACGCACACGAAGGACGTCGCCGCCTGCCGGCACGTGGCGCCCGATGAATGGTATTTTTTCTCCTCGGTCACGGTCGGCACCGGGTTGATCGACATGCCGGGTGTCGTGAAGGCCCTTCAGGGATGCGGCTACACCGGGGTTCTCGCCGTGGAGAGCGACCACCACAAAGACAATCAGGACGAAGACACGCTTGTTGCCGAGAGCATTGCCTACCTGAAGCAACTCCTGCGCCAGATGCACGCCAACTGAGAAACGCCCCCGAAGACCTCCATGAGAAACCTCAACATCGCTCTGATCGGATACAAATTCATGGGCAAAGCCCACAGTTGCGCCCTCCTGGATTGCCCCTTTTTTTTCAAGACTGGCATCCAGCCGGTGCGAAAGGTGATCGTAGGTCGCCACGAAGGCCCTCTCAAGCAAGCGGCGGCGGACTTCGGTTGGGAGGAATGCTCGACCGATTGGCGCGCGGTGGTGAATCGTCCGGATATTGACGTTGTCGATATCGTCTCGCCGCCCAGCACACACGCGGAGATCGCCATCGAGGCCGCCAAGGCCGGGAAGCATATCTTCTGCGAGAAGCCATTCACCGCCACTCTCGAGGAGGCGGAGCGCGCCTTGGAAGCGGTCAAACGCGCGGGCGTTAAGCACATGCTCGGGTTCAACTACCGCCGCGTGCCGGCCATCGGGCTTGCCAAGAACCTGATTGAGTCCGGACGACTCGGCCGGATTTATCACTGGCGGGCCGTGTACCTCCAGGACTGGATCATGGACCCGCAGTTCCCCCGGATATGGAAGCTCAACAAGGCGATCGCGGGTTCGGGTTCGCATCACGAGCTGAATAGCCACCTGATCGATTTGGCGCTGTACTTGGTCGGCCCGATCAAACGAGTGGCGGGGATGGGTCAGACGGTCATCAAACAGCGGCCGGCTCCCGCGGCGGCGGGGGAGCTGTGCCCCGT
>ORJL010259150.1_pt1 | contig 11733 bp, 8 predicted proteins | sample 1779941 | NCBI WGS metagenome assembly ORJL01 (sample SAMEA104232317, study PRJEB22302) | groundwater metagenome | biome: forest; feature: aquifer; material: groundwater | place: USA | collected 2011-08-07 | depth 5.8 m | reverse complement strand
CGTGGCTGCTAACTTGTTCTTTCACCGGACGTTTAACGAATCAGTCCTTTTCGGATTAATCATCTCGCTCTCTAGCACAGCGGTGTGCCTAAAGATTCTGATGGACCGGGGCGAATTAGATTCCGTACACGGACGGATTATGGTAGGCATCCTTATCCTGCAAGACGTGAGCGCGGTGGTAATGATAATGGCCATACCGCTCATGGGCGGAGAGGTGCAGAATGTGCTTCTTGCGCTGGCGGTCACACTGGGGAAAACAGTACTTTTTATTGGAGCCGCGATTGTCTCCGGACTCTGGGCATTGCCATGGCTGATGGGGAGAGTTGGCGGTATCCGCTCCAGAGAATTGTTTCTACTTATAGTGCTGGTTCTATGTTTTGGAGCGGTGATAGGCACAAAGACTTTTGGATTGCCGGCTGTTTTCGGCTCTTTCATAGTTGGCCTAGTGCTGCGTGAAACGAAATTTGCCCACCAGGCGCTCGCCGAAATTACTCCGCTGCGGGACATTTTTGCCTCCCTGTTTTTTGTCTCTTTAGGGATGTTGTTAAGTCCCGTTTTTGTTATCGAAAACTGGGATTCGATTTTGGTGTTAGTGGCAGCTGTTATCCTGATAAAGGTGTCCGTAGTATTTTTTGTGGTGCGTTTCTTCAAATATCCCGGGCGACTGGCGTTGCTTACCGGCGCGGGCTTATTTCAAATCGGGGAATTCGCCTTCATCCTGGCACAAGCAGGCGTCAATGCCGGTTTTGCGGGGGAGGACTTTTATTCGACGATCATCGCCGGCGCAATCATCACGATGCTGTTGACCCCGCTGGCAATGAGTTTAGCCTCCAGGCTCTACTCTAAACGTAGTGCCAAACATGCCAATATCAGATTAAGCAAGAACAATAGAGTACTCGAATGTGAAAGTGCGGCGAACGGGGTAGTTATTTGCGGCTACGGTAGAATTGGGCAGAGTGTGGCAAAAGGGCTTCAAGAAGCCAAAATCCCTTATCTTATCGTCGACATCGACCCTGAGCGTATAGCGGAAGCCAGGGCGGCAAAAAGAACATGTATCTACGGCGATGCGAGTAATGTTCATGTTCTATCTTCACTAAACCTTCGTGAAGTAAAAGCCCTGGTCGTGACGTTTCCGGACCCGATAGCGACAATAACCAGCCTAAAAACTGCTCTTGAAATCAACCCGAAACTTCGCATTGTTGTGAGAGCACATCGCGGTAAGGACGCGGAGGCTTTAAGGCGTTTAGGAGTAGTTGAACTGGTAAGTCCCGAGTACGAAGCAAGTTTCAGGTTCCTGAAAAATATTTTTACAACGTTTGACTTGCAAAAGTCCGAACGCGAACAACTGTTAGACAAATTGCGTGAGGGACAGAAAGATTCCCCCTTTAGTGCTGAAGATAAAGGGAAAAAATAAAATTGTAGTTTATATTCGCAGGCAAGATTTCCATTTTGGCGATGTTACTACTTTTCCGTTTCCTTCTCGATCCACTCCAGGTAGTCGGGATTTCCTCCGACTATAGGTAAGGCGATGATTTCTGGGACTTCATAGCTGTGGTTGGCTTTTACGAGCTTGATGACGTCGTGTAGCAGAGATTTCCTGGTCTTGATCAGGAGCAGCGTCTCCCGTGCCGAATCCACCTTTCTGTTCCACCAGAAGAAGGAACTGACTCCGGAAACGATGTTGACACAGGCTGCTTTCCGTTCGGTTAGCAGTTTGTCAGCGATTAGATGGGCTTCTTCACCGCTGCTTGCTGTGACCAGAACGAGGATTGGCGACGGGTCCGTCTTTTCACCTGACATGATGGCCAACAGTATGACATAACATCATTGCCCGGGGCAATCAAGGAAAGTTCAAAGCTCAAATGGCAATTAAATGACAGATTTAAAACGGTTGATATAGATTGCCACGGTTCAGCTAGAAGCTGAATCTCGCAATGACAGTTTGGGGATTGGGAATTGGAGACGCTGGATTCCGGATCAAGTCCGGAATGACAATGGGCGAAAAGATGGGTGATGATTTCATAAGGTGAGGCGGCTGAGCCTGTTGAAGAATGGATGGCCTTAGGCTATAATCTAACAATCGGTCAGTTTCAGATTAAACCGCGGAGATTCTAGCTTTGCTCAAAACTCAAAATTGTGGTGAATTAAACAAAACGCATGTCGGTCAGCAGGTGACGCTGGCCGGATGGGTAGACCGCCGCCGGGATCATGGCGGGCTTATTTTTATCGACCTTCGCGACCGCTCGGGAGTGGCTCAGGTTGTCTTCAATCCGGAGATAGCCGACGCTTGCCACGAAAGGGCTACGCAATTGCGTAACGAGTATGTCATCACCATCTCCGGCGAGGTTTCATTCCGGCCTAAAGGTACGGAAAACCCGAAGATACCCACCGGCGACGTCGAGATAGTCGCAAAAAAAATAACCATCCTGAATGCAGCAAAAACGCCGCCTTTCTATATCAATGAAGAGGCCGTTGTAGACGAGAACCTGCGGCTTAAATATCGTTATCTCGACCTCCGCCGTCCGCCTATGCAGAAAACGATCATTCTGCGGCATAAAGTGGTCAAGTTTATCCGCGATTTCCTGGACGAGCAGGGTTTTCTCGAGATCGAGACCCCTATTTTGATCAAGAGCACTCCGGAAGGAGCTCGAGACTACCTGGTGCCAAGCCGCGTCCACCCCGGCAAGTTCTACGCTTTGCCGCAGTCGCCGCAGCAGGTTAAGCAGTTGCTTATGGTTGCCGGTATGGAAAAATATTTCCAAATCGCCAAGTGTTTCCGCGACGAAGATGGTCGCGCCGACCGCCAGCCTGAATTTACCCAGATTGATATCGAGATGAGCTTCGCCGAAGAAGAAGATATCATCCGGTTGATGGAAGATATGGTTGTTTCCGTGGTGGAACAAACCCGGCCGGATGTTAAACTCACGATACCATTCCCCCGCCTCAGCTACCACACTGCGATGGAATGCTACGGCTGCGACAAACCGGACCTTCGTTTCGGTTTGCAGATCAAAGACCTTTCCGACATCGCGTCCCAAACTGAATTTTCCGTTTTCCGTTCGGTGATATCCGCCAGCGGCAAAGTAAAAGGTATCGTCGCTCCCGGCTGCGGCGGCTATTCCCGCAGCCAGCTTGAAGAACTTAACCAGTTTGTTCGCGGCCTGGGTGCCGGCGGCGTCGTCACCGTCGCTCTCGGTACTACCCCCGGAGAACTGGAAAAACTGACCATGGAAAACGTGAAGTCGGTCGCCGCCAAGTATCTGACGCTTGACCAGGTTCTGACTATAGCCCGCCGTCTCGACGCTGACGCAGGTGACTTGCTGCTGATCGTCGCCGGTAAGCCGAAGCTGGTTAACACCGTACTGGGTGAACTACGCCGTGAAATCGGACGACGGCTTAAATTGACCGACCCGAATACACTCAATTTTAGTTTCATCGTCGATTTCCCTTTGCTGGAAAAGGGTGATAAGGCCGGAGAATTCGAACCGGTACGGCATCCTTTTACGTTGCCCGTAGAGGAGGATATTCCGCTGCTGGAAACTGCTCCCGAGAAAGTCCGTTCGCACAGTTACGATCTGATTTGTAACGGTTACGAACTCGGTGGCGGCAGCCTCAGAATATATACCAGCGAACTGCAGAAAAAGGTTTTCCGCATGCGTGGCTATTCCGATACTGAGATCGAAGAGCTTTTCGGACACATGCTGGAGGCTTTTGATTACGGAGCACCCCCGCACGGCGGAACTGCTTTGGGACTCGACCGCCTTATCATGCTGTTGGCGGGGGTGGATACCATCCGCGAAGTGATCGCATTTCCTAAAAACCAGCAAGCCGTCGATTTAACGTTGAACGCTCCTTCGCCCGCTACCGAAGCGCAACTGGCGGAGTTGCATTTAAAAATACGCTATGATTAATTTAAGCACTTGTGAAGCTTTGAGGGAGGATTAGTTGAAAATTACCAGGGAAAAGATCGAAAACAGCCAGGCGTTTTTGACGATCGAGATGGAGCCGTCCGAAGTCGAAACCGCTCTGGAGAAAGCTTATGGGCGTTTGGTTAAAAAAACCAATGTACCCGGATTTCGTAAAGGAAAAGCCCCGCGGCCCGTGCTGGAACGTTTCGTTGGCAAGGACCGCCTTTTTGAAAATGCCCTTGATACCCTGATCCCCGACGCTTACGAAAAGGCGCTGAAAGAGCAGGAAATCGAGGCGTTTGCGCAGCCGCAAATCGAGGTGACACAAACTGAACCGTTGATTTTCAAGGCAGTTGTTCCGTTAAAGCCTCGGGTGAAATTGGGTGACTATCATCATCTCAACGTTGAACACCAAGCTGTTAGAGAAGTGCCGGACGCCGAGATAGACGCCATCGTGACTGAGTTGCGGCAGCAACACGCGTCTTATGACTCGATAGAACTTCGTTCCGCTGACTTCGGCGATATGCTCATTATCGACGTCGCAGGTACTATGGGAGAGCAACCTGTCCCCGAACAGAAAAGGACCATTTATCGTCTCAGACAGGATACTCCCCTACCTTTGCCCGGTTTCCCTGATCAGTTAAGGGGCATGAAGAAGGGTGAAACTAAAGAATTCAAAATCCCGATTCCGGATAATTACCCTGTAACGGACCTGGCAGGGAAAGAAGCCTCTTTCAAGATTACAGTTCATGATATCAGTCAAGAAATACTTCCTCCACTCGATGATGAGTTTGCCCGCATGATTAAACCGGATTTTAATGCACTGAGCGATCTTCGCCAATTTATTAAGGACGACTTGATCAGTAAGGAGCAGGAACAAACCGACCACAAATTCGAAGATAAGGTTCTTGGTATGGTTGTCGGCCTTTCGGAAATCGAATTCCCTCCGGTTTTGGTTGAGACTGAGGTGAATCGGCTTATCAATCAGCGTTTCCCTGGCGGCCGGGAACAAATGGACACCTACCTTAAACGTATAAACAAGACGCCGGAAGCGTACCACGAGGGGTTGCACCATTTTGCCGCTAATCAGCTCAAGCAGTCTCTCGTCCTGGGGAAAATTGCGGAAGAGGAAAAGATTGAAGTCAGTGACCCTGCAATTGATGCGGAAATTGAAAATGCGGTGGCGACCATCGAAGCTAATCAGCAATTAGAAGCCAGAACCGCCTTTAACAATCCCAAAAACCGCGATATTATCAAAAACAAAATGCTCACCACCCAAACTTTGCTAAGGTTGGTCGAGATAGTAAAAGCCAACACGGCGGCGGCTACTGATAAGGAGGCAACGGCCTCTCCTGATGAAGAGAAAGGAACGGCTCCTGCCAAAGAAAAGAAAACTACTCACAAGAAAGAGAAAAACAAGGAGGAAAAGAACTCATGAATATCGACCCAATGAACATTATACCCGGTGTCGTTGAAAGCGGACCGCGAGGCGAAAGGTTCTGGGACATTTACTCGCTCTTGTTACGAGAGCGAATAATAATGCTCTTCACACCCATTAATGATGCTGTCGCGAATACGATTATTGCCCAACTCCTTTACCTCGACCGCGAAGACCCGGATAAAGATATCAATATGTACATTCAGAGTCCTGGTGGCGTAATCACCGCTGGTCTGGCGATTTATGATACCATGCAACTCATTCGTCCGCAGGTATCGACCATCTGTGTAGGCATGGCTGCCAGTATGGCCACAGTACTGCTCTGCTCTGGAGCCAAGGGCAAGAGATATGCCTTACCCAATGCCACTATCCACATGCATCAAGCACTGGGTGGTGCTCAAGGCCAGGCGAGCGACGTTGCTATCGCCGCTAAAGAGATAATGCGCGTGCAGGATTTGATCCGGAATATCATCGCGAAGCACACCGGACAGACGATGGAAAAGATTTCCCATGACACTGACCGCGACTTTTACCTGAATGCTCCCCAAGCCGTGGAATATGGCCTTATTGACGAAATCTTGTCCAAACCCAGCAAAGAACAGCCGAAGAAGAAATAACAAATCAAGAGGCGGGAGGCTTTAAACAAGGTTTAAAGCCTCCCGCACCCTTTCCCGCCAGGGAGATCTAAGCCAGACTGTAAACATACTTAACATAATGATATAATAGGGTAGTTGAGTTAAGGAGAAGTCGATTTGGCCAATCCAGGTGGGCCCTGCATACATTGCGGCGAATGCTGCAGGGGGCTCATTTGCCCTATCGGTGAGATTATGATGGGGACGACGGAGTCTCCATGTCCGGCACTGGCACAAGACAAAGAGGGCAAGTGGTGGTGCGGTTTGATCGTCGCCCCGGAAAACACCATGTTCAACCAAAGCGAATGGGCGAAGTGGTATACACACAAGGTATCTGACGCCCTGAAAAACCACGTATTTCAATTCGGCCAGGGATGCGACAAGCCGCCGGGATGATGATAGCCACGTGATTTAACGAAAGAGATTGCCCACTATCCGAAGGTCAATCTCTTTCGTTAAATCGTAGCCTGAAATATCTTTCCCCCCCCGTGTCCACAACTGTTTTCCCCGGCGTAATTTTTATTCTGCCTTCGCTGAAAGCCTTAATTGTGGTTGTGATAAGCGGGAACTCACGGGCGAGTCCATGCTTACGAATGGTGTCGAAGAGAACCTTCCTGGCGCTTTGCGATTCCGGTGTGCCCTCAGGATACTGCTCCACTTTTTGCCACAGACTGTCGAACACCTTGCCTCTTAAGGAAAACGTACAATAAGCGACTACCGGACCTCTGTCCAATTCCGGCGTGACCAGGTGCATCATCACCCCGGTTGTCCGGGATCTGGTGTCGATCAAATGCCGGATGACTTCCTGCCATGTGCCCTTCGGTCCGTCGGGGGCGGCCGGATGGAGATTGATCATGTCATATCGGGTACACAGTTCCGGCCCTGCGACCAGCATGTACCCGGCGAGAACACAGATATCGGGATGAAACCCACCCAGCCGCTTCATGATTTCACGGTCGTATTCAAGGCGCCATTGCGGGATAGTCCCGGCCTTTACATGAGAGCCGAATTTAGTCTTGAATTTCTGGTAGGAAAAACAGACCAGAGGGATACCGTAGCTTTTAACCTGTTCGAGGAAGATATCGGTTTCTTCCGATTCACCGGGATCGCGGCTGCAGAAGACAAAATCTATATCAGCCTTAATATCACCGCTCTTCATACAGTCATTGACGGTTTTTAGTAGAGATCTGGAACCGCCGCCCCTGGCAGTAGAGAACCAACCCAGTTTATACGCCATGGTTAACCCTGTTATCCGGCTAAATCGATTTTTTAATACGGGCCAGCGTGCTGCTCAGGTGAACGCCAATGCCGGCTTTTTGCTTGTGAAGATTACCCTGTCTGAGGGCGGCGAGAAAGTCTACCGCTCCGCTGAATTCCGGCATATCTACGTATGTGCGTCCGATTTCGCTGGCAGAATGAGCGTCACTGCCGGCTGTTCCGGGTATGTCATACCTGGAGGCAAATGCCTTCGCTTTGTTATTGTAAGAAGACAGTGTACATCGGGCGTTGAAAATCTCCATGACATGAATTTGCCCGGCCAGCTTTTCGACATCTTCAATGCCCATCTTGAGACCGCGGAAGCCATCGAAAGGATGAGGGATGCAGACCAGTCCGCCCTGTTCCTTGATGCGTGATATCGCTTGCTCTACGGATACACCGCTCGGTATCCTCTCTTTGAGGAACATCCCCATAATTTCGCCGTAAGGCGTTAATATCTCTTCGGAAACAATCACCTTGAAGCCCGCCATCCCCTGCAACTCAATGGCCCCCTGAACGGAATCATGGTCGCAGATATTGACGCAGTTAACCCCGGTTCCCTCACACCGGCTGATGATGTCTTTAAGCTGGGTAGAACAATCCATGGAATACTTGGTGTGAATATGAAAGTCAGCCTTCAGCATTTCAAATCTTCCGGTAAATAACGCCGCACATCATTTCGCGACTTTCGACAGCGGCTTGATTTTACCATTTTCCAGGACGACCAGGTCTTCGACCCTTATTCCTCCCCAACCGGAAATGTAAATGCCGGGTTCGATCGTGAAGACCATGTTATCAGTTAGCACATCTTTAGAATTGGGTCCAATTCGGGGTTGTTCGTGTTCGTCCAACCCTACCCCGTGACCTAAAGAGTGACCGAATGCTTTGCCGTAGCCGGCATCCTCGATCACTTTTCGGGCCAGTGTATCGGCATCATTCCCGGTCATTCCATTGCGTATGCCCGAGATTGCGGCTGATTGGGCTTTTAACACAATTTCGTAAACCTGATTGAATTTGGGATCGCCGCCATTCGGTCCTTCGACACAAATGGTCCGCGTCAGGTCGCTACAGTAACCGTGAATTCGTGCACCGATATCGATAACGACCGGTTCATTGTATCCGATACGTCGTTCCGATGGACGAGCATGAGGTAAAGCCGCATTAGGCCCGGAAGCGACGATCACGTCAAAAGGCAGACTTTGACTGCCGCTTTCCCGCATGAATTTTTCTATCTCCCAGGCAAGATCTTTTTCTTTCAAGCCGGCATGAATTACCTTACGCGCATGTTCCACGGCATTATCAGTAATTCCTGCTGCCCTGGAGATAAAATCTATTTCTTCCGGTTCTTTTACCGTACGAATGGCTTCGACCGTTCCCTCGGTCGATACCAACTCGAGTTGAGAGTTGGCGTTGCGTACCGATTCCAAGAGCTGGCGGTGTCGTAGAAACGCAATATCCCCGGCTTCAAACCCAAGCCGCCTAATTTTCAGATCAGCCGTCAGTTTACCAAACCAATCCAGATTACTCCCGGTTATCTGAAAAACGCGGTATTCCGGTGCTTGAATACCGGCTTGTTCGATATAACGGAAGTCCATGGCCAGCACAGCTTCGTGAGCTGTTATCAAGAGGGATCCGGCGGTTCCCAGGAAACCGGAGAGGTAATACCGGTTGTCCTCCTGAGAAACGAACATTCCGTCGAGAGCGTTGACGGCCAGACTGTTCCGTAGTTTTTGCAAACGGCCTGAAATGTTGGATGCCATTATTTGTTGCCTTCGCCGTTAAATTCCTTAGCCAGGGGATGTGACGACATATAGACCTTTCTCGCCTGATTCTTGCTAACATGAGTATAAATCTGGGTAGAAGACAGGCTGGCGTGCCCCAGAAGTTCCTGGACTACCCTGAGATCTGCCCCGCCGTCGAGCAAATGGGTGGCGAAGGTATGCCGCACCATATGCGGATGTATCTTCCTCGCGATACCCACCGATTGGGCATACTTGTCGAGCAATTCCTGTACACTACGCGCCGTGAGCCGCCCCCCGTAACGGTTAACAAAGAGGGCGTTGGTTGTTCTCTTGCCGGAAAGGTTTTGGCGTCCTTCGTTAAGGTAAGATTGCACCGCTTTAAGGGCAGGCTCCCCCATTAAGGTTATTCGTTCTTTGGAGCCTTTTCCCCATACTCGTATTTCGCGAGCGTCCATGTCGACATTTTCGACGTTCAATCCAACCAGTTCGCTCACGCGAAGACCGGCAGCATAAAGTAATTCCAATATAGCCCGGTCTCGCTGACCGATCGGGTTCGATAAATCCGGGGTCTCGATGAGGCGGGCTATTTCATCCACGCTCATAAATTCAGGCAGGCGGCGGTCAAGCCGGGGCGAAGAAGTGTCTTTAGCGGTGTTAGTCTGTACTATCTCTTCACGAATAAGGAATCGGTAAAGAGAGCGAACTGCCGAAAGCTTGCGGGCTATGCTCCTTTTGACAAATCCACGCTCCATAAGGTGGGCAAGATAGTCGCGCAAAACATTCCTGTCGATATCTCGTAACGATAATGTCCCGCGGCTTCTCAGAAAAAGAAAAAAATCTCTCAGGTCGGTTGTGTAATTCCGTACCGTGTAATGAGACGCATTCTTTTCTACTTCGAGGTAGTTGCGGTATTTTATAAATAATTCCTGCATTATTCCTTGGTTTCGGCGGTTTCGGCGATATCGGTGGTTTCACCGGCTTCGGCAAGCTTTTCTCTTTGCCCGCATTTAATACATCTTCCCCATTTTCCGTGATTGAGCGTCATCAACCCGCCGCATTTGGGGCAGGGCTGGTTGAGAGGTTTGAAATTAGTCGCGAAAGTGCAATTCGGATAGCCGCTGCAGCCGTAAAAGGTACGTTTCTTCTTACTGACCCTTTGCACTAATTCCGCCGCGCCGCATTCGGGACATTTAACGCCGGTTTTGACCTGGTAGGATTTGGTGAATTTGCATTCGGGATACCCGGTGCAGGCGAGAAATTTACCGAAGCGTCCAGATTTTACGGCAAGCTGTTTCTCGCATTTCGGGCATTTTTCCTCGACCAATTCTTCCGGCAGCTTTACTTTCTCCATCGTTTCGGCGGCGCTCGACAGCGTCTTTTCGAAGGGTTTGTAGAACTCCCTCATTACTCCTACCCAATCACGGTTTTTGGTGGCGACCTCATCAAGCTCCTCTTCCATACGGGCAGTGAAATCGATATCGACGATGTTCGGAAAATACTGGCTCATGATGTCGTTGACCGTAACACCAAGTTCGGTAGGTTTGAAATAGCCAGCGGCCTTTGTAACGTATTCCCGGTCCTGAATCGTAGAAATAATCGGAGCATAAGTACTCGGGCGGCCTATTCCGTTTTGCTCGAGTATCTTTATCAGCGTAGCTTCTGTAAAACGCGGCGATGCCTGGGTAAAATGCTGGTCTGGAGTAAGCTGACGAAGTTTCAGCGGATCGCCTTTCTCGAGCGGAGGGAGAACGGAAGTTTTTTCTTCATCGGCCTGGTCTTTCTCTTCCATATACAAAGCACTAAACCCCGGGAAGCGATTGACAGTACTGGAAGTGCGGAAAATGTAATCCTTCGCGGAAACATGGCCTTTAGCTTCGATGTCGACGGAGGTATTATCATAAATTGCCGGGGACATCTGGCTCGCTACCATTCGTTTCCAGATAAGTTCATAGAGCTGGAATTGCTCTTTATTGAGGAATTCTTTAATCGCATCAGGCTCCCGCCCGATTTTGGTAGGTCTTATAGCTTCATGAGCTTCCTGGGCACCTTTTACTACTTTGGTAAAAGTTCGTGCGTGCGGCGGGACGTAGTCGTCGCCATATCTTTTACCGATGTATTCCCGTGTTTCGACAACGGCGGAACGGGCAACGTGGGTAGAGTCGGTACGCATGTACGTAATTAGACCAATGCTCCCTTCGTCGCCGACGGGTAACCCTTCATACAATTGCTGAGCGATAGCCATGGTACGCTGCGCGGTAAAATGGAAATGCCGCCAGGCTTCCTGTTGCAATGTACTGGTGATAAAGGGCGCCGCCGGCTGTCGGGTAACTTTCTTTATCGATACCTTCAGAACGCTGTAACGGGCAGACTGCAATTCTTCCTGAATCGCATTAGCTTGTTCTTTGTTGTGAATTTCAAGTTTTTTCTCGTTAGCCAGCCCGACGAACGAAGCATGGAAGACCTTCGCTTGAGGCTCGGGTTTAGAGAATTCGGCTTCGATAGACCAATATTCGACCGGCAGGAATTTCTCTATTTCACGCTCCCGGTCGACAATGATCCGCACGGTGACGGACTGCACCCTGCCGGCAGAAAGTCCCCGTTTGACCTTTTTCCAGAGCAGCGGACTTATTTTGTAACCGACAAGGCGGTCAAGAATGCGACGTGCCTGTTGTGCGTTAACCAACTGTTCATCGATATCTCGAGGGTGCTGGAACGCTTCTTTTACCGCTTCCTCGGTGATCTCGTGGAAGACGACG
>ORJL010043063.1_pt1 | contig 11733 bp, 12 predicted proteins | sample 1779941 | NCBI WGS metagenome assembly ORJL01 (sample SAMEA104232317, study PRJEB22302) | groundwater metagenome | biome: forest; feature: aquifer; material: groundwater | place: USA | collected 2011-08-07 | depth 5.8 m | reverse complement strand
TCTAGATGCTTGAAGCTGGCCTTCTTTCCCCCCGCCTTTTGTTTCTATATAAAAATCATAAGGCAAGTCAGAGCCTAATTCTACTTGATAAATTCTTATTGGCTCTAAAAGAGCGAGCTTATGGAACAAGCCTAGCTCTGAATGTGGAAGATGATTATAGAAGATATTGCCCTTGCCGTCTGTTATTCTTAGCTTTGCTATAGCTGTTTTTCTCTTTCCTGAAATTAACTTATTTATTTTGTTCATATTTTTTCTGATAACTCCTTTAATGTTATTGTCTTTATTTTAAATTCTTTAGGCATTGTTATTTTCTTTGAATCTTTATATTCATTAGGAATTTCGTTATAGCACATCACTTTCTTTAGGGCTATTCTTCCCCTGCCTTGCTTGTATCGCATCATTCCCCTTATTGCTCTCTTGACAATTCTTTCTGGATTTCTAGGGAAATTCGGGCCTCTCAAAGAAGAGCCTCCTCTTGCCCTTGAATCTTTGTATTTCTGGATAAGGGCATATTTATCCCCGGAAATAATGGCATAATAACAGTTTGTTATCACAATATCTTTTCCTAAAAGAGCTTGCTTGGCTGCAAGGCTTGCAACTCTCCCAAGAGGAGCATCTTTAGCATCTATTATTATCTTGTTCATCTTAAAACCTTTATCCCTTCTGCTTTTGGATTTTTCCTAATCTCCTGGATTAAAGGAATAAATTCTGATTTAGTTGACTTTATTTTTTCTAAAGCTTGAGCAGATATAGCAAAAGCACATATCTTAATTTTTTTTGTGATTTCCCCCTTGCTTAATACTTTTCCTGGAATTATCACAGTATCGCCTATAGAAGCATTTTCATCTATATATTTTAAATTAATTGCGGGCTGCTTTCTTGTTGAAGATGATAAAATTCTTGCAATTGAAAGCCAATTTTCGTGCCTTCTTGCTAATAAGATTATGTCTGCCAATTCAGGATTTGTTTTCCTTGCTGCATGCAATTTTATCCTTGTTTTTGATACCATTAATTTGACTGAATTAATTGCATATTTAAACTTTGCTAGGCGCAATATTTTTATACTTAAGTATGTATTAATGTGCGTGAGAAATAATAAGATAAGAGTCAATATAACAGTTGACAAAGAGCTAGTTGACAAGGCAAAGAACAAGCTTACATTATTTGGAGGAAAGCTTAGTACATTGTTTAACGCTTATCTTCATGAATTTGTAAAATCAAGCAAGGAAGAGCCTTCTAATAGATATGAAATATTGGATGATAAAATAAAAGAATTAGAGGATAAAATTAAAAAGTTAGATAAAAAGATGAGAAAGCTGAAAAAATAAAGATTTATAAACAGGTTATTATTATAACTATTATCAAAAAGAGCGATAATGCACAATAACAATATAATATATAGTGCTATATTTTTTTTATTACTAGTTCTTAGTGTCTTATTTTACTTAAGCTATGTTTCTGCAGCAAGTTGTTGGCAATATAGCTCTAGCTCGACTTGCACAACAGGAAATGGGTGCAAATGGAAAAATGATTCTTGGGGAAGCTGGTGCGAAGAATTAAGTTGCTGGAGTTTAGGTTCGCAAAGCACATGCGGATCTACAAATGTGCCTGGAAAAAATTGCACATGGGAGAATGGAAGCCTTAGTTATTCATGTGAGGAATTAAGTTGCTGGAGTTTTTCTGGAACAAATCAAACTCAATGCGAGAGCAATTCTGCAAACAAGTCATGTACATGGAATAGTCGATGTTATAATGTTGGAGGTGGTATGGGCTCTTCTGGGACAGATTGTTGGAGCATTACAGCTCAAGCAACTTGTGGAAACACTACAGGCTGTGCCTGGGGACAATGTGAACAAAAATCTTGTTATAATTATATTACCAATACCTCGTGTAATGCAGGAAAAGATTGGAAAGGTAAAAATTGCACATGGAGCGGTTCAGGAAGCTATTGTAAGGAAAGTAATTGTTATGATTATTATAATCAAAGCACTTGCGAGGGTGTAACAGGCATTAATTGTGAGTGGGAATGGGGCTCTTGTCAAGAGAAAGCTTGCTGGAGTTTTGATTTTACAAATGAAAGTGCTTGTGTAAATAACACCGTTGGAAAATCTTGTAAATGGGAAAGTAATAGTTATTGTCGTACTGATGATTGTTGGAATGCCAATACTCAAAATTCATGTGAAACAAAGAAAGGCTGTAGATGGAAGTCTTCGACTAGCTCTAACACATGTTCAGAAGTTAATTGCTGGACTTGGGAATCTTCTAAAGGAGGAAATAAATCCAAGTGTGAAAATGAAGACGCTACTTATGGGCTTAATTGCATTTGGAGCGGGAATCCTGCTAGTAGTCAGACTGCTGGATGGTGTTATGCAGATATATCTCAAGTAAGTTGCTCCAATACCACAACTGAGAGAGAATGTTATGATACTCGTTATTGCTGGTGGCAGGCAAATTCTTGGAGCGATCCAACTCTCGGAGGCAATTGTAGTAATCCTACATGGGGTACTGGCTCTTTTTCTGGAATATCAGGAAGTGTTATGAATGACTGGAGTCCTGGGTGCTATATATTTGATGTTAATTCCACAAAGTGCAATTCTGTTTTAGGATGCAATTATACAAATGGAGCGTGCGGAGCTTTAGGCGACTCTTATGGTGTTAACATTAGTTCTAACGGTCTAAAATGCTCGTATATAAACGAATCTATATTATGTAATAATATCCCTGGATTAAGTTCCTGCTGCACTTGGCAGAATGGAACTTGCACAAATGATTATTATTCAACAGCTTGTATAAGCCAAATCTCTCAAAAACCAAATGGGGAAGAGGCGTGTGAAGATGCAAAGACTTTCTCTGGTTGTAATACAATAGCAGGAGATCCTTGGTATATGCCTTGCAAATGGGATAATTCAACTTTAAAATGCAAGTTTAAGGCAACAGATGTATTTGGCAACTCTAGCCAAAGTATAGTAAAAATAGAAAATAAATGGAATTGCGAGGCAGCAGGCGGAAAGTGGATCACTGAAAATTATTGCGAAGGGGGAGTTGCTGTTCCAGTTGGAAGATGCGAATATAAATTTGATGATGAAGATAATTGCGACAAAGCATGTTTTGCATGCGAAAACAAAGATAGAAATGGAAATTTAATCAACGCAACAAATGCAGAAAGTGCTTGTTTAGGAAGCAAGCTAGGTTTCTGCACTTTTACCAATGATACAAGAGCCCCAAATAGAATTGGTTATTGTAAAGCAAAAGAACAGTGGAAGAAAGGCATTGCAGGGGACTGTAATTCTGTATGCGGAGATTGTAATTATTTAGGAAATCCTTATGGTAACAATAGCAGGGATTCAGCTGGAAATTGTCTGACTCCAAGTTGTTTCTGTGGAGAAAGTAAAGCGAATTCAAATGGAGGGGGATGTAAGTGGATTGGTGATAATAGTACGGCAACAAATGGCTATTGTTTAAAGAAAGGAGAAAAAACATGTTTGGACGCATGTGATAGATGTAAAACAAAAGACAAGTGTGCTAATGAAGGAAGAAGCGCTTTAAACTCAACAGGAAGCTGTAAATGGCAAGGCAGTGACAATGATGGAGCATGTGTAGCAAATATAGCTGGAAATTCTGAAATATGTTGGGATGGAATAGATAATAATGATAATGGTTTAATAGATTGCGCAGATTCAAGTTGCTATTCTGATAGTTGGTGCGGTTTTGTTGAAGGCGACTGTTTTGGCTGGAGCGATGAAGGAACCTGTAAAAATAAAGGGTGCGAGTGGGTTAATGACACCTGGAATCAAAAAGGATGGTGTGATTTTAAAGGAGCAAGTTGTTGGAAAAGCGATAAAAGCGAAGCTACGTGTTTAGGAGATACACAGATTAATGAAACTTTAAATATAACACTAGCAAGATTACCAGGGCATAATATAAATGAAAGCAAGACATTTAAATTAAATAATCTTGGAGCAGGGTGGGTTGTTGGGAGTGTAAGTATAACGAATCAAACTGGTTTAAATTTAGCTGGCAATTTTACAGTTGATTATACGGCACAGACAATTATCTTTCTTAATAATACTTTTATGATAAATGGTGGAGGAAATGTTAATTTAACAAATGTCTCTTACAGGTTTTATGCAAATAGAAGTGCAAACTGCCAATGGAGTAACGGTAGTGGAACTGGTGGATGCGAACGTGATTGGAGCATTACAGAAAAATGTTTTGTAGGTAAAAATGAGACGCAATGTAATAGTATAACTAGTTGCATATGGACAAATGATACTTGGTGCTCTGGACAAGGTGTTTCAAGCGAATGGTGCAGAACAAAAGGAGGATGGTGCGATCATGTTGATTTCAAACCTAAAGAATGTTGGAAATATAATGAAAATTCTAGCTGTACTGGTGCACAAGGATGTAGTTGGAAACTAGATACATGGACACAAGCGCGCTGTGAAGTAAACTGGACTGGAAATTGCTGGAATTATTATGCAAATTCTAGTTGTACTAATGCTGGTTGTTTCTGGAGAAACGAAACTTTTGGAGGCACAAACACTGCTTGGTGCGCAAATAAATTTGATACGTGTTGGAGTAAAAGTAACTCCCAGGATTGTGCAGCTGTAACTATAGTTAGTTGTATGTGGAGGAACAGTACAACAGGAAATGGCAATTGTGAACCAGCTTGCTTCAATTCAACAAGTCAAAATAGTTGTTCATCTATGACAGGATGTATGTGGAAAGCAGAGAACGGCTGGTGCCAAGAAGAGCAATCAGAAGCTTGTTACAATTCAACTAATGCTGGAAATCAAACAAACTGCCAATCTACTACCGGATGTAAATGGAAAAATCCTGGATGGTGTGACCCTAAGGGTGGTGGATTTTCTTCAGCGTCTTTGGCTACAGGGGGTGGTGTTGGAGGTGGTATGGGCTCTTCATGTTATAAATACGATGGAAATCAATCTTTTTGTACAAATAAAACTATTATAAATATTAGCTGTGGCTGGTTCCCAGAGCTTAATCCTAAATGCGACGTTGATTGGAGTAAGAACTGCTGGGAATATTCATCTGCAAATTCAGGATGTAATGTAACAAACGGATGCTGGTGGAATCCGACAGGTAGTTTCTGCGCAAATCTTATTGACCAATGCTGGAGTAATACAAGCTTACAAAATAATGCTAATGCTTGCAATGCTAATCCTTATTGTAACGCCACTTCATGGGGAGGATGTGAAGCAACATGTTTCTCTAAAGGAGCGCAGTCAACTTGTGCGGCTACTAGCGGCTGTAGATGGATAAGTGGATGGTGTAATCCAAGTGGAATGAATGAATTATTTACAGGAATGGAAACTGGCGCCCCTGTTCCTTTAGGATTTGATAATTGTGGCAATGGAGAAGTTAATCAGTCGTCTGTGGATATTTGTGGATTTGGAATGAAAGATATGGGTAATGGGTTTGGTTTTGGAATTAATGTTTTTGACTTTAGCAATGCTTCTGTCTGCAACAAAGAGAAAATAACAAGTCATGTACAACAGAAATTTGGTGGTGGAAGTTCTGGTATTTTCTCTGATAAGGTTGGAGATGGAAATCAGACAGTTATATTCTTTGTTTATCTTGATACAGATGGCAATACAAACGGAGGTTGTCAATTAAGTCATAATTCGAGCGCAGAAGGATATGAATTTAGATTTAAATATACATCTGAATGGAATGCAACTAAACAGAAGGCGGTAGAGACATTTAACGCTTATAAATGTGAAAATTCTAAGTGGATAACTGGTGATATAAAGTTAAGCGCATGGAATAAAATAATGTGCTCTGAAATAGGTGGCGCGATGATTGCTGTACAAAAGACTGATTTAACAAGATTCCCTGATTTATATGATTCAACGAAGGATATTAGAGTATATGTCTCAACAATAGGAGAATCTAATACAGGAAATGTTACCAATCCAACTGACACAGCAGGTCCTGGCTGGGTGACACTTGGAAGCATAGACTTTGAGATATTTGATGCATTTTCGTATGGTGCAGATAGTGCTAAATTTGAAGATATATTAAGGAAAGGATTCGTGCAATCTGAAGACTGCTTTAACAGTGCAGACGACGACAATGACGGAAATATAGATTGTAATGACTGGGACTGTCAGTTTTCATCTAAGTGCAGCACTAGCGGAGTTAATGCTCTTAGTTATATAGATACTAAAACACCAGAGGTTACAGGTGTTAAGATAGAAGAATATTCTGATTCAGCTTTAGTAATGTACGACACCAACAAGCCTGCCAATGGAACATTAGAATTTTACTACAACGATTCTCGTTGCTTGGCTGTAAACAAGAGCATAAACGATATAGGCATAACTAGTGCCAATGTAAGAGATTACAAATCATGGCATACTGCAGAAATATATTCCAGCACATTAGGATATAATTTAACAAATGAGACAACTTATTATTATAGATTGAGGGTTTGTGATGACAATGCTAAGTGCGCTGTCAGCAAATGCAGTTCATTTGTTACAAGCTCAATAAATAAATGTGGATTCTGCAATTTTGTAACAAGAATAAAGGTTCCTAGTGGATGGGCAGTACAATATGATATAAACAAAGATGGGATTTATGAGCATATACAAGGCAGTGTGTGCGGCTCTAATGCAGGAATGAAGAGTAATTATACTATGAGAAGAGTAAATATAAAACTAAATAATAGTGATGGAACTGCTTACTTCGAATTTATCAACGCTAGTTTAACTAAAACAGGGTTGAATGATAAAGTCAGAACTATAAGTACTAGTGGCTCTATAATAGGAGATAGCACAAAGGTAGGTCTTACTTCTGAAACAAGAGATAAAATAATAAATAATTTGCATCCAGAAGTATGCAGAATTAAAGTTCCATATAGCGGGACATGCAATAGTCTCTTCCATTGCGATGATAATGGCGCTAATTGCGTTGATAGAACATCATCTTCTACATTGATTGATTCCACAAATTGTGTATGGCAAGTTCCATCCTGTGAATTCTCTACATACAGAGAATCAACAAGCACTGATAGCGGAAGCAGTTCGAGTTCTGGAGGAGGCGGTGGAGGCGGAGGAGGGGGTGGAAGTGCGACGTACACTTTAACAAACGACCAATTTACGCAAGGTTACACAAAAGAATTAAGCAAGAATGATCAGATCAAGATAAATATCTCTGGAAGCAATCATTATGTTAAATTAGTTGCTTTTACAGCTACAACAGCCACTATAAATGTATCTAGCAAACCTCAACAAGCGACTTTTAATATTGGCGAAGAAAAAGAGTTTGATGTTACAGAAGATAACATAAATGATTTAGCTGTTAAACTTAATACCATCAATGAAAGTGCTAAAAAAGTAAGTATTATTGTTAAGAAAACAATTCAAAAAACAGCAGAAAACACTATTAGCGGTGAAGCCACCAGCGGCTCTGAACAAGAATCTGGACCTGAAATACAAACAGGAGCTGAAAGCGAGAAGAAAGGAAAGAGTAGCTTTATTTTAATTGCTTTAGTAATACTAGTTGTAGTAATAATTACATTTATATTGGTAAGAAACTCTAGAAAAAAGAAGTGGGCGTATTGATTATTTCAAACCCTTTAATATCAAAATTAAAATAACTAAAATATAAATTCCTAGGATGAAAGGATTATAGAAAATTAAATATCCCAAAAGAGAAGAATTAACAATGAAATTTGTTCCTTTATCAACATTAATTGTTATGAAATAAGAAGCAATAAGCAGGATGCCAAGCACTATTCCAAGAATCAGCAAAAACCTTTTTTTATGCATTTCTATAATATGCAGTATAGATATATAAATTTACCGACGACAAAATTATTAATAAAAATAAGCTAGAAATATTTATATACTATATGCCCTAAGAAGATTGATTAAAAGTAAATTTTTAAAATAAAAAGAGGATAAAATGAAAAAATGCGGATTTTGCAAGGATAATATGGCAGATGATGCTGTTTTTGAAGTATGCGAGAAATGTGGCCATAAAATCTGGGGAGATAGGATGTTTAAGGCAATTGTAGATAATATGCAGCAAGCGAAAGAAGCAGGAGATTTGTATCAAGGAAGCGTAACTGGATTTAATGCGCCTGATAGATTTTCTTCTAGCAGAAGGAAGTCTGCATAACCTTTATATACCTTGTTTTTTAATTAATTTTATGTTAAAGCATAAGACAAAAAGCACAAGGGGAAGAATCTCTTTTAGTAGGTACTTTCAGGCGTTTAAGCAAGGAGATTTTGTTGCAGTAGTAAGAGAATTAAGCATTCCAATTGGATATTCAAAGAGAGTTCAAGGGAGAACAGGAAAGGTGATAGAAAAGAGAGGAAACGCTTATGGAGTTGAGATAAACGATTTAAATAAGAAAAAGAAATATTTTATAAAACCAATTCATCTAAAGAAAATAGAGGCATAAAATGATAATAAGCAAAAAACCACTAGCAATTTCAGAAGTTATGGAATATGTGAAGGACGAAGAAGGAAAAGAAGAACTATTAAAATATCTTAAAAAATTTGGCAAAGCTTCAAAAGAAAAGAGCAAGATAAGAGAATCTATTCTAGCTATGAATAATCCAAAGATAAAAGAAAGCGATATTGTAAAAATTATTGACTTTCTTCCTCAATCTCAAGAAGAAGTAAACAAAATATTCACAGAAGTAAGTTTAAGTGAAGAGGAAATTAAATCTATTATTGACCTTGTAAATAAATAATAAAATGACAGAAAAAGACGATTATGCAATAATTTTAGATTACTTGCCATATGGATACCCTATGAGCGGAAAACAGATTCCTATAGCTCAAGCCATAGGGGAGAAGACTTTAATTATGCTTGAATTGATACCTAGAAGAGGCGCTGTTCTTGCTCAGAACGAAAGAGTATATATAGGCCCTGAAAAAAGAGAAAAAATACATTACATAGGCGGGAGATTAGCATTTGAAAAAATGACTGAATCTGCAAAGACTCAATTGCAGGAATTTATTGAAAAAGTAGTTATTGAACAAGAAAGCAAGATGGTAGAATTCTTTAATAACGCACAAGCAATTAACACCAGACTGCATCAGATTGAGCTATTGCCTGGATTCGGCCAGAAACATACTCAAGAAATAATAAAGATAAGAAAGGAGAAATCTTTTGAATCTTTTGATGATATGCGCAAGAGAGTCAATAATATTCCTGACCCTAAAAAAGCTATTGAGAAAAGAATATTTGAAGAACTCTCTCAAAAACAAAGATTTTATTTGTTTGTTAAAAATTGAAAATGGAAACACCTAACTTAAAGCAAAAAAATAGAGAAGAAGAAGAAGAATATGAAATGCTAATCAGAATTCTTGGCTATGATATTCCAGGGTCTAAAAATATTTATGTTGGTTTAACAAGAATAAAAGGAATCTCTTGGGCAATTTCAAACGCTATATGCTTAAAGCTTAATATGCCTCATAATAAAAAAATAAAAGATTTGTCTAAGGAAGAAATACATAAGATAGAAGAATTTTCCAATGAGCTTAAAATACCAGAATTCTTAAAAAATAGGCGTTTTGATTTAGAAACAGGAGAAACTAAGCATTATATAGGGACTGATTTGGACATGAAAAAAGAATTTGATATAAAGAGGCTAATAAAGATGAGAAGCTACAAAGGAGTAAGGCATGCTTCAGGGCAGCCTGTCAGAGGGCAAAGAACAAGGTCGCACTTCAGAAAGAGAGATAATAAGCAAAATGTAGGATTAAAGCGCAAAACCGAGGTTAAAGCTAAATGATAAGGAAAAAAAATCTTTACGCAAGGCCTAGAAAGCCATTTGAAAAGGCAAGAATAGAAGAAGAAAACGTGCTTAGAAAGAAATATGGCTTAAAGAATAAGACAGAGATATGGAAAACTCTTGCAAAATTAAATTATTTCAGAAAAAGAGCAATGGCTCTTGCAAATGCATCTAAAGAAGAGCAAGAAGTCTTCTTTGGAAAATTAAATGATATAGACCTAAATGTAAAATCTATATCAGATGTTCTAGACCTTGAAATTGAAAATCTTTTACAAAGAAGGCTTCAAACTGTTGTTGCAAAAAAAGGCCTGGCTAATACAATCAAGCAAGCGAGGCAAATGGTTGTTCATAAAAAAATAATCCTAGGAAATAATGTTGTTAATTCTCCTAGTTATCTTGTAAAAGTTAATGAAGAGAACAATATAAAGATTAAGAAAAAGAACGTATCTCACAAGCAAAAAGAAGAGAATAAAGAAGCTAGCGAAATAGGAGTTCAAAATGGATGAAAAAATTGAAGAAAATAAGGAGAAAGAAGTTTTGGAAAAAAAGAGCATTAAGGAAGGAAAAATAGGGGTTGCTTATGTATTCAGCTCTTCAAACAATACAATTGTTCATGTAACTGATTTGGCTGGAAATACTTTGTCAAGAATCAGCGGAGGCATGGTTACCAAGCATTCAAGATTAAAATCAAATCCTACGATTGCTATGTTCGTTGCCAAGAAAGCAGCAGAAAGGCCAAGAGACCTTGGCGTAACTGATTTATACATAAGAATGAGATCCAAGACAGGAGCAATAGGATATGGGCCTGGAGCTCACGCAGCCATTAAAACATTAGGCAAGGAAGGATTTAGAATAATAAATGTTTTAGACACTACAAGAGTTGCCCGTGGAGGGCCTAAGAAGAAAGGCGGTAGAAGAGGCAGAAGAGTATAAAGATTTAAAAGGCATCTTTTCATAATACAAAAAATGGAAATAATACAAAACAAGCCAGAGAAACTGGTATTAAGAATGGAAGAAAATGAATCTCTAGCTAATGCCATTAGAAGAAGTGTAAATGAGATTTCTGTTCTTGCTATTGAGGACGTTGAAATATTCAAGAATGACTCTGCTTTATATGACGAAATAATTGCTCACAGGCTTGGGCTTATTCCTTTGAAAACTGAAAAAGGCATGAGTGAAAAGACAAAAATAGAATTGAAGTTAAGCAAAAAAGGGCCTTGCACTGTTTATGCAGGGGATTTAGAAGGCAATGCCGAAATTGTATACGGAAAAATTCCAATTACAATTTTAGGGGAAGGGCATAAATTAGAATTAGTTGCTACAGCTATGTTATCAAAAGGAGTAGACCATGCTAAAGCTATTCCTGGATTATGCTATTATAGGCATATTTTAGAAGTTGCAAGCTCTCCAAAAGTAGATTCAATTATTGAAAACTCAAAAGGTTTAATAAAGCCAGAAAAAAAAGGCAGCAAATGGCTCTGCGATTTAGCAGAAAGTGATGTAGAAGACATAAAATCTATTGATAAAGATGCTGTTAGCGATACTCAAGAGCTGTTATTTATCATAGAATCCTATGGAAATATGCCTGCAAAAGACATTTTAATAAAAGCTGCTGGTGCAATTGAAGATAATTTAGATGAATTTGAGAAGGAAATTAAGTAAATTCACTATTTGGACTATGTAAAATAATAAAATTCTCTTGTGTGGCGTCTCGTTCCATCAGGATTATGTCTTGGAAGTTCCCAACGTGGTGGAGTATTTTTCCATTCAGCTTCCAAAGAATTCTTTAGTCCTTCGGCATCAACTTGAGGATCATGAGTACCTGAGTACAACTCACGGATTTGTCGCTTTTGTTCTGGTGAAAACCGCGAATACTCTGGTGACGTTAAATCAGGCAATCCTTTGTCCATATATTATTATAAATAGCATGCTTATAAGGTTAATTTACTATTATATA
>ORJL011682831.1_pt1 | contig 11736 bp, 15 predicted proteins | sample 1779941 | NCBI WGS metagenome assembly ORJL01 (sample SAMEA104232317, study PRJEB22302) | groundwater metagenome | biome: forest; feature: aquifer; material: groundwater | place: USA | collected 2011-08-07 | depth 5.8 m | reverse complement strand
TGGCCAGAAGATCGCCCCTGCTGGCCTTTACCCTGGCGCTGGCCGCCTTTTCGCTCGCCGGCATTCTGCCCAGCGGCGGCTTTACCGGCAAACTGTTCCTCTTTGTCAGCGCCTTTAAGGCCGGTTACCTCGGCATCGTCCTGATCGGCGCCGTCAACGCCGTCATTTCCATGTTTTATTACCTGAACCTGGTGCGGATGAGTTATTCGCGGGAAGCGGCAGCAGGGCAGGGGATCATCCAGCTGGCCTTCCATGAGAAAGTCCTGTGCTATGTCTTCAATATCCTGATCCTCTATCTGGGAATCTTGCCTTTCGGGGTTTTGGACATCCTGCGCCGTGCTGTTTGATATTTCTAAGAAATTGTCATTCCGGGGTAGCACCCGCAAATGGTGAAAACTGTAGTCATTCCCGCGCAGACCCACAGGGCCTAAAGGCGGGGAATCCAGGAGCCTATGCAGGAAGAGAAACAAGAAGCATCAGCGCCCGTTTCATCCCGGCCCGCTACTTAAGCACACGCATTTCTTGACTCTTACGACTTATCATAATATAAGCGACAATCTTTCCAATCAATGATGCCTGGGTGGCGGAACTGGTAGACGCAAGGGACTTAAAATCCCTCGGTCCTTGAGGCTGTGCGGGTTCGATTCCCGCCCCAGGCACCATCAGTAATATCAGAGGCTTAGCCAATAATCGGCAAGCCTCTTTTTTTATGTTTTAAATTAATTCGGCGGAAGAATGGCGGAAGTTGGCACAATGTATTTTCTTCTATTTATTGTGCAGATCAAATTCGGCATTTGCCAATTTATCAGCACGTTGGGCAAGTAAAGTCTCCCGAGGATGATGAAAATAAGATACCCCGGCTAACCGCTGAGCTTTTAAATTGGCTTCATCAAAAAGCGGTTTTATGTGTTCTTTACGCATTCTGTACACTTTATTCATCCAGTTTATTACGAGATCGCTATCCATCCAGACCTCGACGGCCTTTTGCCGGTTTAATACCTCGCATGCTTTATCCAGGGCAAAAATTAATCCCTCGAACTCTGCCTGGTTATTTGTTTTGACACCAAGATATTTGGCAAATTCATATTCTTGACCGTAGGCATCAATAATCAGAACTCCGCAGGCTGCTTTGCCGGTACTGCTTCGTCCAGGTACATGGGCGTTGGGAATTTTACAGCAGGCATCAACGATGACTTTTTGTTCATTCATTTTACCATCTCCATTCCCGTATTTGCGAATTACATACCATATGCTATAATACAAATAAAGAGTTATACCCCGCCGTGGAACACGCCGTTTAATAATTTTAAAAATCGTTTTACAGTGTTTTTGACTAATTCAAGCAAAAACTAATCGTGCGCAATCTTTTCCCTTAGGCTCTGCCTAAAGGGAAGCTCGGACTTTCACTTGGCTAATATTAGCATTGCGATGAAACTCCGAGCTTCCCTTACGGTCAAGATTGCGCGTTAATAAAAATGTTTAATAAAGACAAAATGATTAAACAGTTTGGCAAAGTTCCTTATGCCACTGTTTATAATTTTCAGCCTTGGACGGCTGTTAATAAAAAAGCGGATCTGAAAAGTTCACTCCTTTGTTCGCTACTTATGACTATGAATAACGTTCTCTGAACGGCAGTATACAACGTATGGTATTAAGGAACACGTTTCAACCCAAGATATAGAAATTTTTTTCTTGACTCAAACCATATCATGCTTTACGCTTTCACCATAAACGAAACCCCGGTCTCAGCAAAGACCAGGGTTCCGGTAAAAAAAGGCCCACTGGGGGCCGGGTGCTCGATGTTTAGAGATTTGTAATACGGCCGATTCGGCTTGTCAAGAAAAAATCCAATAACACCGTCCTTCCCCCAACAGGTTCTTTTTAATCTGCCGGGGGAAGGACGGTGATGCTTATGCGATAAGTTGAAGCTCCAAAAAATAAGCGGTTAGGTAATAATTACTTAACGTTGGACTTTGATTGTTTTGTAAAGTCCCTTTTTTAAGAGGAGTTTTTAAATGCCTACGAAAACAAGAACTGTAAAACATGTTAGAGATACCGTAACCGGTCAGTACACGGATAAAGACCCCAAGAAACATCCAGCAACAACGGTAGTTGAAAGGGATAAAATTAAAAAGAAGTAAGTAATATTTGGATTAGGGCTCTGCCTGAAAAGGTTGAGCCCTTTTTTACAGTGGGGGTCTTATGGCGGGGAAAGGTGATAATAAAAAGGTAGGCCGTGATTCTAATAGTGGTAAATTTATTCCTACTAAAGATACGGGTAAGAATGTCAGGGATGATCAAACAAGAGGTCCTAACAAAAGTGGTGGTGAGACAGAAAGCACCGGTCCAAAGAAGAAATAATGAAGTTAAGTGAATATCGGAAAACATATTATGATTTATCAGCTAAAGCCAGCGATGTAGCACGACAGTTATCTTTCGCTGGTCTTGCGATAATTTGGATTTTTAAGACTGACGCCAGGCCAATTCCAATAATCCCCCAAACACTCGTTATTCCGGCTGGTTTTTTTGTTTGTGCCCTCGCATCTGATTTATTACAATATATTATTGCCACATCTATTTGGGGCTCGTTTCACTGGTGGAAAGAGAAAAATAAGAAGGAGGCAGATCCAGACCTAAAAGCACCAACGTTTTTGACGTGGCCGATATTAGGTCTTTTTATAGTTAAGTTAGGCTTTGTGGCAACGGCTTATGTTTTTGTTATCAAATTTATTATAAATTGTTGGTTGTAATTTAGGAGTAATTTGCGTGAATAATTCAGAAAAGGAATCATTTTTGAATTCCATTAAATATCAATGGGTAATATTCCTTAATATTATTTTTCAGCCATTATTTATTTTAGCGGTTATATTAGCAATACTGACCATGTATCTCTCTTACAATACAGCTGACAAATCACTCTCTATATATTTATATATTTTATCAGGCCTTCTAACATCAATAGTGGGGGCAGTATACTATGATAATTTTACAAACATTAGTGGTAATACTGTCCTTATAAAAAAGGGGAAAGGAGCTGTTCGAAATCTTTTTCTGCTTATTGATAGGATACGAAATATTTCTGCAAGATCAAAAGACAATGCAGCAGACGAAGAAATTAGAAATCTTTTAGGGTTTATTGAAAAAGATGTTTATAATTCTATACAAGAATGGACCGACGTAATACCGGAAATTGCCGATGTTCAAGCTTATACTAATTTTATAACTGAAAAAGAAAATGAAATTAATGAAATTAAGAATTTATTATCGGTCTTCGAGGCTGAAAATGAAGAACTTTATAAACAGGCCAACGAAGTAAATGGTCTTAAAGTTGAAAAAGAAAAGCTTGAAAAAGAAAAAGAAAATTTATTAATGCAATTAAAATATTCTGAGTTAGAACTTAGTCAAATTAAACATGCATTGAATAAAGCTATTACGGCCAGCTCGACGTTAACATCACTAACAACCACATCGTCTACATCTGGGACGTCAGGTGTTTCCGCTATGCTTATTGATAGGGATAAGGTTGGTGGGGCTAATTTAGAACGATTGGTTCGTGATAGTAATACAGGGCGCTTTACAAGAACTCTGAAATAAGAAAAAAATATTACTTTGCTTTTCCCTTACGCCTTTCTATTGATAGGGCTCTGCCTATTACGGGCAGGGCTTCTTATTATTTTATTTGATTGACTATATTTTAAATTACCGGTTTGATTGACTATATTTTAAATTACCGGTTTGTTATAAGAGGCTGATTTGTAAAAATACTTATTTCACTTCCCTTAACATCACTCCAAGAGTCTTTTTCAAACTTAGAAATAACAAAATTTAAATGATTAATACTACAACCAGGGCATACTCTCGTAGTAATTCTGGCCCTCAAATGATGGCCTGGCTTTTCGTTTACACCGATGTTTTCAGCGTGAAAGTTAATCGCCTTGTCAAATTCATTGTTTCCGATTAATGATTGAATATTTTGTAAAGATTCAATCAGTGAGTCGCCATCGCTGGTGAATTTATCTTTCTGATAGATTTTTTTTAAATAACGTGAACATTTTTTGCAAAATGGAATTTGATTGAGCAAGAAAAAAACACATATTCCTCCAAACGAAAAACCTAATAATTGTATAAACGCATAAAGATAACCCCAAATTCCTAACTCTCCAGTGGATGTGTTAGGGGATCGAATAAATGACAAAGATGTATTTCTTATATCTATATCAAGATATTGCCAAAAAGTTACAGCTTCTTTTACCCTTACACCGTTTATTTCAAGCAAAAAGTATGGAACATAATGAACAATAAAAAAAGCGCTTGTGGACGCAATAACCATGTTTAAAAAGACGCCGCCAATTGGTTTTTGTTGAAAATATTTTGCCCCGTAATAAAAACCAGCCGCAGAACCCAACCCAGCTAAGAAAGAACCAACAGGGACGATAAACCAAAAAGTAAAAGAATAAATGGCGTAACCAGTATAAACTTCTATTAATCCAAGAACTATCCCCGTTAGTACTGCTGTTGTTATCCCAGCAATTGAAACGAACAGTTGCCTATTAGGTTGGACAAACTGTGTCATGTTTCGGCTCCTAGCATTAATTGTTTGTACTTAACAGGAAAAATTATAAGATATTTTCCCTATGACGAGGTTTTATGCTTTTACGCCGCCGCTTCCGTCTTAGCCTTCCTCCCTCTTTTCTTCCCCGGCTTCACCAGTCCGGCCGCCTGCATGAATGCGAGGAGCGGTTTTAGCTTCTTATCAATCTCCGTAATCTGCCCTTGAAGGTCGGTTTTCTGTTTGTTAAGTTCGTCATATTCTTTTTTTGCCAGTGCCGCGAAATCTTCTTTTACCATCTGCCGTCTCCCTTTATTATTTTATTTCTTGAAATATTTTTATTGTTTTTTTTGGTTCTCTCTTCAATTTTAATTTTATTCCATAAAAATCTATTTCAAGCTCTGATACAAAAGTTTTCGTATGGTCTACAATTTTAGTGAGTTGTTTTTTATCTTTTGGTTTAAATATTGTTCCTAATTCGCGGGATAAATCTATAACAATTTCTCCGCTTGGAATGGCGGTTGGGTATATAATTTCTCTTTCTTCATCCCCCCAAGGGCCGCTAGCTGTTACCGAAACAGAAGTCGTTGAGGTTGCTAAGGTTGCCGCTGGAATTTCAACTACAATATTTTCCTTTGGTGCTCTTGGCATATATACCCTCCTTTTAGTTATCCACACTCCTTAATTAAATTTTCATTAAGTGTCAGGCGCAGGTCGATTTATTCCTTCAAGGCACCATCAGCCTTCTGGTAGAATTTGACGGCATTCCGATGAAGAATGACTTTATGCATTTTTCAGATCATCCCAGGCGATAAAGGCGCCCTTTTTGCCGGCCGTCCTGTCCATATCCGCCTGCCGGATCTGCCCCATAAGCTTGCTGTCCGCCATTATCTCGAAGGTCTCCCGCCAAACTTCCATATCCTCGGCAATCGCTTCATGAATAACATCCTTAAGCTCATCCACCGTCATATCCGTTATTTTACGCTTTCCGGCTTTCATAATCTCTCCCTAAAATGAAAATTCGTTGATCATTATTGAAAAGACTAAGGAAAATAGTAACGCCTGTCAAGAGAAATCACTTTATAACGTCTAGCGTTTTGAACTCTTCAGCGGGCATGAAGAGTCGGCGGTCGGTGGTTGAAAGGACCGAGGAGGGTAGGGGGTTGACCTAAGACATAACCAACTCACTGAAAAATCTTGTGGCCATATTAATCTTAGAGAATCATAAGACTCAAGTTCCCTTGACCTTGACGTAGACCCGGATTTGACCAGACACTCTTCCAACTGGAAATAAGTTGTAGTCACTTTCATGTGCTATGCGGCAAATGTGTGCGTTTCAAAGGGAAGTTTTCGTAACGTGAGTTTTTTAAGCTGCACTTTGTTGCTGGCATTATCAATGTCTATACCCCATGTCGGTTTAGGGATCTGCCGGAGACCGGCACCAGCAGCAGTTGATAGTAGTGTATCGATTGTGTAGGTGTTCCTTTTGTCGAACCTGCGGTGAATGGCGGTCATATTCGACGCAATACATGCGGAGAATATTCTTGCGTTTTCTTCATATCTTTAATCTATCAGAAGGCCACCTTATTTATTAAACAAAAGAACTCAGGGCAAACTCAGAGTTGCCTGCGTGTCTGTATTTTCAATTGCAGGCGGCGGCATCTGACTGGTGAGGGCCGGCGTACAAACCGAACTGAACAGTGAAGTCCGTTGCTTCAACGACCGGCCTGATATTACGGTGTACCTTCTCCATCTTCACAATTCCGTACCGGGCCATCGTTTTCAGGGTTCGGGACAGGTTGCTGCTGCTCCGTCCCGTCGCTACTTCCAGTTCCTTCAGCGATTCCGGCTTGCACTCCAGGATGGTCTTCAGCAGCAATTGATTTTCCTTACTGAGGACCTGCGCCATGGATTGCAGCGATTCAAACCAGACCTTCGGTTCTTCCGGCTGCGGCCGGTATTCACCCCGGGCGATTGCCAGAGTTCGCCTTTTATAATCCTCATAGGGCATAATGCCGATATGGAGTACTTTCTGAGCCATATTATCTCCTTTCACTTTCTCCCCATGATCTGTTCGACTTCGCGCCAAAAATCCTCCAGCAACTGACTTGCTGATTCATACTCATAGGGCGATATCTTTTCGCGTTTGTGCTTGTGGTCCCAGGTGATCTTCCGGGCGGTGTAACCTTTTCTCGCCGGCCGCACGGCGTGGGCGTTATCGAAACCCAGAACCCGCCGGTTATAACGGTCATGCAGCGTTAGGGAATATCGGATGCCGTGAGGGACTTGCTGGTCGGGATTTACCTGTACGCCTCAAACTTGGTCCAATAGCCGTCATCCATCGGGAAGATTTCGCCGTTCAGGTTCAGCAAGGTGACAAGAGTTTCATCTTCTCCGGAATATCGTTTTCCCGTCATGGGCATATAAAATATCACCTGATGATAATTATAGCAACTGTTTTTGAGAGCTTCCTGGTATAGATGGGAATGCTAAGGGCCGCCGATCTTAATGGTCAGGCATTGGGACGCGAGCCGATTGCTCTTTATACGGAGATGGCATATATTAATAAAACGGAATTTTGGAGAAGAGATTGCTGATCTTCTAGGATCGATCGGGCCGTCATTCTCAAGTGCCATGCTGCCGTGGGTTGGTGGCCGGGAAGTATTGAGGATAAGGAACCACAAGATGGAAAAGAAGAAGTTCCCCAAAAAACCGAAGGGAAAGAGCACCGCCTTTGTGCTGCAAGGGGGAGGTGCCTTAGGGGCTTACCAGGCCGGTGTATACCAGGCCTTAGCGGAGTATGACTACACCCCAGACTGGATCGCGGGCACATCCATCGGGGCGATTAACGGGGGGATCATTGCGGGCAACGAGGAGGCGAAGCGTATTGCCAAACTTGAGGAGTTCTGGCGGGCCGTTTCGGTGCAGGACCTTTGGGATGCCGCCTCGCTTCCGGACATGGCCCGCAGTGTCTATAGTTTTGGGAGTGCCCTGGCGGCGATGTTTACCGGGCGACCGGGATTCTTTGAGCCGCGACCCTTTTATCCTTTGGGCGACTTTCCGCTCTCCTCCGCTGAGACTGCCAGTTATTATGATACAGCGCCACTCCGCAAGATGCTCGAAGACCTGATAGATTTTGACAGAATCAATGACCAGACGATCCGGCTCAGTCTGGGGGCCGTGAACATCAGGACCGGTCGGCTGCGCTATTTTGACAGTAAGAAAGAGCGGATCTGCCCGGAGCACATTATGGCCAGCGGTGCCCTCCCGCCCGGTTTTCCGGCCGTGCAGGTTGAAGGGGAGCTTTACTGGGATGGCGCAATTTACTCCAATACCCCGCTGGAAATTGTGCTCGACGAGCTGCCGCGCGTCGACACTTTATGTTTCTTGCTCGCGCTCTTTAATCCGGAAGGTCCGGAACCCAGGTCGATAACTCAAGTCGAGGACCGGCATAAAGACATCCTTTACGGAACGCGCGCTACTGAGCACGTGCAGGCGTACAGTAAAACCCACAATCTGCGGCGTGCCGTCCGCGCACTCTACGCCCGGCTGCCGGAAGACCAACGCCACGATCCGGCACTCCGGGAATTCGCGGAATTGGGTTGCCATACGACGATGCACATCGTCCAACTCATCTGCCCTAGAAGGGATTGGGAAGTCGCCTTCAAGGATGTCGATTTCTCGTGGGCGGCGATTGAAGACCGGTGGGCACGCGGCTATCGCGATGCGGCCCGCATGCTGGAATGGTGTCCCTGGGAAGATCCGGTTTCCCCTCACACGGGTGTGGTGGTGCACACCCTGCCGCCGGAGCCCGACTGACTCCATCTGTGATAATCATCACTTGATTATTTTACTATCCTTCAGACCATTTATTTGACAGAGAATCCCGGAAAGTGTAACAACCATGTGGATCTGATCAATAGTAATGATTAGATGCATTCCCCGCTAATTTGACAAGAATGTTCAGCCTAGGAAATAAAGATGAAATTTACCGGGATGATATTATTTGCCGTTGGTTGTGCCGTCATAGTTGTTCTGCTGAAGCGGTTATTGCCAGAGCTGTTTCAAGCAAAGTATTCCTATGACAAAATAGGGAATCTATTCACGGCCGCTGAACGATCATTGTTTGGGATATTAAAACAGGTTGCCGGTGGCGATATTGAGGTTTTCGGCAAAGTCCGTGTTGCTGACGTTATCGCGCCTCAGAAAGGCTCCACCAAGACTTACTGGCAGCAGGCATTTAATAAAATCTCCAACAAACACTTTGATTTTGTCCTTTGCAACAAGACGGATATAACCGTAATCTGCGCAATAGAGTTGAACGACTCGACGCATAAATTGACTTCAAGATCAGCAAGAGACACTTTCCTTTCTAACGCCTGCCATTCTGCTAATTTACCGCTGATCCAAATACCCGCAAAAAAATCCTATAATGTCAGTGAAATACACGGATTATTATCCGGATTTGTTAACAAACCCATAAATAATGCTTTTCCAGTTAATCAGCAAGAAGCGACTATAGTCATTCCAGACGTAGGAGTGCCGCAAACAAAGAAATGCCCCAAATGCTCATCTGAAATGGTTAAGCGGGTTGCTAGGAAGGGTGCTAATGTTGGAAAGGAGTTCTGGGCATGCAGCGGCTATCCCGATTGCTGGCATGCTGAAACAATCGAGACTTAAAATCCTCATGGCTGAATAGCCGTTAGCAACACCACCTTGCTTTCCGTAAAATATCAGACCCTTATCTTCACCAGGCCCCACACAATCATTACGAAGTGGGTTTGAATTCCTTTTTCCCGAAGCCTTTCGTGGAATAATGCTTGATGTTGAAAGTGATCATGGTCGCCTTGTTGATTGCGCAGGTGGAGGCGATGAGGCCGTTTTCCTTGCAACGCAAGTGAAGAATCAGCACACCCGTATCAACAACGATCTGCAGACCCTTAGCTTGGTCCGACCCCAATTGTTGGCCGAATTGTTGCCAAACTCGATTTCCTCCTCTATGGCGGCATCATTGTGCTTTACATAACTATTTTGTACTTAGCAGGCGTCACTTTTGGTCTTTATGGCACTGTACGCAGGGGGCAAAGTCATTCTTGTGATGGCAGGTCGCGTAGCAGTACTGCACATTGGCCTTTGCGAACTTGCCGGCCGGGATTACCGGCAAGGCATGCACCTCATGGCACGCGCTGCAGACGGTGATCTTGCCGCCCTGGTGTGGTACATAAACGTGCGGATTCACCTTCTCGTCCTGGTCCGTGACATAGTCTTTCGTGAACTTCGCAAGTTTGTCAAAGGGACCATGACAGCGAAGGCAGAATTCGGCTTGCGGCTTTTCAGGCATGGCCTGAGCGACGGCTTTGCCTTCCTTTGTCACATGACAGAGCAGACAGAGATCGGCGGTGCGATCCGCATGATCATCCGGTGCTGGTTTCATCCCGGTCTTTACGGCATGGCAGGCAAGGCACTTTTCGTGTCCCGCAAGGGCGTGTGTGAGCTTGGGTGCCGACGCCGGGCGGCTAAACGCAGGATCCACAGCCGGAAATATCGCCAATGCCAAGCAACTGCATAATACCCATATAATCCGTTTGCTGATACGCATCGCCTATTCTCCTGTATTTCCGTGACCAACCGACCTTACAACATGCCGAGTTGTGGGCAGGGACGGGTTGTTTAACCCTGTCCCTGCCGCCGTCACCGTGAGGTCATCACGGATAACCCGTTTCAACCCTTTTCGCTGGCCGCTTCTTTCCCGGCAATGTAGCCCTGAGTTGTGCATCGGCCCAAACCATGTTGGCTGCATCCGGCGGCGGACTCGCCTCCGCAGTAAAGACCGGGGATGACCTGTCCCTTCATGTCCATCACCTGGCATTTCATATTGATTCTGAGGCCCGCATAGGTGTCGTGCACGGTGAACGTGGCCCAGGCCGCATAGAATGGCGCGGTCGAGATCTTGAACTTCGGCGATGGCTTATCAAAGTCGGGGTCCGCGCCCAGGTCCACCATCTGGTTGTACCGCTTGACGGTTGCTTCCAGGTTTGCCGCCGGCATTTTGGCTTTCTGGTAGGGGCATTTTGTTACCAGCGCCGCCAGGTCCGCCAGCGTTCCGGCGCTGAAGAAATAGTCGGGATGCGTGGCGGGCGGGTCCAGGTTCCACTTTTCCCGCGTGACCGCCTCGGCGTCAAAGATTGCCCACTGCGGCCCGGCCGAATAATCCGGCGGCGTAGAACCTTCATTGATAGCCAGAGCGGCATCCACGTAGTTCATCGGCGCGTATTTGATCTTCGTGGCATTGCGCCAATCGCCGTGCTTGTAAGGCTTGAGGAATCCCTCGAAGGTGCCGCTGGGATAGCCGTCCTCCATCTCGTTGTAGAAGCGCTTGCCTACCTGGTTGACGATGATCGCGTCCTGCCAGTTGCGCACGTTGATACCGGTAGCGCCGATCTTGGGGAAAATGGGGCTGTTCTTCGTCCAGCCGATGTAGTTTGTCCGCGTGCCGATGATCGGTCGCTTTCTCAAGGCGCCGTTTCTGTCGAAGGTCTGGTTCGCCGTGCCCCAAAGCGTCGCCCCGATCGCCATGGCTGCCAGCTCCCCGCTGGCGTCCTGGGGGGAAAACTCGTCCGCGGCCAGGGGAAACTCCTCGGTCAACCGCACATCGAAAATCCGGCGGAAGTTGACATTGCCCGTGCTGCCGCCCGTGCCGATGATAACGGCCTTTCTGGCCTTGATATTGACCGTCCTGGTGCTCATGTTGATGTTCCCGTTGGAAAGAAAGCTCTTGAGAGGCGTCGTGCTTCCCGGCAGGATTGTGGGGGTGTAGCTTGCCTGGATGCCCAGGACCCTTCCCGCGCCAGGCTTTTCGCGGAAAATGACATCCATGTGGTAATTTAAAAGGAACCGGACGCCTTTCTTCCGTGCGCTGATCTCCAGCGGCCTCATCAGGCTGGTACCGCCGGCGCCCGCAGGGCTTTCAAGGCTTTGTCCCTTGCCCCAGATGCAGTGCTGCTCGCGTTTTGCCGAGATTCCGACGGCATGCGCACCGCTGTTGTCGGGACTCTTATCCACAAATTCAACGCTGTTCGAGACCAGAAATTCGAAGGTAGGCGGCACGTTTTAGTCTAACCCTGGCTGGAAGCCGCGGTCATTATAACGATACTCCGGCATTCCGCTTACTTCCACGACGGACCAAT
>ORJL010542549.1_pt1 | contig 11737 bp, 10 predicted proteins | sample 1779941 | NCBI WGS metagenome assembly ORJL01 (sample SAMEA104232317, study PRJEB22302) | groundwater metagenome | biome: forest; feature: aquifer; material: groundwater | place: USA | collected 2011-08-07 | depth 5.8 m | reverse complement strand
GGAAAAACATACTCACTCTGCATCACGCAGAAACCAACGGATGCAATGCGATCCGTAGCTGAAGCACTCGAATCAGGACGCACACACATTCTCGTTGTTGGCGGCGACGGGACGGGAGTAGTAATCGGCAATGGTCCGATCACAGCAGGCGGGATGCAGTTGACTCCAAACGCAGTACTGAACGATGGTGCGCTTGACCTTCTCATTATTCAGGAGCAATCGGTTCTGCAACGCATCCGGAGTTTTTCCCGCATATACAACGGACGTCATGTCTTCTTGCCGACATTCAAGTCTCTGAGAGGAAGATCTGTACGTATCGAATCCGAAGGGTTGGTGAACATCGCGGCGGATGGAGAATTTCTCGGTCATCTGCCCTGCTCTATTAAGGTTGTGCCATCTGCAATAAATGTACGATTATGGAACTCGCATTGAACAAGCTGAAGCGATTGGAGTTTGAAGCCCGGATATTTGTCTCATTTGGAATTGTGATAAATATCTGTGCACTCTCATTCTTCGCTTTTTCTGACTCGCAGGCGACACTCATTCGTATTGGAAATGCACTGGGCGTTTTTGAGGACGCGTCGTTAACTCCCGGCTATCTCTGTGTAGCCGCCGTGATGTCGCTCGTTTCTGTACTTCGAATGTGGGCAGGCAGCGTATTGACTCCTGTTCGAGTTATGGCGTTCAAAGTTCAATCCGACGCACTCAAAACATCGGGTCCCTACCGGATTGTGCGCAACCCAATCTACCTTGCCGATTTTATCGCCATGTGCGCATTCGCCGTCTGTCTTCCACCCATCGGATTGCTCATGCCTGCGTTGCTCTTCATCCACTATCAACGGTTAATTCTGTTTGAGGAAGAATCATTGCGAAAGCGATTCGAAGCGTCGTTCAATGAATATCTGACCGACACTCCGCGCTTGATTCCAACGTTCAGAAGTTTACCTCACCTTTGTCAGGCGAAACAGGAATTCAGAATCACGATGGCAGGCTTCAGGCACAATGCACTGTTCATCCTGTTTGTGCCGGGCTTTGTAGTCGCTGCATGTACACATCAATTTGTCCACGCTGTCGTCATCGGCCTTCCGGCCGTGATTGACTGGGCTATCATCCACACCAAGTTGGGACTGAGAACATGAAACCCGCAAAGAAAAAAGTCTTTGACAATATCCTGTACTCCCAATGCTGGGAGGATCCATCATTAGATCGCGCAGCATTCAAGATAGCGTCGCATGATACGGTCTTCTCGATCACTTCGGGCGGCTGCAATGTGCTCACGTTCCTGATCGATAACCCGCAAAAGGTTATTGCTCTGGACATCAATCCGTATCAGAACTTTCTGCTCGAGCTGAAAATAGCCGCGTTCAAATCACTCACGTATGAAGGGCTGCTTGAATTTGTCGGTGTGCGATCCTCGCAGCGGCGATTGCAACTTTACGTGGGCTTGCGTCTGTTGCTCGGTCCAGCAGCTCTTGCGTACTGGGACCATGAGGGAATGAAAATACAAAACGGAATCATCCATTGCGGAAGGTATGAACGCTACATGGCGTTGCTGAGAAGATGGCTTCACTGGCTCATGGGAAAACCGCTCATCGAGAAGTTCTACCAGACCGACGACCCAACATGCCGCGCAGCGTTGTACGATTCTGAATGGGATAATGTCTGGTGGAAGCTGTTTACTCATGCACTCCTGAGCCGTACAACGATGTCGCTGCTATTCGACAAAGCATTCTTCAAGTATCTTGACGAATCGTTTTCATTCGGCAGGCATTTTGCAGAGCGGACACGAAAGGCGCTGACGACACTGCCGATGAAGGAAAACTACTTCCTCTCATACATACTGTTGGGGAATTTCTACAGCGAGGATTCCCTTCCGCCGTATCTTCGTCGGGGGAATTTCAAGACCATACGAAACAATCTTCATAAAATCGAGGTGGTCAACGATAGCTGCGAGCATTTCTTTTCGCTCCTGCCCGAGTCCTCCATCTCCAAGTTCAACTTCACAAACATATTCGAGTGGATGTCGCCGGAAAATTACGAGAAGCTTCTTCGAGAGACATATCGTGTCGCAAAAGCCGGAGCCGTGCTCACGTATCGCAATCTTCTCGTCCATCGGGAACGACCAACGAGTCTTGCCCATTACTTGGAGTCACTCAAGGATCAGGCGAGGGCGCTTCACGAACGAGACCTCTCATTTATTTACAGCAACTATGTCATCGAGCGAATAACCAAAAGGAGCGAACAGTGCATTACGAAGTCCGCATGGAATGCGACCGTCGAACGTGGAAAGATTTTCTCCGCCTCCCATACATAATCTATGAAGATGACAACAATTGGGTAGCGCCGATTAAGAGCGAGATACGACGAACACTTGATCCGCACCGGAACCCGTACTTCTCAAACGCGACGCTGCAGCTTTTCGTCTGTTACCGCGATGGCAATGTCGCAGCGAGAACAGTCGTCGTAATCAACCGGCTGCACGAGAAACAGTCCGGCATCAAGGCGGCGTTCTTTGGTTTCTTCGAATGTGTCAACAATCTGGAAGCCGCTCGCGCACTGTTTGGATCTGTTGAGGACTACTGCAAACGAAATAATGTTGAACTCCTGGAAGGTCCGTTCAATCCGAATCATTACTCCGAGCTTGGGCTTCAAGTGAGCGCGTTCGAGAAGCCGCCGACCTTCTTTCAAACTTACAATCCGCCGTATTACTCCGATCTACTGGAAGCACTCGGTTTTCGGAAGTCGGCATGTTTCTTCACCGCAAGGAACGACAACGCGAAAGAATACATCCTGCATCGTTACGGCTCACTGCAAAAGGCGGAAGTTCCCGAAGAGTATGCGGTCAGGCATTTTGATATGCGACGCCGGAATGAGGAACTGGAAAATCTGCGTGACACCTTCAACGACGCATTCAGCACAAACTGGCATTACCTTCCGGTTAGCCGTGAAGAGTACGGGTTCTCAGCAAAATTCCTCCGTCTGGTCACCGAGCCTGAACTGATAACAATTGTAGAACATTGCGGCAGGCCGGTCGGCGTCTTGATGTGCGTATTGGATATCAACCCGCCTCTCCGCAGACTCCACGGAAAGGTTGGTCCGATAAAGTATCTCCGATTCATCAATGACAAAAAGAAGATCAAGAACCTTATTGTGTACGCAGTGGGAATCAGAAAGACCCATCAACACATGATTGTCTTCAAGCTTCTGCTCGATGCGATGGTGCGCATGGCTCGCAATTTCGACACACTGGAAACGACATGGATGTCTCCTTCAAATCTGCACGCGATTGGAGCAAGTGAACGTCTGGGAATGAAACCTGACAAACACTTTGCGATCTACGAGAAGCCACTAAAGAACCCAAGTTGACCGTCTGAATGGGAAAGGGCTAAAGCCCTTGACAGTTTTTGTTGGGTTTTTCATATGGGGCTGACCAAAAAGCACTTCGACATTTGAGATTCGGTGTTCGATATTCGAGATTTCCATCGAATATCGAATATTGAACAAGGAATTTCGAACGCCGAAGTTCCTTTTGGGACAACCTCCTATAGCCACGTCCTTCAGGACGTGGTCAGAATTTCCATGCAATATTTGCATGGGTTTCCCCGAAGGGGTCCTTCGGACAATCCCTTCTTAACGGCGGTCAACAAGAGTAAAGAACCTTGACCGAACCTTGACAAAAGTATGACAAGCCGGGCTGCTGTTCACTGTATCTTGTATCAGAACAAGAAAAGGAGTGAGTCATGCAAGCGAGCGTTTCTCCGGAACGATGGGGACTCAAGACAAACCATTCGGGTGAACTGATGGTTGGCAATCATGGCGTGGTGTCGCTAGCGAAGAAATACGGAACACCGCTTCATGTTGTGAATGAACGCCGTCTCATCAAGACAGCATCGGGATTTGTTGACAAAGTTGCTGCAGCCTATCCCGGCAAAGTTTCTGTGTACTACGCGCTCAAGTGCAACTCAGTGCCTGCTGTGCTTGACGCAATACGATCTGCCGGATTGGATGTCGAGGTAATGACCGAATACGAACTGGACCTTGCTCTGAACCTGGGTTTTTCCGGTAAACAAATAATCGTCAATGGTCCGTGCAAGACCGATGACTTTCTTGTGAAGTGCCTCAAGAAGAATGTTCGTCTGATCATTGTCGACTCGCTGCAGGAACTCAATGCACTCGATTCGCTTACCCGGATGCTCGGTGTGAACGTTGATGTGCTTCTCAGGATCAATCCTGATTATGTGCCGCACCACATGAACAAGGGTACGGCAACAGCAAGCCGACGAAGTTGTGCTTTCGGGCTGGACTTGAAAAGCGGTGAAGTGCGTCTCGCTTTTGCTCAATTGTGGAAGATGAAAGCAATCAACTTCCTCGGTCTTCACATACATATAGGAACGGGAATACGAGATCCTCAAGATTATGCACGAGCGCTGCGTCGCCTGAAGCCGACAATTGACGAAGCTTTCAATAACGGATTGCCGATCAGGATTCTTGATATCGGAGGCGGCTTTGCTTCCATGACGACGCGTGAGTTCACCACCTCGGAAATGTTGGCGTATCAGGCGTTCAACCATCTGCCGGAACGAATACATGATAACTCTGTCGGCATTGCCGATTTCGCCCGTGCAATTTCGGTGGAGGTGCAAAATTGCTTTGCCGGTCACGATCTCCCGGAATTGTTGTACGAACCCGGACGCTCCATCGCCAGTCCAAATCAGTTCTTACTGCTGACTGTCCATCGTACCAAAACGCGTAAAGGTGTCGGAACTTGGCTCATGACCGATGGCGGGTTGAGCACAGTAACACTCCCGACCTATTATGAACACCACGAAGTGTTTCTGTGTAACGACGTGAACCGTCCGAGAACGGAACGAGCGACATTGATTGGTCCCGCGTGTTTTGCGGGCGACATCATATACAAAAACAAACTCATGCCGCATGTCCACGCAGGTGAAATTATTGCAATTATGGATAGCGGTGCATACTTCACGGCGCTCGAATCATCCTTTGGTTTTCCGCGTCCGGCAATTCTTGCTATCAACGGTGCAAGTTGCCGCATCATCAGGGCGCGGGAGACTTTTGAGGATATGACTGCCCGAGACATTTTCGAAGAGGAGTTCCATGAAATTCGCAATCAAGAAAAACACATATTCTCCCTTGCTGGATGAAATTACTAACGAGCTCATACCGGCGTTTGGAACAAAGGGACACGAGTTATCACCCACGATTGACGGAGTTCAGTTTGTCTTGAATCTGACCGAAGTTGAATCACCTGTTGCGTTCATGCGTCGGTCTCAATCGGTGTTTGTCTTCTCATTTGTGGTTGTTGAGCATCCGGAAGAAAATCTGAAATCGCTCTGTTACACTGCGCTTGTTCAGTCGCTTTCGAATCTCCTTTTGTGTGTCGTCCCGAATGGCAAGACGTTCAGCATTTACTTCACGACACCTGAAGCAGGATTCTATCAGATTCCGTTCAACCCTGAGCAGGTATGTCTCCGCCTTCTTCCTATGGCCGGGGCTCACTTTGCAACGAAGAATCTGATGACTACAGACCTTCCTTGCCGTTACCACACAACAAGTCCAACTGTTGAGCAGATTAAGCACTACGGAAAGGAACTTGATGAGATGGGCGTTCTGCCCACTCCATTCCCTCTGCAAGAAATCTTGTCGGAAAAAGCGCTGCGACATCTCTATAGAATTTACGGCATCACAGGCGCAAGCTATGGCAACCTGAGCGCACGCGAGGACATCAACGATCTCGGTCCAACAACATTCTGGATGACCGGACGTGGAATCGACAAATCGAACATTCAGACTGTCGGCGAAGATGTTCTTCTTGTAAAAGGATTTGACATGCAATCGGGCACTGCGCTCGTCAGTGTCCCTCCCGGATACAATCCCAAGGCACGCGTGTCGGTTGATGCGGTGGAACATTCTATGATTTATTCTGAATTCCCGACTGTTGGCGCAATCGTGCATGCGCATGCATGGATGGATGGTGTGTCCTGCACGCGACAGAATTATCCTTGCGGCACCCGTGAGCTTGCTGAAGAGGTCGTTACGTTGCTGCGCCGAACAGATGATCCATCGCGAACAGCAGTAGGACTCAAGAACCACGGACTGACAATCACTGGCCACAACCTGGAAGACATCTTCCAGCACATCCGCGGAAAACTCCGGACACAGGTTCCGATGTTCGCATAGGAGAATACTCATGACGCCACATGCCATAAAATTGCTTACGTATCATCCTCTCCGATTGGCACTTACAATCGGCGGCGTCGCGCTCTGCCTTGTGCTGATGTTGTTCCTCCTTTCCATCTATGCTGGAGTTGCGGATGGCTCCGTTGAATATATTCGGCAAAGCAAAGCAGATCTCTGGGTACTGCAGGGAAACGCGACAAATATTCTGCGAGGAACGTCCATCCTTTCAACCGCACATGGAAATGTTCTTCGATCGATCAAAGGCGTTCGCCTCGCTTCACCGGTTCTCCTTTCCCTTACCTCCATCAAGAAAGACGGCCAGCTTGCGACAATCTTTCTGACGGGGTTTGATCCGGTGAGCAGTCTGGGCGGACCGCCGTCGATCATTGACGGACGAACAATCATGAGTGATAGTGAGATAGTGCTCGATAGATCATTTGCAAAGAAGTTCGGCTTCGCCGTTGGCGACACAGTGGTTCTGAAGGATGGACCATTGCGCGTTGTTGGACTCAGCGGTGGAACGAATGCGTTTGTAATACAGTATGCTTTTGCTTCGATACACCGGGTGCAGACAAACATCGGCTTCCCTTCACTTGTTACGTGCTATCTCATTACACTCGAGCAAGGCGCAAGAACAAACGACGTCTCTGCCGCAATACGTGACGAACTCCCGGGTGTGGAAGTGTTCGATCACTCCACCTTTCTGCAAAACAATATGCACGAAATGGAGTCGGGTGTGCTGCCGCTGCTCTACACCATCGCTGCCATCGGAGCTGTCGTGCTGACTGTGATTCTCAGCCTTCTGTTAAGCATCAGCATTCTTGAGAGGAGAAAAGACTTTGCCGTACTAAAAGCCGTCGGCGCGCCGCAGTGGTTCCTCCCCCGTCTCATCACTGGACAGGCGCTACTGATCACGACGGCAGCAAGCGCGGCGAGTCTGATGATGTTTCATCCTTTGGTCGTATTGATTGAGACACTCACGCCGGAGATCAGCATACAGCCGTCTGTCAATCATGTCGTCGTAGTCGCCGGCGCTGCAGTACTCCTCGGACTTGTCAGCTCCTTTCTTTCGGCAGAGCGACTGCGTTGCATCTATCTTCTGGAGGCTTTCACATGAATCCAATACACAATCCCATTGCACAGCTTATTAATGTAAGCAAGGTGTTCTCGACAGGTGAGCAGAAGACCTGTGCAGTAAACGATGTATCGCTGGATCTCTTCACCGGTGAGATGGTTGTCTTGCTTGGTCCGAGCGGCAGCGGTAAGACGACTCTTCTGACGACACTTGCAGGTCTAATTCAATCGACGAACGGGATGGTAATGCTGTTTGGCAGACCTTTGGCTTCATACACACAAGCAGACCTGCAGCATCTCAGGGCTGCAAGAATCGGTTTTGTGTTTCAAACATTCTTGCTTATTGATGCACTCACCGTTGAAGAGAATATTTCCATTGTAACGAAGTTTGTCAGAGGGCAACGCAATGGTGTTCGAAACGAAATATTGGAATTGCTTCGTCACTTAAACATAGCGCATCTGGGAACAAAGCATCCGGCCGAATTGAGCCAGGGAGAAAAGCAACGTGTGGCGATAGCCCGGGCAGTCATCAACAAACCCGATCTCATCATTGCGGATGAACCAACTGCAAGCGTTGACACAGCCAACGGGACAGAAATCACTCGACTGCTCCACAGTTTCGCAAAGGAAAGCGGCAAGTGTGTCCTCGTTACAAGTCATGACCAGAGAGTTGTTGCGTTCGCAGACCGCGTTGTCGAGATGGAAGATGGCAGGGTGAAATCACCTCATACGCGTGTAGCATAATCTTCTAATGGAAGCCTCCATTGATAACTGGTGGTTGCCGCGCTCACAGTGACTCAGGCTTCTGTCATTTACAGATCAATGGAGCTATGACGAGTATTCTCTCATTCAACAGCCTGCGAAATCCGTGCGGTCATTTCACGAACTTGTACCCGGAGGTGTGAACGGTGAGCAGATGTTTTGGCACCGAATGATTGTCCTCGATTTTCTTTCGTGGGGAGAGAATAAAGTTGTCAACCGTTCGCGTCGTAGGGAAGTTCTCGTAGCCCCACACGTCGTTCAACAGTAGTCAAGCGGCCCAGCGTCGATAATTCTCGGGACTTAAACTTCGTACCGAAGCTGTGGACATCCGCACCTCCGGTTCCGCGATAATCTGAAATTGAGCCTCAACCATTTAATCCCTACCTGGTGCCATCGACATCTCTTTACTTCGATGTAAACCGGTAGCGACATCACGGTACCTGTTGGCGGCCGAAATCATTCCCAATTTTTTTTTATTCTGGGATTTTCGGTCCTATTAGGTCACCCGATGATGGAGGAATGTGGGCACGACCACTTGTAGGAGAATCAGCATCGATTTTGGGAGGACTGGCAGAATCCAAAGCCCAAAGGATTCCTGGAAGACTCACAAGAATGCTCGGTATAAAGTAGCGTATCTCCCACCATTGGGATGCGAGGAAGTGAAGTGGTATCCATGCAACATTGAAAAAAAGAAGTCGTCGATATTCCTTTGGTTGACTTCTCCAAGTGGCAATTGGCAAAAGACAAACTATCAGGATAAGGAAAACATCCCAGTTATTGGGTGACGACATGTTCAGTCTGACGTACTGTCCAACGTCTAAAAGGTCTGATGGAGCAGGCCATAATAATCGAAGTCCGACAAAGACAAGTACCCAAAGACCGAAGATCGCTGCCAAGTTGAAATAGTCTGACTTCCGAAGCATAGGAAAGTGCCACAGGAAATAAACGAGTGGTATGAAAACCGTGGTTTCTCTGTTCAGTGTGCCGAACAGAACTATTGGGTACAACCATGATATTTTTTTCTTCACTGTTGCTAGCAACCCCATGGAGAAAACACAATACTCGAAAACCGAGGTCGGTTGGAAGTAGTAACCGCGGTAGGTAAATGGAATGAACGCAGCCAAAAAGAAAACGCCAAAGAGAGATGCCCATCGTGAGAAACAATCTCTGAGCGCTAGGAATAAGAATAGAAAGCCGACAACGAGAGAAGCGAACCGGAAGAAGGCATATGAAGCCAAGAACGTAAAACGAAAATACCGCTCTGGAACCAGTTTCAATAAAAGGTTTACAATTGTCGGTTGAAGAACTCGGTACTGATAGGGACTGGGCGCGGTGTGGTCAATAATTTGGTTATGCAGCTCTATCTGGTCAGACACATAATTGGTGTCAATAATATCAAAGTGCATTTTGGTCAAGATTGCGGACAGGACAAGTAGTATGAAGGTCAGGAAGATGAACTCGGTTTTTCTTTGCATGATTTGCAAACGGAACTTTTTGGGAGAGATGTCTTATCTCGGAAAGAGGAGGTCTGTTCTATGACCGTAAGACGCAAACATGACGAAAATAATGCATTATCAAAGATAAAACAAGAGTATCCACGGATAGCGCATTGACCTCACACAAAGCGTTACCGAGATCAGTGGATAGAAGTTGAAGCGGCCAGAAGTTGGCTGCTTCTTTTATGGTGGGAATCACTTTGCCACTTTGCCGAAACTGTGGCGAACTGTCTAAGTGGCGAAGTTGTACTTTGTCAGTTTGCCAAGTTCTGTAAGGGTAGTGGCAATGGCGAAGTCAGAAGATGGCAGGGTGAAATCACCTCATACGCGTGTAGCATAATCTTCTAACGCAAGTCTCCATTGATAACTGGTGGTTGCCGCGCTCACAGTGACTCAGGCTTCTGTCATTTACAGATCAACGGAGCTATGACGAGTATTCTCTCATTCAACAGCCTGCGAAATCTGTGTGGTCATTTCACAAACTTGTAACCAGAAGTGTGAACGGTAAGCAGGTGCTTTGGGCGCGAGTGGTTGTCCTCGATTTTCTTGCGAAGAGAAAGAATGAAGTTGTCGATTGTTCGCGTCGTAGGAAAGTTCTCGTAGCCCCACACGTCATTCAACAGCATCTCACGTGTGACGACTTCGCTTTCGTGCTGCAGGAAGTATTTCAGGATCGCAAACTCGCGAGCTGAGAGCTTGAGCGGCTTCTTGTTCTTGGTTGCTTCTTGTTTTTTGAAATCAATCTCCACATTGCCGAACGCGTACTCCTCAATCACTTTTGTGATTTCCCATTTACGACGAAGCAACGCGTGTATGCGCGCAATAAGCTCACGGATGCTGAACGGTTTCGTCATGTAGTCATCAGCGCCCATCTCCAAGCCCAACACTTTGTCCATCTCCTGCTTCTTGCTCGTGAGCATGAGTATCGGCGTGTTGATGCCGTCGTTACGCAAGTCGCGGCAGATCTCCTGACCATTCTTCTCAGGCAGCATCAGGTCGAGAATAATCAAGTCAATGTTCTCGCGCTTCGCCATCGTGTAGCCCTTCGCGCCATTGGTTGCGGAGACAACGCTGAAATGTTCTGCTGCGAGCGCGTCCTCCAAGCCTTTGAGGATCGCTGTATCGTCTTCAACAATAAGGATTGTTTTCATAGCCGAGCCTTGCACAAGGTTTGCATGGTGGTTCCTTACGGCGTCACCCTATACATCGTTATGGGCTGCCTGATGTTTTTTACTTTTCGTGTCCCTATTCTGGCAATCTTCATCTTCACTTTTTCGCGGACTGTTTCAAAAACACTCCCGGAGATAATAATGTGATCCGGCGTAGCCGTTTGCTGCAATCGCGCCGCAATATTGACTGCATCGCCCCGAAGTTTGTTGTCTATTTCGAGCACATCCCCAATGTGGATCCCTATGCGGACGTGGATCTGTTCCAGTGTGCTTTTCTTCAAGTTGTATCTGTCGAAACTCCGCAGAATCGCGAGACCACATTCAACCGCCCTCAGCGCACTCTCAAATGAAACCATAAATGCATCGCCGATGATCTCAATGACTCTTCCGCCGAATTGCGCGACCGACCTGCTCACAGTTTCATTGTGGGTCTTGAGGAGCATGAGCGCAACCTTCTCGTTCTGGTTCATCTTCTTCGAATAGTCTTTGAGGTCTGTGAACATGATTGAGAGAAGCTTTCGTTTCCCTTTACGGGTCTTTTGCTCATCGGCTTCTGCGGGAATGCGCTCCTGTACTCGCAGATGCGCGCGGATGCGTGCCAGCAGTTCCCTTGCGTCGAACGGCTTAGTAACGTAGTCATCAGCGCCCGCTTCAAGGCCAATGATTTTGTCGACCTGTTCACGCTGAGCGGTGAGCATAACAATGGTATTCGCATAGCCGCGTGCCCGGACCTGTCTGCACACTTCTGTACCGGTCATCTGAGGAAGATTCACGTCAAGCAACAAGAGGTCGGGAGAAAATTTTGACGCCATCGCAACACCACCGGCGCCGTTGGAAGCAACCTTTACACTGTAGTTTTCAGCTTCAAGTAGAGCCTTAAGTCCACGCGCAACGGTAGGCTCATCCTCAATGACCAGTATTTTCTTTTTGCTTTTCATCTGTTATTCGGTGTACGGGGAACCAAAGACTGAACGTGCTTCCCTTCCCGGGTGTGCTTGAGACATCCACTCTTCCCCCGTGTTCATCCATGATGTG
>ORJL010489890.1_pt1 | contig 11743 bp, 11 predicted proteins | sample 1779941 | NCBI WGS metagenome assembly ORJL01 (sample SAMEA104232317, study PRJEB22302) | groundwater metagenome | biome: forest; feature: aquifer; material: groundwater | place: USA | collected 2011-08-07 | depth 5.8 m | reverse complement strand
TATATTGAAAAAGACGCGGCGCTTGAGCGTAGATTTCAGACCATTATGGTTGAGCCGCCGTCAGTAGTCCAGACAGTAGAAATTTTAAAAGGTTTACGCGATAAATATGAGGCGCATCACCGGGTTACCTTCCGCGATGACGCCTTAGAAGCCGCGGCAAAATTATCTGACCGCTATATTTCCGGAAGATTCTTGCCGGATAAGGCGATAGATATTATTGATGAAGCAGGCTCGCGCGCAAGATTAAATGTTTTAATTGTGCCTCCGGAAATAAAAAAGCTGGAAGAAAAAGTTGAAGGCTTACGTAAAGAGAAAGAGTCGTTTATTAAATCGCAGGATTTTGAAAAGGCGGCTTCTTTGCGCGACCAAGAGCGGCTCGCGCGCCAGGAATTAGAGCAGTTAAATAAAGAGTGGTCTTTAGCCAAAGATAAAATGCGGCCGGAAGTCGGCGAAGAAGAAGTCGCCAAAATTATCGCCCAGTGGACCGGTATTCCCATATTTAGGTTAGAAGAAAAAGAGGGCGAGAAGTTGATGAAGATAGAGCCGGGGCTCCATCAGCGCGTAGTAGGCCAGGATGAGGCCATTGCCGCTATTGCCCATGCGGTGAGAAGGTCGCGTGCCGGGATTAAAGACCCGCGCCGGCCCATAGGTTCGTTTATTTTTCTAGGGCCCACAGGCGTAGGTAAAACATTATTAGCCCGGGCATTAGCGGAATTTATGTTTGGCGATGAAGATGCTTTAATTCAGCTGGATATGTCTGAATATATGGAAAAGTTTAATGTCTCGCGTTTAATCGGCGCTCCTCCGGGATATGTGGGTTACGAAGAGGGCGGGCAATTAACCGAAAAAGTTAGACGCAGACCATATTCGGTAATCCTACTCGATGAAATTGAAAAGGCGCATCCGGATGTATTTAATTTGTTGTTGCAGGTTTTTGAAGAGGGCCGTCTGACCGATAGCTTTGCCAGAAAAGTTGATTTTAGAAATACGGTGATTATTATGACTTCCAACGTCGGCGCGGATTTAATCCGCAAGACTAGTGCTTTAGGTTTTAAGGCGCAAAAAGAAGATATTACTTATCAGGAAATGAAGGATAAATTATTGGAAGAGGTTAAGCACACATTTAAGCCGGAGTTTTTAAACCGCGTGGACGATATCATAGTCTTCAGGCCGTTAGTAAAAGAAGATTTAACGCGGATTATTGATATTGAAATCAGTCAAGTGGCCGCGCGCCTGAAAGAGCAGGGCGTGATCTTGGAAGTTAATCAGGAGGCCAAGGATTTCTTAATTGAAAAGGGTTTTGATCCGGTGTTTGGGGCGCGTCCTTTAAAAAGAACAATTCAAAGGTTCTTAGAGGATCCTTTAGCCTCGGAGATAATTTCCAAAAAATATAAAGAAGGCCAAACTGTTAAAGTATCGCGCAAAAACGACGAACTAATTTTTGAATAAGATGAAAGAACTCTTTAATTTATTCGGGGTAAGGACAGTTTCTTTTCTTCACTTTATGGGCGGGTTAACCAATCTCACCCTGCAGAATTTTTATTGGATGTTTATGCCGCCTTTTAGCAGCAAGCGGTTATTTGATCAGTCTAAAAAGGCGGGCGTAGATAGCTTGCCTTTATCGGCGCTGGTGGCGATGTTTATCGGTATAATTTTTGCTCTGCAGACAGCCGTTTTTATGCAGCGCATGGGGAGCGAAATGTATATCGCCAGTATCGTTGCTTTATCTTTAGTTAGGGAATTAGGCCCGGTAATTACGGCGCTAGTCGTCGCTGGACGCGTAGGGGCCTCAATTACTGCGGAGCTTGGCTCTATGCAGGTCAGTGAGCAGATAGATGCTTTAGAAACCTTAGCTACAAATCCCGTGCAATATTTAGTTGTGCCGCGCTTTTTAGCCTTAAGCCTGATGCTTCCGGTGTTGACTTTATTCGCGGATTTTATTGGTATCTTGGGAAGCTATATGATTTGTGTATACCGCCTGGGAATTTCTTCAAGCCTTTATATACAAGTTACTCGTGATTCTATTTTATTTAAAGATTTATTTACAGGTTTGTTTAAGAGCGTATTTTTTGGCATGATTATTGCCATTGTTAGCTGTTTCGAAGGCTTTAATGTTGAAGGCGGGGCAGAGGGGGTAGGTGTTGCCACTACGCGTTCAGTGGTTGAGTCATTTATTTTAATCATTATGGCGGATTGTTTCTTTACCGCGATATTTTATTTTGTATTCCCATGATCGATATAAAAAGTTTATATAAATCTTTTAATAGCCACCAGGTTTTACAGGGCTTAAGCTTAAAAATAGAGCGCGGCACAACCTGTGTTATTATCGGCCGCTCCGGATGCGGTAAGAGTGTTTTATTAAAGCATATTGTGGGAATTATGCGTCCGGATAAGGGCGAGGTTTTTGTCGATAATAAAGAAATCGCCAAATTAAATGATCAGGAGTTAAGTTCGCTTCGCATGAGAATCGGTATGGTTTTTCAGGGCGGGGCACTTTTTGATTCTCTAACCGTAGGCGAGAATGTAGGTTTTGGTTTGATTGAGCATCAGCATGTCGAGAAAAAAGAATTAGCAGATAGAGTGGAAGAATCTTTGGGCCTGGTAGGTTTAGTGGGAATAGAAAATCTGATGCCTGCGGAATTAAGCGGCGGGATGAAAAAACGCGTGGCGCTAGCCCGGGCAATTTGTATTCGTCCGGAAATTATTCTTTATGATGAACCGACTACCGGAGTCGATCCGATTACCGCGGATGCGATCAACGATTTGATCCGCAGCCTGCATGATAAATTAAAAGTTACTTCTATCGTCGTGACTCATGATATGAGAAGTGCCTATAAAATAGCGGATAGAATTGCTATGTTCTATCTAGGGAAAATTATTTTTGAAGGTTCTGCCGCTGAAGTTCAGGCGACCCAAGACCCCGTGGTGCATCAATTTATTAATGGATTGGCGCGTGGGCCAATTACCGACGGATTAGATAATTTACATAAATATGAATAAGTACATAGGATAAATGGAGGGGCAAAATGGTCTTTGGTAAAAGTAAACTAGAATTAAAAGTAGGCATTTTTGTTTTTACTGGCTTAGTCATTTTAGTTACTTTTGTTTTAATGATTGGTAAATTTAAGACCTGGACTTCTGGCTATAGAATAGGCTGCGTATTTACTTTTGTTAATGGGGTTAAACTTGGCGCTCCGGTTAGATACGCTGGTGTGGATGTAGGCGAGGTTAAAGAGATAAAATTCTCCGTTGATCCGGAAGCGGGAAAAACAAAAGTAAAGATTGTCTGCTGGATCGATGAAAAGACCAAAGTTCCGGTTGATTCTACGGTCTGGGTAAATACTTTAGGTTTATTGGGTGAAAAGTACGTCGAAATTATGCCTGGTAAAAATTATAACCAGTTTCTTGTTAAGGATGAAGAGTTGATCGGAGAAGATCCAGTTCCCATGCAGGAAGTAACCAGGCTTGCCAAGAGTATCGCTTATAATTTAGAGGCAGGTATCCTCAATGTAAGGCAAGGTAAAGGTACCATTGGTAAACTTCTTTATGACGATAGCCTTTATAATGATTTAGAGGCTTTTGCTAACGATTTAAAGAAGCATCCTTGGAAGCTCTTCTGGAAGACTAAAGAAAACGCGAAGTGAAAACCAAAACTATATTCAGTTGCCAGAAATGCGGGTATCAGTCAGCCAAATGGCTAGGTAGATGCCCGGATTGTAACAACTGGAATTCTTTTGTCGAAGAAGATTTTACGCAAACAACTGCTCCGGCAAAAGAAAGATTAGCGCTTTATAAGGATGCGCCGGTTTTGTTGCGCGACGTAGAAGTCAAAGATGCCGCGCGTATTAAAACCGGAATTTCGGAATTAGACCGGGTTCTAGGCGGTGGGATAGTCGCGGGTTCAGTTATTTTAATCGGCGGGGACCCAGGGATAGGTAAGTCTACAATTTCTCTTCAGGTTTCAAGTCAGCTGACTAAATCTAAAATTAAAGTTCTTTATATAAGCGGCGAGGAGTCTGTCGCACAGACTAAGCTGCGCGCCGAGCGTTTGGGGCAGATTGATTCCGATAATCTTTATATCGTTAATCAGACAGATTTGTCTTTGATTGTAGAATACATCAATAAAATTAAGCCGCAGGTAGTGGTGATTGATTCGATACAGGTAATTTTTGAGCCTTCGATAAGTTCATCGGCAGGCAGCGTTAGCCAGGTCAGAGAAAGCGCTGGCATATTAACCCAATTAGCTAAGACTAAAGATATAACAGTTTTTATTATTGGACATGTGACTAAAGAAGGAACCCTTGCCGGCCCGAGGGTTTTAGAACATATTGTCGATACCGTGCTTTATTTTGAAGGTGATAGATTTTCTGCTTATAGAATTTTACGCGCGGTAAAAAATAGATTTGGTTCAACTAATGAAATCGGGGTTTTTCAGATGGGTTCTACGGGTCTAGCTGAAGTAAAAAATCCTTCGGAAATATTTTTATCGGAAAAGCCCGAAGGATCCAGCGGTTCGGTAGTTACTTCAGCCTTAGAAGGCACGCGGCCGTTGTTAGTAGAAATTCAGTCGTTGGTTTCACATTCAAGTTTCGGCTACGCTCGCCGGCGCGCGCAGGGTTTTGACTTTAACCGTTTGAGTTTATTAGTTGCGGTTTTAGAGAAAAGAATTGGGCTGCATTTAGAAGCGGAAGATATTTTTGTTAATGTCGCCGGAGGGGTTAAAGTTGAAGATCCGGCAGCAGATTTAGCAGTCGCGGTGTCTGTGGCCTCGAGTTTTCAGGATATAATTGTGACGCCTGAAACGGTAGTAATCGGTGAGGTGGGTTTGGCAGGCGAGATTAGAAGCGTTTCGCAGATTGTTTTACGGATTAATGAGGCCGAGAAGCTAGGATTTAAACATTGTATTTTACCTAAGAATAATTTTAAGGGCCTAGAGAAAAAAAGTGCCTTAGAATTAATTCCGGTTACCAGCCTCAAAGAGGCGTTGGATATTTTATTAAAGAAATAAAAGGGGGAGGAATTATATGAATTTATTATTATTACGTGTTCTTTTTGTAGTAGGCGGTGGGTATATAGGTTATGAGGCTTTAGTTAATCAGGGTTTTGGGATTTTAGGTATTTTCTTAGGATCAGCTGTGGCGGCGTCAATTATTTTGTTGGAAATAATAATGCGCAAGGTTTCGACCAAAGGATTGTCCAGCGCAGTATTCGGTCTGATCCTAGGTTTAATTATGGCGAAATTAGTGATTGACGCTTTGTCCCTAACGCCCATATCTCCGGAGACATTTAATGTAGCTAAGGTAACCTTAACTTTAATATTTTGTTATTTAAGCATGGTGATCGCGCTTCGCGGTAAAGATGAGTTTAATTTAATTATTCCTTATGTTCGGCTTAAGCGCCAGAGTGAAGGCGAGGGAATGGTTTTGTTAGATACTAGTGTAATTATCGACGGCCGCATAGTAGATATATTCAAGGCAAAATTTTTAGAAGGGAAAATCGTGATCCCGCGTTTTGTATTAAAAGAATTGCAGCAGATCGCCGATTCAACCGATCCTATAAAGCGCCAGCGCGGCAGAAGAGGTTTAGATGTCTTGCATGCTCTACAAAAAGAAATCGGCCAGGATATAACCATTCATGAAGAGGAGATTGTCAGCGTTCAAGAGGTAGATGCTAAATTAGTTAAGCTAGCTAAGATGCTTGAGGCTAGGGTATTGACGGTGGATTTTAATCTTAACAAAGTGGCAACCTTGCAAGGGGTTAAAGTATTAAATATAAATGAATTGGCCAATGCTTTAAAGCCGGTAGTTTTTCCGGGCGAGCACATGCAGGTAAAATTATTACGCGAAGGCAAGGAGCATAATCAGGCGATCGGTTATCTCGATGATGGCACAATGATTGTGGTTGAAGATGCGCGTAAATTAGTCGGCCAAGAAGTTAAAACTACGGTAACTTCCGTTTTACAGACGCAAGCCGGCAGAATGATTTTTACTAAGCTTGAACGATGAAGTCTGTTGCGGCGATAGTTGTGGCGGCCGGGAAAGGCTTAAGATTAAAGTCTAAAATACCTAAGCCGTTAGTTAATATAAATAATAAGCCGGCGATAATTTACTCGCTTCAAGTTTTAAGTAGAGAGCCGCGTATTAAAGAAATAATTATTGCTGCTAATTTAGCGAATATTAAAGATATTCAGAAGGTAGTAAAAAAATATAAAATAAGTAAGGTTAAGAAAATAATTTTAGGTGGGGCAAGGCGCCAGGATTCTGTATTTAATGGATTAAGATTAGCAGGCGGAGATATAGTTTTGATCCATGATGCGGCGCGGCCGTTTATTGAGCGCAAAATTGTCAGTTCTGCGATAGCCCAAGCGCAAAAGACAGGCGCGGCAATTGTAGGGGTGCCGGTAAAGGCAACAGTAAAAGCAGTAGGTAGTAGTCAGGGATTAGTAGTTAGGGCTACGCTGGATAGGAGCCGGTTATGGGAAATACAAACGCCGCAGGTGTTTAAAAAAGAGTTGCTTTTAGCGGCGTATAGAAAATTCGGTAATACTAAAGTTACCGATGATGCAAGCTTAGTTGAGAAGCTGGGTCAAAAAGTAAGAATTGTTTTGGGTGAGTATAAGAATATTAAAGTAACTACTCCGGAAGATTTAATTCTGGCAGAAGCAATCGCTAAGAGCCTAAGATGATACAAAAAATTGGCATTGGTTATGACATTCATCGTTTAGTCGAGGGTAGAAAGTTATTCCTTGGCGGGTTAGAGATTCCTCATCTCAAGGGGCTTTTAGGACATTCTGATGCCGATGTGTTAATTCATGCCATCTGTGATGCCCTTTTAGGGGCGATGGGCGAGGAAGATATAGGGCAGAAGTTTCCGGATAGTGATCCCAAATATCACAATATACGTAGTACAGAGTTATTAAAGGTAATTATGGATTTGCTAAGCGCGAAATTTTTCAGCATTAATAATATAGACGCGGTAATCATTGCCCAAGAACCAAAGCTTGAGGCTTTTAAGCAGGCGATACGTAAAAGCCTAGCGGAAGCATTAAATATTAGCGAGGACCGGATAAATGTTAAGGCCAAAACTAATGAAGGTTTAGGTGAAATAGGCCGAAATGAGGCGATTGCTAGTTTTGCCGTAGCGATGTTAACACAGGAGGAATAAATGACCTGCTTTGTAGGGATATTATTTATACTTTTAGCGTTATCAATTATAAAGATTGTAGTTTTATCGATATTATTTTATGCGGATATCCGCGCGGCGCAAAAAAGAGACCCGGCAGCGAAAGGTTTTTTAGAGGTGCTTCTTTTATATCCTGGGCTACACGCCTTGATGTGGTATCGCTTTGCGCATATCTTTTATAAAATTCATTTCTTTTTTATCGCGCGCCTCTTAAGCCAGCTCGCCCGTTTTTTTACCGGGATCGAGATTCATCCTGGAGCGCAAATTGGGAAAAGATTTTTTATTGATCATGGGATGGGCGTGGTAATTGGCGAGACGGCGATTATCCAAGATGATGTGCTTTTATATCAGGGCGTGACTTTAGGTGGGACTGGCCTAGAAAAAGGTAAGCGTCACCCAACCGTCGGCAATAACGTCGTTATTGGAGGCGGAGCTAAAATCCTTGGCAATATTACAATCGGGGACAATTCTTATATCGGAGCTAACGCTGTAGTCATTAAAGATGTCCCTGTTAATTCTACTGTTGTGGGTGTTCCCGGTAGAATTACTAAGCAGGATGGCAAGAAACTAGATGTTATTTTAGATCATATGCATATTGTAGATCCGATTATGCAGAATATAGAAGAATTAGAGAAAAGAATCGATAAGTTAGAGAGTAAATAATAGTCGTGGCTATATCAATCTATAATTCATTAACTAGGAAAAAGGAAGTTTTCGAGCCCTTACGAGCGCCGCAGGTGAATATGTATACCTGTGGCGTGACTGTTTATGACGAGTGTCATATTGGGCACGCTCGTAGTTTATATATTTTTGATGTAATTAGGCGTTATTTGGAATATCGCGGCTTTAAAGTTAATTTTGTGCGTAATATTACCGATATCGACGATAAAATTATCAACCGCGCTAATGAATTGAAGGTTGACTGGAAGGAACTAGTCGATAAATATATAAATAGTTATTATCAGGATTTAAAATTATTAGGTATTGGCTTAGGTATTAAGGATGGAGAACAAGAGCCACGGGCGACTAAGAACATAGACGATATAATAAAATATATCAGTATTTTAATTGACAAAGGCTTTGCTTATCCTACGGCTAGTGGTGTATATTTTAGCGTGCGTAAGTTTAAAGAGTACGGGAAATTATCAGGCCAGGGTATTGACGATATGTTAAGTGGTGTGCGTAAGGAATCTGATGAGGCAAAGGAAGATTCATTAGATTTTGCGCTTTGGAAAAGTTCTAAGCCCGGAGAGCCTTCTTGGGATAGCTCATGGATGCCCGGCCGGCCCGGCTGGCATATTGAATGCTCGACTATGAGCCAGAAATATTTAAAATGCGAAACGCTGGATATTCACGCCGGCGGGCGCGATTTAATTTTTCCGCATCATGAAAATGAGATTGCGCAAGCAGAGGCCGCGACTGGGAAGCAATTCGCTAAATATTGGATCCATCATGGGCTATTAACTATAAATTCCCAGAAGATGTCTAAATCACTAGGTAATTTTATTACCATAAAAGATTTTCTGGCTAAATATAAAGATGCGGATATTTTAAAATTATTCTTTTTATCCGCGCATTACTCGCATCCAATTGATTATAGCGATAAAAAAATAGAAGAGACGATTGCCGCACTTGAGCGAATTTCTATATTAATGGATAAGCTAGATAAGAAAACTGCCTCGGGCGTGATAATGAAGGGCGATACGAATTTTAAGGAAGTCGAAGACTTGAGAAATAAATTTATTGCGGCACTCGATGATGATTTTAATACGCCGCAGGCGCTAGCTTGCGCATTTGATTTAGTAAATATAGCGAATAAAAATATCGAAAATTTAGATTTTGTTGCTTTTGCGCGTGGAGTGTTAAAAGAATTCTTAAGTATTTTAGGAATTTCTCTCGAAGCTCTAAAAACTGGCTCACTTAGCGATGAAGAAATTAAACTTAAGATTGCCGAGCGCGAACAGGCGCGCAAAAATAAAAATTACGCCCTTTCAGATAAGATTCGTAAAGATTTAGAAACGCAAGGCATTATTCTCGAGGACGAGAAGGGCGTTACTACTTGGCGTAGAAAGATTTAACGCTTTGGAGATGCTTTTTATTTAAAATATCTCTAGCTTTTTGTTCTTTCGCTCACGAAAATTTTTGCCGTCTGCTACGGTTTACGACTCTCTCGCTTGTAGAGTACAAACCCTTAGCTTATCCACGCTCGTTCGTCGTAAAACCTTGCAGACTTTTGCCAAAAATTTTCTTATGTTCGCTTCAGAACAAAAAGCTATAGATTTTAAATGATTATTATTGTCAGAGGCAGGAGATTATAGATATGAAAGGTAAATTTAATATGCGGCCTAAAGGCCGCGGGATTGGCAGGTTGATTACATTTGAAGGATCGGAGGGCTGTGGGAAGAGTACGCAGTCAAAGATGCTCTATGATTATTTAAAGGATCAGGGAAAATCTGTAGTATATTTGCGGGAGCCTGGTGGTGTTAAGATTAGCGAGAAGATCCGCGACATTCTTCTCGACGCTAAAAATGATTTGATGTCTCCGGTATGTGAGATGTTGCTTTATATGGCAGCGCGCGCGCAGGTAGTGAGTGAAATTATCGAACCGGCTTTAAAAAAAGGCAATATTATAATTTGCGATAGATTCTTGGACTCAACTATTGCCTATCAGGGATTTGGTTTAGGGATGGATGTTAAGGAAATAAAATATATCGGTGCAATTGCCACAGAGAAAATAAAGCCGGATTTGACCATATTTTTAGATTTGCCGATCGAGAAAGGCCTAAAACATCGTGAGTTTTCTAAGGATCGCATTGAACAGCGTTCATTAGAATATCATGCGCGGGTTAGAAATGGTTATCTGGCTTTAGCAAAACAAGAGCCGAGTAGAATAAAAATAGTTAAAGTTGCTCTAGATAAAGAAACTACGCAAAATGCAATCAGGAAACTAACCGATAATGTCGTTTAAAGAGATTAAGGGACAAGATAGCTCTTTGGAAATATTGCAAGGGCATATGAAGAATGGGCGCCTGGCAAGCGGGTATCTTTTTTTAGGGCCCAGCGGCGTAGGCAAAGCCTTGGCCGCGAAAACTTTAGCCAAGGCGCTAAATTGTAAAGAAGATAATCTTGACTCCTGCGATAAATGTCCGTCTTGTTTAAAAATAGAAAGTAATCAGCATCCGGATGTGCATATCGTTGATAGCGAGGGCCTTGAGATAAAAATAGAAGATATTCGCAACCTGCAAAGTCAAATAAGTTTAAGGCCTTATGAAGGTAGGGTTAAGGTCTTTATTATTAAAAACGCGCATAATCTTAATCAAGCTTCTGGTAATGCGTTTTTGAAGACACTTGAAGAGTCTCCGGGTAATAGTGTAATTATTCTTTTAAGTGAGAAGCCGAATTTATTGTTAAAGACAATAGTTTCGCGCTGCCAGGCGATTAAATTTTACCCGGTGCCGAGAATCCATCTAGAGAATGTTTTATTTAATGAATATTCTTTAGGCAAGGAATTGGCGCATTTCTTGGCTTATTTTTGTGACGGCCGCTTAGGCAAAGCCTTAAGCCTTAAAGAAGAGGATATATTGAAACAAAAAAATCTGATTATCGATGAATTCGCGCTTTCACGAAAGTCAGGGGTAGATACTTTATTGGCGCAAAAGAGAAATCAGATGCGCGGTTCTTTGGATATTTTAGCAAGTTGGTTCCGGGATATGTATTTTTTAAAGATTGGTGTGTCAGACGGGGAATTAATTAATCTTGACCGTAGGCTCGACTTATTAAAAAGTATGCCGCGTTATTCTTTTACGGAACTGGATGATATTTTATTGTTTATTTCACAGGCAATTTATTATTTGGAGCACAATATAAATGTAAAATTGCTGCAGGCAAACTTAAAGGTGGAACTATGGAAGGCGTAATTTTTGTTAGATTAAGGGATTCGGGCCAGATTTATTCATATATTAAGGGAGAGATTAATTGTAAAGAAGGCGACTATGTCATTGTTGAGCATGATCGCGGCCTTGATTATGGGCAGGTCGTGCCGGCCCGTCAGCCAAGTGCGGAGAATAAAGAATCTAAGGAGCCGCCTAAAAAGATTATCCGCCTAGCCGAAGAAAAGGATTTAAGGCAAATTTGCGAGAATAGATGTAAGGCTAAAGAGGCATTTAATTCTTGCGTGAAAAAGATTGAAGAGCATAAATTAGATATGAAATTAGTTTCCGCCGAATATTCTTTTGATCGCGCGAAGATAATGTTTTATTTTACTGCCGAGGGCCGGGTTGATTTTAGGAATCTGGTTAAAGATTTAGCGAAGATTTTTAAAGCGCGCATTGAGCTAAGGCAAATTGGCGTGCGCGATGAGGCTAAGATTTTTGGCGGATTTGGCCCCTGCGGAAGAGAGCTTTGCTGCGCTAAATTCTTGAAAGACTTTGAGCCGGTAACAATTAAGATGGCCAAAGAAGAGGGGCTTTCTTTAAATCCACCTAAAATATCCGGGATTTGTGGTAGGCTTATGTGTTGTTTATCTTTTGAATATGAAACGTATAAGCTTTTGTCTAAGGGC